>JAEAMG010000316.1_pt1 | contig 63605 bp, 61 predicted proteins | sample 8958741 | NCBI WGS metagenome assembly JAEAMG01 (sample SAMN16933256, study PRJNA681125) | bioreactor sludge metagenome | isolation source: anaerobic bioreactor treating anionic surfactant - SDBS | place: India: Bengaluru | collected 2019-02-28 | reverse complement strand
TACCAGCGAATGCAGACCAGGATCACATCGATCGGAAAGCGCATCCCTTTGAAGTGTAAGCGTAAAGCCAGCGCCGTCTTTACCTTGACTACTCCTGCCAGCATGATTTGAGGTTGAGACACAAATCGATTGTGTCCACAAACTCGATTATGGACACAATAATTCAACCAGTCGCAAGACCCTCAAAACGTGGCAGCTACCGGCGCCACTCCGATGAATTCAAGCGGGCCGTCGTCGCCCAGTCGCTGCTGCCTGACGCATCCGTTTCGCGCATCGCCCGCCAGCACAACCTCAACGCCAATCAGGTATTCGCTTGGCGTAAACTGTTCGGAGAAGGCCAGCAGGAATCTGGCAATAATGTCTGCACACTGCTGCCGGTGACGGTGGTGGCGTCGGTCATGGCACAGCCCGTGGCCGAGCAGGCACCAGCGTGCGGCGGCATCATCGAACTGACCGTTGGCAAAGCGCGGCTGCGGCTGGAAGGCGCCGTTGACACTGCCGTGCTGCACCTGGTGTTGCAGCGGCTGCTGCCATGATCGGCCTGCCGGCCCACACCCGGATCTGGATCGTCGCTGGCATCACCGACATGCGCTGCGGCTTCAACGGCCTGGCGGCCAAGATAGAGACGACGCTGCAGGCCGATCCATTCAACGGCCATGTGTTTGTATTTCGTGGCCGGCGCGGCGACATCATCAAACTGCTGTGGTGGACTGGCGACGGCCTGTGCCTGCTGGCCAAGCGGCTTGAGCGGGGCCGTTTCATCTGGCCGCAGGCCAGCAGCGGCACGGTCACGCTGACGCAGGCCCAACTGTCGATGCTGCTCGAAGGCATCGACTGGCGCCAGCCAGTACGCACCTGGCAACCATCGTCGGGCTTGTAAACGTCGGCGCCCTCGCGTAAACTTGGCCCATGCTCAATTCAGCCGATCTGCCCAACGACATCGATGCCCTCAAGGCATTGCTGCTGGCGGCCGAGCAGACGCTGCGTGAGCGCGACACCGTCATCGCCGCGCACGACGAGCTGGTGTCAGGACTGCGCGCGCAACTGACGACGACCGAGGTCGAGATCGAGCATCTGAAGCTGATGATTGCCAAGCTGCGTCGCATGCAGTTCGGTCGCAAATCCGAGAAGCTGGACCACCAGATCGAACAGCTGGAACTACAACTGGAAGACCTGCAAGCGACCGAGGGTGAGGCCGAGCGTGAGCGGCCGCCGGCAGACAAGGCACCGCGCACCAAGTCGGCGCGCAAACCGCTGCCGGAGCACCTGGCGCGCGACGAGCGCGTGTATCAACCGCAGGCCGAGGCTTGCCCGGCCTGCGGTGGCGGGCTGCGCAAGTTGGGTGAGGACGTCGCCGAGCAACTGGAGTTCGTGCCGGCCAGCTTCCGCGTGATCCGTCATGTACGTCCGAAGCTGGCGTGCAAGTGCTGCGACACCATCGTGCAGGCACCGGCGCCAAGCCGGCCGATCGCGCGCGGCATTGCCGGACCGGGGCTGCTGGCCCATATCCTGGTGGCCAAGTTCGCTGACCATCTGCCGCTATACCGGCAGTCGGTGATCTATGCCCGCGAAGGCGTCGAACTGGAACGTGCGCTGCTGGCGAACTGGGTCGGGGCGGCCAGCGCGCTGCTGCGCCCGCTGGTCGAGGCGATCCGGCGCCATGTGCTCGCTGGCGCCAAGCTGCACGCCGACGACACCCCGATTCCGGTCCTGGCGCCCGGCAATGGCAAGACGAAAACAGCGCGGCTGTGGACCTACGTGCGTGACGATAGCGCGTCGGGCGACACCACGCCAGCAGCGGTCTGGTTCGCCTACACGCCGGACCGCAAGGGTATCCATCCGCAAACCCACCTGGCCAGCTTCAGCGGCGTGCTGCAGGCTGACGCCTATGCCGGCTTCAATGCGCTGTACGTCGACGGCACCATCCAGGAGGCGGCATGCTGGGCGCACGCACGGCGAAAATTCTACGACCTGCACGCGGCCAGGTCATCTGCCATCACGACCGAGGCTCTACGACGCATCGCCGAACTGTATGTGATCGAAGCCGAGATACGCGGCAAGCCGCCGCACGAACGACAACTGGCGCGCCAGCAACGATCACGACCATTGCTCGACGAGCTTAATGGCTGGCTACGCGCCACGCTTGAAAAGCTGTCGCGCAAGTCGGACACGGCGGCGGCAATCCAGTACGCGCTGAACCTATGGCCGGCGTTACTGCGTTACTGCGACGACGGCATCATTGAGATCGACAACTCGGCCGCCGAGCGGGCGTTGCGCGGTGTCGCCATCGGCCGCCGCAATTACCTGTTCGCAGGTGCCGACAGCGGCGGCGAGCGTGCTGCCGCGATCTACTCGCTGATCGGCACGGCCAAGCTCAACGGTGTTGACCCCGAGGCCTGGCTGCGCCATGTGCTGACCAACATCGCCGATCATCCGGTCAATCAGGTCGACGACTTCCTGCCTTGGAACTGCGCCGCGCAGCTCCCTTCGGCTTAAACAACACGCCGCTTCCCAGCGGTGTGATGCCATCATCTAGCAAATCAACGCCAGGCTCAAGACGGCGCAGGCTTTACGCTTACTTTGAAGTTGAGCATGGCGATTCATCCAAGGTTCGGGCGCCGTAGCTTACCTGATCGGCCATCGACGGTATGCTAATGCGACAGAACCCTCCATAGTCCAGCTGATATTGGCCAGCCCCGTCGACAGGCTGATAACGGACTCGCCCAGTAAGATGAGCGTGAGCAGGCCCACACGCTCAATCAGGTGTTCGGTATGCACGGGGATGCCTTGGAGACGACGCGGCAAAAAAAAGACGAAGGCAACCAGATCGAAAAGTATTCCAAGGTAGAGCACGACGTATCGCTGCGGCGGCGGGAACAGAATTGAAGCGAGGCTGATGGTGGCGCCGGCGAGGGACACCCACCCAACTGCCGTTGTGAGTTGCGCGCTCTCCTTGTGCCGATGTTTCGACACGAAATACATTATGGCGATGATGTATTTCGAACAAGCGTAGCAAACAATGATGGCATCGAAGCTGGCCAGGAATCGTTGGTCGATCAAGCCTGAGATGATAATCACCAGGAACATGATGAACAGGGTTGCCAGCCGATGCTTCCGGTCATCCGCGTCGAACCGGTTGGCATACATCGTGTGGCTGACCCATATCCACCACAAGGGGATGAAGGCGAGGACGTATTGCCAGAACTGCAGTGGGGCAAGATGACCCTCGTGCGTGTGGTTCAGGATATGCGTTACGTCACCGATCGCTACCACAAAAATCAGGTCGAAGAACAACTCGAGCCAGGTGGCACGGCGATTGGGTTCGAAATATTTGTATTGTGCATTTCGCCTGACAAGTGTGCTTACGCAACATCGCCAGTGGCTGTTGCGTCTTAAGAAGGCATTTGGCTTGGGGACTGTTGGCGCCGACCTAAAATTGACCCACCGCGCCGATCCAAATTTGACCCAGGGCGGGGTGCTGCTTTTTTGAGTGGTAGCTGTGGATAAGTGTACCAAATATGGAAGTGAATTCGTGGAGGGCGAAGCCCGGAACGAATTCCACTTCCGCTTTCGCGCTTTATTTAACGATATAAACGATTTAGTTCATTATTCGTTTTTACTCACTTTCATCCTCCCCAGCGGCGTTCGGGTCTGCCTTGTCCGCTTTGCGCTTCTGTTCCCGCGCCTTGATCCTTCCCTTCGCCGCCATGCTGCTGTGCTGGAAGCGGTACGACTCGTTACCGGTCTCCACGATGTGGCAATGGTGGGTCAGCCGGTCCAGCAACGCCGTGGTCATCTTGGCGTCGCCGAACACGTTCGACCATTCGGCGAAGCTCAAGTTGGTGGTGATGATGACGCTGGTGTGCTCGTACAATTTCGACAGCAAGTGAAATAGCAAGGCGCCGCCGGCCTGGCTGAACGGCAAATACCCGAGTTCATCCAGCACCACCAGGTCCATGCGCAGTAACGACAGCGCCAGTCGGCCCGCCTTGCCGTCGCGCTTCTCGCGCTCGAGCACATTGACCAGGTCGACCGTGGAGTAAAAGCGCACCCGTTTGCCCTTGGTCGCGATGCCCGACACGGCCATCGCGGTGGCCAGATGGGTCTTGCCGGTACCCGGGCCGCCGATCAGCACGACGTTTTGCGCCGTGTCGGTAAACGTCAACGTGGCAAGCTGGCGCACCAGCGGCTGATTGACCTTGCTTGATGCGAAGTCGAACCCGGCCAGATCGCGATGCAAGGGAAACTTGGCGGCAAACATCTGGTGACTGACCGAACGCATGGCTCGGTCGATATGCTCGGCCTGCAGCAAGTGTTCGATCAGCCATGTCGACGCCGCCACCGCGCTTTCGTCTTGTTCCTTCAATTCGTCCCAGGCGCTGACCATGCCGTGCAGACGCAACTCCTTCAGTTCGGCGGCGATATCACGCATGATCGATCTCTACCAGATCGCCGCCGGTGGCGCGCAGGCTGTCGTAGCGGCCGGTGTTGGCGACCGGCGCGTCCTTCAATTGCAAACTGGTCTCGACCGTCGCCGGCACCGGGCCGGCATTGAGCCGCGCCAGCACATTTTCGACGTGCTCGGCGCTCAGCACCCCCGACTCCACCACCAGTTCCACCGCCACCAGTACCGCCGCCAGCCCCGCCGTGGGCACGGCGGCCAGCACTTGCGCCATCACCTTGTCGCCACCGGCATGGCGCAGCAGGCCCTGTTTGAGCCGCAGCAATGGCGCCGGCAAGTCGGCGAACGGCGCGCCGTTGCGCAGCGCCCCCGGCTTGCGCTGCACCAGCGGGACGTAGTGCTGCCAGTCGTAAAGCACCTGGCCGCGCTCGGCCACGCGCTCATGGCTGGCCACGATGGCGTCGCCGGCGACGACGCACACTTTGCCCGGATACAGCCGCGCGCTGACCATCTGCCCGGCGAACTCGCACGGCACCGAGTAGCGGTTGCGGCTCACCGTCACCAGGCAGGTGGACGACACCCGCGACGGCTTCTCCACGTAGCCGTCGAACGGCGTGGGCATCGGCATCATCTGCGACTGCTCCTGTTCCAGCATCTCGGCCACGCTCAACGCCGGGTGCTCGGGGTGCCGCACCTCGTCCCACAGCGCGCGGCAGCGCCCGGCCAGCCAGACGTTGAGTTCGACGAAGGAAGCGAAACGCAAGGTCTGCGCCTCGATCCAGATGCGGCGCCGGCTGTCTTGCACGTTTTTCTCGACCAGGCCTTTTTCCCAACCCGAGGCGACGTTGCAGAAGTCAACGTCGAACAAATAATGGGCGCACATGACGGCGAAGCGGGCATTGACGATCCGCCCCTTGCCCTTGTTCACCTTGTCGACCGCCGTCTTCATGTTGTCGTAGATACCCCGGCGCGGCACACCACCGAGCGCCGCGAAGGAACGGGAGTGGGCGTCGAACAGCATCTCATGACCCTGGCTCGGATAGGCCACCAGCCAGAACGCGCGGCTGGCGCACAGCTTCATGTGCGACACCTGCATGCGACGGTAGATGCCGCCGATCACCAGGCCTTCTTCGCTCCAGTCGAACTGGAAGGCCTCGCCCTGCTCGAAGCTGAGCGGCACGAAAGCGCGCGGCGCGTTGCCTTCACGGCCACGCCAGTCACGGGTGAAATCGGTGACGCGGCTATAGCTGCCGGTGTAGCCCTCGGCTTTGATGTGAAGGAATAAAGCCTTGCTGGTGCGCCGGTTCTGCTTGATGCGCAGCGCGTCGGCCTTGAGGGCCAATTCGAGCCTGATGTGAAACGGCTCGAGCTTGGTCGATACCGCGCCGCGCCGGTAGCTCGGAGGGGAAACCACAGCCTCTTCCGGCTGCCGGAGCCACTTGCGCAGCGTATTGCGGGACAGTCCCGTGCGTTTTGAAATTTCGTGCAGCGACAGCTTGTCGCGCAGATGCATACGTCGAACTTTGCCTAACATTTCCATGGTGATCACCTTGTATATCTCCCGCCTAATAAGTAGGCAGGAGCAGTAGAACACCTGGGTCAATTTTGGGTCGGCACAACAGCTATAGGTGGGTCAGTTTTCGGTCGGCGCCAACATGGGGACCGTCACGAGCCGCTTCGCGCGGTGTCATCGTCGGGTGCCAGTTGCACAAATACTAGCAGCTTATCCACTGTAACCGGCAACAAGCGCACCCGCTTGCTCGGCCCGGAGGGTGCGCCCGGTGGCACTGGACGAGTATGGCGATTGCCAAATGTATGTACACGCGCAGCGGACGTCTCATCGAGTTGGAAGGATACTGATAGACGATATGGACAACATCAAGGACTATTTTTCATAGGGAGATTCTGCTGACACCCCCTCCGCAAGAGCCGAAACGCATTTCTTGAAACGTACGGGGCCAGGAGGCATTGGTAATCTTGTCAACCTTGAGCACGCTCTCCCATGGTTTGGGAGGCGGATTGGGAGGTTTTCGTGCAAGTGCTTGATTCTTAACTCTGCAATACGGCCTGCAAAGCCGTTTAGACGGGTTCGATTCCCGTCCTCGCCTCCAGATTATCATGCTCAAGTTATCATGAATTGAGCTAATCAAAAAAGCAAATCTCCATTAAGGAGATTTGCTTTTTTGTATTTGATGCGCCAGTAGGGCGGCAGACAAGTCAGGCTGAAGACCTACCGCAAGCGTTTCATCACCATCAGGCTGCACGATACCATGCGTTGACTTGCGTTGCATCAAGCCACTCATACAGCCGGCCGTGCGGACGGCGCGCCATTCGTCTCCGTCAACCCTCGGGAATCGACGCGTTCCGTTACAGCCGCTAATCCGCTTCGTGCTCGCTTGCCATGGCCGAACCGGTGCCCAGTTGCGCGCGGCCAGGCCGCGGGGCCAGCGGTGGCATGCATCGTTGTGGTGTCGAGCGTGCCAGAACTGCTTGACCGTAAGGTGAGGAATTGTTGACCGGCAGGTCAAACGTGCGGATGTCGGCGAAGCACGAGAACAGTTCCGCACAACTCGCTTGGCACCGCAGCGATGAAAGTTCGAGGTCGCGACGACGCGCGGCACGCCACGCCCAGCAGGTAAGGCACGTGCGAATGGGGTGCACTAACAGATACCTCGACATTATAGCGATAATGTCACCTCGCTGAAATTGCAGTTAGCATCCATTCAAAATATTGTGCACCGGACGCTCTTGGCCGCCAGGCCATTGAACCCGCAGCGCATGTCCGTGAAGCCCGCAGCGATCCAGATGCGTGTGCCCGCCGGCAGCCCGATCATGCGCGCAGACTCTGGAAGATCGTCCTTAACAGCGCCGCATCGGCACCCTGGCGGACAGGGGCAACGACGATCGGGGAAAAAGATCGTCATTGGCCGCCGCCCTGCCCGCGAAGCGGGAACTTCGCGGGGGCGGGGGGGGGCGCCCCGCGGGGGGGGTGTGTGGGGTATTTTTTTGAACGCCGGGCGGGGGGGGGGCCCCCCACAAACGGCCGCGGGCCGAGAGGTCCTCCTGGTGTTTTTGTTTCATGTTCTGTTGGTATTTTTTTTGCGTGTGTTCCCGCTCCGGTCCCGTGTGTGGTTTTATGGGGGGGGGGGGGCGGCGGCCGCACGGACTGGGCTATGTGTCAAGATTTATTTGCACCTCGTCGCGTCAGGCAGCCCAGAAACAAAGGCAGTCGGACGAAGCTGGTCGAAGTGTCAGGCAGCGGACAGCCGGGCTCAGAGCTTAAGTCCGGTGGATTGACTGGCTTTTGGCACCGTGGTTGCGGGACAAAATCAAAAGGCTGCTACCTTGGGGGTGCGGCATAAATTTTGATGAGCCGATCGTTTCGCACTCGACTTGCATTCGAGTTCGCCGGACAGCGGTGCCACCCTCACGGCAGAGGGACTCCAATCCTGCTGGCCGTACTTAAGCCGAGCTTGAGTAGCCGTGGCAGCAGTCCATGGGCTACAAGACGAGGTGACGTACTGGCCAAAGGACACTGGGACGGCGTCGTAAAAAAGCCTTCGCCCGGCAACGGCCGTTGCTCGCTGTATCGCGCATGCACGATTGCCGAGGGTGCTCCGCACCACCGTAACGACGGCGTCCCCGTCGCCTAGAACCCAGGTAAGCCAGCGCCTTATTTGACGTTTCGGGAGCCTTTTTGCCGTCCGTTGACATTTAGCGATTAACGAGCCAACATTGGCTCCATAAATATTATCCCATGAATTCAAAAGGGGGCTGCTCAACGGGCTGAGCGCTACATTTCGAGACGTTTTTACAAGCAGGGGACGCATGCCCACCATCAACCGCCAGCTGTTTGCCGACTCACCGGTGCTTCGCGTCCGCGATGTCACCCTCCATGCCACTGACGATCTCCAGACTCACCGCGAAAAGCTGGCGCGCATCGTGCTCGATGAGATGTATCAGTTCGTCGGCCTGCTGGACCCGGACGGGTTGACGCTCGAAATCAATCGCGCAGCCCTTGAGGGCACGGGTATCCGCCTCGAAGACATTCAGGGAAAACCATTCTGGGAAGCGCGCTGGTGGGCCGCTTCGAAAGAGAGCCAGGACTATCAGCGCGACTTCATCCGAAGAGCGCGCGAGGGGGAGTTCGTGCGCCGCGACGTCGAAGTGTTCGGCCAGGCTGCCGGCGAGGAGACCATCACCGTCGACTTCTCGCTATTGCCGATCAAAGACCAGAACGGCAAGATCGTGTTTTTGCTGCCCGAAGGCCGCAACATCACGGAGAAGAAACGCGTCGAGCGCGAGATCGAGCGCAAGAACGAGGAATTGCAGCGGCTGCTCGACAAGATCCGGCAGCTCGATGAGGTCAAGAATGATTTTTTCGCCAACGTCAGCCACGAGCTGCGCACGCCGCTGGCGTTGATCCTCGGTCCGGTCGAATCGATTCTCGCCTGCGGCGACAATCTGAGGGAGCCGCAGCGGCGCGACCTCGGGGTCATCCAGCGTAATGCGGCATCGCTGCTTCGGCGCGTCAACGATCTGCTCGACCTTGCGAAGCTCGATGCGGGCAAGATGCACGTCGATTACGCGCGGGTCGACCTGGCGCGCGAAGTGCGCGTGGTCGCCGCGCACTTCGATGCTTTGGCGCCGCAACGTTCGCTTTCGTACGCGATTGAGACGCCTGACACCCTGGAAGCGGACATCGACGCCGAGAAATTCGGCCGCATTCTCCTGAACCTGCTCTCCAACGCTTTCAAATTCACGCCCCCCGGCGGCCGGATCAGATGCGCGCTCGAGTTCAGCGGGACCGAACACCTGCTGCTCAGTGTTCAGGACAGCGGGCCGGGGGTTCAACCCGCGATGCGCGACGAGATATTCGACCGCTTCCGCCAGGCGCAAGGGGGGACCACCCGCGACTTTGGCGGCACCGGGCTCGGGCTGGCCATTGTGAAAGAGTACGTCGACTTGCATGGTGGAACGATCGAAATCTCGGATCCGCCTGGCGGCGGTGTACTGTTCCAAGTCACGCTGCCGCTGCGCGCGCCAGCGGGCGCCTGCGTCGAAACTGCCGAAGCGACGTGCGCGGCCGGCGCGGGTTCAGCGGTCGTCGATGCGGTCGAGAAGTTGCGGCCGATCGCGGTCGACGCCGCCGAGGACGGCGGGGTGCCGGATCGGCCGCTGGTTCTGGTGGCGGAGGATAACCCCGAAATGCGGCGCTTCATCATGGAAGTGCTGGCCAGCGAGTATCGCGTCGCGCCTGCCGCCGACGGCGCCGAGGCGCTGGCGAAAGCAATCGCCGAGCCGCCGGATCTGGTCGTGACGGACCTGATGATGCCCAAGCTCGGCGGCGACCGGCTGGTCAGCGAGATGCGCGCGCTGCCGGCGTTGGCGCATGTGCCGGTGCTGGTGCTGTCGGCGAACGCGGACCAGGCGCTCCAGCAAAAGCTTCTGGCCGAATCGGCGCAAGACTATGTCACCAAGCCGTTCTCGGCGCACGAGTTGCGCGCCCGCGTGCGCAACCTGGTGGTGATGAAGCGCGCGCGCGACGCGCTGCAGCAGGAACTGGCGACGCAGAACGTCGACCTGCTGCAAATGACGCAGCAGCTGATCGCCAACCGGCGGGCGATGCAACGCAGCCTCGAAGCACAGCAGGAGTCCGAGCAGCGCTGGCGGGCAGTCTATGAGAATTCGGCGGCCGGCATCGCGCTGACGGACTTGAGCGGACGGATCCTGGCGGCGAACCCCGCCTTTCAGAGCATGCTCTGGTACCCGGAAGAGGAGTTACGCAAACTCGCAATGATGGAGCTTATCCACCAGGATGACCGTGAGGAAAACAGGGCCGGGATCAGCCGGCTGCTCGACGATACGCTACCCGAATACCACCGGCAGATTCGCTACCAGCGACGCGATGGCACCTTCGTGTTGACCAACACCAGCGTATCGCTTATTCCGGGAAGCGGCAGCATGGCCCCGATGCTGGTGGGAATTGTCGACGACATCACCGAGCGCAAACGGGCGCAGGAGGCGTTGGCGCAAGCGCAGGCCGAGCTTGCGCGCGTGAGCCGCGTCACGACCATGGGGGAACTCGCGGCGTCCATCGCGCACGAAGTCAACCAGCCGCTTGCCGCGGTCGTCACCAACGGGCATGCATGCCTGCGCTGGCTCGCGCCACAGCTAGACAACGTCGACGAAGCGCGCGCCGCGGTGGAACGTATCATCCGCGACGCCAACCGGGCAAGCGAGGTCCTCTCGCGGATTCGCGCCTTCCTGAAAAGGGAGGAGCCGTGCAAGACCGAGGTTCACATCGGTGAGGTCATTCATGAAGTGACCAGCCTGGTGCAGGGTGAAGCGCGCAGCCAAGGCGTGGCACTGTGTGGCGGCGCGGCTGCCGACCTGCCTGCTGTGATGGCGGATCGGGTCCAGTTGCAGCAGGTCATTCTGAACCTGATGATGAATGCGATCGAGTCGATGAGTTCGGTCACGGAGCGGCCGCGGGAGCTGGAGGTGGTGGCCAGCAGCCACGGGCCGGATGCGGTACTGGTGGCGGTGCGCGATTCGGGCCCCGGCCTCGCCGCGCAGCATCGGGACCGCATTTTCGACGCCTTCTATACGACCAAGGCCGAAGGCATGGGGATGGGGCTGGCGATCAGCCGTTCGATCGTCGAAGCGCACGGCGGGCGCCTTTGGGCGACGTCCAACGACGGTCCTGGCGAGACTTTTCAGTTCACTTTGCCGACCGAGACAGCGGACGGATCGTGAAGCCGACCGATCCCATTGTGTTCGTCGTCGATGACGACCAGTCGGTGCGCGAAGCGCTCGATAGCCTGATCCGGTCGATCGGGTTGCGGGTCGAGACGTTCGCTTCCGCGCAGGACTTCCTGCGACACCAGCGGCCGGACGCCGCTGCCTGCCTAGTGCTCGACGTGCGCCTGCCCGGCCGGAGCGGATTGGACCTGCAGCGCGACCTCGCCATCGCGGGGGAACGGATGCCGATCATTTTCATCAGCGGCCACGGCGATATCCCGATGACGGTTCGCGCCATGAAGGCAGGTGCGGCTGAATTCCTGCCGAAGCCTTTTCGTCAACAGGATTTGTTGGACGCCATTTGGCAGGCGCTCGAGCGTGACCAGGCGGCCAGGCAAGGGCGCGCGGAGCTGGCCGAGCTGCAGAACAGGTACGACACGCTGACAGTGCGTGAACGCCAGGTGATCGTGCTGATCGTCAGGGGCATGCTCAACAAGCTCGTTGCCGCCGAGCTTGGCATCACGGAGGTCACGGTCAAGGTTCATCGCCACCACATCATGCAGAAAATGAAGGCCAGCTCGCTTCCCGCACTGGTGCGGATGGCCGAACAGCTGCGCCTGGCTGAGCGCGGGGACAACGGCCCTTATACCTAGGTGTAATAGCTTGCGGGCGTCCAATTGCCTACACTGCTTTCCGTTAGAGATCCGTACAAGGAACGCCATGCGAACTGTGGGAGTCCAGATGCTCGTTGCCATTGTCGACGACGAGGCGGCGCTGCGCGAAGCGACAGAAAGTTTGCTGAAATCGGCTGGATTCGACGCGCGCAGCTTCGGTTCGGCCGAGGACTGGTTACGCTCCGCACGGCGGGATCAATTCGGCTGCCTGGTTCTCGATGTCACGCTTCCGGGCATGAGCGGTCTGGAATTGCAGCGGCATCTGGCGTGGAGCGGCTGCCAGCTCCCCATCGTCTTCATGACGGCAAATGAAGACCGCGACGGCCAGATGGCGCAAGCGTTGCGGGCGAACGCGGTGGCTTATTTGCAGAAGCCCTTCTGCGGCGAAGACCTGCTGAGTGCAGTTCGATCTGCCTTCGGAACGCGCACGTAGCCAGGCCTGCGCCGGTTTCACCCCCTTCCGGCATCCCATCCGCGCGGCGCGTCAGACCCGCCTGACGCCAATCCGCTACCACCCAGCAGCATGCGGCCCCGGGCAATCGCATGCCGCCGCGCGCCCCACGCAAGCCGGTTCCGGCACCTTCACATCCCGAGCTCACTGCGCCTGCGCCCTTGTCGAAAAGGAGCGAGCCGCTAAACCATTGTCCAATTGCGGCGAAACCAGCACTGTCTTAGGCTTGAAACGTGTCACAGAAAACAGGTGAGTGGAACTGCCCCAAGCGACGGCACAGCTCGACGTCGTGCAGCCAGTGCAGGTCACCAGGCGGCCCTGCAGTATTGATTTGGGTGATTGGATGAATTCACCACCTTCTATTTTTTAATTTTGCCAGGCTCAGCATAATCCGAATGTCACATCTGGAACGTGGGAACGGTTGTCAGTCGAGTGGCGCGACCGCCGTCATTGCCCGTCGTAAAATATAATGGAGATCAAGTGAAGATGGTTACGCAACTGATAATCGACAACCAGGAGGTGTCGGCCGCCGGAGGCGCTACTTTCGAGCGCCGTAGTTCGACGACGGGAGAGGTGGTAACGCGGGCGGCTGCGGCAACGGTGGCCGATGCCGTCCGGGCCGCGGATTCTGCAGCGAAAGCGTTCCAAAGCTGGTCCGCCACCGGGCCGACGGAACGCCGCCGCGTGCTGCTCAAGGCAGCCGACCTGCTGGAAGCGAAGACGCCGGAGTTCATCCGGGTCATGGCCGCAGAGATCGGCGCGCCGGAATTGTGGGCGGGGTTTAACGTGATGCTGGCGGCAGGGCTGTTCCGGGAAGCGGCCGGCCTGACCACGCAGATTCAGGGCGAGACGATCCCGACCGACAAGCCGGGCACGCTGTCGATGACAGTGCGGCAACCGGTCGGCGTGATCCTCAGCATGGTGCCGTGGAACGGACCGGTGGTCCTGGCCGCCCGCGCCATCGCCTATCCGATTGCCTGTGGCAACACCGTGGTGTTCCGCGCGTCGGAGGTCAGTCCGAAGACCCACATGCTGCTGGTCGATGCGCTGCGCGAGGCGGGCCTGCCGGCCGGCGTCCTGAACGCGCTGACAAACGCGCCGCACGACGCCCCCGAGATCGTGGACGCCCTGATTGCCCACAAGGCGGTGCGCCGCATCAACTTCACCGGGTCGACAAGGGTGGGGCGCATCGTCGCCCAGAAAGCCGCGAAGCATCTCAAACGTTGCCTGCTCGAGCTGGGCGGCAAGTCGCCGCTGATCGTCCTTGACGACGCCGACATCGACGAAGCAGTCAAGGCCGCGGTGTTCGGCTGCTTCCTGTACCAGGGGCAGATCTGCATGACCACCGGGCGCATCGTGGTCGACGAAAAGGTTGCCGACGAGTTCGTGGAGAAGTTCGCCGCGGCGGCCCGCAAGCTGACCATGGGCGATCCGGCAAAGGAGGGCGGCGGATCGTGCGTGGTGGGCCCGATGATTGTGCCGGAGTCCGGCGAGCGGCTCAATGCGATGGTCGCCGACGCAGTCAGCCAGGGCGCGCGGGTGGTTGCGGGCGGCGACGCGCATGGCGCGATCATGCCGGCCACCATTGTCGACCATGTCACCTCGACGATGCGCATTTACGACGAGGAAACGTTTGGCCCGCTGGTCGCCATCGTCCGCGCGAAGGACGCCGAAGACGCGCTGCGCATTGCCAACGACACCGAATATGGCCTGTCGGGCGCGGTGTTCGGCCGCGATGTGCACCGCGCACTGCAGATCGCGTTGCGTCTTGAAACGGGCTCCTGCCATCTCAACGGGTCGACGGTGCAAAACGAGGCCCAGGCGCCGTATGGCGGCATGAAAGCGAGCGGGTATGGGCGGTTCGACGGCGGCCGCGCCGTCATAGAAGAATTCACCGAGCTGCGCTGGATCACCATCGAGCCGCACCAGCAGCAATATCCCTTCTAAACAATCTGCCGCGGCGCGGGCGCGGCATGTCGGCAACGACGCGCCTCCCGCAAGCCGCGGCAACACACAATCAACATCGAGGAGAACACGGATGGGTCGTAAATCAAGCTTGCTAACGGTCGACGACGTGCGTGGGGCATGGGCGATCATGCCGACCCCGGCGCGGCCGGGCGCGTCCGACTGGCGCATGGAAGAAACCGTCGACCTGGACGAGACGGCGCGAGTGGTCGAGAAACTTATCGAGTCGGGCGTTGATGCCATCGTCAGTCTCGGTACCTTCGGCGAGGGCGCCAGCCTGACCTGGGACGAGAAGCGCCAGTTCATGGCGACCGTCGTCGAAACCGTGCGTGGGCGTGTACCGTACTTCTGCGGCACCACCAGTTTGAATACGCGCGAAACGATCCGCCAGACGCGCGCGGCGTACGACATCGGCTGCGACGGCACCATGCTGGGATTGCCGATGTGGCAGATTGCGGACGTCCCCACCGCCGTGCAGTTCTTTCGCAGCGTGGCCGAGGCATGTCCGGAGATGGCAATTTGCGTGTACGCCAACAGCGAGACCTTCAAGTTCGATTTTCCGCGTCAATTCTGGGCGCAGGTTTGCGAGATACCGCAGGTGATTACCGCCAAATATCTCGGGATCGGCTCGCTGGTGCCCGACCTTAATCTCAGCAAACGCAAGATTCGTTTCCTTCCGTTCGACGCCGACTATTACGCCGCCGCGCGGATCGACCCTGATTTCTGCACGGCGTTCTGGACCAGCGGCGCCGTCTGCGGGCCGGCGCCGGTGCTGCGCCTGCGCGACGAGATCGCCAAAGCGAAAAAATCCGCTGACTGGACGCAGGCCAGGATGGTGTCGGAGGCGATCAGCCGCACCTACGCCACGCTGTTTCCAAACGGTTCTTTCAAGGATTTTTCCACCTACAACATCGGCCTGGAAAAAGCGCGCATGAACGCCGCCGGCTGGATGTATGCCGGCCCATGCCGGCCGCCCTACCACCTGGTGCCGGAAGCGTATCTCGAGGGCGCGCGCCTGTCCGGCACGCGCTGGGCTGAACTGCATCAGCAGTACAGCGCAGAGGCCGCCAGATAGCAGCCCGGCGCGGCGCAGCAACGCCGCCGCCGATCAGCACGACTACATAACAGGAGACGCTCAACATGAGTATCAATGCAATCGAAAAGGCGCTGTGGCAGATCGGCACCAACCCCGCCGATGCGGAAAAATTTCGCCAGACTCCAGGAAATTACCTTGCACAGTTCCGGCTGGAACCCGATGAAGAGGCGGCAGTGAGCTCACTCGCCGTCGGCGAATTGGCGCGGCGCGACGCCAACACATTGTTGCTGATGATGGCGTTCCTGGCGGTGCGCGGCCCGGGCAGCATGGGCGACTACATGCAGAGCATGCATTCCGCCGACCGCGCCTAGGGGCGCAAGCCACACGGATTGACGACACTAACGCCGGGCAAAAATTAACCAAGCCCGCAATCGAAGGAGACAGAGCATGGCAACAATAGTTGGTGGTTTTCTGATGCCGCACGACCCGCTGATTGCCGGCGCGCCGCAGGCGGCCCCGGAACAGAAGCGCCAGATCATCGAGTCGGCATTTGACACGATTGGGCGCCGCATTCGCGAGCTGAATGCGGACACCGTCATCAGTATCGGCGATGATCATTACGCCATGTTTGGCCCGCATTGCATCCCGCGCTGCCTGATCGCGATCGGCGACGTCGACGGGCCGCTGGAGGACTGGCTGAATATTCCGCGCGCACCGATGGCCAATAATACGGCGCTTGCGGAACACATCCTGAAAACGGGCTTCGCCGACGGCATCGACTGGGCATTCGCCAAATCGCTCACGGTGGACCACGCGGCCGCCGTGCCGCACCATTTCGTATCGCGCCAAAACCCGGCCGTGCGCACCATCCCGATTTACCAAAACGCCGGTGTGTTTCCGGTGATTGAAAGCCGGCGCTCGCATGTCATCGGACAAAGCATCCGCCGTGCGGTGGAATCCTGGGACAAGGACGAACGGGTCGTCGTGCTGGGCACCGGGGGGATCAGCCATTGGGTCGGTTCAGCCGAGATGGGACGGGTCAACGAAGCGTTCGATCGCCATGTGCTCGGGATGGCTGAAAAGGGCGATGTCGAAGGACTGATCGCACTGTCGGATGAATATATTCTCGAGCAAGGCGGCAACGGCGCCCTGGAAATCAAGAACTGGATCTGCGCCATGGGCGTGATGGGCGAGGTCAAGGCCAGCCTGATTGCCTATGAAGCGGTGCCCGAATGGATTACCGGCATTGGCTTCGCCGAGTTGAAGCGAGCGGCCTGAGCCGAGTGCCCGTGGACAACACACTGGTCTTCTATTTCGATTTCATGAGCCCGTTCGCCTACCTCGCGCATCATCGGCTGACCGCGATCGCGGAGCGGTTTGGCTATGTCGTTCAGTACAAACCAATCGATCTGCGGCAAGCCAAGCTGGCGGCGGGAAATACCGGCCCGTCCAATCGGGAGATCCCGCCCAAGCTGCGCTACCTGGCGACCGATATGAACCGCTGGGCCGCAGCGTACGGCGTGCCGATCGCCTTTCCGCCGTCGTTCGACTCGGACCGGATCAACAAGGGGCTGTTCTATGCCGTTGACCAGGGGCAGGCGGCGAACTACGTCAGCGCCGCGTGGCACAGGGTGTGGGGCCTGGGCGGCGACATGTCGGACGAGGGCCTGCTGCGCGAGGTTGCGTCAGAGCTCGGCTGGCCGGCCGATGAATTTCTGGCATCTACAAACGGTACCGATGCGCGGCAGCGGTACGAAGACAACAACCGGGAGGCTCAATCAAAAGGCGTATTCGGAGTGCCGACGATGATGGTCGGCGAGCAAATGTGGTGGGGTAACGACCGTCTGAATTTTCTAGTGGAGTACTTGGAATCGACAGCAAAAGCTGCAACTGGGGGAGCGAAATAACATGTTGGATATTAAATTATTGGTAGATGTAAAAAATGGCACGCAAGCGAAGAAGATTTTTTACGATGACGAGCTTTATCAACTCGAGCTCGAACGCATCTTCGGCCGATGCTGGCTATTCCTCACGCACGACAGCCTGATCCCGAAACTCGGTGATTTCGTCACCGGCTACATGGGCGAGGATGAAGTGCTGATCGTGCGCCAACCCGACGGTTCGGTCAAAGCCTTCCTCAATCACTGCATGCACCGCGGCGCGCGGCTATGCAATGCGGAGGCGGGCAATGCGCGGGGCTTTACCTGCAGCTATCACGGCTGGGCTTACGGCATGGATGGCGCGCTGAAGGCGGTGCCGTTCGAGCAGGAGCTCTACAAAGGCTGCCTGGAAAAGCACAAGCTCGGCTTGCGCGAGATCCGCGTCGAGAGCTATCACGGCTTCATTTACGGCTGCTTCGATGCCAGTGCGCCGAGCCTGTACGACTACCTGGGCGACATGCGGTGGTACATGGATATCTGGATGGAAGCGACCGGCGGGGCGGAATTGATCGGACCGCCGGCCCGCAGCCTGTTGAACTGCAACTGGAAAACGCCGAGCGAAAACTTCGTCGGCGACGCCTACCACGTCGGCTGGACGCACGCCGCATCGCTCGCCGCCCTCGGCGGCGAACTGTCTGTCCTTGCCGGCAACAAGGTGCTGCCGCCGGAAGGCGCGGGCTTGCAGATTACCACCCGCCATGGCCATGGTCTCGGCATCCTGTTCAATGCCGGCCCCGGCATCATCGGCGAAGAAGCGGGCGCGGCCTGCCGCGCCTGGTATGCGGAAAACCGGCCGAAGGTCGCCGAGAAGCTCGGGGCGCTGCGCGCCAAGTATTACGGTTCGCATTTCAATTCGACGATCTTTCCAAACAACTCCTATTTGTGGGGCACCAACACGTTCAAGGTGTGGGCGCCGCGCGGCCCGCACCAGATCGAGGTATTCACCTGGGGCATCGTCGAGAAAAACATGCCGGAGGACCTGAAGCGCCTGGTCACGAGTGGCATGATCCGCTCGTTCGGCACCGCCGGCATGTTCGAAGCGGACGACAGCGACAACATGGAATCGATGACCCATCTGAATCGCGGCACGCAAATCCGGAAGGGCACGCTGAACAGCCAGATGGGCATGGGGACCGAGATCGAGGATCCGGACCATCCCGGCATTATTTCGCATTCCGCGGTTGGCGAGACTTCCTATCGGGGCTTCTATCGCGCGTATCAGGAATTCTTGTCGGCCAATAACTGGGATGAGTTGCGCGCCAATGACGAGACTTGGAAGGATGAGATTCTCGGTGCGAAAGCAGGGGGGCAGAAATGAACACGGAGAAACCGGTTTCGCGAGAGCTCTATCACGAAGTCCAGCAGGCGCTGTTTCGCGAAGCCCGCCTGGTGCGGGAAGAGCGATTTCGGGAATGGCTGGAGACGCTGCTGGACAAGAATGTGCTGTACCAGGCGATCAACATGCAGCTGCGCTTCCGCAAGGACCGCTACCACGGGCCAGACGGCGTCTACAGCATGAACGACCGCTATCACGACCTGGACGCGCGCGTCCGGCAAGTGGAAACCGGGATGCAATGGACCGCCGATCCGCGTGAGCGGGTGCGCCACTTCCTCAATAATATCGAGGTCTTCCACGGCGAGCAGGACGATACCTATATTGTCCAGGCAAATTGCTATGTCGTGCGCAACCGACGCGTATATGACGAAATGACGTACAGCTACGGCCGTACCGATACCTGGCGGCGCGGCGCGGATGGCCAGCTGCGGCTGTTGCACCGCTTGTGCGATATCGATGAACGCTTTGTTCGCGGCAAAAACCATAACTTCATGCTGTAAGTGAGGCAGTGCGGCGGCGCACGGCTCCGCGGGCGTCTGTGCACGGCGCACGGCCCGCGGCAATTCGCGCAGCACGTTCGGCCGGCGCTTCCCATCTTCGTAACCCTTCAATGCATTGGAGCGTCCCGTGGCTAGAACGAATCCTGCCGAACGTGTGCTGTACAACTATTTCCGCAGTACCGCGTCGTATCGGGTGCGTATCGCGTTGAACCTGAAGCGACTCGACTACGAATATGTTGCGGTTCATCTCAACCGGGATGGCGGCGAACAGTTCAAGCACGCGTTTCAGGCCCTGAATCCGCAATGCCTTGTGCCGGTATTGCAGCAAGGCGACGCGACGGTGAGCCAGTCGCTCGCGATCATCGAGTACCTGGACGAGCGTTTTCCCCACTTTCCGTTGTTGCCGGGGACGGCGGAAGACCGGGCCCTGGTCCGCCAGCTGGCGCTGACCGTGGCCTGTGATATCCACCCGCTGAACAACCTGAAGGTCCTCAAGTTCCTGACCGGTGAGTTGGGGCTGTCCGAACAAAGCAAGATGGTGTGGATACAGCACTGGATCGGCCTGGGCCTGTCTGCCGTGGAGAGCAGCCTCGCGCGCACAGCGCAGCGAGGCCGGTTTTGTTTCCAGGATGCTCCGACCTTAGCCGACTGCTGCCTGGTGCCGCAACTATACAACGCGCAGCGATTTAACGTTGACCTGTCCGCCTATCCGACGCTGATGGCGATCGACCAGGCGTGCCAGTCGCTCAGCGCCTTTCAACTTGCCCATCCTTCGCGTCAGCCGGATGCGGAACCTGGCGCGTAAGGAGCTTGGCCACCCATGAACCTGAACGACATCGACCTGAATCTATTGGTTGTCTTCAACCAGCTGCTGCTCGAGCGCAGCGTTTCGGGCGCGGCGGCCAAGCTTGGCGTCACACAACCGGCGGTCAGCAACGCCTTGAAGCGATTCAGGCGACTGATGGGCGACGACCTTTTCTTGCGGACTTCGCGCGGCATGCAGCCAACGCCGTTTGCCGAGCAGCTGGCCGAGCCGATCGCTTACGTGCTGTCGACGATCCTGACCACTCTCAACCAGCGCCAGACCTTCGACCCGACTGCCAGCACGCGCAAGTTCACGATCGGGATGACCGACATCGGCGAAATCTATTTTCTGCCGACGCTGATGGCCACGCTGGCGCGCGAAGCACCGGGGGTGACGATCAGCACCGTGCGCAATGGCGCGATCAAATTGGCGGAGGAAATGGACGCTGGCAATATCGATCTGGCGATCGGCCTGTTGCCCCAACTGAAAGCCGGATATTTCCAGCGCCGCCTGTTCAAACAACGCTATGTCTGCCTGTTCCGCAAGGGGCATGTACTCGATAAGCCGGGCGTGACGCTGGAAGAATTTGCCGGCGCGGACCACCTGATGGTGGTGTCGGCCGATACCGGCCACTTGAATGTGGACGAGGTGCTGGAACGCCACTGCGGCCAACGGCGCGTGGTGCTCAGCGTGCCGCATTTCGTCTCGGTCGGCCACATCCTGCAGGACACCGACCTGGTGTCCACGGTACCCGAACGCTTCGCCCGTCAAAGCCTGGAGCCGTTCGGGCTCAGTTATTCCGCCCATCCGGTGCCGTTCCCCGAAATCGCCATCAATCTGTTCTGGCACGCGAGGTTTCACAAAGAGCCGGGCAATCAGTGGATGCGCGGCGTCATTTACAAGACGTTTTCGGATTTCAGCGAGGATGGCGCCAGCTCGGTCGCACCGGCCATGCCCGAGCGTTTTCGCCATTCCGCAGCCGAGCTTGTTGCCACTATTTAGGTGAGTGATTCACTGAATTCACGACATTCTATTTTTTAATATTGGTCGGCGGACTAAGATTAATTACCCTAAATTTTAGAGCCTATTGTGATGAACCTGTTTGTAAAGCCGCAGAACCGCCTGATCGACGTGCACCCAGGATCCAACCTGCTTGAGGTGCTCAGGGAGCACGCGATCCCTATCTCGTACAGCTGTATCGCGGGCCGTTGCGGAACCTGCCGTTGCAAAATCGTGGCGGGCCAGGTGATGGAACTGGGGCAGGAATACAAGGTGCCGAACCTGAATGGCGACCGCCATGTCTTGGCCTGCCAGAGCGTGTTGATCGAGGCCTGCACCATCGAGATCGCGGAGTCGGACGAAGTGGTCGTGCATCCGGCGCGGATCGTGAAAGCGACGGTCGCCTCGATCGAGGACCTGACGCACGACATCAAGCGCCTGCGCCTGCGCCCGTCCAAGCCGCTGGATTTCTCGCCAGGTCAGTATGTCCAGCTGCAATTCACGCCGCAGCATGTGCGTCCGTACTCGATGGCTGGCTTGAGCGACGACGCGGAGCTGGAGTTCCAGATCCGCCTGGTGGCTGGCGGACGGGTCAGCAGCTACATCGCCGACACCCTCAAGGTAGGCGACGCGGTCCGGGCCAGTGGGCCGATGGGCGCCGCCTACCTGCGCAGGAAGCACCAGGGGCCGATGCTGTGTGTCGCCGGCGGCTCCGGCCTGGCGCCCGTCCTGTCGATCCTGCGAGGCGCGTTGACCGCGGGGATGACCAACCCTATTCATCTGTACTTTGGGGTGCGTTCGCCGAAAGACTTGTACGGCACACAGTGGCTTGACGCCCTGACGGCGGACTTCCCCAATCTGCACGTCCACATCGTGGTCGCCATGGGGAATGACGATGCACGCAGGCGCAGCGGGCTGGTGACCGACGCGCTGGCAGCCGACTGGAACAGCCTGGCTGGCTGGCGCGCCTACCTGTGCGGTGCCCCGCCGATGGTCGAGGCCGCGACGCTGCTGGTCCAGGAAAAGGGCGTGTTGCCCGAACATATACACGCCGACGCTTTTTACGCGAGCGGCACTTGAACCGTGCAAATGTACGCAGCAGGCAGTTCCAACACCAGACACGATGGGCGGCGCCAGGATGGCCAGCGCATTGAAACATCGAATGACTCTCCACGCTAGGACTTGAAATGAAGTATGCAGTTACACCCGCTCCAATGTACACGCTGGCCATTGCCGGGCTCAGTGAGTGTTTCCCGGTCAATCGGATTTTCTGTGTTGGCCGTAACTACGCCGCGCATGCGCGCGAGATGGGCAAGGATCCGGATCGCGACCCACCGTTCTTCTTCATGAAGCCGGCCTGCGCCACGGTGCAAGCCGGCGCGTCACTGGTGACCATTCCGTATCCGCCGATGACCGCCAATTTTCATTTTGAGATCGAATTGGTGGTGGCGATCGGCAAGGGCGGGGCGGACATTCGGGTCGGGCAGGCGTTGGAGCATGTCTACGGCTACGCGGTCGGCCTGGATATGACGCGCCGCGACCTCCAGCTCGACGCCCGCGACAAAGGCCGCCCGTGGGAATTCGGCAAGTCATTTTCGCATTCCGCGCCGATCGGTCCGGTGCATCGTGCGGAACAGGTCGGACATCCGAAGTCCGCCGCGATTTCGCTGACCGTGAACGGTGAAGGCAGGCAGTCGTCGGACATTGAAATGATGATCTGGTCGGTGCCTGAGTGTATTGCCTGTCTGTCGCAGTACGAAATGCTGGAGCCCGGCGACATCATCATGACCGGAACCCCGGAGGGCGTGAACCGCGTGAATCGCGGCGATGTAATGCGCGGCGCAGTCGATGGACTGGGCGAGATTGCAGTCAGCGTCGCTGCCTGACATCGCACCGAGCCAGCCAGAAAACGCAAGGAGACAAATATGGGTGACATTCCGGTGGTATTTCCCAAGGACCCGGTGTGGGAGGCAGAAGGTTCCAGCCGCGTTCCATTCTGGGCCTATACCGATGAAGCGCTGTACAAGCGCGAACTCGAACGGTTTTTCTATCACGGCCACTGGTGCTATGTCGGCCTGGAAGCGGAAATCCCGAATGCCGGCGACTTCAAGAGAACAGTCGTCGGCGAGCGGTCCGTCATCATGACACGCGACCAGGATGGCGCCATTAACGTGGTCGAGAATGTATGCGCCCATCGGGGCATGCAATTCTGCCGCGAGCGCAGCGGCAACAAGAAGGAACTGGTCTGTCCTTACCATCAATGGACCTACCGCCTGAATGGCGAGCTGCAGGGCGTTCCGTTCCGCCGTGGGGTGAAGCGCGATGGCAAGGTCAACGGCGGCATGCCGCCGGAATTCAAAACCGAGGAACACGGCCTGAATACGCTGAAGGTGGCCACGCGCGGCGGCGTCGTGTTCGCTTCGTTCGACCACGGCGTCGAAAGCCTCGAGCAGTATCTGGGCGCTGACATTCTTGGCTACTTCGACCGCCTGTTCAGCGGCCGCAAGCTGACGATACTCGGTTACAACCGACAGCGCATTCCGGGCAACTGGAAACTGATGCAGGAGAATATCAAGGATCCCTACCATCCGGGTCTATTGCATACATGGTTCGTCACGTACGGCCTGTGGCGTGCGGACAATAAGTCGGAACTGAAGATGGATAGCCAGTACCGTCATGCCGCGATGATTTCGACCAGGGGCACCGGCGGCGCGAAAAGCGAAGTCACAGCAGGCGTGACGAGCTTCAAAGAAAGCATGCAGATCAACGACAAGCGCTTGCTCGATATCGTGCACGAGCCATGGTGGGGCGAGCCGACCGCCGTCATGATGACGATCTTCCCGAGCGTCGTATTCCAGCAGCAGGTCAACAGCGTGTCGACGCGGCACATCCAGCCGAACGGATCCGGCTCGTTCGACTTCGTGTGGACCCATTTCGGGTTCGAGGACGACACGCCGGAAATGACCGAGCGCCGCCTGATCCAGGCGAACCTGTTCGGGCCGGCCGGCTTCGTCTCCGCCGACGATGGCGAGGTCATTGAATTTTCACAGCAAGGATTCGAGCAGAAGCCGTTTCACCGCACCGTGGCCGAGCTGGGTGGCCATGAATGCGGCAACGCCGACCATATGGTGACGGAGACGCTCATTCGTGGCATGTACAACTACTGGCGCAAGGTAATGGAGCTGTGATGACGACCGATTTCCAAACCTATCTGGATTTGCTGCGCCTGTATGCCGACTACTCGGCTGCCGTCGATGCCGGCGATTGGGACCGGTGGGTGGATTTTTTCACCGAAGAGTGCGAGTACAAGGTCCAGCCGCGCGAAAACCATGAGCGTGGGTTCCCGTTAGCCACCATGTCATTCATCAGCCGCCGCATGTTGAAAGACCGTGCGTATGGCATTCGCGAAACCTTGTTCCACGATCCGTACTACCAGCGCCACGTCGTCGGCATGCCGCTGGTGTTGACGCAGGAGGGCGACCGCGTTACCTCGGAAGCCAATTATGCCGTGTTCCGTACCAAGCTCAACGGAGACTCCACGGTGTTCAACGTGGGACGCTATATCGATACGATTTGCCGCACTCCGAACGGCATGAAATTCGCATCGCGCTGCTGCATCTACGACAGCGAGATGATTCCCAACTCGCTGATTTACCCGATCTGAGGCCCTGCCATGAATCAACGATGGACCGACGTGGCGGCGCTCGATGCTGTCCCCGAAGACGATGTGATCGGCATTGAAGCCGGCGGCAGGAGCCTGGCCCTGTATCGCGTCGGTGGCGATCTGTTCGCCACCGACAATATCTGTACGCATGGCCACGCGCGGCTGTGTGACGGATTTCTTGATGGCCATGAGATCGAGTGTCCATTGCATCAAGGAAAGTTCGACGTGCGCACCGGCAAGGCGAAGTGCGCACCGCTGGTCGACGACATCCGCACGTATGCGGTGCATATCGTGGATGGCCGCGTGCTGGTCGACACAGGCTGTCGCGCCGCAGCGGCCGTGCCGGAGGACTGAGCCGGCGCGCAAGGTGTCCGGTCGCGAGTGATTGTGCGGGTGATTTTTATCAAAAACAGGGAGAAAATAATGGGTTGGTTACAAGGTGATGTGGTGTTGGTGACTGGTGGTGGTTCGGGCCTGGGCCGCGCCCTGGTCCAGCGCTTTCTCGACGAAGGCGCGGCAGTCGGCATTCTTGAGCGCGACGAGGCCAAGGTGGCGCAGCTGAAAAAGGACTTCGGCGACAAGGTGTGCGCTGTGGCCGGCGACGTGACTTCCTACCGCGATAACGAAATGGCCGTCAGGGCAACGGTAGAGTGCTTCGGCAAGCTCGACACGTTTGTGGCGAATGCCGGCATCTTCGATTTTTTTGCCGGGCTGGCGCAGCTCGATGCGGAACAGCTCGGCCCCGCCTTCGACGAACTGTTCGCGATCAACGTGAAGGCCGGCCTGCTCGGCGCAAAAGCGGCATTGCCCGAATTGCTCAAATCGCGCGGCAGCATGATTTTCACCGTGTCGAACGCCGGCTTCTACCCAGGCGGCGGCGGACCGATCTACACCGCGTCGAAACACGCCCTGGTCGGCGTGATCCGCCAGCTCGCCCACGAGCTTGCCCCCAACGTGCGGGTCAATGGTGTGGCGCCGGGCGGCATGGTGACCCAGCTGAGCGGCCTGGCAGCCACGGGTACCGCGCACCAGCAACTCGACCAGATCGACCACCTCGACGCGATCCTGCGCGACATTACGCCGCTGCGCGTGTCGCCCGAGCCTCGCGATTACTGTGGCCCATTCGTACTGCTGGCCTCGCGTGAAAACGCCGCCACCATTACCGGCGTCGTCATCAATACGGATGGCGGTCTCGGTGTGCGCGGCATCATGAAGGTCAATGGCGGCGACGAACTGCAGCCGGCATAAGCGGGCTGTCCACGTCGTGCGGCAGGCCGATGATATCGGCCGGTGCGCATCGGCTTTCACTTGGAGAAATGGTGGTTTTATGAATGAACTGATCAAGGTGTGCGCCACCGGCGACGTCGCAGGCGACATGACGGCGTTGGAGATTCAGGGTTTCCCCCCGCTGGCGGCATTCAACGTCGATGGCCGCATCTACATCACCAGCAACGTGTGCACGCACAACACCGCGCTGTTGACCGACGGGTACTTTGAAAACGACATCGTCGAGTGTCCGCTGCACGGCGGCACCTTCAACGTCTGTACCGGAAAGGCGCTGTCGTTTCCATGTGAGATTGCGCTGCAGACCTATGAGGTCGTCGTCCAGGACGGCGCCGTGTTCGTCCGGGCGCCCGCGGATGCCAGTTGTCCCAAAAAGACGGCATAAGCCGCCCACGGCTTGAATTCTTGATTGACCCGAAAGGAAGACATGAAACTCTATTACGTACCCGGCGCCTGCTCCCTGGCTGCCCACATCGTCCTCAACGAAGGGGGATTCTCGTTCGAAAAAGAGAAGGTGGATCTGGCTACCAGGAAGACCGAGGCTGGCCTCGATTTTACGGCGATCAATCCGAAAGGTTACGTGCCGGCGCTCAAGCTGGCCGACGGCCAGGTGCTCACCGAAGTGGCGGCGCTGGTCCAGTACCTCGCCGACTGCGTGCCCGAGAAGCAGCTGGCGCCGGCTGCCGGATCGATGGAGCGCTACCGGCTGCAGGAGTGGCTGAACTTTATTTCCACCGAACTGCACAAGAGTTTCGGCGTGCTGTTCAACCCGAAGGCGCCTGAGGAATGGAAAGCCGGCGTGAAGGACGTGTTGGCCCGCCGCTTCGAGCATGTGTCCACGCGGCTGGACGGCAAACGCTACCTGATGGGCGACGCCTTCAGCGTTGCCGATGCTTACCTGTTCACTGTGCTGGGCTGGGGCCAGTGGGTCGCGGTCGACCTGACTCCTTGGCCGGTGCTCACCGGCTATCTCGCACGCGTGGCGGACCGGGCCGCAGTGCAGGCAACGCTGAGGGCGGAGGGTCCGGCCGGCTGATCGCTCGATCAGGTCGGCCGGTACGCCGCTTGCCGCCCCGGCCAGGGAGCCGGAGCGGAAATGATGAATCAACCGAGATGGGATCGTTACATGAAATCTGCAAGCAGCGCGAGCGTCCTGCCGGACGCGCCGTTCGACCTGTTCAATCTGCCCGACGCGTACTATGACGATCCCTATCCGTTCTTCAGGGCGCTGCGCGATAACGACCCGCTGCACCGCAACGCGGACGGCTCGGTGCTGGTGACCCGCTACGAGGACGTCAAGGCGGTATGGCGCGACCTGTCGGGGGTGGTCAACCGTGAAGACATGTATCGCCAGAAGTTCGGCGAAGGTCCGCTGCTCGAGCATCACACCACGACCATGTTGTTTCGCGATCCGCCCGATCACGATCGGCTGCGCGACATCGTCAATCCGTTTTTCAACCAGTCGTCGATCGAGCGCCTGCGCAGCACGGTCGAAGACATCGTCGATCGCCTGCTCGATGAACTCGAGGGCAGGCGCGAGTTCGACTTCATTTCGGACTTTGCGTCGCGCATTCCGGTCCAGGTGATTTGCGACGTGTTCGGCGTGCCCCGCTCGGACGGGCCCCGCATCCGCGACCTTGGCGCACAGGTGCTGCTCCCGCTTAATCCTGCGGTGACGCCGGAGGCAATCCGCGCAGGCCACGCGGCCACCGCGAGCTTCAAGGAATATCTGCTGGCGTTCGTGAATCAATGGCGCGCGCGGCCGATCGAGGAAACGCCCAGCAACATCATCAGCGCACTCGTTGCATCCGAACAGCGGGGCGAGACGATTACCGAAGACGAGATGCTCCACATGTGCATCGTGGTGCTGAACGGCGGGCATGAGACCACCACCAACCTGCTGGGGCTCTCGACGTTGGTGCTGCTGCACAACCGTGAGCAATACGATACGCTCGGCAAGCACCCCGCGGTGATCGGTACGGGCATCGAGGAGTGCCTGCGCTATTCGACTCCTCTGCAACTCCAGGGCCGGCGCACGACGCGTGAAATCACCATCCCGGGTGGAACCATAGCACCCAATACTGAGATTATTATCGCCCAGGCGTCGGCCAACCGCGATGAGCGCGCTTTCGCCGAACCGGACCGCTTCGACTTGACGCGCCGGCCCAACCCGCACCTGGCCTTCGGCGCGGGGATCCACGTCTGTCTCGGCAGGCCGCTGGCCAGGCTCGAGGCCAGTATCGCGTTGCCGCGGCTGGCGCGGCGGTTCCCAAGGCTCGAGTTGGTCGGACAACCCATATTCAACCGCAACGCGCGCTTCCGGGGTATCCAGAAGATGCTGGTGAAGCTGGGTTAGGGGAGCACGACGATGGGTACAGGTATCGTGATCGTCGGTGCGGGGCAGGCCGCTTGCCAGGCCGCCGCCTCATTGCGGCAGCTGGGCTACTCCGGCGCGGTGACCTTGGTCGGCGAAGAGATGTATTTGCCGTATCAGCGGCCGCCGCTCAGCAAGGGCTTTCTCCAGCGAACAGCGACTTGCGACGCGATCCAGCTGCGCCCGCCGGGTTTCTACGAAACGATACGCTGCGACGTCCGGCTAGGGTCGCGCGTGGTCGCAATCGAGCGGCAACAGCATCTGCTGCATCTGGACGATGGCACCTCGATCGAGTATGGGCAGCTGGTACTCGCCACCGGTGCGCGTGCCAGGCGTTATGCGCGCCTGCCGCATGCGCCGGGGCGGCTCCATTATTTGCGTACGCTCGAGGATGCCGCCACACTTTCCGCGGTGCTCGCCAGCGCACGGCGACTGGCGATCATGGGCGCCGGCTATGTCGGGATGGAAGTGGCGGCGTCGGCCAACCAGCTCGGCATCGAGGTCGCCGTCTTCGAAGCGGCACCGCGTGTCATGCAGCGTTCGGTCGGCGCGGCGACCTCAAATGTCATCGAGGCAGTCCATGCGCAGCGCGGCGTTCGGTTGCATCTGGATACTTCGATCGACCGTATCGAGGCCGACCGTTCCGGCGCGCTCGTCATCCATGCCGCGAACGGGGCTGCGTCCTTCACCGGCGATGCATTGGTGATCGGCATCGGCGCCGAGCCAAATATCGACCTGGCGACGCTTGCGGGGATCGAATGCGGCCGCGCGATCCGCGTGGATGCGCATTGCCGCACCAGCGATCCGGACATCTTCGCGATTGGAGACTGCACCGAGCAGGCGCATCCGCTGTACGGCGCCGGCCTGCGATTCGAGTCGGTGCAGAACGCCATCGACCAGGCGAAATGCGCCGCCGCCGCGATCGCCGGAAAGCCGCCGCCGCCGGTTGGGGTGCCCTGGTTCTGGTCCGACCAGTACCAGCACCGGATTCAGGTGGCGGGCCTGGCGCAAGACCATGACCAAGCCGTGCTGCGCATCGTGCCGGACCGCGCCGTTGGATCGGTCAGCCAGTCGGTCTGGTATCTACGCAATCGGCGCGTCGTCGCGGTGGAGGCGCTCGACGCGCCACAGGATTTCATGGTGGGACGCACGCTGATCCGGCACGGAGCCGAAGTAACGGCCGGGCAACTGGCTGATTTCGCGGTACCGCTGCAGGCCGGGGCGACCAATTAAAAGGGAAATCAATGGCACATATCAAATTTATGATCGCGGACGGCACCACGATGGTCATCGACGCGCCGCTTGGCATGTCGCTGATGGAAGTGGCGGTAGCGAACAATGTACCGGGCATCGACGCCGACTGTGGCGGCGCGTGCGCATGCGCGACTTGCCATGTGTACGTCGATCCGGCGTGGGTTGACCGCTTGCCCGCAAAAACCGAGACCGAGCAGAAGATGCTCGAATTCGCGGTGGCAGTCCAGGCGATCAGCCGCCTGAGCTGCCGCCTGACGGTCGATTCCAGCCTGGAAGGCCTGGCCCTGCATGTGCCGGCCTCGCAGTACTGACAACGCCAATAAAAAACCAGTTCAACCAGGAGTCTGCGTTATGAAAATTTGCCGCTTTGACGACAATCGGCTCGGCATCGTGGAAGGGACAGTCGTTCGCGATGTTTCGGCGGCCCTCGATTGCCTGCCTCGCCATGGCTATCCGCTGCCGAATTACGATCCTCTGATCGCCAACCTGCCGCAGCTTCGAGCACGAATCGAAGCCGTTGCGCCGCACTGCCGGACCCGGCCTCTGGCCGACATCAGGCTGCTCAGTCCGATCGCCAATCCGGGCAAGATCATTGCCGCTCCGGTCAATTACAAAAAGCACTTGGACGAGGCGAGGGCGCAACCGCAGATCCATCATGACAGCCAGGTCGCGGAGATCCAGCGAATCGGCCTGTTCCTCAAGGCGAACAGTTCGCTGGTCGGTCCCGCCGAGGGCATCGCCTTGCAGCATCCTGACCGGCGCAACGACCATGAGGCTGAAGTGGTTGTGGTGATCGGCAAATCGGGCCGGAACATCGGGCGCGCGGAAGCGTCGGACTACATCGCCGGCTATTGCATCGGCCTCGACATGACGGTACGCGGCCCGGAGGAGCGCAGCCTGCGCAAGTCGATCGATACCTACTCGGTGCTCGGTCCCTGGCTGGTCACCGCCGACGAGATTGCAGACTCCGCCAACCTGGATTTTTGGCTGACCGTCAATGATGAGGCGAGGCAAAGGGCGAACACGCGCGACCTGATTATCGGAATTCCCGAGCTGATCGAGTTTGCCTCCTCCTTCTACACGCTGCACCCCGGCGACGTGATCTTCACTGGCACGCCGGAGGGCGTCGGCCCGGTGCTGCCGGGTGATCGCATCGTCGTCGAACTGCAAGGTGTCGGCCGCATGGAAGTGGCGGTGCGATCCGAATGAAGTTCCAACTCACCGAAAACATGAAGGAGGCCGGATGATGCCGATGCCGCAAGCCGATGCAACACGCGAACGCAAAACGTTCTATGACAAGATCGATCATGCCAATTGCACGCCGTTGTGGGAGGTGCTGCACGCGCTGGTCACCGCCACGCCGAATACGCCTTGCCGTCCCTACCTGTGGAACTGGAGCACGGTATGGCCCTGGCTGCAGGAGGCCGGTGAGCTCATCACCGCTAGGGAGGCCGAGCGGCGCGTACTGGTGCTGGAGAATCCGGGACTGCGCGGCCGCTCGCGCATCACGCACAGCATGTACGCCGGATTGCAGCTGATCCTTCCCGGTGAAGTGGCGCCCGCGCATCGCCATTCGCAATCGGCGCTGCGCTTCATCCTGCACGGCCAGGGCGCCTACACGGCGGTGGATGGCGAGAAGGTCACGATGAATGTCGGCGACTTCGTGATCACCCCCTCGTGGTCGTTCCACGATCATGGCAACCCGTCTGACCAACCGATGGTGTGGCTCGATGGCCTGGACTTGCCCCTCGTCGAACTTCTCGATGCGCAGTTCATGGAAAAGGGGGAGCACGAACGCCAGTCGATCAACCACAGTGCAGGCGACAATCTGGCCCGATTCGGCAACACCATGAAGCCGGTTGAGTACCGGCCGCGCTCGCGCACCTCGCCGTTGTTCTGGTATCCATATGAGCGCACGCGTGCGGCGCTCGAGACGATGAAGACGCATGGCTCGCAGCATGCGTGCTGGGGCTACAAACTGCAATACACGAATCCTGTTACCGGCGACTGGGCGATACCGACGATCGGCACCTTCATGCAATTGCTGCCGCGCGGCTTCAAGGGGATTCCCTACCGATCGACCGACTCGACCGTCTACGCGGTCGTCGAGGGCACGGGGCGTTGTGTCATCGACGGCGAATCGTTCGAGTTCGGTCCCAAGGATGTTTTCGTCTGCCCGTCATGGATGCCCTACCAGCTGGAAGCGGACGAGCAGGCAGTGCTGTTCAGCTACTCCGATCGCCCGGTGCAACAGGTGCTCGACCTGTGGCGCGAAGCATTCTGAGTCGGCTTGCGCAGGCAATCCGCACCTTGCACGACAAGCTCGCGTGACGCACGCCCGATCCGGGCGTAGCGCCATTGCGCCCGAAACTCATCACCAGGCGCATCAATCCGGCGCCGGCGAATGCGCGCGGCTGCACTGGGCGGCGTGGCTGTTCGCGCCATCGTCAAATTCACGGCGCAGCCGCGCCTTCGTTTGCTGCTGGCGCGGCGGCCATGGCGCGCGTTTTGGCGTTCTCCGCTTATCTCTATTCATTTCAGTGATTGCGCCAATTCATCATAGTCTCTTTATCTATTGTAGTTAGCTCCCGATAATTGGTGTACCTGAAAAGCATCCATAAGCCGTCACCCGCCGGCTGGTCCCAACCAGGACCCAAGGTTTCTTAAGGGGGCACGACGGGTAAGCGGTAGCGCTGGTGGCGGAAAAAAATAAGTTCAAAAGATGATTTCTAATGGAGGAGGAGCAATGATGAGGTATCGAGTTTGGAATATCGCCGTCGCGCGCAGGTCCATGGCATTGCGGGCCGCGCTGTCGATAGTTGCGACTGGCATGCTGGGTTACGCATCCGCGGAGCCGGTGGCGGACGTGACCTCGCCATGGCAAGTGGATCTCTACTACGAAAATGCAACGCACTTCCGTGGCGAGGATGCCACCGGAGACAACGTAGGGCTCAGCAAATTCCGCAACACGCTGAAGGCAGACGCCAGGAAATCGCTAGGCGATGGCTGGAATTTTCGGGGTATCTTCCGCGGCACGTTCGATGGCGTCTACCGTTTGAACGATACGAAATATGGGAACAAGGCCGGCGGCCCGATTCAGCTTGGCAATAGCGGCGGACCGGTACTGGCGGGCAGCTTGCCCCCCTTTATTTCGTCGAATGCTTTCGTTCCAATGAGCGGGGGCATTCCTGTCGCCCCGACAGGCAATCCAGCCGCGCCGCTGGGGCCAGGGCCGGGGCCCGCATTCAACGCGGCCAATAATCCCAATGCGGGATTACGGGCCCTGGGTGATCGCTGGAATAAGGGCAATCAGCAAGGCGGATTCGCGTTCGGCGTGCCGGTCCGTCCCTGCGACACCGATGCGCGCGGGTGCCGGGATTTTGGCGGCTATGGCGATCAGACGCGCTCGAATCTCGAATCGCCCGAATTTAACGACCGCCTCGATTTCATCCGCGAGCTGTATGCGGATAAAACGTTCGACATGGGGGACGGCAAGCAGTTTTTCCTGCGCGTCGGCAAGCAGCAAGTGGTGTGGGGGCGAACCGACCTGTTCCGGGTACTGGATGTGATCAACCCGGTCGACTACTCGCGCAATTCGATCTATGACGAATTCGAGGACATCCGCATTCCGATGTGGATGGTGCAGGGCAATTACCGGATGGGGGCCGGCACCTCCCTGTCCGAGCGCAACCTGCAAGTGGTGTGGAACTTCGATAAATTCCGCCCGCATAATTTTGGCCAGTGCGGGACTCCGAACAGCCCGCTGGATGCAAGCTGCTTCTTCCGGGGCATGGCCAACCTGTGGGATAACGGCGGCACGGTCGCCAATATCCTGCCCGCCACGGCGCTCGGCGCACCGCCGGGAACTCCTGGGGCCTTTGCGGTTGACGTGCCGTCCGGCGTGCTGGGGTTTCGCAACGTAAACTTGCCGCAATGGAAGCTGAACAACACGCAGCTTGGCATCAAATTTGACGGTGTCAGCCGGGACGGCGGCATCGCTTTCTCGCTGAATGCGCTGACCTACCGCTCGCAAGCACCGAGCCTGCACGCAATCAGGCCATATACGGTTGCATTCGATGTTGTCTACCCGCGTGTCAACCTGTTCGGCGGTTCGGCCGACTTCTCGCTCGAGTCCTTGAACACCACGGTGAGGCTGGAGGGGGCGGTGACAAACGGCGAAGAATTCATCAACACCAACAAGCCCGGGCTGTTCTCGCGCAACCAGGTATTCCGTTCAGTGATCGGCCTGGATCGCCCGACCAGCATTCCATTCCTGAATCCCCAGCGCACGGTCACCGTATCGGCTCAGCTGTTTTACCAGCATATTTTCGACCACGAGCGCACACAGGGCCTGTTGGGAACCACTGGTGTGGTCGATGCGAAGAATAGCTACACCGGCACGATCGCGCTGCGGTCGCAATATATGCAGGACACGCTGAATGCCACTCTGATAGTTGCGCACGATTTCAATGCGCGGGCAACAGCGTTTCTTCCTTCGATCGAGTGGCTCGCCACAGATCGTCTGCGATTCAAGGCCGGGGCGAATATCAAGACCAGCTCCGACCAGAAACGTTACGACTTTGACGACTGCCGCTCCTGTGCTCCGGCAACCGGCTCGCTGGGCTTGCAGGGAATTGAGCCGCTGGGCCGATTCAAGGCCGGCATTATGGGCACCGCGGTAAAAGAGGACGAAGTCTTCGTCAGCTTGACCTATAAACTCTAAAGACAGGATATATACCATGAAACTATTCATCAGATCATTGCTTGTATTTGCCATGGGTTCGGTACTGCACGTTTCGGGTCAGGCCGCGACAGAGGCGGAGATCGAGAATTCGTTCCGCCCGTACAAGGATGGCTTTCCCAGTTTTCCCGGGCTGACCGCCGGCACCGTCATCAACAAGCAAAATGCCGATCAGTTCAAGGACGCCTTGATTCCCGAGGTGTACCAGCGGGTCAAGAGCGGCGACGTCGAAATCACAGTTGGCAAGCAAATCAGCGCGCCTTATCCGAAAGCGTATATCGCCGCCACTGCCAAGTATTCGAGCAAGGTGACCCTGAAGGCGGGCTCCGGCGCAATCGGCGGGTATGTGGCAGGACGTCCGTTTCCCGGCGAGCCTAGTGCGTCGGACCCGAACATGGGCGAAAAGATGGCCTGGAACCATCGCTATAACCTCGAAATCCCGGACGATGCGGCAGTTCTTCCTTTTGTCTGGAAATATAAAGATGCGACCTCCGGCAAGGTCAACCGAACGGTGCTGATTGATACCTACCTGAAGAATTTGAATGGCCGTACGCTGATCGAACCACAGGATGTAAAGCCCAATGTCGGTGACAACTTTCAATATTTGCTGATGCGTGTAACGGCGCCGCAGGATCTGAAGGATACGGCGCTGCTGTTCAAGCGTTTCAATGACAACGCCAAGTACGACGATGGCCAGCTTTATCTCGGCTTTCAGCGCCGGGCACGTCGCCTCTCCACCGGTGCGGCAACCGATCCCTTCCTCGGGTCCAACTTGATGATCGAAGAGTTCCACGGTTATAACGCGCGTATAACCGACATGAAATGGAAATACCTCGGCACCAAAAATGTCCTGATGCCGTTCTACAACCACAACGATGCCAAGCTGACCGAGGCCGAAAAGCAGCCCGACTGGAAGTTCACCGCGCACCATGGCAAGGGTGAGTGCTACGTCAACGCGCCTTGGTCCCTGCGCAAGGTGTATATGGTCGAAATGACGCCGGTCAAGGGCGACCATCCGATCAGCAAGCGGATCATGTACCTCGATGCGGAGTCCTATTTCGCCTCGGTAAACGTGACATACGACCGCAAAGGCGAGCTGTGGAAACTGTACATGCAGGGGGTGGGACATCCTGATGGCCAAGTCGCGCAGAACAAGAAGTACGGAGTGTGGGTCTGGGACGCGGCGGGAGCGATCGATGTCCAGTCGAACCAGTGTACCACCTTGGGGCAGCGCACCGTCGTTGGTGAAACGCCCCTCAACGTGTACTCGCTTGATGCAATTCGCAACTAACAGCAAATAGGATCCGGCGGCGCGATCGCCGGACCGCGCAAAGAGGACTGCGCAACCCACTCTTGATTGCATCGGCAAACCTGGGTGGGCTAACCCGTCCCGAGGTGCTCCCTCATCAGTTCGACGAAGTCGTCGCAATATTTTCAAAAAGAGGAAACAAGATGTCTTTCGCATTTGCTGCTAGGGGACGGGCGTTGGCTTTGGTGACAGCGGTTTTGGCTACCGGCTGTACCTCTGCGCCCGATCCTTCAACCATCCTGGCCGAGCGTGCAAAGCCGATTCAACGCTACGACATCATCCAGTCGATGGTGTCCGCTGCAGGCACCATCGTGGCCGGCACCCAAAGCGGTGCGGTGCTGGTATCGAATGACAGCGGCAAGAGCTGGCAACGTCACGCGCTGGGGCAGGCCTCCATGATCGGCCTGGCTGTGTGTCCGGACGGAAGCTTCTTCGGCATTGATTTCTACCAGAGCGTGTGGTCATCCGGCCCGGCAGCCAACAAGTGGAATAGGAGTAAGTTCGCCAAACCCACCACAGCGTTGACCCTGACTTGCGACCAGCAAGGACGGTGGTGGATTGCCGGTACCCGGGCGACCATCGCGATGAGCGCCGACAGGGGCGCGTCATGGCAGGTCACCGACCTGAACAAAGATGCGCAGCTCACATCGATACAGTTTGTGGACGCGAGCTTCGGTATCGCCACCGGAGAATTCGGCCTGGTCGCGGTCACCAGCGACGGCGGCGCCCACTGGGAGCAGCGGGGCAAGATGCCCGACGATTTCTATCCCTATTCCACGCTCTTTGCGAGCCGCATGGAAGGTTGGGCCAGCGGGATTGCTGGCCAGATCCTGCACACGACGGACGGCGGCAAGACTTGGACCAGGCAGGCAAACGCCACGCCGCGCCTGGCGCTTTATCAGCTGTTCCTGCACGACGGCGTGCCGCATGGGGTGGGCGCCGGCGGCGTAGTCGCGCGGCTCAGTGGCGATACCTGGCAGCAGGTAGCGTATCCCGACCCAATTCCGGTGCCGCTCAGTGCCGCCGCCTCGCTGGCCAACGGCGCGGGCCTGGCCATCGGCGGCCCGGCTGGCCTAGTGCGCGTGATCGACACCACTCATTCCAATTTTAAGAGGTAAGGCATGGTTACCAAATTAAAGCGCTCCATTACGCAGTCGCTGCATCGCGCGGAAGAATGGATTTTTGATAACCCCAAGATCGTGTTGTCGCTGGTCCTGATCGTGACCATACTGTTCGGCTCGGCGCTGCCCAAGCTGCGCGTCTACACGGATTTTTCGGACTTGATGCCGCAGAGTCATCCCTACATCAAGGTCTATAACAAACTAAAAGAAGATTTCGGTGGCGCGAACATGATCGTGATGGCGATCGAAGTGGAACAAGGTACGGTATTCAATGACAAAACGCTGCACCTGATCAATCAAGCGACCCAGGGCATTGACAACGTGCCCGGTGTAAACCACGACCTGGTGTCCAGTCTTGCGCACCGGACGGTGCGCAAGCTTTCGCTGGATGAGCAGGGCGGGTTCATCTCCAAGCCGTACTACGATTCGTTGAAACCCGTGCGCGACGCGGCCGAGCTGGAGCAACTGAAAAACGATGTGCTCGCCAATCCGAATGTGTATGGCTTGCTGGTGTCGCCTGACCTGAAAGCGGCAATCATCAAGGCACAACTCAACGAAAACGATATTGATTACGCCAAGACCTTCGCCGCCGTGATGGAGGTCAGAAACAAGGTGGCTGCATCCGGCCACAAGGTCTACGTCACCGGGAACCCGGTATTGACTGGCTGGGTGTACACCTATACCGACCAGATGGTGCGCATCCTTTTTTACACACTGGGGCTGTTCAGTCTTCTGCTGATTGTATATTTTCGGCGCCTGTATGGCATTGCTCTGCCATTGTTGGGCATTGCGCTGTCCTCGATCTGGGGTCTTGGGTTCATGTCGCTGATGGGAATTAATCTGGAGCCGCTGTCACTACCCATCCCATTCCTGATTGCGGCGCGCGCTGCGTCCCATGGCGTGCAATTGGTAGCGCGCTATTACGAGGAGCTGTCAATCACAAGGAACGGGAAGCAGTCCGCCCGAAATGCACTTGACGCACTGTTCAGGCCAGGCTCCCTTGCAATCATCGTTGATGCAATCGGTATTGCAGTGCTTATGTTGGGCGCGGCACCGTTCAATCACAAACTGGGTCTGTCCGCTGGCTTCTGGGGCTTTGCAGTTATTTTCACCGTGCATTTCATGGTGCCACTGGCGCTTACCGTGCTGCCCCAGCCGAAGGTCACCATTAATGGAAACCACGGAATTAGAAACTTCCTCGGCGCGGCCATGAATCGAACCGGGGGCACCGAGCGTGGTGCGCGGATCATTCTGTCTCTCAGCCTGATCGCGGTCATCGGTGCGGGCACCTTATTGCCTAACCTCCAGTTTGGTGAATCTGAACCTGGGTCGCCATTGCTACATCGTACGCATGATTACAACCAATCCACCAAGGCGATCAACAATCTCTTCCCCGGAGCGGAGGAATTGCAGGTACTCGTCCGCACCGACGAAAAAGGGGGCATTCGTCGCCCTGAGGTGATAGCTGCGATCGAACGTTTCCAGGCGCACATGCTGAGCGATCCTGCGTGCGGCGGCACCAAGGCGATCCCTGGAATTGTTCGTTTCGTCAATAAACTCACCCATAACGAGGATCCGCGCTGGATGCAGCTACCCGTCACGGCCGACGAGACGGGCGGCCTCATGTTTACCTACATGACATCAAGTCCAATTCCTGGCGCACTCAGGGAGTTCGTCAACGGTGACGAGGATCGAGCCAATCTGGTCTTTTATTACAAGGATCTTCAGGCGGTGACGATCGACCGGGTGGTGGCGGTGGCGAAAGAGGGGATCAGAAAGATTGAGGCGGAGGTGCCCGGGCTGCATATCGAACTCGGCGGGGGAATCGTGGGGGTCACCGCGGCAACGAATCAATCGCTGCATACCGATCACTGGGTAATCATTCCCGGCGTCATCCTATTGGCATTCGTACTGGTAGCGATCTATTACGACTCTCTACATGCCGGATTTCTAATGGTTGTGCCCATGCTGTTTTCTACGCTATTGACGTATGCATACATGGCGAAATCAGGAATCGGCATGAGCGTTAACACGGTGCCCGTGATTGCGGTAGGCGTTGGCGTTGGAATTGATTATGCCGTCTATTTCATGGATCGAATCAGGGAGGAGATGGCACGTTTGCACGATGTCAGGAAAGCGGTCGTCACGGCGGTAGCGACCACAGGCTATGCAGTTAGCTTTACCGTGGTGACCTTGACGGCGGGTGTGGTTTTATGGGTTTTCATGTCTGACTTACGGTTCCAGTCCGATGCAGCCGTTCTGCTGGCTTTTATGCTGATCGTCAACGCGATCGCAGCTGTACTGATCGTTCCCGCCTGGTGTGTCGTATTCAAGCCGCATTTCATCGTTCTAACCCACTATGGTCAGCATGGAGCATTGGAGGAAGATGGTCCGGTGAAGTCCTCGGATCAAGCGGCAAACATCCAATGCCTGCCGCGTATTCACTGCGCGGGACCTGGACAGGATCTGTTTATTGCGCAATCGACTGATCGGGCAGCTGTACACGTATTGGACCAAAAGTGAGCCTACTGTACTTTTTTTTCGACTGTGTATACATACGCATGCTAAAGCACTTCGTCGTTGCTGCCGGAGGCGGTTGTTCGATCTAGATCCGTGGTCGTGCAGCTGTCCCAAAAAAGCAGACAAAGGTCGTCGGACGAAACATAGCGGCAGCGAGGGGGAGAGCAGCACAGAATCAGCTAGCCCAATGAGCAAAAGTGGTTGTCGCTTGAGGGGCGCCACCAAATGAGCGGCGGTTAGGGGCGATGCCACTGCCGCCGTCTACTGTGCAACCAAGTACGCCGTGCGTGCGCTCTCTGAAGGGCTGCGGCTTTTTATGGTAACAGCGGGGGGCGGGATGGAACAAAACGCGGATATCAAGTCGGCGCCATTACAAGGCGTCAAGGTACTGGAGATGGGGGCCTTGATTGCTGGTCCGTATGCAAGTGGCCTGCTGGCGCAATTTGGCGCCGACGTGATCAAGATCGAGCCGCCGAAGGAAGGCGATCCCTTGCGCAAATGGCGCAAACTACATAACGGCACGTCGCTTTGGTGGTACACCCAAAGCAGGAACAAGAAGTCTGTGACACTGGACCTGAAATTCGAGGAGGCGCGCGCGATTGTGCGGCGCTTGGTGGCTGAAGCCGATATTGTGATCGAGAATTTCAGGCCCGGCACACTTGAAAAATGGGGCCTGGGCTGGAACGAGCTCTCTGCGATCAACCCCGCGCTGATCATGGTGCGGATATCCGGATATGGCCAGACCGGACCGAACCGCGAGCGGCCTGGCTTCGCGGCGATCGCGGAGAGCATGGGCGGCTTGCGTTACGTAACCGGTTTCCAGGATCGCCCGCCAGTGCGGGTCGGGGTCAGCCTGGGTGACACGCTGGCGTCGCTGTACGGCGCGCTCGGGGCCTTGATGGCGATGCACCACCTGAAGGTCAACGGCGGCAAGGGTCAGTTCATCGATGTCGCCCTTTATGAGGCTGTGTTTGCAGTGATGGAGAGCCTGATTCCCGAATATAGCGTGCAGGGCAATGTGCGAGAGCGCAGCGGCTCCAGCCTTCCGGGCATTTCGCCCTCGAATACCTATCCATGTGCCGACGGCCAGTATGTGATTATCGCCGGCAATGGCGATGCCATCTTCAAGCGCTTGATGCGGGCGATTGGGCGCGATGATTTGGGCGACGATCCGGATCTGGAACATAACGACGGCCGGGTACGCCAAAATGACAAGCTGGACGCCGCGATCGCGGCGTGGACTATGCAGCATGATCTGGAACACGTGCTGGTGGTGCTCGACAAGGCGGCAGTGCCGAACGGTCGCGTCTATACGGCCGAGGATATCAGCAAGGATCCGCATTACAAGGCGCGCAACATGATCGAGCGTTTTGAGTTGCCGGACGGCCAGCCAATCGATCTCCCGGGCATCGTGCCCAAGCTCAGCGAAACCCCTGGGCGAACCAACTGGGTTGGTCCAAAGCTTGGTGAGCATACCGACGAGGTCCTGGCCTCGGTCGGTATCGGCGCCGATGAGTTGAAGCGGATGCGTTCGTTCGGCATTATTTAAGGTGGACCCAATGCGAGCAGCCAACGGCAAGCGTTTGTATATCCAGGAAGTGTCGGTGCGCGACGGCTTCCAGATCGAGCCAATCTTCATTTCGACCGCGCGCAAGGTGGAGCTCATCAATGCGCTCAGCCGGACTGGCCTGGCAAAAATCGAGGTGACGTCGTTTACCTCGCCAATAGCCATCCCCGCGTTGGCTGACGCCGAAACGGTGATGCGCCAGATCGAGCGAGTGGCGGGGGTCGAGTACACCGCTTTGGTGCCGAACTTGCGTGGCTGCGAGCGTGCTTTGGCTTGCGGTGTCGACGAGGTCAACCTGGTCATGTCCGCGAGCCAGACCCATAACATGGCCAACCTGCGCATGACGTGCGAAGCGTCGCTGCTGCAGTTCGCGCAGATCGTCGCGCTGGTGGCGGGCAAGGTGGCGATCAACGTCTCGTTGTCGACGGCGTTTGGCTGTCCGTTCGACGGCGCAGTGCCGGCGTCGCGCGTATTCGAGCTGGTCGATCGATGTGTCGCCATGGGGGTGGGGCGCCTGACGCTGTGCGACACCACTGGCGTCGCCAATCCGGCCCAGGTGGCGCATCTTTGCGACGCGGTACGGACCCGTTGGCCGCAGGTCGTCTTCACCGCCCATTTTCACAATACCCGCTCGATGGGCCTGGCCAATGCGCTGGCGGCACTGGATGGTGGAATCGATCGTTTCGATGCGTCGCTGGGTGGCCTGGGCGGCTGTCCCTTCGCTCCTGGCGCCAGCGGCAACGTCTGTACCGAAGACATGGTTCACATGTTCGAGGCAATGGGCTACGACACCGGCGTCAGGCTGAACGACATGCTCGATATCGCCCGCCAGTTGCCGGCCATCGTCGGACATGAAGTACCCGGCCAAGTGATGAAGGCAGGACTGTCGAGCCGTCTCTATCCGAAACCCGGAGGTCTCGGCTCCGGCAAGGACCAACAAAGGCTGGCGGGCCAGGGCGCGGCGGTCGCGCTCGATCCGGCCAGCACTTATCACGGAAGCACGCCATGAGCGCAACAACCTTATTTGAAAAGTTGTGGCGACGCCACGTCGTCAAGGAAAATCCCGACGGGCCATCCTTGCTCTACATCGATCGCCACCTCGTCTATGAAGTGACGAGTCCACAGGCGTTTGAAGGGCTGCGACATTTGGGGCGTCAGGTATGGCGGCGCGAAACTGTGCTGGCTACAGCCGACCATAATGTGCCGACCACGTCGCGAGCGCAGGGGATAGCGGATCCGCTGTCGCGGATCCAGGTTGACCAGCTCGATCTCAATTGCCGCGAATTTAACATCACGCAATTCGGCCTGTCCGACCAGCGTCAAGGAATCATCCACGTCATTGGACCCGAGCAGGGTGCGACCTTGCCCGGCATGACCGTCGTGGCGGGGGACTCGCACACCAGTACCCATGGGGCTTTCGCCGCGCTCGCTTTCGGCGTGGGCACATCCGAAGTCGAACACGTCCTTGCGACTCAGTGCCTGTCCATAAAAAAGATGAGGCCGATGCTGGTGAAAGTGGAGGGCGACCTGCCCGCCGGCGTCACGGCCAAGGATTTGATATTAGCCATCATCGGCCGGATCGGCACGGCGGGTGGCAACGGTTACGCAATCGAGTTCGCCGGCACCACCATCGGCTCGCTGTCGATGGAAGGGCGCATGACTTTGTGCAATATGGCGATCGAGGCGGGTGCAAGGGTTGGCATGGTCGCGGTCGACGAAAAAACCATCGGCTACCTGAAGGGGCGGCCTTTCGCCCCGCACGGTGAGCAATGGGACCAGGCCGTCGATTATTGGCGCACGCTGTCCAGCGACGTCGGGGCCGTGTTCGATAAAGTGGTGGAAATCGACGCCGCAACATTGCGGCCAATGGTCAGTTGGGGCACGTCGCCGGAGATGGTCGTGTCGATCGACGATTCCTTGCCGGATCCAAGTCTGGAGACGAACGCCGCCAAACGGATCGGGATCGAACGGGCGCTGGCCTACATGGGGCTCGCGGCTGGAACCAGGATCGACGCGATCCGGCTGGACAAGATCTTTATCGGTTCATGCACCAATGCCCGCATCGAAGACCTGCGTGCGGCGGCAGCGGTGGTCAAAGGGCGCCGGATTGCCGCCTCGATCCGGCAAGCGCTGGTGGTACCCGGCTCCGGTTTGGTGAAGGCGCAGGCTGAGGCGGAGGGCCTGGACCGTATTTTCAGCGCGGCAGGGTTCGAGTGGCGTGAGCCAGGCTGTTCGATGTGCCTGGGCATGAATGACGACCGGCTCGGACCAGGCGAACGTTGCGCATCGACCTCCAACCGCAACTTCGAAGGACGCCAAGGGGCCGGTGGACGCACCCATCTGGTCAGCCCGGCGATGGCGGCGGCGGCGGCGCTGGCCGGTCATTTTGTCGATAGCACCGAACTGTAACGGAGAACCCATGCTTGCCTTCACTACACTGAACGGACTGGTGGCGCCGATCGACCGGGCCAATGTCGACACCGATGCGCTGATCCCAAAGCAATTCCTGAAATCGATCAAGCGTTCCGGCTTCGGCCCCAACCTGTTCGATGAATGGCGCTATCTGGACCATGGCGAACCGGGCCAGGATTGCGCAAACCGGCCGCGCAATCAAAGCTTCGCGCTGAACCGAACACGTTTTCAAGGGGCCGAGATTTTGTTGGCCCGTGAGAACTTTGGCTGCGGCTCGAGCCGCGAACACGCGCCATGGGCGCTGGAGGACTACGGTTTCAGGGCCCTGATCGCGCCTAGCTTCGCCGACATCTTTTTTAGCAACTGCCAAAAAAATGGCTTGTTGCCGATCGTGCTCGATGGGGCCACGGTCGACCAGCTGTTTATTGATGTCGAGAAAAACCCAGGCTACCGTCTCACCATCGATCTGGCTGCGCAAACCGTCACCACCCCCGCCGGACCAGCCCATCGCTTCGATATCGACCCGTTCGCCAAGCATTGCTTGCTGAACGGTTTCGATGAAATCGAGATCACGCTGGCTCAGGCGGACACGATTCACGCCTACGAGGCGCGGCGGCGCAGCCAAGAGCCCTGGTTATTCCCATGACCCAACGCACGCGCCTTGATGACGTCAATGGCAACCCCCATTCCGGAAGGGAATAACATCATGAAAATTGCGTCGCTTGGAGCAACTGGCAGGATCGGCAGCCGGATTATGCATGATGCGCTCAGCCGTGGCCACATGTCACCGCGATCTCGCGCCATCCGCCCGCCGTCGCGCCGGGTACGGCAACGCCGAACCGGAGTGTAACAGCCGACATTTTCGACCGTCAGGCGCCCCGTCAGGCGCTGCTTTCCGCCGTTCAGGGCCACGAGGTGCTGGCGAGTGCCTACCGCGGCTCGATCAACGCGACAGCGACCGTGGCCGATGCGGCCCGCGCCTTGGTGGCGGCGGCGCGTGGTGCCGGCATCAGGCGTATCGTTGTCGTCGGCGGCTCCGGCATCCTTGAAGTGGCGCCCGGCGTGCAACTGGCCGATACGCCGGGCTTTTCTGACATTCTCAAACCCGTATCGCTGGCGCATCAGGACGCGGTGGATGTATTTCACGAAGCGGGCGACCTCGATTGGAATGGCTGATCCGGCGCCGATGTCTCGGGTCCTATGAGGGATTTTAGCCGCTGGACTTACGAAACCCCATCGATGGCGTACTGTGCGGCGAGCGCGCCGCACAGTTTCACGGTAGAGTTTCAGGCGATGCTCGTAGAAGCCCCACTCCGGTGTTTGTCAACGTAGTTGTCGCGTCACCTTACGCAACTTGCTTTAATTCTTCTGGCCGAATCCGTTCCGGATTCAACCAGACCTGATCGTCCAGGCTCCAGTTTCTGACATTCCGCGACCAGCGCTGCGGATTGCGGCTTCTGGCCTTTTGGTACACCTGTTCACGGTGGCTCAGAATCGCATCAGCTTGGCCGCCATGCCGCTGTGCCGGCGTCACGAATTTCAGGCCGCTGTGCTTGTGATCCTGGTTATACCAGCGCACAAATTTCTGTGTCCACGCCTGCGCGTCCTCTAGGTTCTCGAACGGCTTGTTCGGGTAGTCTGGTCGGTACTTGCACGTCCTGAACAGCGACTCCGCGAACGCATTGTCATTGCTTACGCGCGGCCGGCTAAACGACGGCGCGACACCCAATTGCTCCAACGTGGCCAGCATGGTGGCGCCCTTCATTGCGCTGCCATTATCCGAGTGGAGCACCAGCGGACGGCCTGCTAAGCCTTCGGCCAGGCTGGCGCGGCGCATCAGCCTTGACGCCGACTCCGCCGATTCGGCCACATGCACTTCGTGACCGACAATTTTCCGGCTGTAGATGTCGAGTACCATGTACCAGTAGTAGTACTTTCCCTTGATCGCAGCCGGCAGCCACGTGATGTCCCAACTCCAAACCTGGTTCGGCCCCGTAGCGCAATGGCTCGTGACCACCCGCCCAGAAGGCTTCTTTGCCTTTCCGCGGTAATGCTGCTGCGACGCAGCCTTCAAGACCCGGTAGAAGCTCGATTCGTAAGCGTCTGGTCAGCGACGTATTGAATGGCGCAGCAATTTAATCGATGATGGCATCACACCGCTGGGAAGCGGCGTCATCTCAAAGGGCTGCCGGTAGGTTGCAGTTCCAAGGCAAGAAATCATCAACCCGGTTGACGGGATGATCGGCGATATGCGTCAGCACGTGACGCAACCAGGCTTCGGGGTCGACACCGTTCAGCTTGGCCGTGCCGATCAGCGAGTAGATTGCGGCAGCGCGTTCGCCGCCGCTGTCGGCACCAGCAAACAGGTAGTTGCGACGCCCAATGGCGACGCCACGCAAGGCGCGTTCGGCCGCCGAGTTATCAATCTCGATGGCGCCATCGTCGCAGTAACGCAGCAGCGCCGGCCACAGCTTGAGCGCGTACAGGATTGCAGCGGCAGTGTCGGATTTGCGTGACAACGTGTCGAGTGTGGTGCGCAGCCAGCGTTCCAGCTCATCGAGCAAAGATCGCGCACGTGCTTGCCGAACCTGCCTTCGTTCCTCTGGTGGCTGGCCTCGGATCTCCGCTTCGATCACGTACAGTTCGGCAATGCGGCGTAGCGCTTCGGTAGTCAGCGCGGTCGGTCGCGCCGCATGCAGATCGTAGAACTTACGACGGGCGTGCGCCCAGCAGGCCGCTTCGCGGACCGTGCCGTCGTCGAACAAGGCGTTGAAGCCGGCATAGGCATCGGCTTGCAGTACGCCTTCAAACTTGGCCAGGTGCGTTTGTGGATGGATGCCTTTACGGTCGGGCGTGTAGGCAAACCAGACGGCTGCTGGCGTCGTGTCGCCAGCTGGCCGGTCATCACGCACATAGGTCCACAGGCGCGCGGTTTTGGTCTTGCCATTACCCGGTGCCAGCACCGGAATCGGGGTGTCATCAGCATGCAGTTTCGATGCCGCCAGCACATGGCGTCGAATGGCGTCAACCAACGGACGCAGCAACGCGCTGGCTGCACCGACCCAGCTGGCCAGCAAGGCGCGATCAAGATCAACGCCTTCGCGAGCATAGATCACGGACTGCCGGTACAGCGGCAGATGATCGGCGAACTTCGCCACCAGAATGTGCGCGAGCAAGCCAGGACCGGCGATACCGCGCTCAATGGGCCGGCTTGGTGCTGGCGACTGGACGATGGCATCGCAGCAGGCGCATGCCAGCTTGGGACGCACATGGCGGATCACACGGAAGCTGGCCGGTACGAATTCCAGTTGCTCAGCGACGTCCTCGCCCAGCGGCCGCAGGCCGCCACCACAGGCCGGGCAGTCTGCGGCTGTGGGCGCATACACTTTCTCGTCACGTGGCAAGTGTTCGGGCAAAGGCTGACGCACTGACTTCTTGCGCGGCGCCTGATCGGCGGCCGGCATCTCACGCGCAGCCTCGGCCTCGTCGGCCTGCAGGTCTTCCAGTTGTAGCTCCAGCTGCTCGATCTGGTGGTCCAGCTTTTCCGACTTGCGGCCGAACTGCATGCGCCGCAATTTGGCAATCTGCAGCTTGAGGTGTTCGATCTCGACGGCGCGTGTGTTGAGTTGTTCCGCCAGTCCCGCCAACTGCGCATCGCGCTCTTGCAGCATGCGCTCACTGGCCAACAGCAACGCCTTCAAGGCATCGATATCGTTGGGGAGGTCGGCTGGGCTGAGCATGCGCCAAGTTTACGCGAGGTGCCTTACGTTTACAAGGCCGACGTTGGCTTCCAAGTGCGTTCTGGCCGCCGCCAATCGATACCCTCCAGTAGCATCGACAACTGCGCCTGCGACAGCGCTACCGAGCCACTAGTCGCCTGCGGCCAGATGAAGCGACCACGCTCAAGGCGCTTGGCCAACAGGCACAGGCCATCACCAGTCCACCAAAGTAATTTGATGAGGTCGCCGCGCCGGCCACGGAACACAAACACATGACCACTGAACGGATCTTCCTCCAGCGCCGACTGCACTTTTGCAGCAAGGCCATTAAAGCCGGAGCGCATGTCCGTAGTGCCGGCAGCCAGCCATACCTTGGTGCCAGCAGGCAGACCGATCATCGTAGCACCCGATCCAACACTTGCGCCAGCGTGGCCGCATTGGGCTCGCCTTCAATCCGCACGCGGACCTCGCCCATTTCAAGCACGATAGTGCCGTTGGCATGGGAGCTGGTGTTGCTCGGCGCAGGCGCCGTTGGCGCCAGCACCACCGGCAAAAGGCCATCTTCTCGCAACAATGCAGGTACGCCAAGGCGTCCTTGTTGATACAGCCGGCGCCAGCTGAAGACTTGGTTGGCATTGACGCCGTGCTCACGCGCGATGCGCGCGACCGAAGCGCCAGGCTCCAGCGACAGCGCCACCAGGGCTCGCTTGAACTCCAAAGGGTGCTGGCGGTAATGGCCGCGTGAATTCGTGGAAATGATCGGTTGAAAATTTGTGTCCATAATCGAAAATTGTGGGCACAAAATTGTGCCGAAATTCGATCATGGATGACGTTGGTCACGCAGTCCAGACGGCGCTGGGAAGACGCTTACCTCGATTCCGAGGCCATGTACACACCTCGATCAGCCAACGTCGGCACGATCTGGCTCGGCGGCATGCTGCCGAATTCCTCGCTGTTTGCCACTGCCAGGATCTCGGTACGCTCTTCGTCACTCAGCTTGTTCCTTGGTTCCGGCCTCGCAGTGGTTGGGCGATTGTCGGCGCCGATGGCATCGTCGCCGTTGCGAACCCAACGCTGGAAAGTTCGCAGGGTGATACCAAGCTCACTGCATGCGGGTGCCAGCCGGCTGCCAGCTGCCTCTGCTTCCCGGATCAACTCAACACACAACAGGCGATCTGGGACGCTGATCAGTCTTCCTCTTTGTCCCCCCAGATCGCCTGGGCTTTTTTTCGCAGAATCAGCAGCGCTGCAGCCTCGGCCAGCGCCTTCTCTTTGCGCTGCAGGTCCTTCTCCAACTGGCGGATGCGTTTCTTGTCTTCCTTCGACTGCGCCTGTTGGCTTCGAGCCTGCTGTGCCACGCTTGCGTTGGCCGACATGCACGCAGCCCGCCACGTAGCGATCTGCTGCGCAAAGAGCCCCTTGCGGCGGCAATACTCAGACAGTTCGCTTTCGTTCAGCGCTGCCGTTTCCAGCACCACCGCGAACTTGTCCTCCGAGCTCCATTCTTCTGCACTTTTTCCACTACCTGGCACCGGCGTTCCTTGACTACGAAGTTGACGGCGCCAAGTATAAAGCGTCTGCTCGGTGATCCCGCTCTCCCGGGCCAGTTCGGACACCAACCGGTTCTGCGGCGGCATCATCTGCCGCAACAGCGCTTCTTTTCGTTCTGCTGAATACTGTCCCACACAATCTCTCTTTGCCCGCCCCCGGTATGGCCCACTCCATTCAGGTGACGCGACAACTATTCTGACACCGGGGGATGTTGAGACCAGATAATGTGCTCCCACATCAGTTTCAATTCGTCCGGAGCCCAGCGGGCGTGCCGCCGAAAATCAGAAGTGCGCGAGGTTCCGCTGACGGGTCTCGGAAGGCGTTTCCCCGAAACACTCGCGGTACTTGCGATTGAACTCGCCGAGATGGCGGTAACCCCAGTGAAAGGCGATGTCGGCGATGGTCCTGTCGCCGGAGGCCGGGCGCACCAGTTCCGCCCTGATCCGCTGCAGGCGCAGCTTCTGCACGTACTGCATCGGGCTGGTGCCGCAGGACTGCTGGAAAGCGCGCCCCAGCGACCGGATGCTGCATCCGGCCACCTCGGCGATACCCGCCAGCGTAATGTCGGCATCCAGGTGTTCGTTGATATAGTCCACGGCCAGCCTGAACTGGCGCGGCGTGACGGACCTGACCCGGCTCGCGCCGCCCTGGTAGTTGTGCGGCTGGATCCCGAGCAGGGTGAGCATTAGGAGCTCCTCCATGCTCGCGGTCTCGAGCCTGCACGGCTGCCCAGCGTTGGGCGCGTTGAGCGAGGACACGACGAAGCGCAGCAAGGCGCTCCAGCGCTGCACGGCCGCAGGCTGCGCCATGAGACCGTCGAAATGCAGGGGCGCATCGGGGAGGTTGTCATACATGCGTACGCACATCTCCTCGACGCGGCGGCGCTCGAAGCGCAGCTTCAGCACCTCGGTGTCGGGCTCATAGAGGAAAGTGGGCCGGTCCTCTTCCTGGGAAATGAAGGATACCCCGGACGACGCCCCAAGGGTGCGACCGCCGGCCGCCATGCCGGCCCTTCCCTGCACGGCTGTCGTCACCAGGATCGCGCCTTCGAGCCCCCTCGGCTCGATCTCGATGTTCGTCCCGAAGTGGAAAGTCGATACTGCCACCCGGCCGCAGTCCGCAGCGCGAACCCGTACCGGTTCGCGCAGGGCGCCGGCGCCCTTCGGCCGGGCGATGAACGGGCCTTGCAGCCGCTCGATGGCCGGCGTGGCCTGAACCAGGTCCGGGGTCGCGATCCGGATGAAACGGTCGGACAACAACAGGCCAGCTTCAGTCTCGCAGAACATGATGTTGCCTCCACAAGGTATCCGTACCCGCTCGCGGGCACGCCATTGCGCAATCGGACCAACACGCCAGCGCTCAGCCTACCACCACCTGGGCCGGCTTGAACAGCCGGCCTGAGGGCAAATCAGCCGATGTAGTCCGGCTGGTTGGCCGGGGCGGCCAGGATGAAGGCCGGTTGCGCGACGCAGTGCTCATAAATCGCAAGGATGCGGGTGAAGCGCGTGAGGTCGCAGCCCATCCGCATCGCATTCGCCACCTGGGGTACCAGGCAGCAGTCGGCCAAGGTCGGCTGGTCGCCGGCGCAGTAAGGCCCTGCCGGCAGCTGGGCCAGCAGCTGCTCGACCGCAGCCAGGCCCTCGTCGACCCAATGCTTGTACCAGTCGTTCTTGGCCTCTTCGGTCACGCCGAGCTTGCCGCTCAGGTACTTCAGCACCCGGATGTTGTTGATCGGGTGGATTTCGCAGGCGATGGTCTGAGCAATTTCCAGCACCCGGGCGCGCAGCAGCGAGTCGTCCGGGATCAGGCGCGGCTCGGGATACTGGCGGTCGAGGTAGTCGATGATGGCGAGGGACTGGGTCATGCTGGTGTCGCCGTCGACCAGCACCGGCACGATGCCGGCCGGGCTCAGTGCGCGGTAAGCGTCCTGGCCCTGCTCGCCGCCGCGCAGGTTGACGCCGGCGTAGTCGTACGGCAGGCCCTTGAGCGCCAATGCGATGCGCACGCGGTACGAGGTGGAGCTGTTGAAGAAGCTGTAGAGTTTCATGTCGTTTCAGTCAGTGGCGGAAAGTCGGGTAGTCGGCGCGATCGTTGCGCGGCTGCCGCCGGACCCGCTGTAGCGGGCCGACATGGCGAAGATCGCGATCGATGCCAGCAGCGCGGGCAGCGCCAGCAGCAGGATGATGGTCGAGAAGCCCAGCCCGGCGCCGAGCAGCGCGCCGCCCAGCAGCGAACCGAGGATGGCGCCGCAGCGGCCGATCCCCAGCGCCCAGCTCACGCCGGTCACCCGGTTGCTGGTGGGGTAGAAGGCTGCAGCCAGCGCGTTGGCGCCCACCTGCGAGCCGCTGACGCAAAAGCCCACGCCCGCGACCGCCAGGTTCAGGACCAGCAGGTCGGTGTACTGGAAGCTGATCAGCGCGATGAAGGCGACGGCGACCAGGTAGGACGTGCCGAGCACGCGATAGGGATTGAACTTGTCCATTGCCCAGCCCAGGGCAATGGCGCCGATCGTGCCGCCGACCTGGTACATGGCGGCCACCAGCGCCGCCTTGGCCAGCGGGAAGCCGGCGTCCTTGAACAGGATCGGCAGCCAGTTCGTCAGCAGGTAGACGATCAGGAGGCTCATGAAGAAGGCGCCCCACAGTGCCAGGGTGCCGAATCCGAGCGGCTTGGCGAACAGCTGCGCCACCGGGGAGCGGCCGGCCGCGGGCGGCGCCTCCGGCAGCACGAAGTGCGCGCCGTCGAGCTTCGCCTGCGGAGAGATGCGGCGCAGGATGGCGGCAATCTGCGGGCTGTCGGGCTTGCGCAGCACCAGGAAGCGCACCGATTCCGGCAGCACGAACAGCAGCAGCACGGCGCAGGCGATCGGCACGTAGCCGCCCAGCAGCAGCACGCTGCGCCAGCCGTATTCGGGGATCATGTGGGCCGCCAGCACCCCACCCAGGCCGGAGCCGAGGGTAAAGCCGCAGAACATGATGGTGACGACCTTCGACTTGATGCGCTGGGGCGAGTATTCGGAAGTGAGCGTGATAGCATTCGGCATCGCACCTCCGAGGCCGAGGCCGGTGAGGAAGCGGAAGAAGGTGAGCATGAACAGCGAGTCGGTATAGGCCGAGGCCAGGCTCCAGACGCCGAAGAAGAACACTGACAGGACCAGGATGGCCTTCCTGCCGATGCGGTCGCCGAGCGGTCCGGCGATGAACGAGCCGACGGCCAGGCCGACGAGCCCGGCCGCCATCAGCGGCGCGAGTTGTTGCGGCAGCAGCTGCCACTCGGTGCGCAGCGAGGGCGCGATAAACCCAATGATCGCCGTATCGAACCCGTCGATTGCGATGATGACGAAACAAAGAAATGCGATCAGAAACTGGTGACGCGAAAAGCGGCCGGAATCGATCAGTTGCTGCACGTCGACCTTGACGGTACTGGACATGGTTGTCTCCTGATGATGAAGGTGGGCGGATGCAGTCTTGCGCTGCCTTGCGCATGCCGGATCAAACTGGGCCCGGCAGACCCGCAGGGCCGCCGGGCCCTGCTATCGCAACGAAGGCCTCAGCCGACGTCGACGAACACCCTCCCGCTCTCGATCTTCACCGGGTAGCTGCGCACCGCTTCGGTGACCGGTTCGCACATCGGGCGGCCGTCGCGGATGTCGAACTTGCCCTGGTGGAGCGGGCATTCGATCTCGAAGCCGTCCAGGAAGCCGTCGCACAGGCGCGCATGGCCGTGGGTGCAGATATTGTCGGTCGCGTAGACCTGCCCTTCGACGCTGTACAGCGCCAGGTCCTTGCCTGCCGCCGCAACGCCGATCACGTCCTCTTCAGGTACGTCCTCGAGTGCGCCGACGTCCAGCCAGTTGTTTTCCATGTCTTGCCTCAAATCGGGTAAATCAGTGAATTCGGAATCATTTCGGTGTCGTAGATGCACAGCCGCGATTCGAACTTCATGCCTTCCGGCGTGATTCGCACGCGGTCCAGGTAGCGGCCGACGTTGAACACCGTCGTTTCCTGGCTCAGCTTGGTGCGGAACACGGCGTAGTTGGTCTCAGCCTCGATCACATCGCCGTCGCGCCGCAGGATGCGCGGCAGGCCGACCACGTGGCGCTGGTAGTAGGGGTCGTGGAACAGCGTTTCCTTGATGCCGTAGGCGCGGTCCTTCAGCATGCCGCGGCTGAGCAGCGCCAGCGTCGCCAGCGGAAAGCCGCGCTCGTAGTTCTCACGGGGCTGCACTTTGTACTCGCAGTCCTCGACGAAAAAATCGATCCAGCGGTCCCAGTCCGCGGTGTCGATCGCGGATGCGTAATCGGCGTTCAGCTGGGCCAGCGCCAGGTAGGCCTGGATGTCGTCATTGGTGTTCATCGATCAGTCCTCCATCACCTTGCGCCAGTAGCTGTACATCCCGCGGATCAGGGTTTCGGTCACCATGTGGTCGGTGTTCTCGACGCCGTGGCCGCCCAGTTCCGCCAAGGTACGGTGGAAGGGTTTTTGCTCGAAACCCATCTGCGACAGCTCGATCACCTCGCCGTCGTCCGCCGACACGAAACCGGCCGGGCCAAACAGGTTTGCCTGCACCAGGCGGCGCTGCGTCATTTCCTCGGTGTCGTCCTCGAAGCCGAAGTGGGTCCAGACGAAATCAAAGGAGCCCTTGCCATCCGGCTGGATGTGGCGGGTCGACACGCTGTTGACCTGCTGCTGGAAGATCACGCTCGGGAACACGGTCATCATCACTGCGGTCGGGCCGCCCCACCAGTCTTCCGGCACGATGTCGAGCAGGCGCTTGTCCTGCACTTCCATCGAGGACTTGAAGCTGGTGACGCCGGCCGTGACTTCGCTGGTTGCCGCCTGCTGGCTGCGGGTCGAGATCATCGCCGCATGACGGTGGTGGGCATCCATCTTCAGTTCGGACTTGTTGTCCGCGCGCCAGAGGCCGTAGGTGACGAACCAGGTGTGCAGCAGGCCCGGGTGGTACGGATCCTTGATGTTTTCCTGCATCAGCTTCCAGTTGCCCGGAATGCGCTGGCGGTTGTAGCCCAGGATCTTCAGCTTGCGGCCGTTGAACAGGCGGTCGAAGTAGCCGAGCATGTCCGGGCCGAGGTAGTCCTCGAGCGATTCGACTTCATGGTCGAAGGACGCGAACACGACGCCGCCGCGCACCGCGACCTTCAGCTTGGTGAGTCCGTGCTCCTTGGTGTCGAATTCCTTCGGCATCCCGCCGTTGACCTTGCCGTCCTGCTTGACGCCGCGGCGGAAGGGCACGCCCTGCAAGTCGCCGTTCAGTTTGTAGTTCCACTGGTGGTAGGGGCACACGAATTCCTTGCGGTTGCCGTGGCGCTCGCGGCAGAACTGCATGCCGCGGTGGGCGCACACGTTCTCGACCACGTTGATCTCGCCCTCATTGCCGCGCACCATGATGACCGAGCGCTCGCCGACCACTGTGCGCTTGAAGTCGCCCGCGTTCGGTATTTCGGCCTCGAGGCCGACGTAGCACCAGTGGCCATGGTAGAACAGGCGCTCCAGTTCGCGCTTGTAGACCTGGTCGTCGGTATACACCGAAAACGGAATCCGGCTGGTGCTTTCCTTGGATTCCCACACCGGACGGATGGGGAATACGACGGGGGTGTCTCCCATGTCTGTCTCCTTGATTGAGTGGAGCCTGTTACCCGGCGACCCGCACACGGATCTCGCCGAGACCGGCAACCGAACCGACCATCAGGTCGCCCGGCTTGACCGCGTTCACGCCTTCCGGGGTGCCGGTCATGATGATGTCGCCCGGCTCCAGGGTCTCGTACTCGGAGAGGCAGGCGATCGACTCGGCCACCGACCAGATCAGCTTGGACACATCGGAACGCTGGCGGTCTTCGCCATTGACGGCCACCGCGATCTCGCCTTCGCTCACGTGGCCGACATCAAGGGCGCGGTGGATCGGGCCGATCGGCGCCGACTTGGCAAAGGACTTGCCGAACTCCCAGGGACGGCCCTTGTCGCGCGCCTCGAGCTGGATGTCGCGCCGGGTCATGTCAAGGCCCACCGCGTAGCCGTATACGTATTCCAGCGCCTGCTCCACCGGGATGTTGGTGCCGCCCTTGCCGATCGCGACCACCAGTTCGATCTCGTGGTGGAAGTTGGCGGTCTTCGGCGGATACGGGATCGTCACCTCATCGCTGCCTGCGACAACGATCGCGTTGGCCGGCTTCATGAAGAAGAACGGCGGATCGCGGTCCGGGTCCTTGCCCATTTCGCGCGCGTGGGCAGCGTAGTTGCGGCCGACACAGAAGATGCGGTTGACGGGGAACTGCTCCTCACTGCCTGCCACTGGCAGGGTGTACACCGGTGCGGGTTCTACTGCGTATTTCATGTTGTTCTCCAGGTGGGATTACTGCATTTTTTCTTCGCGCCACAGGCCGAGCGCCTGTTGCATCGGGCGATCCGAGAAGCTGAACAGGATCGTCTTCGCCTTGGCCTGCAGGCGCAGCTCGTGCCAGGACGGCACCACGAAGATGTCGTTCGGACCAAAGGTGTAGGTTTCTCCGCCAACCTGGGCGCTGCCCTCCCCTTCCAGGCAGACATAGACAGTGGCGTCGGTGCTGCGGTACGCCTTGCTGGCGAAACCTTCCGGCAGCAGCTGGGCGAAGGCGCCGATGGTCGGCATCGGCGACGCGCCGGTGGCCGGATTCACGTAGCGCAGCTTGTGGCCGAAGTGGGGATCGGCCTCAGTGCGGGCGATGCCCTCGAGCGCCTCCTTGGTTTCCGCAAACGGGTAGACGAAGACCTTGGTCGGGTCGGACGGCGCCTGCTTCAGGTCCACCGGCACCAGGTTGTGGCCATAGCGGGCCAGCGAATCGCCCTCGGGACGTGCGGTCTGCTGCGAGGCGGCGCTGCCGTGCTCCGCGAAGCCGGCGTCGAAGAAGCGCAGGGTCGGAATGTCGAGGCCGTCGAGCCAGACCACCGGTTCGGTGCCCAGGTTGCCGTGGTCGTGCCAGGTCCAGGACGGGGTGATGATGAAGTCGCCGCGGCGCATGGTGGTGCGTTCGCCGTCGACGGCGGTGTAGGCGCCCTCGCCGTCCAGCACCAGGCGCAGCGCCGACTGGCTGTGGCGATGGGCGGGCGCCACTTCGCCGGGCAGGATCAGCTGCAGGCCGGCATAAAGGGACTGCGTGATCGACGAATTGCCGCGCATGGCCGGGTTTTCCAGGATCAGCACGCGGCGCTCGGCCTCTTCCGCCGTGATCAGGCGGCCGGCTTCCATCACCTGTTCGCGCACGTCGGCGTAACACCACAGCGCAGGCACCACCGGGGACTTGGGCGACTTCGGCACCAGGGCGCCGAGCACTTCCCACAGCGGGGTCAGGTGGTTGCCGCTGATACGGCGGTAGAACTCGGCGCGCTGTTCCTTCACGGCGTTTTGGGCGCTGTCCTGCGCGGAAAGCGTTTGACTTCCTTGCATCTCCATTTCCTTCTCCTTGGTCAAGCCGCTTTCGCGTAGAACGCGTCGGCGTAGATGTGTTCGGCCGAAATGCCCCGGTCGCGGGCTACCACGGATGCGGCGTCGACCATCGGCGGCGCTCCGCACAGGTAGGCGCGCCAGTCGGCGAGCGAGCTCCAGTCCTGCGCCACCGCCTCGGTGACGATCCCGCTGCGCATGGACTCGCCGCCATCGCCTTCGGTAACGACGATGTGCACATTCAGGTTGCGATGGCGCTCGGCCAGCCGTTCCAGCTCGCGGGTGCAGTAGATGTCGCGCTGGCTGCGCACGCCGAAGTACAAGTGGATGTCGTTCTGCATCCCCGACTCCAGCGCACCGCGCACGATCGATAGCACCGGGGCCAGGCCGGTGCCCCCGGCCACGCACAGCATCGGGCCTTCGTGGCGGGTGCGCAGGTAGGAAGTGCCGAGCGGACCGCTGACGCGCACCGTGTCGCCCACCTTGAGCTCGCGGTCGACGTAGCCGCTGACCAGGCCGTCCTTGACGACGCGGACGTGGAATTCCAGTTCATCGTCGCCCGGCAGGCCGGCCATCGAGTAGGGGCGGATGTGGTTCGGGGTGAACTGCAGGGTCGCGTACTGGCCGGGCGAGAATTCGAGCGGCTTGGCCGAACGGAGGCGCAGGCGGCGAATGTCGTGGGTGACCTGCTCGACCGCGGTGACGGTGGTCTTGAGGATGCGGGCCGGATGGTTGATTACTTCGTCCGGCTCGGGAATTTCGATGGTGCAGTCGCCGGTCAGGACGCTGGTGCAGGCAAGGATGGTTTGACCGCCTTCCGCGGTGATCGCGTTGCCGAGGCTAATTTCATCGGTGACGCTGCCTGCGACGACCTTGCAACGGCAGGTGCCGCAGCGGCCCGCGGTGCAGCTATAGGAGATCGGAACGTTGTGTTCGCGCAGGGTCGCCAACAGGTTGGCGCCTGCGGTAGCGTTCACCACCTTGTCGAGCGGTTGGATGTGCAGCTTCATACTGTCTCCGAATATCTGTTATGCGTCGCTGGATGAAAGTATAGGTTTTCGACTAAAATAAAAATACTAAATCCCGTGAATCGACAATATAGATTTCGTGAATGTAGATGCTGAATCTCAGAGACATCGATCTGAACCTGCTGGTTGTTTTCCAGCAGCTGTACAAGGAGCGGCGTGTTGCGCTCGTGGCAGAAAACCTCGGCCTGACACAGCCTGCCGTCAGCAATGCGCTGAGCCGCCTGCGGAAAATGCTGGGCGACGAACTGTTCCTGCGCACGGCGCGCGGAATGGAACCGACGCCATATGCCACCTTGTTGGCCGAGCCGATCGCCTATGCGCTGGCCACTATCCGTGACACGCTGGACCGGCAGCTCGAGTTCGATCCTGCGGCGAGCGTGCGCAAGTTCACGATCGCCATGACCGACCTGGGGGAAATCCACTTCCTGCCGAAGCTGATGAGCCGCCTGGCCGAGGCGGCGCCGGGCGTGACGGTCAGTACGGTGCGCAATACGAACGTCAACCTGGCAGACGAATTGGAAGCAGGACGGGTCGATATCGCGATTGGCCTGCTGCCGCAGCTGAAGGGGGGCTTCTTCCAGCGCCTGCTATTCCGCCAGCGCTATGTCTGCGTCCTGCGCAAGGGCCATCCGCTCGACAAGGGTGCGATGACGCTGGATGATTTCGAAGGCGCACAGCACGTGGTCGTGGTCGCAGGTGGCACCGGGCACGCCATCGCCGACGACACGATCCAGCGCAGGGGAATCAAGCGAAACATCAGGTTGAGCGTTCCGCACTTCATCGCGCTCGGCCATATCCTGGCGCGGACCGACCTGATCGCGACGATTCCCGAGCGGTATGTGCGCGAGAGCATGGGGCCGTTCGGGCTGACATACCTGGCTCATCCGGTTCCGATCCCGGAGTTCGACGTCAATCTGTTTTGGCATGCCAAGTTTCATAAGGAGCCTGGAAATCAGTGGCTGCGAAACCTGATCGCTGAGCTCGCGATTGACTGAAGATGTCGAAAGTCGAGCATCAAGCTAATCTAGTTGTCAGGCCCGAGCGAAAAGATGGCACTTGAAGTTCGATGCATGTCTCATGCAGAAAGTGACCACGTAAATAATGGCCAAGATGAAACCGTATATGTCGTGATTTCGGGTTACGGTGTATTACGTAGTGATGATTCAGAGATGCAATGCACCGCTGGCGATGTATTGTTCGTTCCAAGAGGATGTTCGCATCACTTCGAGCGGTTGGACGGTGATATCAAGATATGGAGAATCTCACCAGTTATGCCGTAAACTCTCTTGCGTTCGATTCACAAAAGTCGAATTAGCGCGGTATGGCGTACGTGCCTCCGGCGCTTGCTTCGGGTTGGGTTCTGCCCTTCATGGCAGTCCGTGACTTTTTCAGCCTGGCAACCTGCTATGCTGGCTGGATGGCTGGATGGCTGGATGGCCGGGTTCGGCCAAAAGCGGACCTTCGCTAATTCGCACTGTTCATCTAGAAGCGGACATTTGCTTACCTATAAGGTCCAGTGCTCCCGAAAAGCGTTAGGGAAGCACTGATTTATTCGCCACCAAGCGCTCCGTCGACGCTGTCCGTCTGAGATAATTTCACTTCACTCAACGCCGCCCTGTCGATCATGCAGAAAAGCTTCTCCGATCTCGAGTATGCCAACAAGAAGAAGCTGACGCGGCGCGACGTGTTTCTCGCAGAGCTCGACTCGACCACTCCGTGGGGTAAGCTGCATCAAGAAATCGAACCGTTTTACCCGAGGGTCAATGGCGCTGGCCGTCCTCCAATTGGTCTTGCGCGCATGCTGCGCATGTACGTGGCCCAACAATGCTTTGGCATGTCGGACGAAGGCATCGAGGATGCGATCTACGACAGCCAGGCGATTCGTGGTTTCGTCGGTATCGACCTCAATCGAGAGTCCGCCCCCGACGCGACGACATTGCTGAAGTTTCGGCACCTGCTCGAGGACAATGAGCTGACCAAAAAGATCTTCGACACCATCAACGGTCATCTCGCGGAAAAGGGTTTGATGATGCGCGAAGGGACTATCGTCGATGCCACGCTGATCGCGGCACCACCGTCGACGAAGAACAAAAACGGAGAGCGCGATCCGGAAATGCACCAGTCGAAGAAAGGTAACGACTGGCACTTTGGGATGAAGGCCCATGTGGGCGTTGATGCTGCGTCCGGTCTGGTGCACACCGTTATCGGCACTGCTGGCAACGTCTCCGACGTCACCCAAGCCTGTGCGCTATTGCATGGCGATGAGTCTGCTGCGCTCGGCGATGCCGGTTATCAAGGTGTCGAGAAGCGCCCGGAGAATCAGGGCAGATCGGTCACCTGGCATGTCGCAATGAAGCGATCCAAACGCAAGGCACTGCCGAAAAATAAGGTCGGTCGTATGCTTGAAAAACTGGAGCATCTCAAAGCCAGTGTGAGAGCGAAAGTCGAGCATCCGTTCCACGTCATCAAGAACCTGTTTCGTCATCGGAAGACGCGCTATCGCGGCCTGGCCAAAAATACTGCTCAGCTGTTCACGCTGTTCGGTTTCGCCAATCTGGTGCTGGCCGGCCGGCGATTTTCGATCACTGAATCCCGACGTGCGCCTTGAGCGCCGGAAGGCGCAAAAAAACCGATCAATTCGCTGAAAACCGCCTGTCCTGAGGGCAGAAATCGCATCTCAGAATGCCAGGCTGGTCTTTGCCGCAAAAAAAGGGAGGTCCGCTGAAAATCGTCAATTGATCAGCGCTTCCTTAGGTATCCGAGAGCGGCTTTCTATAAATTTTTTACCGAACGCCGTCAGTCATCCGGCAACCTGTATTCAGTCGACCATAGCAGCAGCACGCGAGTATAATTTCCCAGTCGAGAACATCATTTTCGAAGTGACCGAAGGCGAACGCGTGCAGAACCGTGCACACTTAATGCGCATCATTCGAGCCTATGACGAGCTAGGTTTCGGTACCGCCATTGATGACTTCGGCGCTGGCTACGCCGGTCGTGAATTGCTGTCTGACTACCACCCAACATCTGCGGGAGCGGCCGGCATCTCTAGCCGGGCCGCTTTCCGGTCCCAGAGGAATGGTGCTGGGCCATGAGATGACCGGCGACCAAACCAGAGCGAACCACGCCGTGGCGCACTTAGCGGATGGCAGTATTTTTTTCGACAGGGAGAGTTCATAGGCAGCGTAGATAGGGGGAGCAGGGACGGGCATAAAATTATTAAAATACATATTTACAAATCTAGATATGGAGAATAGAATTTGCATGCCCGTGAAGTAGCGACGCGCCGGACACACAGACCGAAGCGACGTTGTAACGCGCGGGGCGGCTAACCTGCGCCAGCCAAAGGCTGGCTCACTGTTCCCATCCCTCAATAGAAGGAGACCCAAAATGACCCATGTTGTCCGTTTTCATCAGATCGGCGGCCCCGAAGTCTTGCAGATCGAAGAGCTCGAAGTTGGCGCTCCGGGCTCCGGCGAGCTGCGCATCCGCGTCGAGGCGATCGGCCTGAATCGCGCGGAAGCCATGTTCCGCTCGGGTGTGTACCTGGAGCCGACGCAGCTGCCGGCCCGGCTCGGCTACGAAGCTTCCGGCATCGTCGAGGCGCTGGGCAGCGGCGTTCACGGCTTCGAGGTTGGCGAAGCGGTCAGCGTGATTCCGGCTTTTTCCATGAACAAGTTTGGCGTCTATGCCGAGCAGGCGATCGTGCCGGCCACGGGGGTTCTGAAGCGGCCGGCGGGCGTCGGCGCGGTGACGGGGGCGGCGATCTGGATGCAGTATCTGACCGCCTATGGCGCACTGATCGAGATTGCCCAACTCAAGCGCGGTGATGCGGTGATCATCACGGCGGCTTCGAGCAGCGTCGGCTTGGCCGCGATCCAGATCGCCAACAGCGTCGGCGCCATTCCGATCGCGACGACCCGGACACGCGCGAAGGAGGCGGCGCTACGCGAGGCGGGGGCGGCGCATGTGATCGCCACCGAGGAGCAGGACCTGGTCGCGGAGGTAATGCGGATCACCGACGGTCGCGGCGCGCGCATCGCCTTCGACCCGGTCGCGGGGCCGCAAGTCGAAACACTGGCGCAAGCGATGAGTCAGCAGGGCCTGATTTTCATCTATGGCAATCTCAGCGGTCAGGAGACGCCGTTCCCGGCCTTGGCAGCGATGAACAAGGCCCTGAGCGTGCGCGGCTACACGCTGTTCGAACTGACCGGTGATCCGCAACGCTTGGCGCCTGCGCAAGCTTTTATCACGCGCGGCCTCGAGGCCGGACAGCTGAAGCCGATCATTGCCAAGACCTTCCCCTTCGAGCAGATCGTCGAAGCGCACCGTTACATGGAATCGAACCAGCAGTTTGGCAAGATCGTCGTCACCGTATCTCGGTAGAGGCAGTTCGTGAAAGACCAGGAGAGGGCAGAGTCGCCTTTCCCGCGACTGCGGAAATGACTCGACGCTGCCCCTTCATCCCCGCCACGCTGGAGCTGGGCGGCAAATATCGCGTTGGGCATTACTGGAATGCGTCACGCATGGTAATATCGTCGTAACAACAGGAGGCACGTCATGGTCAAAGTAGCGTTGTTCGTTCGTCTGGAAGCAAAGCCTGGGAAAGAGAAAGAGGTAGAGAACTTTCTCTTGGATGGCCTTCCAATAGTGCAGGAAGAGCCAGCCACTACGGCGTGGTTCGGAATCCGCTTGGGGCCGTCCACCTTTGGCATCTTTGATGCCTTCCCGGATGAAGCAGGTCGGCAGGCTCATCTTTCGGGCAAGGTCGCAGCGGCGCTTATGGCAAAGGCTGCCGAGCTGTTTGCCAAACCGCCGTCAATCGAGAAGGTTGACGTCCTGGCGGCCAAGCTACCCGGCTAAGCAAACCCAACAAGGCGCTCCAGTCGCGTCCCTACCGCTTTGCGGCGGCAGGGACGCGACTGAGCTTGGACGTCCACCGGCCTGTTCTAAACGGAGCGCTCGAGAGGTGCCTGTCCAGGCACTAGCATCTACTTATCTACAAACGCAAATATATAGGTACTTACACATGAAAGATTCCATTCTTTTCGAAAGCACCACGCTGGGCCCCTACAGCCTGAAAAACCGCATCGTCCTGCCGCCGCTGACCCGTTCGCGTAGCTCGCAGCCAGGCAACATTCCCAATGACCTGATGGCGACCTACTACCGCCAGCGTACCGGTGCCGGCTTCATGGTCACCGAGGGCACCCAGATCGAGCCGCGCGGCCAGGGCTACGCCTGGACCCCGGGCATCCACAGTGCCGAACAGATCCTCGGCTGGCGCAAAGTGACCGATGCGGTACACGCCGAGGGCGGCACCATCTTCGCCCAGCTCTGGCATGTCGGCCGGGTCTCGCACACCTCGTTGCAACCCAATGGCGAAGCCCCGGTGGCGCCATCGGCGATCCCGGCCGAGGGCGTCAGCGTATTCATCGAGACAGGTCCCGGCACCGGCGCCCTGGCGCCGCCTTCGATGCCACGTGCACTGACCACCGCCGAGGTCAAGGAGCTGGTACAGCTCTATGCACAGGCCGCTCGCAACGCCCTCGACGCCGGTTTCGACGGCGTCGAAATCCACTCCGCCAACGGTTATCTGATCAACCAGTTCATTTCCGCGCACAGCAATCAGCGCGACGACGAGTACGGCGGCTCGTTGCAAAATCGCCTGTGCTTCCTCCGTGAGGTGACCCAGGCGGTGGCCGCGGTGGTCGGTAAAGACCGGCTCGGCGTGCGTTTCGCCCCGTTGTTCGCCAGCACCGACGAGGCCCGCGTATATCTCGGCCTGGTCGAAGAAAACCCACACGAGACCTATGTCGAAGCGGTCAAGGTGCTGGAAGAAGTCGGCATCGCTTACCTGTCGCTGGCCGAGGCGGATTGGGAAAACGCACCGGAGCTGCCGGAAAGCTTCCGCAGCGCGGTGCGCGAGGTCTTCAGCGGGCGCATCCTCTATGCCGGCAAATACACCGCCGAGCGAGGCAAGCGTGTGCTCGAGGCGGGCTGGGGCGATCTGGTAGCCTTCGGCCGTCCGTTCATCGCCAACCCGGACCTGCCCAAGCGAATTGCCAATGGCTGGCCGCTGAACCCGGTCGATCCGGCCAGCATGTACGGCGGAACCGCTGTCGGCTACACCGACTATCCGACCTATGGCGAATAGTCCGCTCGAGGTGCCGGCCCCCCGAGCGATAGGTTCGGGGGCCGGCGCATTGACAGTTGAGCGGGCATATCGTAATATCGCAAAAAATAGTTATCGTGTTGACCTATGAGTATCGACGTAAGCGAAGCGCTGAAGGCGCTAGACAACCCAACCCGCCTGAACATCCTCTGTTGGCTGAAGGATCCGCGTCATCATTTCCCCGAGCAGGAGGTGGATCCTGAGCAGGTCGGTGTCTGCGTGAGCATCATCCAGGATCGGGTAGGCCTGTCGCAGTCGACCGTCTCGCTGTATCTCGCTGCCTTGCAGCGGGCGCAACTGGTGACCTCACAACGCATCGGTCCCTGGACTTATTACAAACGCCATGAGCAGAACATCGCGGCGTTCCAGGTGGCCTTGAAAGCGCTGATTTGATGCCTGCTCGCAGGCGTTTTTTCAGCCCTTAAAAATCTATATTTTGAAATATGTAGGATAGAAGATGTTAACTCCGAATTCCATTCCCTATCAGCAACAACCTGGCTTTCAGCAGAGGGCCGGCCGGGATTGCAGCTTTTTTCGCAAAAAACGAACTAACCAATTGATTTATTTGGTAAATTCGACTTTATAATTCATCGGGGCTACCTC
>JAEAMG010000313.1_pt1 | contig 63803 bp, 58 predicted proteins | sample 8958741 | NCBI WGS metagenome assembly JAEAMG01 (sample SAMN16933256, study PRJNA681125) | bioreactor sludge metagenome | isolation source: anaerobic bioreactor treating anionic surfactant - SDBS | place: India: Bengaluru | collected 2019-02-28 | reverse complement strand
TTTTCACGGGCTCGACGGAAGTGGCGCAATTGATCAACCGCAACCTGGCCGCACGCGCCGTGGCCGAAGGCATCGATATTCCCCTGATCGCCGAAACGGGTGGGCAAAATGCCCTGATCGTCGATTCGTCCGCCTTGCCGGAGCAAGTAGTGCAAGACGTGATGTCGTCCGCTTTCGATAGCGCCGGCCAGCGCTGCTCGGCCTTGCGCGTGCTGTTCCTGCAAGCGGAAATTGCCGACAAGACCATCCACATGCTGAAGGGCGCCATGCAGGAATTGCGCGTTGGCAATCCTGACCGCCTGGCCACCGATATCGGTCCCGTCATCGATGCGGAAGCGCAAAGCAATCTGCTGGCACACATCAACAAGATGAAAACCGTGGCCATCGACCATTATTCGCTCGATTTGCCGACCGTCAAAGGCACGTTCGTCGCCCCGACCGTGCTGGAAATCAAGTCACTGGCGCAATTGACGCAGGAAGTCTTCGGCCCCGTGCTGCACGTGATCCGCTACAAGCGGGCCGAACTGCCGCAACTGGTGCAATCGATCAACGACAGCGGTTACGGCTTGACCCTGGGCATCCATACGCGCATCGATGAAACCATAGCTTTCATCACCAAACGCGCGCACGTGGGCAATATTTATGTGAACCGCAACATCGTCGGCGCCGTCGTCGGCGTGCAGCCGTTCGGCGGCGAAGGCAAATCGGGGACCGGTCCGAAGGCGGGCGGCCCCCTATACCTGAAACGCCTGCAGCGCAATGCACCGGCCGGTGCGCAGCACCAGCGCCAGGCGCCGCCAGCGCTCGATGCGCTGACCGTGTGGGCCAAGATGCATGGCCACGACCAGGTGCAGCAACTGGCGCAGGAATACGCGCGCACGACCTTGCTAGGCAGCAGCACCGTCTTGCCAGGCCCAACCGGTGAACGCAATACCCTGAGCTTTGCGGCACGCGGCACGATTCTGTGCGCGGCGGCCACCTCCGGCACCTTGATGAACCAGCTGGCGGCAGTCCTGGCCACCGGAAACCAGGCCCTGGTGCTGGCACAATCGCCGGAGTTGATCCCGGGCGACTTGCCGGCGGCGCTGAAGGACCGCATCCAGGTCGTCAGCAGCCTGGCGTCGGTCCAGCATGATTTCCAGATCGCCATGATCGAGGCTAGCCTCGATGGCCAGCTCAAACCGCTGCTGGCGGCACGGGAAGGGGCCCTGGTGGGCACCATCGCCACCACGCAGGAGGGTGTCATCCCCTTGTGGCGCCTGGTCGCTGAGCGGGCGCTGTGCGTGAATACGACGGCAGCCGGTGGTAACGCGAGTTTAATGATGCTCAGCGTTTAAAATGTAAGCAGGCAGTGAACGTAAAAGGGCAGAACCAGTGGTTCTGCCCTTTTTTTATGCACGCGTGATGAAAAATCAGCCAGCCAGACGCTGGCATAGCTGTTGGATCACCGTAAACGCATACGGCGAGGCGACGGTTTGCACGAAACGCATGAAGTCGACGGCGGCCTTTTCGTTGGCGTTGTCGGAAATGGTGCGCATGACCGTAAACGGCACGCCCAGTTCAAAACAGACTTGCGCCACGGCGGCACCTTCCATTTCGACGGCCAGCAGGTCGGGGATATCCACTTTGAGCTGGTGCAGATGCGCGGCGCTGCTGATGAACTGGTCGCCGCTGGCGATCAGGCCCCGGTGCACTTGCGCGTGCTGCAAGCCAAATGCCACGATATCGGCCGCCTTGAGCACGCTGGAAACATCGTCACGCAAAAAATCGTCGGCGGCAGCTGCCAGTTGCGTGCTCAGTTCCAGGTCCGTGGCAAAACGCTGCAAGCCCGTCAGCGGTACTTCGAAGCGGGGAAACAAAGGACGGGCATCCATATCGTGCTGCAGCAATGCTTCCGCCACCACGATATCGCCAACTTTGACGTGTTTATCCCCACTACCGGCCACGCCGGTGAAGACGATGTGGGTAACTCCATACTTTTCCACAAGGATAGAAGCTGTCATGGCAGCGGCAACCTTGCCCAGACGCGACAGGACGCACACAGCGTCGATATTCCACAAGGTCCCCAGGGTGTAGTCGCGCATGCCGTGCGAACGCCTCTGGGGGCCTTGCATGGCTTCTACCAGCCCCTGCTGTTCTTCGTGCAAGGCACTGATGATGCCTAAACGCATTTTTTTGTGTGATTTCATGCTGTTTTTACAGGTTTTTTGAATTGCCAGACGGTTTACATGGTGAAAACAGCTGTTTCGGCGACTTTTCCACCGTTCGCGTTTGTCTCCGTGTTTTAAATAAAGATGTATACATAAAAATAGTAGTGATAGTAAACGGCCATTTTTTTGTGGATAAGTCGGTATACCGTATAAAAATCATCTACTTGGCGCACAAAAAAGTAGGCGCACAAGCATTGTATCGAGCGAGGACTTGTTTGGGATAAAAAACGGGTTGTGGACAAAGATCGACTTTTCCCACATCTCATCCTGTGGATATGCAGGCACTTATCCACAGCAGCAAGCAAAAATCACGGGTTTTCTTGCTGTAGTGACATGTTTGATGTGCATCGTACGCTCAGATCCCTGTTTGGCAATCAAGCTTGAGCGATCACAGGTGCTGTTCTTGCGCGAACGCTGGCATCGAGGTGATTCCTGCAAGACGGTTTGGCAGTGGGGCGCGCTGTTGCCGTTGGCTTTTTTTGGGGATGCTTTTTGCATGCTTTTTGAAAATATCCCCGGACTTCCGCTTTTTTTATCGGTTTACAATAGATCTATATATAAAAATAGTAGTAATAGTAAACGCGGATTTTTCTGTGGATAAGTCGATTTTTTTCAACAGGATCAATCGTTTACGCGCAAAATAAAGCGTGCATAATCGCTGTATCACGCGAGGAGCAAAATTGTATAAAATGCGGGCCTGCGTAAAAGTTCGTGTTTACTCACAAATCATCCTGTGGATATCAAGTGACTTATCCACAATCGTTGTAAATTTCCCTCTTTTTGACATTGAATGGCTTGCTGGCACTGTGCCTGGTCAGGTCTGTTGACGTTTCCATTTTGCAAAACGGTTTGGCAGTGCTGTGTGCGTGATGCCGGCCATGCCGGTTTTCGTTGCTCAGTTGTTGGCGCGATTTTTTTTGTCAGCCGTTTGTCGCTTTTTTTTTGAAGACAGGCTGGTGAACCTTTCCGAATGCGAAGCACAGGCAAAGCGCGCGTTGTCGGGTTTACCTTAACAAGATCGTATACAAGAATAGTAATAGTAGTTAACGGGGGCATCTTCTGTGGATAAGTCCCGATTTATCCTTGTAAACAATCGCTTGGCGTGCGGATAAGCGCTGAGTAAGGCTTGTATCTGCCTGGGACGGTTTCTGGACAAAAAAACGCCGCCGAAAAAATTTTTCGTTTACGCACATATCGTCCCTGTGGATATCCATACGGTTATCAACAGCTTGCAGCCCCCTGGTTTACCCTGCTTTTGAGCGTGTCGCGAGGCTTGCCACGAATAATGTCGCTCTGGCCCGGCACTGGTGGTAATCTCAATGCGGCTCAACAGCCATGCATGCATGAAGAAAGACAGACTCTGGTAACGGGACGCGGCGGGGAGACACGCCGCGCGACAGCTCGATGGCATACCGAAAGGAGCTTCATTGGAATCGGCAGGCGAATACGACTACATCATCGTGGGTGGCGGTACGGCAGGTTGCGTGCTGGCCAATCGGCTCACACGCGACAAGGATGCCAACGTTTTACTCGTGGAAGCGGGCGGCAAGGACGATTACGTGTGGATACATATCCCCGTCGGCTATCTGCATTGCATCGGCAATCCCCGCACGGACTGGCTGTATTCCACCCAGGCGGACGCGGGCCTGGGCGGGCGCAGCTTGATGTATCCACGCGGAAAAGTGCTCGGGGGCAGCTCCTCCATCAACGGCATGATCTATATGCGCGGCCAGGCCGGCGATTACGACCACTGGGCCGACCTGACGGATGACGCCTCCTGGCGCTGGGATAAAGTCTTGCCGCTGTTTAAACAAAGCGAGGATTACCACGGCGGCGCGTCGGAAAACCATGGCGCGGGTGGCGAATGGCGTGTGGAAAAACAGCGGCTGTCGTGGGATATTTTGAATGCGTTCCGCGACGCGGCGCAGCAGGTCGGCATTCCGAAAACCAGCGATTTCAACGGTGGCGACAACAGCGGCAGCGCCTATTTCGACGTCAACCAGCGGCGCGGCATCCGCTGGAATACCTCCAAAGCGTTTTTGAAACCGGCATCGCGGCGCCCGAATCTGACCATCATGACGGGTTGCCACGTGGAACGTCTGCTGCTGGAGGCGACAGAATCGGGACCGCGCTGCACGGGCATCGTGTTTACGGGCGGCGGCACGCAGTGGCAGGCGACGGCCCGGCGTGAAACCCTGCTGACGGCGGGCGCCATCGGTTCGCCCCAATTGCTGCAACTGTCCGGCATCGGCCCGGCCGCCTTGCTGCACGAACACGGCATCACGCCCGTGCTCGATGCGCCTGGCGTGGGCGGCAATTTGCAGGACCACTTGCAGTTGCGTATGGTCTTTAAAGTGCAGGGCGTCAAGACTTTGAACGTGATGGCCAGCAATATTGTCGGCAAAATGCAGATCGGCTTGCAATATGCGCTATTTCAGAGCGGGCCCATGTCGATGGCGCCGTCGCAGCTGGGCGCGTTCGCCAAGTCCGATGCGCAGCAAGCCACACCGAACCTGCAATACCACGTGCAGCCGCTCTCCCTGGACAAGTTCGGCGAACCGCTACACGCGTTTCCCGCGTTTACGGCCAGCGTCTGCAATCTGCGCCCCACTTCGCGCGGTCACGTGCACATCGCCAGCGCCGACAGCTATGCGGCGCCGAAGATCGTGCCCAATTACCTGAGTACCGAGCCGGACCGCAAGGTCGCGGCCGACGCCTTGCGCCTGACGCGCGCCATCGCCGCCGCGCCGGCCTTGAAAAAATTTGCGCCACAGGAATACAAGCCTGGTGTGCAATTCCAGAGCGAGGAAGAGCTGGCGCAGGCGGCCAGCCAGATCGGCACCACCATCTTTCATCCCGTGGGCACATGCCGCATGGGCGTGGCAGGCGATGCGTCGAGCGTGGTCGACAGCCAGCTGCGCGTGCTCGGCGTGGCCGGCTTGCGGGTGGTCGATGCCTCCATCATGCCGTACATTACTTCTGGTAACACGAACTCGCCCACCGTGATGATTGCGGAAAAAGCGGCGCAAATGATACATGCGGCCTGGAAATGACTGTGGCAAAGCGCGGGTTTGCGCTATTCGGGCTGGTGAAAAATCCCCGTAGTTATACTGTATTGTGCGTTAAATTTAAGTTGTGTATTATAAAAATGACTAAGTAGTACAAAAAGTACAACTAGGAGACACGATGTCAAACGTAATCTTGGAAACAAGAAATTTGACCAAGGAATTCAAGGGTTTCACCGCAGTGAGCGAGGTGAACCTGAAGGTAGAGCGGGGCCATATCCACGCCTTGATCGGTCCTAACGGCGCCGGCAAGACCACGTGTTTCAACTTGCTCACCAAATTCCTGGTCCCCACCGGTGGACAGATCCTGTTCAATGGGAAAGATATTACGGCAGCCAAACCGGCGCAGATCGCCCGCATGGGCGTGATCCGTTCCTTCCAGATTTCCGCCGTCTTCCCGCATCTATCCGTGCTGCAAAATGTGCGTATCGGCTTGCAGCGCCAGCTGGGGACCTCGTTCCACTTCTGGCAAAGCGAGCGTTCCTTGAACCGGCTCAATGACCGCGCCATGGCCTTGCTGGCCGAAGTCGACCTGACGGAGTTTGCCGATACCATCACGGTCGACATGCCGTACGGACGCAAGCGGGCGCTGGAAATTGCCACCACCCTGGCGATGGAACCGGAAATGATGCTGCTCGACGAGCCGACCCAGGGCATGGGCCACGAAGACGTGCACCGCGTCACCGAACTGATCAAGAAAGTCTCGGTCGGCCGCACCATTTTGATGGTGGAACACAATATGAGCGTGGTCTCTGGCATCTGCGACAAGATTTCTGTCCTGCAGCGCGGCGCCATGCTGGCCGAAGGCAGTTACGCGGAAGTGTCGCGCAATCCGCAAGTGATGGAAGCGTACATGGGCACCACCCACGCCGAACTGGAAGGGGCACATTGATGAGCGCTAGTAACAAGGCACCCGCGCTGGAAATTGCACAACTGCACACCTGGTATGGCGAATCGCACATCCTGCACGATGTGAACCTGAAAGTGGAGCAGGGCGAAGTGGTGACTTTGCTGGGCCGCAATGGCGCCGGCCGCACTACCACCTTGCGCGCCATCATGGGGCTGACGGGCGCGCGCACGGGTTCCATCAAAGTCAATGGCGTCGAAGCGATAGGTTTGGCCACGCACAAAATCGCCCACCTGGGCATCGGCTATTGTCCTGAAGAGCGCGGCATTTTTTCCTCGCTGTCGACGGAGGAAAACCTGATGCTGCCGCCCACCCTGGCCAGCGGCGAGAAGGGCATGTCGGTCGAGGAAATCTACGCCATGTTCCCGAATTTACAGGAACGCCGCCATAGCCAGGGCACGCGATTGTCGGGCGGGGAACAGCAGATGCTGGCGGTGGCGCGCATCCTGCGCACGGGCGCGCGCCTGCTGCTGCTCGATGAAATTTCCGAAGGCCTGGCGCCCGTCATCGTGCAAGGGCTGGCGCGCATGATCACCACCCTGAAAGCGAAGGGTTACACCATCGTCATGGTGGAACAGAATTTCCGGTTTGCCGCACCGCTGGCAGACCGGTTTTATGTGATGGAGCACGGTCAGATCGTCGAGACTTTTGCTGCATCCGAACTGGAAGCCAAGATGCCGGTATTGACCGAGCTGCTTGGCGTGTAATGCCCATGTAGTTCCGTATCGTCGTCGAGCAATCGTTTAAATAGCAAACAATAATCCCAACGGAGACACTATGAAACGTAACGCTATCGCCATTGCCACCGCCACTCTTTGCGCACTGGGCTTTTCCGCTGCCGCGCACGCCCAGGTATCGGGCGACACCATCAAGATCGGTTTTATTTCCGACATGTCGGGCGTGTATTCCGACGTCGACGGCCTCGGTGGCGCGGAAGCCATCAAGATGGCGATCGCCGATGCCGGCGTGGTACTGGCCGGAAAAAAGGTGGAATTCATTTCCGCCGACCATCAAAACAAGGCCGACATCGCCGCCTCGAAGGCGCGTGAATGGTTCGACCAGCAAGGTGTCGACATGCTGATCGGCGGCACCAATTCCGGCGCCAGCCTGGCCATGGCCAAGGTGGCGGCAGAAAAGAAAAAAATCTTCATTGCCATCGGCGCCGGTTCCTCGCGCCTGACGAATGAAGAATGCACACCCTACACCGTGCATTACGCCTACGACACGGTAGCGCTGGCGCGCGGGACGGGTGGCACCATCGTCAAGCAGGGCGGCAAGAGCTGGTATTTCATGACGGCCGATTACGCGTTTGGCCATTCGCTGGAAAAAGACACGGCCGAGGTCGTCAAGGCGGCCGGCGGCAAGGTGCTGGGCAGCGTCAAGCATCCGCTGGGCGCCTCGGATTTCTCGTCCTTCCTGCTGCAGGCGCAATCGTCCAAGCCGCAAATCCTGGGCCTGGCCAATGCCGGCGGCGACGCCATCAACAGCATCAAGGCGGCCAACGAGTTCGGCCTGACGAAATCGATGAAGCTGGCCGGTCTGCTGATCTTCATCAACGACATCCATTCGCTGGGCCTGAACCTGACGCAAGGCATGTACCTGACCGATGGCTGGTACTGGGACTTGAACGCGGAAACGCGCGCCTGGTCGAAACGCTATTTCGCCAAGATGAAGAAGGAACCGTCGATGCTGCAGGCGGCCGACTATTCGGCCGCAGCAAACTACCTGAAAGCCGTCAAGGCGATCGGCACGGATGACACCGAGAAAGTCATGGCGTATCTGAAGAAGACCAAGATCAACGACATGTTCACGCAGAATGGCGAAGTGCGTCCCGATGGCCGCATGGTGCACGATATGTACCTGATGGAAGTCAAAAAGCCGTCCGAGTCGAAATACCCATGGGATTACTACAAGGTGGTGGCCACCGTGCCCGGTGCGCAAGCGTATGTGACCAAGGCTGAATCGAAGTGTTCGCTGTGGAAGTAAGGCTGTAGCAACATCCAAAGAGTGCCCGCCGCTGCGCGGGTGCTCTGTCCTGCACTTCGCTCGCAGAGTTCGCCTTGCGCCGCCGCAGCCGTTTGCGGTGGCGCGTTTCCCTTGATACCACACCGCTACCCGGCGGTGCTTTTTATACTGTGATGCCATGGAAATTTTCGGCGTTCCAATACAAGCGATGATGAGCCAGCTGCTGCTGGGTCTCGTCAACGGCTCGTTCTATGCCATGTTGTCCCTCGGTCTGGCCGTCATCTTCGGCTTGCTCAACGTTATTAATTTCTCGCACGGCGCCATGTACATGATGGGCGCCTTCCTGGCCTGGATGGGCCTCAGTTATTTCGACATCAATTACTGGGCCATGCTGGTCATCGCCCCGATCCTCGTCGGCCTGGTCGGCATCCTGATCGAAAAGACCATGTTGCGCTGGCTGTATAAACTCGACCACCTGTATGGCTTGCTGCTGACCTTTGGCATTACCCTGATCATGGAAGGCGTGTTTCGCTCCTTCTATGGCGTCTCGGGCCAGCCGTATGCCGTGCCTGAAGCGCTGGCCGGCGCGACGGACCTCGGTTTCATGATCCTGCCGAACTACCGCGCCTGGGTGGTGATCGCCTCGCTTTCCGTCTGCCTGGCGACCTGGTTCGTCATCGAAAAAACCAAGCTGGGCGCCTACCTGCGGGCTGGCACGGAAAACCCGAAACTGGTGGAAGCGTTCGGCATCAACGTGCCGCTGATGGTGACCTTGACCTTTGGCTTCGGCGTGGCGCTGGCCGGTTTCGCCGGCGTGCTGGCTGCACCGATCATCCAGGTTTCGCCGCTGATGGGCTCGAACCTGATCATCGTCGTGTTTGCCGTGGTGGTGATCGGTGGCATGGGTTCCATCATGGGTTCCATCCTGACGGGCCTGGGCCTGGGCGTGATCGAGGGCCTGACCCGCGTGTTCTACCCGGAAGGCTCTGCCACCGTGGTCTTCGTGGTAATGGTCATCGTGCTGCTGCTGCGTCCCGCCGGTCTGTTCGGCAAAGAAAAGTAATCCTCATCAGTCATGTATTGGAGCTACCACGATGAATAAGAATGTAGGCTACGCCATTGCCTTGCTGCTGGCGTTGGCGGCCCCGTTTTACGGCTATCCCGTCTTCCTGATGAAGTTGCTGTGCTTTGCCCTGTTTGCCTGTGCCTTTAACTTGCTGATCGGCTACACGGGCTTGCTGTCGTTTGGCCATGCGGCGTTTTTTGGCGGCGCCGGCTATGTCACCGGCTACGCGCTGCGCACCTGGGGCTGGCCAACGGAACTGGGCTTGCTGGCCGGCGTCGCCACGGGCGCCTTGCTGGGCCTGGTGATCGGCGGTCTGGCGATCCGCCGGCAGGGCATCTACTTTACGATGATCACCCTGGCGCTGGCGCAGATGGTGTACTTCCTCGCCTTGCGCCTGCCATTCACGGGCGGCGAGGATGGCTTGCAGGGTGTTCCACGTGGAACCTTGCTGGGCATGATAGACCTGGGCAATGACACGGTGCTGTACTACGTGGTGCTGGCCATTTTTGTCGCCGGCTTCGCCCTGATCGTGCGCACCATCCACTCGCCGTTCGGCCAGGTGCTCAAGGCGATCAAGGAAAACGAACCGCGCGCCATCTCGCTCGGTTACGACGTCAACAAGTACAAGCTGATGGCCATCGTGCTGTCCGCTTCGCTGGCGGCACTGGCCGGCGCCACCAAGACCCTGGTGCTGGGCTTTGAAACCCTCACCGATGTGTACTGGGGCATGTCGGGCCTGGTCGTGCTGATGACCCTGGTGGGCGGCATGGGCACCTTGTCCGGTCCCATCCTCGGCGCCGTGCTGATCATCGCATTGGAAAACAAGCTGGGCGATGTCGGCACCTATCTGGCCACGCATACGGGCATCGAGTGGTTCGGTACCCTGGGCGAGTCGGTGGGCATGGTCACGGGGGTGATTTTCGTCATCTGCGTGCTGCTGTTCCGGCGCGGCATTGTCGGCGAAGCCATCGCGCGCTTCGGCGGCAGGCCAGCCAAAGCCGCTGTCTGATTTTCAAGCAACGCCGGACGATTCGTCCGGCGTTTTTCATTGTGCGTCCACTGTTACCTCAACGGAGAGAACCACCATGCAAATGACGATCACGCGCGCGGGCACGACTGGCATGCGCCTGTGCACCCTGCTGGCATTGGCAGCCTGCGGCAGCAACCATGCACCGGAAGAGCTGAACCAGATGCCCGGCTACCTGGGCAGCATCACGCGCGCCGACTACGACGGCAAGACGAACGATTTACTCACGGCCGGCCTGGGCAGGACGGGGCTGGCGGGCGCCGCACCCGCGTATGCGAATACGGAACAGCCGACGCCGCTCGAACTGCGCCGCAATGCGATCTACGCCAACTACCGCGCCGTGCTCGACATTGCCGCCAACAGCGGCTATGGCACCCTGTACGGACCGAACGTGGATGCGTCCGGAAACGTGGGCACGGGCGAAGGCCTGGTGGCGGGCAGCGAATACATCGCCTATGCCGATGACGGCACGGGCAAGAAGAATGTCACCCTGATGGTGCAGGTGCCGGCCAGCTTCGACCCCGAGCACGCCTGTATCGTCACGGGCACGTCGAGCGGCTCGCGCGGCATCTATGGCGCCATCGGCAGCTCCGGCGAGTGGGGCTTGAAGAAGGGTTGCGCCGTGGCGTATGCGGACAAGGGTTCCGGCACGGGCCTGTATGTGTTTGAAGACGACAGCGTGAATGTGCAGAATGGCGTGCGCGCGGGCAGGGTGACTGCCGGCAAGAGCGCGCTCTTCGCACCGGACTTGAACGACGCCGACCGGCTGGCCTGGGCCGCCGCCTATCCGAACCGCATCGCCTTCAAGCATGCACATTCGCAACAGAACCCGGAGAAGGATTGGGGCAAGGTGACCTTGCAGGCGGTCGAGATGGCGTATTACGTCTTGAACGAGCGCTATGGCGTGCTGGCCCGCGATGGCAGTTCGCGCATCGTGCGCCTGACGCCGAAGAACACCATCACGATCGCCTCGAGCATTTCCAACGGCGCCGGCTCGGCCTTGCTGGCAGCGGAACAGGATACGCAAGGCTTGATCAGCGGCGTGGCGGCCAGCGAGCCGCAGGTTCAACCGGCGGCGTCGAGCGCCTACAGCGTACGCCAGGGTGGGGTGGTAGTGAATACACCGGGGCGCGCGCTGTTCGACTACGCCACCTATGCGGCGCTGTACCAGCCGTGCATCGCTTCCGTGGCCGGCAATGCGGGACGCTGCACGGCGCTCGTCAGCAAGGGGCTATTGAACGGCGCGGATCTGGCGGCGCAGCAGGCGGACGCGAAGCAGCGCTTGCGCGCATATGGCTGGTTGCCGGACTCCGACCCGCTGCAGGCGGCGCACGCGGGCACGAATATCCTGGTGGCCGTCACGTACGCGTATGCCTATGGGAAATTCTCCGTGACGGACAAGGTGTGCGGTTTCACGTTTGCGCAGACCGATGGCAGCGGCAATCCGATCGCGTTCACCTCGGCGCAAAAGGCGGCCAGCTTTGCCGCGCAAAACGGCATCCTCGGCAGTGTCGTGTACGAGAACAGCGTGGGCGGCGCCAAGGGCTACACGGCCGGTGTGTCACCCTCGACCAGTCTGGCGGACCAGTCGCTCGATGGCTTCCTGTGCCTGCGCAGCCTGGCGACGGGGCGCGACGCCGTCAGTGGCGCCAACCTGGAAGGCACTTTGGCAGGGCAGAGCGTGCGCGTGCGGGCAGGCATGGCCGAGGTTGCGGCCAGCGGCAAATTGCATGGCAAGCCGGCCATCATCGTGCACGGCCGCAGCGATACCCTGATTCCCGTCAATCACGCGTCGCGCGCCTATCTTGGCCTGAACGCCGCCGTGGAAGGCAGCAGTAGCAAACTGCGCTATATCGAGGTAACCCATGCCAACCACTTCGATTCCTTCAGCAGCGCCTTGCCGACACTGATCGTGCCGCTACACGTGTACCTGAACCGGGCACTCGATGCCATGTATGCGCATTTGTCCGCCAAGCAAGCCTTGCCGCCATCGCAGGTGGTGCGCACGGTGACGCGCGCCGATGCGTCGACCTTGATCACGGCTGTCAACCTGCCGGCGATAGCGTCGACCCCAGCGGCAGGCAATGCGATCAGTGTGACGGGGACGGTGGTGGATGTGCCCGACTGAGTCTCATAGCGCGGCCGCATAGATGGCGCGGGCATCCGCGCGCGTGACGACGCGCGGATTGTTGCCCAGCAAGCGCGTTTGCAGCATGGCATCGTCGGTCAGCCGGTCCAGGTCGCTGGCCGCGATGCCCACCTCGCGCAGGGTGCGCGCGATACCGGTGGCGTGCGCCAGCGCCTGCATGGCGTCGATCAGGGCCACGGCCCGCGCTTCCTCGCTGCCCACGATACCAGGCTGCAAGACGGCCGCCAGTTGCGCATACAGCGGTGCCGCGTGAGACAGATTAAAACGCAACACATGCGGCAGCACCAGCGCATTCGACAGGCCGTGTGGCACGTGGAACAAACCACCGATGGGATAAGCGAGCGCATGCACGGCGGCCACCGGTGCATTGGCAAACGCCTGGCCGGCCAGCATGGCGCCCAGCAGCATGGCCTGGCGCGCCGGCAAGTTGCCGCCATCGCGGCAGGCGGTGAGCAGGTTGCTGGACAGCAGCGACAGTGCCTGGGTGGCCAGCATGTCGGACAGGGGATTTTTCAGCAGGCGGCTGGTGTACGCTTCGATCGCATGCACCATGGCGTCGATGCCGGTGGCGGCTGTCACGGCGGGCGGCAAGCCCAGGGTCAGGCTGGCGTCGAGGATGGCCAGGTCCGCATACAGTTGCGGCGCGACCACGCCCAGCTTGCTGGTGGCGCCCGTGGTGACGATGGCGATGTGCGTCACTTCCGAACCGGTGCCGGCCGTGGTCGGCAATTGCACCAGGGGCAGGCGCTGGCCGTGCACATTGCCGATGCCATACAGTTGCGCCAGTTCCTTGTGGCCCGGCGCCAGCACGGCGATCAGCTTGGCCACGTCCAGCGAGCTGCCGCCACCGAGGCCGATAATCAGTTCCACGTGAAACATCTGCGCCTGGGCCACGCCGGCCAGGACGATGGCTTCGGGCGGATCGGCTTGCACGTCGGCAAAGACGTGGACCTCGATCCCCGCCGTCTGCAAGCTGTGCAGGGGAGCATCGGCCAGGCCCGTACGCAGAAACCCCGCGTCGGTGACGAGCAGGGCGCGGCGCACGCTCGGGAAGTGATGGGCGATGTGCGCGCCCAGTTGGGCGGCGGCACCAGGTTCAACGATCAGATGGGGCACGGTACGGAACTGGAAGGCGGACATGCAGACTCCTGACAGTGAGGACAGAAGCCAAGCTTACTCCGCTTTCCCGCCGTGCGCATGTTTCACGTGGAACCAGAAGTGGGGCTTACTCCCACTCCAGCGCGCCGCGTTTCCATTCATACGCCAGGCCGATGGCCAGTACGCTCAAGAAGCCCATGACGGCCCAGAAGCCGTGCAAACCCAGTTCGTTGACGTTGGCCGCCCACGGCATCAGGAAGATCACCTCGATATCGAACAGGATGAACAGGATGGCGACCAGGTAGAAGCGGATGTCGAATTTCATGCGCGCGTCGCCGAACGCTTCGAAGCCGCATTCGTACGGGGACAGTTTTTGTGGATCGGGTTTGTGCGGACCGAGCACGCGCCCCAGCAGCATGGGGACGATGCCGACCAGGATGCCGATCAGAATGAACAGCAGGACGGGAAAATAGTTTTCGAGGAGCATGGGAATTCCTCTCAGTGGCTGGACGACAGCTTCATCAGTACGATGCCGCACACGATGAGGACGGCGGCGCACACGCGCATGGTGTTGACTTGCTCGCCCAGAAAGACGATGCCGACGATGAAGGCGCCGACGGCGCCGATGCCGGTCCAGATGGTGTAGGCCGTGCCCAGGGGCAGGGTGCGCATGGCAATCGACAGCAAGCCGAAGCTGGCGATCATCATGATGATGGTCATGACGGAAGGGGTGAGTCGGGTGAAACCCTCGGAGAGTTTCATCGAGTATGCCCACACGACTTCAAGCATGCCGGCAATCAGTAACAGTATCCAGGCCATGGCGGCTCCTTATACAGAGCGGGCCGTCCCGGTGTGTGCCCATGATGGGGGAGGCCGTCCTCCTGGATGCTCGTCACGATGGCCACTGGCGTGACCACGCTTGCGGACGATGCGGCAATTGTAGCAAACATTCACGAGCACCGCAGCCCCAGCGCAGGCCAGTTACGTGTTCCACGTGAAACAGAAACGGCCGCTGGCTTGCCACTGCTGAGTAAAAATTAAGCAAAAATTGGCCCGAGGAAGGTTGCGCTCGCAAAAAGACTCTATAATCGGAGCTCTCTTCCCGCATTTTTACTTGCACTGTTACCTATTTATCATGTTATTTCCTACAGAATTCGACGTCATCGTTGTCGGTGGTGGTCACGCCGGTACCGAGGCGGCCCTCGCTTCCGCCCGCATGGGGCAGAAGACGCTATTGCTCACGCATAATATTGAGACACTGGGCCAGATGTCGTGCAACCCCTCCATCGGTGGCATCGGCAAGGGCCACCTGGTCAAGGAGGTCGATGCCATGGGCGGCGCGATGGCGATTGCCACCGACGAGTCCGGCATCCAGTTCCGCATCCTGAACTCCTCGAAAGGTCCGGCAGTCCGCGCCACGCGCGCCCAGGCCGACCGCATTCTCTACAAGGCCGCCATCCGTACGCGCCTGGAAAACCAGCCGAATCTGTGGCTGTTCCAGCAAGCGGTCGATGATCTGATCGTCGAAGGCGACCGCGTCGTCGGCGCCGTGACGCAGATCGGTTTGAAGTTCCTGTCGCGCGCCGTGGTGCTGACGGCCGGCACTTTCCTCGACGGCAAGATCCACGTGGGCTTGAATAATTACTCGGCTGGCCGCGCCGGCGACCCGCCCGCCATTTCGCTGTCCGCCCGCTTGAAGGAATTGAAGCTGCCCCAAGGCCGCTTGAAGACGGGCACGCCGCCGCGCATCGATGGCCGCACGATTGACTTTTCCGTGATGCAAGAGCAGGCGGGCGACCTCGATCCCGTGCCCGTGTTTTCCGTGATGGGCAACACGTCCATGCACCCGCGCCAGGTGCCGTGCTGGGTCACGCATACGAATAGCCAGACGCACGACATCATCCGCGCCGGCCTCGACCGCAGCCCCATGTACACGGGCGTGATCGAGGGCGTGGGCCCCCGTTATTGCCCATCCATCGAAGACAAGATCCACCGTTTCGCGGGCAAGGAATCACACCAGATCTTCCTTGAGCCGGAAGGCTTGACGACGCATGAGTTCTATCCGAACGGCATCTCCACCAGCCTGCCGTTCGACGTGCAGATCGCCCTGGTGCAATCGATGAAGGGCATGGAAAACGCCCACATCCTGCGCCCCGGCTACGCCATCGAATACGATTACTTCGACCCGCGCGGCTTGAAAGCCTCGCTGGAAACGAAGGCCGTGGCCGGCCTGTTCTTCGCCGGCCAGATCAACGGCACCACCGGCTACGAGGAAGCGGCCGCGCAAGGCATGCTGGCGGGCCTGAATGCGGCCCTGCTGACGCAGGACAAGGAAGCCTGGGTACCGGGCCGCTCCGAGGCGTATCTGGGCGTGCTGGTCGACGATCTGATCACCCAGGGCGTGCAGGAACCGTACCGCATGTTCACCAGTCGCGCCGAGTACCGCTTGAGCCTGCGCGAAGACAATGCCGACATGCGCCTGACGGAAATCGGCCGTACCCTGGGCTGCGTCGGCGACGCCCAATGGCAAGCGTTCGAGACCAAGCGCGAAGCGGTGGCGCTGGAACTGCAGCGCCTGCGTTCCACGTGGGTCAATCCGCGCATCCTGGCGGCCGCCGAATCGGAACGCATCGTCGGCCAGGCCATCGAGCGCGAGTATTCGCTGGCGGACTTGCTGTGCCGCCCGAACGTCGCCTACGACACCCTGATGAGCATGACGGGCATGGAAGGCCAGGCCCTGGCCGGTCCCGGCGTGCAGGACCCCGCCGTGCGCGAGCAGGTGGAAATCCAGCTCAAATATGCGGGCTACATCGAGCGCCAGAGCAAGGAAATCGAGCGCCACGAACACTATGAAAACCTGGCCTTGCCGGCCGGTTTTAATTACCTCGATATCGGCGCGCTGTCGGTCGAAGTGCGGCAAAAACTCGACAAGCAGCGCCCGGAAACCCTGGGCCAGGCCTCGCGCATTTCGGGCGTAACGCCGGCGGCGATTTCGCTGCTGCTGGTGCATTTGAAAAAGCGCGGCTTCGGTGCCGCGCAGACCACCACTTTAAAGGACGAGGTTGTTGAATGAAGCAGTTTGACCGGGCCGCACTGGCCCCCATTTTGAATGAAGGCATCGCCGTGCTGGGGCTGGACCTGAGCGCGGATCAGACGGAAAAACTGCTCGATTACCTGGCCTTGCTGGCCAAATGGAACAGCGTGTACAACCTGACGTCGGTGCGCGACCCCATGCAGATGCTGACCCTGCACGTGCTCGATTCGCTGGCGGCCGTGCCCGCGTTCGCGGATGCCAAAAACGTGCTCGACGTGGGCGCCGGCGGCGGCTTGCCGGGCATGGTATTGGCCATCGCGCGGCCCGACGTAAAAGTGTCGATGATCGACACGGTGCACAAAAAGACGGCCTTTCTGACGCAGGTGAAGGCGGAACTGGGCCTGGCCAACGTCACCGTGTACACCAAGCGCGTGGAACAGCTGGAAGTGGCGCAGAAATTCGATGTGATCACCTCGCGCGCCTTTGCCGACCTGTCCGACTTCGTCAACTGGTCGCACCACGTGCTGGCCGAGGGCGGGCAATTCATCGCCTTGAAAGGGGTGGCACCGCCAGACGAGCGCGAGCGACTGCCGGCAGACTGGAAAGTGACGCAATTACGCGCAATTCAGGTGCCAGGGCTAAATGCAGAGCGTCATCTGGTCTTTATAGCAAGAATATAAAGGCTGGAAAATTAAACGGTATAAATCATATAAATAGTTTATACGGTATAAATGATATAAACCATATAAACGATTTATATCGTATAAATGAAATAAACAGTATAAATCGTTTCGGCCGGATGCCGGGGCGCACGATGAAGTTTGCATCTCTTTACAACTAGAAGATACATGGCCAAAATTTTTTGTGTAGCAAATCAAAAGGGTGGTGTTGGTAAAACCACAACAAGCGTCAACCTCTCCGCCGGTCTGGCCAAGTTGAACCAGCGCGTGCTGCTGGTCGACCTCGACCCGCAGGGCAATGCGACCATGGGTGCCGGCATCAACAAGGCCGGCCTGAAGGCGTCGACCTATGAAGTCATGCTGGGCGAATCCGATGTCAAAACGGCACGCCAGCGTTCGGAAGCGGGGCGCTTCGATGTCCTGCCGTCGAACCGCGAACTGGCCGGCGCGGAAGTGGAGATGGTCGAACTGGACAACCGCGAACGCCGCCTGAAGGATGCGCTGGCCGAAGTGGATAGCGAATACGACTTCATCCTGGTTGATTGCCCACCGGCATTATCGATGCTGACCCTGAACGGCCTGTGCGCCGCGCATGGCGTGATCATCCCGATGCAGTGCGAGTACTACGCGCTGGAAGGCCTGTCCGACCTGGTCAACACCATCAAGAAGGTACATGCCAACCTGAACCCGGACTTGAAGATCATTGGTCTCTTGCGCGTGATGTTCGATCCGCGCATGACATTATCACAACAAGTGTCGGCCCAGCTGGAACAGCATTTCGGCGACAAGGTCTTCAAGACCATCATCCCGCGCAATGTGCGCCTGGCCGAAGCGCCATCGTACGGCTTGCCGGGCGTGACCTTCGATCCCAGCTCGAAAGGTGCCCAGGCGTATATCGCCTTCGGCGCCGAGATGGTCGAGCGCATCAAACATATGTAAACAAAGGGCGAGCGACTCGCAAGGAATGATGTGAGCGCTCACTCTGAAAACACGATTAGGACAGCATGGCTACGAAAAAATTAAAAGGACTGGGTCGCGGACTCGACGCCCTCCTGGGTGGCGGCGGCGACTTCGCCAGCCCGGACACGCATCAACCCTCCAGCTTGCCCGTGTCGCAAATGCAAGCCGGCAAATACCAGCCGCGCACGCGCATGGACGAAGGGGCCTTGAACGAACTGGCCGCCTCGATCAAGGCGCAAGGGCTGATGCAGCCGATCCTGGTGCGCCCGATCGGGCAAGACACCCTGAGCGGACTTGTCAAATATGAAATCATCGCCGGTGAACGCCGTTTCCGCGCCTCGCAACTGGCCGGCCTGACGGAAGTGCCGGTGCTGGTGCGCGATGTGGATGACCTGGCCGCCGCCGCCATGGCGCTGATCGAGAACATCCAGCGCGAAGACTTGAATCCCCTGGAAGAGGCGCAGGGTATTCACCGCCTGATCGCCGACTTCAGTTTCACGCATGAGCAAGCGGCCACTGCGCTGGGACGCTCGCGCAGCGCGGTGTCGAACCTGCTGCGTCTGATGAACCTGGCCAGTCCCGTGCAGACCATGCTGATGGCCGGGGATATCGACATGGGCCATGCGCGCGCCTTGCTGGCGGTCGATGCGGCCAGCCAGATCACGCTGGCCAACCAGGTCGTGGCCAAGCGCCTGTCGGTGCGCGAAACGGAAAAGCTCGTCACCCGCACGCTCGAGGAAGCGGCCAACCCGGTCGAACCGCGGCAAAAGGAAAAGTCCGGCGACATCGCGCGCCTGGAAGAAGAGTTGTCCGATGCGCTGGCCACGCCCGTGGTGTTCAAAATGGGTAACAAAGGCCGTGGCCAATTGGTGATCGATTTTGCCGATCTTGACGTGCTCGATGGTTTGTTGACCCGCTTGCGTGGTTAAATAGCAAGCTGCAAAGACATGGGGAGTGCGGTGTGGACAATCCAGCCATGCTTTCCAGATGCACCACGTGATTCCTTGATAACACGGCTGGAAGCGGCCAGACAAGCGACTTTGCCATATAGTGGTGCAAATGGCGGCGAATAGTCGGTAAAGCGTCAGTTTCACGCCGCAATCGCCCTGCTGCGGTGCAGCAACGTTTGACTCTATAGATCAAAGCCAACTATAATCCCGTGTCTTTGCGTGTGTAGATTTTTTTGGGAACCTGGCAATTGAGCGATTCACAACAAAGTATTGCCAAGCCCGTCTACAAAGTAGTTGCCTTGCAGTTAGCAATCGTGATCAGCTTTGCCACGCTCACCGTGTTTTTCGGTGGTAGTGTGAGAGGCTGGTCCGCCGCATGCGGCGGTGCGATCGCCGTCGCTGGCAGTCTGGCGTATGCCTTGCTGGTGGTTCGCGGTAGTAGCGACGCCAAAAAGGCTTTTCGCGCGCACTTGCGTGCGGAAATGGTGAAAATATTTATTACAGCGGTGCTGTTTATATTGGCACTGGTGTTGTTTCAGTCGGCCGCCTGGTTATGGCTGATCTTGGGTTTCGCGGTGGCAACCTTAGCATACTGGTTTTCATTGCTCGCTGTTTAATCATTGGTTTTGGGGCCTGTTGTGCTCTGAAACGACAAATCTAAATTCATTATGACCACAGAACACGCTATTGAAGCGGGCCATGCTGCCCCGGCCAACGCCACAGAATACATCAGCCACCATTTGGCCCACTTGAAAAGCGCCGATGGCGCCTTCAACCTGGACACCTTCTGGGTGTCTGCCATCATGGGCTTTGTTTTCCTTGCCGTTTTCTACATGGCTTCGCGCCGCGCGACGGCCGGTGTTCCTGGCAAACTGCAAAACTTCGTCGAAATGATCATGGAAATGGTCAATGAGACTATTAATGGGGCCTTCCACGCAAAAAGCAAGATCATCGCGCCGCTGGCCATCACGATTTTCGTGTGGGTCTGGTTGTTGAACGCCATGGACTTCTTGCCGGTGGACTTGCTGCCGACGGTGTTGAGCTGGTTTGGCGTGCACAAGCTGCGCGTGGTGCCGACCGCCGACGTGAACCATACTTTTGCGATGTCGTTCTCGGTCGTTCTGTGCATTATCGCGTTTTCCGTCAAGGCCAAGGGCCTGGGCGGCTGGATCAAGGAATTGTTTACCGCGCCTTTCCATGCAAGTGGCATCATCGGCACGATCTTGTTGGCACCAGTTAATTTCTTGCTGCAAATGGTTGAGTTGGTTGCAAAACTGATCTCCCTGTCGCTGCGACTGTTCGGCAATATGTATGCCGGCGAGCTGATTTTCATCTTGATCGCGTTGTTGCCTTGGTGGGCACAGTGGGCGTTGGGTGGTCCATGGGCAATTTTCCATATCTTGATTGTAACTTTGCAAGCTTTTGTGTTTATGGCGTTGACGGTTGTGTATCTTAGCCTTGCGGTTGAGAAACATTAATCAGCAACTTTATATTTTGTTTTTTTAGTATCTTTCGTTTTTAAATTTAGGAGAATTTTATGCAAGCTCTGATCGCACAAGTACAAAGCATGACCGTTCTGGCAGCAGCAATCATCATCGGCCTGGCCGCAATCGGCACCGCTCTGGGCTTCGCTATTCTGGGTGGCAAATTCCTGGAAGCTTCGGCACGTCAACCAGAACTGATGCCACAACTGCAAACCAAACTGTTCGTTATCGCTGGTCTGCTGGATGCTATCTCGATGATCGGCGTTGGTATCGCTCTGCTGTACACGTTCGCTAACCCGTTCCTGTCCGCTCTGACGGCTGTTGCTCAGTAATTCGCTCCAACCCTAGGAGAAACTTTTAGTTAGGAGCAAAGGTATGGACATCAATATGTCGCTCATCGGCCAGATGATCACCTTCGCGGTGTTGGTCTGGTTCTCGATGAAGTTCGTATTTCCAGCGCTGAACACAGCGCTGGATGAGCGTGCCAAACGAATCGCGGATGGATTGGCTGCGGCCGATCAAGGTCAGGCTTCGATGGCTGTCGCTGAAAAGCGTGCGCAAGAGGCATTGAACAGTGCACGTGAAGAAGCGTCGCAACGCGTTGCGGACGCTGAAAAGCGCGCGCAGCTGGTTGCTGAAGAGATCAAGCAAAATGCACAAGCTGAAGCGGCGCGTATCATTGCGCAAGCCCAGTCGGACGCGGAACAGCAACTGTCGAAAGCACGCGAACAATTGCGCGCTCAGGTGGCTGACCTGGCTGTCAAGGGTGCCGAGCAGATCTTGAAGCGTGAAGTCAACGCTACGGCTCACGCCGAAATGTTGCAGCGTCTTGCTGTCGAGCTGTAATCATGGCAGAACTCGCAACCGTCGCCCGTCCCTACGCGGAAGCTTTGTTCCGCGTAGCCCAAGCTGGTAAGGAGTCAAGCAACCTCGCGGCGTGGTCCGAACTGGTGTCCGAACTGGCACAGATCGGTAGCCACCCCGAGGTACAGGCGTACGCGCGCAATCCGAAAGTTTCGGAAAGCGACGTCGCCGCCACCATCCTGTCGTTGTTGAAATCGCCGCTCAATGAAGAAGTCAAAAACTTCGTCACGTTGTTGATCGAAAATGGCCGCATCAGCCTGCTGCCGGAAATCGGCGCGCAATTCCATACCTTGAAAAATGGTCTGGAAGGTGCGGCTGACGCCGAGATCACGAGCGCTTTCGATCTGAGCGAAGGCCAAACGGCCGAGCTGGTCGCAACGCTGGAAAAGAAATTCAGTCGTAAGCTCAACCCTGCCGTCACAGTGGATCCATCGCTGCTCGGCGGCGTGCGCGTGGTTGTTGGCGACCAAGTGCTCGATACCTCGGTGCGCGCCAAGCTGCAGCAACTGCACGCTGCATTGGTGTCGTAAGACACGCGCTTCGGCAGGCCAGCTAAGACAGACCCTTACCCCTCGCGCAAGCTGAGAGAAACACTTTTAGGAGTTAGTATGCAACTCAACCCATCTGAAATCAGCGAGTTGATCAAGAGCCGGATCCAAGGTCTTGACGGCGGCGCTGAAGTGCGTAATCAAGGCACGGTTATTTCCGTCGCCGACGGTATCTGCCGCATCCACGGTTTGTCGGACGTGATGCAAGGCGAGATGCTGGAATTCCCAGGCAACACGTTTGGCCTGGCAATGAATCTGGAACGCGACTCCGTCGGTTCCGTGATTCTGGGTGCCTACGAGCACATCTCCGAAGGCGACACGGTGAAATGCACCGGCCGCATTCTGGAAGTGCCAATTGGTCCTGAGCTGCTCGGCCGCGTTGTCAACGCGCTGGGTCAGCCAATCGACGGCAAAGGCGCCATCGACACGAAACTGACGGCCGCGATTGAAAAAATCGCTCCGGGCGTGATCGCCCGTGAGTCCGTTTCGCAACCAATGCAAACCGGCCTGAAGTCGATCGATGCGATGGTTCCAGTTGGCCGCGGCCAGCGCGAACTGATCATCGGCGACCGTCAAACCGGCAAGTCGGCTGTGGCGATTGATGCGATCATCAATCAAAAAGGCCAGGGCATGAAATGTATCTACGTCGCGATTGGCCAAAAAGCCTCGTCGATCAAGAACATCGTGCGCTCGCTGGAACAGCACGGCGCGATGGAATACACCATCGTTGTCGCCGCTTCCGCTTCGGAATCGGCCGCCATGCAATACATCTCGCCGTACTCCGGTTGCGCCATGGGCGAATACTTCCGTGACCGCGGTGAAGATGCACTGATCGTCTACGATGATCTGTCCAAACAAGCTGTTGCATACCGTCAAATCTCGCTGCTGCTGCGCCGTCCACCAGGTCGCGAAGCATACCCAGGCGATGTGTTCTACCTGCACAGCCGCCTGCTGGAACGCGCAGCACGCGTGAACGCCGACTACGTCGAGAAGTTCACCGACGGCGCCGTCAAAGGCAAGACCGGTTCCCTGACGGCACTGCCGATCATTGAAACGCAAGCTGGCGACGTGTCCGCATTCGTTCCAACCAACGTGATTTCGATTACCGACGGTCAGATCTTCCTGGAAACCTCGCTGTTCAACGCCGGTATCCGTCCTGCAATTAACGCCGGTATTTCCGTATCGCGCGTCGGTGGTGCCGCCCAGACCAAGGTCATCAAAAACCTGTCCGGTGGTATCCGTACCGACTTGGCGCAGTACCGTGAATTGGCCGCGTTTGCGCAGTTCGCATCGGACCTGGACGAGTCGACCCGCAAGCAGCTGGACCGTGGTGCCCGCGTGACGGAATTGCTCAAGCAAGCCCAGTACTCGCCACTGTCGATCTCGCTGATGGCCGTATCGCTGTTCTCGGTGAACAAAGGCTTCATGGACGACGTGCCAGTCAAGCAAGTGCTGTCGTTCGAAGCTGGTGTCCACGCTTACATGAAGACCAAGCAAGCTGCTCTGCTGGCCAAGATCGAAGAAACCAAGCAACTCGACAAAGACAGCGAAGCAACTCTGTCGGCGGCCATTGCTGATTTCAAGAAATCCGGCGCATATTAAGCGGCCAGGCGGCGCCCACCTCGAGTGAGGCGCCGCCCTACGCGCAGAAGGAGTAAGGACTCATGGCATCAAGCAAAGAGATACGAGGCAAGATCAAGAGCGTAGAGAATACGAAGAAGATCACCAAGGCGATGGAAATGGTCGCCGCGTCCAAAATGCGCAAGGCGCAAGACCGGATGCGGGCCGCTCGTCCCTATAGTGACAAGATTCGGAATATCGCCGCCAATCTGGCGAATGCCAATCCGGAATACACGCACCCGTTCCTGGCAGCTGCCCAGGGTACGCAAGCGAAGGCAGTGGGTTTCATCGTTGTCACGACCGACAAGGGTCTGTGCGGCGGCATGAACACCAACATCCTGCGCCAGGTGACGAGCAAGTCGCGCGAGCTGGAAGCAGCTGGCAACCGGATTGAAGCAGTTGCCATCGGTAACAAGGGTTTGGGTTTTTTGAATCGCATCGGCGTCAAGATCGTCGCTTCTGCCATTCAAACTGGTGATACGCCCCACCTGGACAAATTGATCGGACCTGTCAAGGTCATGCTCGAAGAGTTCCAGGCAGGCAAGCTCGACGCAGTGTACCTGTGCTACACCAAATTCATCAACACGATGAAGCAGGAACCAGTGGTCGAACAGTTGCTGCCCCTGACGGCTGACAAGATGGTCGCCGACAAGAGCGCACACTCGTGGGATTACATCTACGAGCCGGATGCGCAAAGCATCATCGACGAATTGCTGGAGCGCTATGTAGAAGCGCTGGTGTACCAGGCAGTCGCGGAGAATCTGGCGTCCGAGCAATCGGCACGGATGGTCGCGATGAAAGCTGCAAGCGACAACGCGGGTAGTGTGATCGGCGAACTGAAGCTGATCTACAACAAGACCCGCCAAGCTGCGATTACCAAAGAACTCTCCGAAATCGTCGCCGGTGCGGCTGCGGTTTAAACGAATTTAACTATATTGAAGGAACGAACATGGCTGATGGCAAAATCGTTCAGTGTATCGGCGCTGTGGTGGACGTTGAGTTTCCCCGCAACGCGATGCCTAAGGTATTTGATGCCTTGAAGATGGCAGGCTCGGAACTGACCCTGGAAGTACAACAGCAGTTGGGCGACGGCATTGTCCGTACCATTGCACTCGGCACGTCCGATGGCTTGCGTCGCGGCATGATGATCCAGAATACCGGCAAACCTATCATGGTGCCAGTCGGTAAAGCAACCCTGGGTCGCATCATGGACGTGCTGGGTAACCCGATTGACGAATGCGGCCCAGTGTCGCACGAGCAAGTCGCGTCGATCCACCGCACCGCTCCTGCATACGACGAACTGTCGCCATCGCAAGAACTGCTGGAAACCGGCATCAAGGTGATCGATCTGGTTTGCCCGTTTGCAAAAGGCGGTAAAGTTGGTCTGTTCGGCGGCGCTGGCGTAGGCAAGACCGTCAACATGATGGAATTGATTAACAACATCGCCAAAGCGCACAGCGGCGTGTCCGTGTTCGCCGGTGTTGGTGAGCGTACGCGTGAAGGTAACGACTTCTACCACGAGATGGCTGACGCGAAAGTGGTCGATCTGGAAAATCCAGAGAACTCCAAAGTAGCGATGGTCTACGGTCAGATGAATGAACCGCCAGGTAACCGTCTGCGCGTTGCGCTGACCGGCCTGACGATCGCTGAATCGTTCCGTGATGAAGGCAAGGACGTTCTGTTCTTCGTCGACAACATCTACCGCTTTACGCTGGCTGGTACCGAAGTATCGGCACTGCTGGGTCGTATGCCGTCGGCTGTGGGTTACCAACCGACCCTGGCTGAAGAAATGGGCCGTCTGCAAGAGCGTATCACGTCGACCAAGACCGGTTCGATCACCTCGATCCAGGCCGTCTACGTTCCAGCCGATGATTACACCGATCCATCGCCTGCTACCACGTTTGCTCACTTGGATTCGACCGTTGCGCTGTCGCGTGACATCGCTTCCCTGGGTATCTACCCAGCCGTGGACCCACTCGATTCGACCTCGCGTCAGCTCGATCCGTTGATCGTTGGTCAAGAGCACTATGACACCGCGCGTGCCGTGCAAACGACCCTGCAACGCTACAAAGAATTGCGCGACATTATCGCGATTCTGGGTATGGACGAGCTGGCACCGGAAGACAAACTGCTGGTCGCCCGTGCACGTAAGATGCAGCGTTTCCTGTCGCAGCCTTTCCACGTCGCTGAAGTCTTTACCGGCGCGCCTGGTAAATACGTTTCGCTCAAAGACACGATCAAGGGCTTCAAAATGATCGCTTCGGGCGAACTCGATCACCTGCCGGAACAAGCGTTCTACATGGTCGGCACGATCGAAGAAGCAATCGAAAAAGCCAAGAAACTTAACTAAGTTAAGTCTGGGCCTAACCCCGCCCCTCAGAAGGCGGGGTTCTTCAACCCGATAGGACACACATGGCACACACAATTCACGTTGACGTGGTTTCCGCTGAAGAACTGATTTTTTCAGGCGAAGCAGAATTCGTCGCGTTGCCGGGTGAACAGGGCGAGCTGGGTATCTACCCACGCCACACGCCTTTGATTACCCGCATCCGTCCGGGCGCGGTCCGCATCAAGGTAGTCGGCCAGGCTGAAGAAGAGTTCGTCTTCGTCGCCGGCGGCCTGCTGGAAGTGCAACCGGATACCGTGACCGTCCTGGCCGATACCGCAATCCGCGGTCACGACCTGGATGAAGCGAAAGCGCTGGAAGCGAAGAAGTTGGCGGAAGAAAATATCCACAACAAGGATTCGGGCATCGACTACGCGCAAGCGCAAGCCGAACTGGCCAGCGCGATTGCGCAGCTGGCAGCGATCCAGAAGCTGCGCAAGCATTAATTTGCTCGCACGCAGTAAAACAAAAAGGCAGCCTGCGGGCTGCCTTTTTTTTTCAGCAAACCGATTTCAGTCAACATTAGCGGCGCTTGTCCTTTCCCCTTTCCAGTCCCGCCTTCAATATCGTCTTCCACTTGGCGCGCGCGGCAATGCGCTCGAGCGGCGTTGCCTCGCCACGGCGGGCGTCGCGCAGCAGCTTGTGATAATTGCGCAGGCGGTCCGCATCGACGGCGCCGCGTACTGCGCAACCGGGTTCGCTCGCGTGCCGGCAGTCGCGGAACTGGCAGGTGGACGCCAGTGCCGCGATGTCGTCAAACGTGGCCGCCAGGGTCTGCGCATCGGCATCGGCCTGCCAGCTGCGCAAGCCCGGCGTGTCGATGATGCAGGCGCCGTCCGCGCACTGGTGCAGCGAGCGTGCCGTCGTCGTATGCCGGCCACGGCCATCACCATGGCGCACAGCATCGGTTGCCTGCCCGGCCGTACACAGGGTATTGGTCAGGCTGGACTTGCCGGCGCCCGATGAACCGAGCAGCACCAGGGTCTGGCCGGCGCCCAGCCAGGGTTCCAGGATGGCCACGTCATACGCGTGGCGCGTATCGACGGCAAACAGCGGCACGTGCTGCGGCAGGCGCTGTTTCAGCTGCGCCAGTTTGCTGGCGACGTCGTCGGCCACGTCGGCCTTGCTCAGCACCACCACAGGCGTCACTTGCGCCGCCAGCACGATGGCTAGATAGCGCTCCAGGCGGCGCGGATTAAAATCCCCGTCCAGTCCCATCACCAGCAGGGCCGTATCGACATTGCTGGCAAGTACCTGGCGCCGGCCGTCATTGCCGCGCCTGGCGATTTGCGTGACTGGGGATAAGTGCGCCGTTATCCACAGCGTGCCGTGTGCATCGTGTTCGGCGGCGACCCAGTCGCCGACCGTGAGGACGTCGTCCTGCGCCTGCAGCTCGTGCAGCAGGCGTGGCAGGATCTGCGCCGGGTGTTCCAGGATGCCGTCGTGCACGCCGATGCTGTCGCGATGCACGGCGCTCACGCGCAGCAGCTGCGCGGCGGGGGAAGATAAGTCGAGTTGGGTGGCTGCGCCGGCGATGGCCTGCTGCAGCCCGATAAGGCGTAGTTGCGCAAAATCGAATGCGATCATGGTAGCGTGATTCCAGATTCTGTCGTCCGCGTGCGGACGTGAAGCCTGCGCGTGCAGGCACAGCCAGTCGCGATGACTGGCACGAAAGAAGGGGAACGTCGGCTACGCGATCACGCGTATGAAGAAGAGCGGGCTAAGGGTCTTAGCCGGGAAAGACAGTGATCAGGCAGCCGACAGCACGGCAGTATCCGAATGGCGCATATTGTCACCTCCTGAGGTGTGAGGGAAAACGCCAGTGTGCCAGCGGCGTACGCCGCCGTCAATGGACGGTGTGGCTCAGCTGCACATGCCGTACGCCTGGCGCTCGGGGAAATAGCGGTACGTAAACGTGCGCACCGGGTAGCGCTTGCCGGCGACGAGCATGTCGGGCATCGACAGATCGAAGCGCTGCGGCAGCTGGCGCGGCAGTTGCAGGCGCAAGCGCCACTGGGTTTCGGCGCTCGAACCCACGGCGGAAAACATGATGGGCAGTGTGTCGATGACGTCGACCATCTCCGCCTTGCGGCTCACGCCGCGCTGGTAAATGGTGAGTATCTTGGCTTCGGCGAACGGTGCTTGTTTCGGTTCTTCCAGCAGGAAGGACAGGCGCGTAAAACTGGCTTGGGTACCGACGGGCAAGGTAAAAATCAGCGCCAGCTCCGTACCGCCTTCCTTCAAGGTGACGGGGGGCGTGGCATACACGCTGATACCGCGCGGCAGCGCGAAACGCGAGCCCTCCGTCCAGGTCTTGCACTCGGGCGTGGTAGCCTGGTACAGGCTGGGCGCCGTGTAGTCGTCGCAGGCGGAAACCAGCAGCAGCAGGGGCAGGGCGAGGAGGGCGGAACGGTGCATGGGAGTCAAGGTTGGAGGATCAGCCGACAGTGTAAGCGATCGCCACGCGATCCACCAGCGACGCCAGGCCTACCCTGGCGGGGCGCGCCGCACGGACTGCAGCTGGCAGTGCGCCGCCTGCAGCGCGTTCTGGATGACGTCGAGCGCCAGCTGCGGCTGCGCCGCGCCGCACATGAAGATGTCCACGGCGGCAAAGCTGCATTCCGGCCAGGTGTGGATGGAAATGTGCGATTCGGCCAGCAGCACCACGCCGGTGACGCCCTGGCCTGCGCCAAAGCTGTGGAAATGGCTGTGCAGCACCTGCGCGCCTGCCGTAGTGGCCGCTGAGCGCAGCAGGCGTTCGAGCGCGGCGCCGTCGCGCAGGCGTTCCGGCGCGATGCCGGACAAGTCGGCCAGCAGATGGATGCCCAGGGGCAGATGCGGTGTGGCGGTCATGCTTATTTGTGGCTGCCGCCACTGGAGCCGCCGCCATAGCTGCCGCCGCCGCTGCCCGTGCGCGAACTCCAGCTGCTGCCGCTGCTGCTGCCGGCTACCTTGAACATGCGCACCCAATTGGCGGCCGTGACGGAAAACGTCACCATCAGGGCATAGATCACGTACTTACTCATGGAGGATTCTTTGCATTCTTGTCGAGGAAAACGGCGGGCAGGAACAGCGCCAGGCAGCCCAGCAAACTCCACATCAAGGTGCTGGAAAACGAGACAAACATGGGGATCGCATTCAGGACCAGCACGATGACGATGAAGACCTTGGCGATGCCACGGTGGCTCAGTTTGGTATTTTGTACCTTGGCGCCGCCATGGAAGGCGGCGCCGAACCAGGCGGCCATCTGGTCATAGGCGACGGGCACGGAGCGCGACCACGTCATTTCCTCGCCGGTGAGCTCCGCCGCCAGCTTGGTCTGTCCCTGTTCGAATTCATAGACGCGCGTGCTGTCGCCGACGGCCACCTTCCAGTTGAACGCGCCCGCCGCGTAGACAACCTGCGAGCCGTAGTCGTACAGTTTGCGATAGGTGGCGCCATCGAGCGTGCAGGTAGCGGCGTCCAGCGAGGCCCAGTTGGGCCAGTTCGGCAGCACGTTCGAGCGCGACCAGCCGTCGTCCGTCTCCACCAGCCAGAAGAAGCCGGCGCGCGCGTTGTACAGCAGGTATTCATTCCACTCGCTGCCCTCGTCGTCGGCGCGCCGCATCATGCCGATCACCGTAAAGTCGGCATTGCTGATCTTCGCGCTGGCGCCCAGTTCCAGCGTGATGTCGGCGTTGTCGTGCACCTGTTTGCCGATGGCCAGCACTTGCGCTTCCGGGCCGCTGGCGTCGAGCTGCGCGTGGCAGGCGGGGCACACCAGCTGCGCCGCCGCGCCGGGCACATACTTGATGCCGCTGCCGCAGGAGGGGCAGTCGAGCGCATCGAGCTTGCCGCGGTACTTGCCGGCGCTTTTGGCGATGGCGTCGTCGTCGCGCAGCAGCTGGCACTGCAAGCCATCCAGGGTGACGGCGACGCCCTGGTAGACGACCGGGTGCGGGCCATCCGTGTAGTCGAGCGTGACAAAGCTCGCGTAGTTGCGGAAGTCCGCCACCTGGATGCGCCAGCCGGCGCCCACCTTGAACGGCAATTCTCCCTGGCCGGCGATGCATTCGGCATTGCGGATCTCTGCCGCCGTGTACGGCTCGCCGCAGAGCGTATAGCGCTTGCCTGGCGCCAGCTCGCCAAAGACGGGCAGGGCGTCTTGCGTGCTGCGCTCACGCGTCAGGGTGTACAGGCCGGACGAGTCGCCCAGCCAGGCCGTGCTGGCGTCGTCGAACAGCAGATACCACTCGTTCCACGTGCCGGCGCTGTAGCGCTGCTGGATGCGCCCGACGACGGTGAAGTGCAGGCCGTCATAGACGCCGGCCGTGCCGATCTGGATCGGTGTATAGTCTTCCAGGACGGCCGACATCTTGCCCACGTCCCTGACGGAATCGGCGTCCTTGAGGATGGTGCTGTGGCAGTACTCGCACACGGCGAGCACGGAAGCGTGCGAGCGGAAGCGGAGTTCCGCGCCGCAGCTGGGACAGGAAACAGTTTGCATGCAGTCGTATTTCGCTCTAATCAGCCGATCAGTTTCTTCAGCAGTTCCGCTTTCGCGCCGTCATAGTCGGCCGGCGAAATGAGGCCCTTGTCCAATAAACCCTTGAGCTTTTCCAGGCGCGCCTCGATCGGTTCCTCGGCAGGGGCCGGTGGCGCCACCGGAGCCGGTGCCTGCTGCTGCAGCGCACCGCCCATGCTTTGCGCCATCACCTGGCCGATCGACAGCCCGGCGCCGAGTCCCGCGCCGATGCCGGCCATGCCGCCTTCGTTCTGTGCCGCCAGCGGGATCGCGTTGGCCACCTGGAATTTGGTGTAGCCGCTCATCTTGTCGGCGCCCAGCCCGCCCTTCATGCCGGCGGAAATACGCTCGTCGAGCGCCGCCTGCAATTCCTCGGGCAGGCTGATGCTGGCCACGTTGAATTCATCGAGGCCCACGCCATAGCGGGCAAACGCCTGCGCCAGGCCATCCTTGACCTCTTGCGCCATCAGCGCCTGGTTGGCCGCCATGTCGAGGAAGGGCACATTCGCGCCGCCCAGCGAGCTGGCCATGCTCGACATCAGAATGCCGCGCAACTGGTCTTCCACCTCGTCGCGCGTATAGATTTCGCGCGTGCCGCTGATCTCGGTGAAGAAGGTGCGGGCGTCGGCGATGCGGTACGAATACATGCCGAAGGCGCGCACGCGGATCATGTCGAAATCCTTGTCGCGGATGGTGATCGGCTGCGGCGTGCCCCATTTGCGGCCCGTCTGCACGCGGGTGCTGAAGTAATACACGTCCGACTTGAAGGGCGAGTCGAACAGCTTGTCCCAGTTTTTCAGGTTGGTCAGCAGCGGTAATGTCTGCGTCGTCAGCTTGTGCGTGCCGGGGCCGAAGACGTCGGCGATCTTGCCTTCATTGACGAAGACGGCGACCTGCGATTCGCGCACATTCAGGATGGCGCCGTTCTGGATCTCGAAATCCTGCATCGGAAAACGCCAGGCCAGTACGCCTTCCGTTTCTTCGTTCCACTGCAGTACGTCGATAAACTGCTTCTTGATAAAGCTGCCGAAGCTCATGATGGATATCCTTGAATAAGATAAAACGGTGTCAGGAAATGCAGGCGGCGTTGATGGCGCCGATCGACAGGGAAATGGCGCCCAGCAGGCCGCCGAAGGCGCTGTTGTTCGATTCGATCTGGTCCTTCGACATGCGCAGCAGGCGCGTGGTGACCACATAGGCGAGCAATTGCACCACCATGGCGCCGAAGGCCCAGGCGAAGAACTGCTGGTAGTCGGCCGTATGCATCAGGGACGAGGCGATGGTAGCGGAAAAGCCCAGCAGCGCGCCGCCCAGCGACAGCGCCGCCGCCTGGTTGCCTTGGCGAATCAGCAGCACTTCGTTATACGGCGTGACGCGCGTGTAGATGATAAAAAATACAATCAACAGCCCGGCGGCCAGTAAAAGATGGATCAGATAGTTTAGGATGGCGGGCACGGCTTTCCTCGCAATGAGTATTTGATAACGTCAACGCATATTAGAACAAAAAAAGTCCAATGAACAAAAAGATTCTGATCTTGTCCGTCTTCGTGGTTGCCTCCTGCGGCCTCGCGTATGAGCTGATCGCCGGCGCCATGTCCAGCTACCTGCTCGGCGACTCCATCCTGCAGTTTTCCACCATTATCGGCTGCTACCTGTTCGCCATGGGTGTGGGCGCTCACTTTTCCAAGTATGTAAAGGACGACGACGTGCTCTCGCGCTTCGTCGACATCGAGCTGGCCGTGGGCCTGATCGGCGGCTTGTCGGCCGCCATCCTGTTCATGACGTTTTCGTGGATGGCGGCGCCATTTCGCACCTTATTGTATGTGATGGTGTTCCTGATCGGCGCACTGGTCGGCATGGAAGTGCCGCTGGTGATGCGTGCCCTCAATTCGCGCCAGACGGAATTTAGTGAACTGGTCAGCCGTGTTCTGACCTTCGATTACCTGGGCGCGCTGGCAGTTTCGCTGCTGTTCCCGCTGGTGCTGTCGCCGTATCTGGGACTGGTGCGTACGGGCTTTTTGTTTGGCATGCTCAACGTGGGCGTGGGCCTGTGGACGATTTACGTGTTCCGCGCCGAGCTGAAGAACCTCACCGGGCGCTTCCTGCGCGCCTGCGTCGTGCTGCTGCTGCTGATCGTCGGCTTTGCCATGTCGGACCGCATGGTGGCCTGGGGCGAACATGGCCTGTTCGGTGACCAGATCGTGTATTCCACCACCACGCCCTACCAGCGCCTGGTGATCACGCGCTGGAAGGACGATACGCGGCTGTACATCAATGGCAACCTGCAGTTTTCCTCGCGCGACGAGTACCGCTATCACGAAGCGCTGGTGCACCCCGTGCTGGAAGCCTTGCCATGGGCGCGCCGCGTGCTGGTGCTGGGCGGCGGCGATGGCCTGGCGCTGCGCGAAATCCTGCGCTATCCAAATATCGAACACGTCACCGTGGTCGACCTTGACCCCGCCATGACGGCCGCGTTTACCACGCGCCCGGAACTGGCAAAGCTGAATAACAATTCGTTCTCGGACAAGCGCGTCACCGTCGTCAATGCCGATGCCGCCGTCTGGCTGCGCAACAACGGCGACATGTTCGACGCGGCCATCGTCGACTTTCCCGATCCGTCCAGCTTCGCGCTCGGCAAACTGTATTCCGTGCCCTTCTACGACCTGGTGAAAAAGCATCTGGCGGCCAAGGGCTTGATGGTGGTGCAATCGACGTCGCCCTTCTTTGCCCCACACGCCTACTGGACCATCAATGCGACCCTGCGCGAAGTGGGCATGCGTACCTGGCCCTACCACGCCTATGTACCCTCGTTCGGCGAATGGGGTTTTATCCTGGCTTCACCCCAGCTTGACTACACACCGCCGACGACATACCGCCTGCCGATGCGCTACCTGAATGCGGACACCACGCGCGAAATGTTCATCTTCCCGCCCGACATGCAGCCGCTGCCGATGGCGCCGAATCGCCTCAACACCCAGTCGCTCGTGCATGAATTCGAGCAGGACTGGAACCGGGTGATTCGCTGATGCAGCGCCGCTCCTTCATGTTGTGGGCCGCGGGCGGCACGGCGGCGGCCGCCGCCGGCATCGGCAGCATCGCCGCCTACCTGCGCTGGCAGGAGATCACGCCCAAGGTGCTGTATCCGGGCCGCAGCGAGGGGCACTATTTGCGCACGCTGCTGCGTGAGCGCACGGCGCTGCCGCCGCCTTCACGCATCTTGAGCACCGACGTGGCAATTTTAGGTTCCGGCATCGCCGGCATGACGGCGGCCTGGCGCCTGAACAAGCTGGGGCACCAGGATTTCCTCATGATCGATGGCCCGCAGCCGTATGGCAACGCGGCCGGCGGCCACTTCGGTGACCTGGCCTATCCGACCGGTGGCCATTATTTGCCGCTGCCTTCACCCGAATCGACCCCTGGCCTATCCGACCGGTGGCCATTATTTGCCGCTGCCTTCACCCGAATCGACCCACGTGCGCGAGATCCTGTTCGACCTGGGGATTATCCAGCGCGACCCGCAGGCGGAAAAGCCGTACTACGACGAGCGCTATATCCTGCACGCGCCGGAAGAACGATTGCTGTTCAACGGCCAGTGGCAGGATGGCTTCATTCCCACCGAAGGCGTGCCGCCTGCGGAACTGGCGCAGCACGAACGCTTCTTTGCCGAGGTGCGGCATTTGCGTCAGGCGCGCGGCAACGATGGCAAGCGCGTCTTCGTTTTCCCTACCGTGGAATCGTCGCAAGACCCGGCCTGGCAGGCGCTCGACGCCATCACCTTGAAGCAGTGGATGGAGCGCGAAGGCTATACCTCGCCCACCCTGCACTGGTATCTGAATTACTGCTGCCGCGACGACTATGGCACGCGCTACGATCAGGTGTCGGCCTGGGCCGGCCTGCATTACTATTGCAGCCGCTGGGGGCAGGCGGCGAATGCGGGCAATGGCGCCTGGCTGACCTGGCCCGGCGGCATGCAGCCAGTCGCCACGGCCATGGAGCAGGCCTCAGGCGTCAAACGTCATGCGGGCACGGTGGTTTCCGTGCAGACGACAGACCAGGGCGTGGAAGCGCTGTGCCTGGAACTGGTCGACGGCCAGCCACGCACCTACCTGGTCAAGGCACGCAAGGCCATCTGCGCCATGCCCTTGTATGTGGCGGCGCGCGTGGTGCCGGACATTGCCAGCTACGGCTTTGACGCGAAGCGCGATACGCCCGCGTATGCGCCATGGATGGTGGCGAACTTTTTACTGAAACGCTTTCCCGACGAGCTGCCGCATGCACCACTGTGCTGGGATAACGTGGTGTACCAGGAACCGGGCCTCGGCTATGTCGTCTCGACCCACCAGGATATCCGCGTGCGTCCGCCCGAGAAAACCGTCTTCAGCGCCTACGTGGCGCTGTCCGACCGCACGCCGCAGCAAGCGCGCAAATGGCTCGATACGGCCACGCCCGAAGAATTGCTGGCGCTGGCCAGTGTCGACCTGAAAACGGCGTATGGACGCGATTTCGCCAGCTGCGTCGAGCGCGTCGACATTACCGTGCGCGGCCACGCCATGGCCGCACCGTTACCGGGATTTCGCAGCAATGCGGGCTTGAAGGCCTTGCGTGAACATGACGGTGCCATCCTGTTCGCGCATGCCGATCTGTCGGGCTTTTCCGTGTTCGAGGAAGCGGCGTGGTGGGGGGATAGGGCAGCGCGATTGGCGGCTAACGTCTGACATAAGCTACTGCGCGTCGCAATTTGCGGCTTGCGATGCTCACTGCCTCGGCGGCCCCATGCTAAAGCACAGCTGCGCTTCTTAGCCCCAACTTGCTGCCGCTCGCTACGCTTTTGTCCGACGTTATATATAAAAAGGCCGGCGCGAACGCCGGCCAGAGCCCCCTAAGGCTCGAACCGGTCTACTTGTTCTTGTTGATCACGTCGATGAACACGGCCGCCAGCAGCACCAGGCCCTTGATCACCTGCTGGTAATCGATGCCGATGCCCATGATGGACATGCCGTTGTTCATCACGCCCATGATGAAGGCGCCGATCACGGCTCCCATCACCTTGCCCACGCCGCCCGAGGCCGAGGCGCCGCCGATGAAGCAGGCGGCGATCACGTCCAGCTCGAAACCCGTGCCCGCCTTTGGCGTGGCCGTGTTCAGGCGCGCCGCGAAAATCAGGCCGGCCAGCGCGGCCAGCATGCCCATGTTGACGAAGGTGTAGAAACTGACCCGTTCCGTCTTGATGCCGGACAGGCGCGCCGCCTTCTCGTTGCCGCCGACGGCATACACGCGGCGGCCCAGCACGGTGCGGTTGGTGATGAAGGTGTAGGCGACGATCAGCAGCGACATCACGGCCAGCACGTTGGGAAAACCGCGGTACGACGCCAGCAGGTAGCTGAAATACACCATCACGGCGGCGAAGATGGCGTTTTTCAGCAGGAAGAAGGCGCGCGGCTCGTTTTCCATGCCGTGTTTCAGTTGCTTGGCGCGGCTGCGCAGCGAGGTGATGATCAGCGCCGCGGCGGCGATCACGCCCAGCAGCAGCGACAAGCCGCGCAGATTCTCTCCGCCGAACGGATCGGGCAGGAAGCCCGAGCTGAGCATCTGGAAGCCTTCCGGGAAGGGGCCAACCGACTGGCCTGCCAGCAGCGCCAGGGTCAGGCCCTTGAACACCAGCATGCCGGCCAGCGTGACGATAAACGACGGGATCTTGAAGAAGGCGACAAAATAGCCTTGCGCGCCGCCGATGACGGCGCCGGCCAGCAGGCAGACGATGCTGGCCGCGACAAAGTTCATCTGGTAGTTGACGATCAGGACGGCCGCCAGCGCGCCGACGAAGCCGACCACGGAGCCGACGGACAAATCGATATGGCCGGCCACGATGACCATCAGCATGCCCAGCGCCATGATGACGATGTAGCTGTTTTGCAGCACCAGGTTCGTCAGGTTCAGCGGCTGCATCAGGGTGCCATCGGTCATGTACTGGAAAAAGCCCATGATGACGATCAGGGAGAGCAGCATGCCGTAGTCGCGCATATTGTTCTTCAAGAAGCCGGCATAGCTTTTCGCTTGCGGCGCGGCCGCTGGCGCTGCTGCTGCTCAAGAAGCCGGCATAGCTTTTCGCTTGCGGCGCGGCCGCTGGCGCTGCTGCTGCTGCTGCTGCTGCCGGCGCGCCCGCTGTCAATTTATTGTCCATTGTTTTCTCCGTGTGTAACGATCGCGCGCATGATGCGCTCCTGCGATGCTTCTGCCGCGCTCAGTTCTGCCGCGAAGCGGCCTTCGTTCATGACATAGATCCGGTCGCACATGCCCAGCAATTCCGGCATTTCCGAGGAAATCATGATGATGCATTTGCCTTCGGCGGCCAGCTCGCTGATGATGCTGTAGATCTCGTACTTGGCGCCCACGTCGATGCCGCGGCTCGGTTCATCGAGGATCAGGATGTCGGGGCGCGAAAACAGCCACTTCGCCAGCACCACTTTCTGCTGGTTGCCGCCGGACAGATTGACTACCTTCTGCGCCACGCTCGAGCAACGGGTCTTGAGCTTGCGGCGGAACTCCTCGGCCACGCCGAATTCACGCTGCTCGTCGATCACCATGTGCTTCGAAATCGCATCCAGGTTGGCCAGGCTGGTGTTCTTCTGGATGTCTTCCTCGAGGATCAGGCCCAGGCCCTTGCGGTCTTCCGTGACATACGCGAGGCCGTGGGCGATCGCCTTGCCGATGGTGCTGACGTCGATTTCCTGGCCATTCTTGAGCACCGTGCCGCTGATGCGCTGGCCGTAGGCGCGTCCGAAAATGCTCATCGCCAGTTCCGTGCGCCCGGAGCCCATCAAGCCGGCGATGCCGATGATTTCGCCTTTTTTGGCGTGCAGGTTGATGCCCTTGATGACGGGGCGGTCGGCATGCTCGGGATGGAAGACGCGCCAGTTGCGCACCTCGAAAATGGTCGCGCCGATGCTGGGCGTACGCGGCGGATAGCGGTCGGCCATCTCGCGCCCGACCATTTTTTCGATGATGCGGTCTTCGCTGACGGGCTCGATGCGGCAGTCGAAACTGTCGACCGTGTTCCCATCGCGCAGCACCGTGATGGCATCGGCGACTCTTGAAATTTCATTGAGCTTGTGCGAGATCAGGATCGACGCGATACCCTGGGCTTTCAGGCCCAGCAGCAGGTCGAGCAGGGCCGCGCTGTCGCTTTCGTTCAGGCTGGCCGTCGGCTCGTCGAGGATCAGCAGCTTGACGTCCTTGCACAGCGCCTTGGCGATTTCGATCAGCTGCTGCTTGCCTACGCCCAGGTTGGTGATCAGGGTGTCCGGGGACTCTTTCAGGCCGACTTTGTGCAGCAGTTCGCGCGTCTTCGTTTGCGCGTATTCCCAGTCGATGACGCCCATATGGGCAGGTTCGTTGCCGAGGAAGATATTCTCGGCGATCGACAGCTGGGGCACCAGCGCCAGTTCCTGGTGGATGATGATGATGCCGATTACTTCGCTGTCCTTGATGCCGCGGAAGTGCCGCGTCTGGCCCAGGTAATCGATGTCGCCCGTATAGCTGCCATGGCCGTAGACACCGCTCAGCACTTTCATCAGGGTCGATTTGCCGGCGCCGTTTTCGCCGACGATGGCGTGGATCTCGCCGCTGCGTACCCGCAGGTTGACATTGTCGAGCGCCACGACGCCCGGGAATGTTTTGCGTATCCCGCGCATTTCCAGGATAGTGTTCGTCATATAACCTCTCTGGCACGGCCGCGCTGGTCGGCGCCGGTCGTGCGGCAGTCTTGTTCTTGATCGTGCATGAAGCGAAAGGCCCGGCAGCGCCGGGCCTTCAGTACCGTCGATGCTTATTTCACTTGCGCTTCCGTGTAGTAGCCGCTGCCGGTGACGAGCACCTGCTTCCAGTTCGCCTTGTCGACGGTGACGGGTTTGAGCAGATAGGACGGCACGACTTTTACGCCGTTGTTGTAGGTCTTGGTATCGTTGACGGTCGGTACCTTGCCCGACATCATGGCGTCGACCATGTTCGCCGTCACCTTGGCCAGTTCGCGCGTGTCCTTGAACACGGTCGACGCCTGTTCGCCGCGGATGATCGATTTCACCGACGGGATCTCCGCATCCTGGCCCGTGACGACGGGGAACGGTTGTTTCGGCGTGCCGTAGCCGACGCCCTTGAGCGAGGACAGGATGCCGATGCTCAAGCCGTCATACGGCGACAGCACGGCGTCGACACGCGCATTGCCGTAGTAGGCGCTGAGCAGGTTGTCCATGCGCGCCTGGGCCACGGCGCCATCCCAGCGCAGGGTGGCTACCTTTTCCATGCCCATCTGCTTCGAGCGCACCACCAGCTTGCCGCTGTCGATGTACGGTTTCAGCACCGACAGCGCGCCGTTGTAGAAGAAGTGCGCGTTGTTGTCGTCGGCCGAGCCACCGAACAGTTCGATATTGAACGGGCCCTTGCCTTCCTTGAGTTTCAGCGCCGATTCGATATAGCCCGCTTGCAGCACGCCGACCTGGAAGTTGTCGAAGGTGGCGTAGTAATCGATGTTTTTCGTGCCGCGGATCAGACGGTCATACGAGATGACCTTGATGCCCTTGTCGGCCGCCTTTTGCAGCACGTTCGACAAGGTGGTGCCGTCGATGGCGGCGATCACCAGCACCTTGGCGCCCTTGGTGATCATGTTTTCCACCTGCGCCAGCTGGTTCGGGATATCGTCGTCGGCAAACTGCAAGTCCGTCTTGTAGCCGCGCTCCTTGAATACCTTGACCATGTTGTCGCCATCGGCGATCCAGCGCATGGACGACTTGGTCGGCATCGAGATGCCGATCGCGCCCTTGTCGGCGGCACTAGCCACAGGCATTACCGCCATGCCGGAGATGGCCAGCGCCAGGCTCGCGGTCAGCATTTTCATTGTTGTTTTCATTTCAGGTCTCCACCGTCTTCGATAGTTGAATGTGCCAGGGCCGTCGTCCCAGTGGGCGGGCTCCGTGCGGATGGCCGATTGCAGGCCACGGCTGATACTAGTTTGTCCATCCATCCCTCACCAATCACTTTTTTCGCATAGGCGATATCCAAAACGGTATCGATCAGCCAATTGATGCAATGCGCCATTGCGCCCGTTTCCGCCTGCTGACAGGGCGGAAACGGGGGCCGGGCGGCGGCTTTTTTTGGTGCGCTGCAATACCAATAATCATCATTCAATTTGGTGATTTTCGTAATTGCGGCGACACAGGGCGGCGCGCAGAATCGGTCCGGACTTGAAGACCGGCCATCCCGTCACGACCTTTTGAAAGCTTGCCATGCAGCCGATTTCCCCCGCTTCCCTGTTGCCCGCCGACCTGGCGCAGGCCCTCCTTATCGGCCGCATCTGGCGTGACGGACCCTGCGTCGTCGCCGTGCGCGGCGGCGAAGTGGTCGACCTCACGCAGACGGTACCGACGGTGGCCGAGCTGTTCGAGCGCAGCGATGCGCTCGATATCGCCCGCCATGCGCCCGGTATCGCGCTCGGCTCCGTGCAGGCGCTGCTGGCGCAGGCACTGGCCGCACCGGCAGGTGAGCCGCTGCTGCTGGCGCCGTGCGACCTGCAGGCCGTCAAGGCCTGTGGCGTGACCTTCGCCGTCAGCCTGCTCGAACGGGTGATCGAAGAGCAGGCGGGCGGCGACGCGGCACGCGCCGCGAGCCTGCGCACTGCGCTGCAAACGACCCTGGGCGGCGACTTGTCGGCCCTGAAACCGGGCTCGGAGGCGGCGCAGCGCCTGAAACAGCAGCTGCAGCAGCGCGGCGCCTGGTCGCAATACATGGAAGTGGGCATCGGCCCCGATGCGGAAGTGTTTACCAAGGCGCAGCCGATGTCGTCGGTGGGCTGCGGCGCCCAGGTGGGCTTGCTGCCATCGTCCGCCTGGAACAACCCGGAGCCGGAGATCGTCCTGGCCGTCAACAGCCGCGGCGAGGTGCTGGGGGCGACCCTGGGCAACGACGTCAACCTGCGCGATATCGAAGGGCGCAGCGCCCTGTTGCTGGGCAAGGCCAAGGACAACAACGGCTCCTGCGCCATCGGCCCCTTCATCCGCCTGTTCGATGAACACTTCACGCTCGACTCCGTGCGCCAGGCCGAAGTGTCGCTGCTGATCGAAGGCGCGGACGACGGCTTTGTGCTCGAAGGCGCCAGCTTCATGCGCGAGATCAGCCGCGACCCGCTCGACCTGGTGCGCCAGACGGCGGGCCAGTACCACCAGTATCCGGACGGTTTCATGCTGTTCCTGGGCACCATGTTCTCACCCGTGAAGGACCGTGGCGCACAGGGCGGCGGCTTCACGCACCACCCGGGCGACCGCGTGACGATTGCCAGCGCCGCGCTGGGCGCGCTGGTCAACGACGTGCAGCGCTGCGATGCGATCCCTCCCTGGACGTTCGGCGTGCGCGCGCTGTACCGGAACCTTGCCCGTCGCGGTTTGCTTTGATTCCAATTTTTTAAAAGAGAGACACCATGCAGCATGCAACTTACCCCAGCCTGGCAGGTCAGCGCGTCATCATCACGGGCGGCGGCACCGGCATCGGCGTGGCCATCGTCGAGGCGTTCGCGCGCCAGGGCGCCCACGTCACCTTTCTCGACATCGCCCGCGAGGCGTCGCTGGCGCTGCAGGACAAGCTGGCGCACCTGCCGCAGCCACCCGTTTTCCGCTATTGCGACCTGACGGACCTGGCAGCCCTGGCCGCCACCTTCGCCGATATTGAACACAGCGCGGGCGCCACGGATATCCTTGTCAACAACGCCGCCAATGACGACCGCCACCAGTTGCAGGACGTCACGCCCGCCTACTGGGACGAGCGCATCGCCGTTAACCTGCGCCACCAGTATTTCTGCGCCCAGGCAGTGGCGCCGGCCATGCGGGCCAAGGGCAGCGGCGTGATCCTCAACCTGGGCTCGATTTCCTGGCACCTGGCGCAGGCGAACCTGTCGATCTACATGACGGCGAAAGCCGGCATCGAGGGTCTCACGCGCGGCCTGGCGCGCGACCTGGGCGTCGACGGCATCCGCGTCAACTGCATCATTCCCGGCGCCGTGCGTACGCCGCGCCAGGAGCGGCTGTGGCATACGCCGGAAGCGGAAGCGCTGATCCTGCAGGGACAATGCCTGCAGACGCGCGTGGAGCCGGAAGACGTGGCGGCGCTGGCGCTGTTCCTGGCGTCGGACAATGCGGCCAAGTGCGCCGGCCGCGAATACTATGTCGACGCAGGCTGGTACGGCGCATGAGCGACCTGAAAATTCCGCCATCGACCGCGCCGCGCCGCTTCCGCTCGCAGGACTGGTTCGACAATCCCGAGTACATCGACATGACGGCGCTGTACCTTGAGCGCTTCATGAACTACGGCATTACGGCCGAGGAGCTGCGTTCAGGGCGGCCCATCATCGGCATTGCGCAAAGCGGCAGCGATATCAGTCCCTGCAACCGCATCCACCTGGAGCTGGCGCAGCGCGTGCGCGACGGCATCCGCGACGCGGGCGGGATCCCGATGGAATTCCCGCTGCACCCGATCTTCGAGAACTGCCGCCGTCCCACGGCCGCGCTGGACCGCAACCTCGCGTATCTGGGCCTGGTGGAAATCCTGCATGGCTACCCGATTGACGCCGTGGTGCTGACCACGGGCTGCGACAAGACCACGCCGGCCCAGCTGATGGCCGCCGCCACGGTGGACATTCCCGCCATCGTGCTGTCGGGCGGTCCCATGCTCGATGGCTGGATGGATGGCGAACTGGTCGGTTCCGGCGCGGCCATCTGGAAGGGCCGCCGCCAGCTGTCCGCCGGCTTGATCGACAACGACAAATTCCTGCAGATCGCCGCCGCCTCTGCGCCGTCGGCCGGCCACTGCAACACCATGGGCACGGCATCGACCATGAATGCGCTGGCCGAGGTGCTGGGCATGTCCCTGACGGGCTGTTCGGCCATCCCCGCGCCATACCGCGAGCGGGGCCAGATCGCCTATGCCACGGGGCGCCGCATCGTCGAGCTGGCGCATGACGACGTGCGCCCGTCGAGCATCCTCACGCGCGAGGCCTTCCTGGACGCCATCATCGTCAACGCGGCTATCGGCGGCTCGACCAACGCACAGCCGCATTTGATGGCCATGGCCCGTCACGCGGGCGTGGCATTGCACTCGAGCGACTGGATGGAACACGGTTACGACGTGCCGCTGCTGTTGAACATGCAGCCGGCCGGGAAGTATCTGGGTGAGCGCTTCCACCGCGCCGGCGGCGTGCCTGCCGTGATGTGGGAGCTGCAGCAGGCGGGCTTGCTGCATGCCGAGCGGCCCACCGTCACGGGCCAGAGCATGGCGCTAAACCTGGCGGGCCGTGAAAGCGCGGACCGCGAGATGATCCGCCCGTTTGCCGCGCCGCTGAAGGAAAAGGCCGGTTTCATGGCCTTGCAGGGCAATCTGTTCGACTTCGCCATCATGAAGACCAGCGTGATCTCGCCCGCTTTCCGCGAGCGCTACCTGTCGCGTCCCGGCAGCGAAGGCGTGTTCGAGGCGCGCGCCATCGTCTTTGACGGGTCAAACGACTACCACGCGCGCATCAACGACCCGGCCCTGGCGATCGACGACAGCTGCATGCTGGTCATGCGCGGCGCCGGCCCCGTGGGCTGGCCCGGTTCGGCCGAAGTGGTCAACATGCAGCCGCCCGATGCGCTGCTCAAGGCCGGCATTTTGAACCTGCCAACCCTGGGCGACGGGCGCCAGTCGGGCACCTCGGACAGCCCCTCGATCCTGAACGCGTCGCCGGAAAGCGCCGTGGGCGGCGGCCTGGCGCTGCTGCGCACGGGCGACATCATCCGCGTGGACTTGAACGCGGGCCGTTGCGACATGCTGGTCGAGGCACAGGAGCTGGCGCGCCGCGCGCAAGAACTGCCGCCGCCCGTCAACGACAGCGCCACGCCGTGGCAAGAGATCTACCGCGCCAGCGTGGGCCAGCTGGAAACGGGCGCCTGCATGGAGCTGGCGCTGAAATACCGCGCCGTGGGCCAGACCCTGCCACGCCATAACCATTAGCAGGCAGGTCGGGGTAGGTCGGGTTAGCGCTCCGCGCGTAACCCGACACCACCACAGACATAAAATTTTTCAGCAGCACCCGTAGTGAAAAAACGTTGTTAATAAAATCCACAAGGAGACACACAATGAACAAGATCATCAGTGCAGCCATCATGACCGCCATGCTGGCATTGAGCAGCAGCGCCGCCCTGGCTGATGCGAAAAACCCGAAGATCGGCTTTTCCATCGACGATTTGCGCGTGGAACGCTGGACGCGCGACCGCGATTTCTTCATCGCCGCCGCCGAAAAACAGGGCGCCAAGGTCTTTGTGCAGTCGGCCGACGCCAGCGAGCAGCGCCAGATTTCGCAGATCGAAAACCTGATTTCGCGCGGCGTGGACGTGCTGGTGATCGTGCCGTTCAACGCGACTGTCCTCAACAACACCGTCAAGGAGGCGAAAAAGGCCGGCATCAAGGTGCTGTCGTATGACCGCCTGATCCTGAATGCCGATATCGACGCGTATATCTCGTTCGACAACGAGAAAGTGGGCGAGATGCAGGCCGAAGGCGTGACCAAGCTGCAGCCAAAGGGCAATTACTACCTGCTGGGCGGCTCGCCGACCGACAACAATGCCAAGATGCTGCGCGAAGGCCAGATGAAAGTACTCAAACCGTTCATCGACAAGGGCGACATCAAGATCGTCGGCCAGCAGTGGGTGAAGGACTGGAGCGCCACCGAAGCGCTGTCCATCGTGGAAAACGCGTTGACGGCCAACGGCAACAAGATCGACGCCATCGTCGCCTCGAACGACGGCACGGCCGGCGGCGCCATCCAGGCCCTGGCCGCGCAAAAGCTGGCTGGCAAGGTGCCCGTCTCGGGCCAGGATGCCGACCTGGCGGCGGTGAAACGGGTGATCGCCGGCACGCAGTCGATGACCGTCTACAAGCCGTTGAAAACCATCGCTTCGGAAGCGGCCAAGCTGGCCATCCAGCTGGCGCGCAATGAAAAGCCGGCCTACAACTCCAGCTATGACAACGGCCTGAAAAAGGTCAGCACGGTGCTGCTGAAACCAACGCCCCTGACCAAGGCGAATGTGAACATTCTCGTCGATGACGGCTTCTATACCAAGGCGCAGCTGGGTAATTAAGTCCCTCGAGAATATTGGACGTAGGTCGGATTAGCGTAGCGTAATCCGACATCCGCCGGCTCCGGAAAACGCTGGTGGTGGTGTCGGCTTACGCGCTGCGCGCTAAGCCGACCTACGCCGGTCTTCCAGCCTGTGGTTTTCCCTGTATCCGCAACGAGAGTGAGCATGTCCGACTATCTGCTTGAAATGAAAGGCATCGTCAAACAGTTTGGCGGTGTCCGCGCGCTTGACGGCATCGACCTGCAGGTGCGGGCCGGCGAGTGCATCGGCTTGTGCGGCGAGAATGGCGCCGGCAAGTCGACCCTGATGAAGGTGCTGTCCGGCGTCTATCCGCATGGCACCTGGGATGGCGAGATCCTGTGGGAGGGCCAGCCCCTGCGCGCGCAATCGATCCGCGACACGGAGGACGCGGGCATCATCATCATCCACCAGGAACTGATGCTGGTGCCGCAGCTGTCCGTGGCCGAGAATATCTTCATGGGGCGCGAGCTCACCCTGCCCGGCGGGCGCATGCATTACGCGGCCATGTACAAGCGCGCCGACGAGCTGCTGCGCGAACTGAAAATTCCCGAACTGAACGTGGCGCAGCCCGTGATGAATTACGGCGGCGGCCACCAGCAGCTGGTGGAAATCGCCAAGGCGCTCAACAAGAATGCGCGCCTGCTGATTCTCGACGAACCGTCGTCGTCGCTGACGGCGTCGGAAATCGCCGTGCTGCTCGATATCCTGCGCGCCCTGAAAGCCAAGGGCGTCACCTGCATCTACATTTCGCACAAGCTCGATGAAGTGGCGGCCATCTGCGACACCATCGTCGTCATCCGCGACGGCAAGCATATCGCCACCACACCGATGGCGCAGATGAACGTCGAGCGCATCATCGCGCAGATGGTGGGCCGCGAAATGAGCCAGCTGTACCCGCAACGCGCGCAGCCGGCACCTATCGGCGAAGTGCTGTTCGAGGCGCGCCACGTGAGCTGCATCGATGCCGACAACCCGCAGCGCAAGCGCGTCGACGACGTGTCATTCAGCCTGCGCCGTGGCGAGATCCTCGGCATCGCCGGCCTGGTGGGGGCGGGGCGCACGGAGCTCGTCTCGGCCCTGTTCGGCGCCTACCAGGGGCCGTGCCAGGCCGAAGTGTGGCTTGATGGCCGCCGCATCGATACCAGCTCTCCGCAAAAGGCGATTGCCATGGGCCTGGCCATGGTGCCGGAAGACCGCAAGCATCACGGCATCGTGCCGGACCTGGACGTGGGGCAGAACATCACCCTGGCCGTGCTGGAGACATTCGCGCGCGCCACGCGCATCGATGGCGAGGCGGAATTGACGGCCGTGCGCGGCGAGATCGCCCAGCTGGAACTGAAGGCGGCCAGCCCGTCGCTGCCCATCACGAGCCTGTCGGGCGGCAACCAGCAAAAGGCCGTGCTGGCGAAGATGCTGCTGACGCGCCCGCGCGTGCTGATCCTCGACGAGCCCACGCGCGGCGTCGATGTGGGCGCCAAATATGAAATCTACAAATTGATGCTGGCGCTGGCCGACCGGGGCGTGGCCATCATCATGGTCTCGTCGGAACTGGCCGAAGTGCTGGGCGTGTCCGACCGCGTGCTGGTGATGGGCGAAGGCCGGTTGCGCGGCGACTTTATCAACGATGGCCTGAGCCAGGAAACCGTGCTGGCGGCGGCGCTGGACCAGCGTCCGGCGCCCGCCACCAACACCGCTAACAAGGAACCCGCAGCATGAAACCGCACAGTATCAAACAGCTGTTCACCCAATACAAGATGCTGGCCCTGCTGATCGCCGTAGCGCTGATCTGGGCCTTCTTTTCGTGGAAGACGCAGGGCAGTTTCCTCACGCCGCGCAACCTGTCGAACCTGCTGCGCCAGATGTCCGTCACCGGCATCCTCGCCTGCGGCATGGTGCTGGTGATTATCGCCGGCGAGATCGACCTGTCGATCGGCTCCCTGCTGGGGCTATTGGGCGGCATCGCCGCCGTGCTGGACGTGACGCAGCACTGGCCGCTGGCGCTGAACCTGGCGGCCGTACTCGGCTGCGGCCTGGTGATCGGCCTCTTGAATGGCTACCTGACGGCGTACCGGGGCATTCCGTCCTTCATCGTCGGCCTGGGCGGCATGCTTGCGTATCGCGGCGTCCTGCTGGGCATCACGGGCGGCATCACGATCGCGCCCGTCTCCGAGCCGATGGTCTACCTGGGGCAGGGTTACCTGCCCGCGGTGCCCGGCATCGTGCTGGGCGTCGGCCTGTTCCTGCTGGCCGCCTTCCTGACGTGGCGCGCGCGCGCCAGCCGCGCGCAGCATGGCTTGCCGCAGACGGCGCCCTGGGCCGACGGCTTGCGCCTGGCCGTCATCGGCGCCGTGCTGTACGCCTTCGTGCAAACCCTGAACGGCTATGAAGGCATCCCGCTGCCCGTGCTGTTGCTGCTGGCCTTGCTGGGACTGTTCAGCTACATCACCAGCCAGACCGTGTTCGGCCGCCGCATCTACGCCGTCGGCAGCAATATGGAGGCGACGCGTTTGTCCGGCATCAACGTGAAAGCCGTCAAGCTGTGGATCTTCGGCATCATGGGCCTGATGTGCGCGCTGGCGGGCCTGATCAACACGGGCCGCCTGGCGGCCGGTTCGCCCTCGGCCGGCACCTTCAGCGAACTCGATGCCATCGCCGCCTGCTTCATCGGCGGCACTTCGATGCGCGGCGGCTCGGGCACCGTGTACGGCGCCCTGATCGGCGCGCTGGTCATGGCCAGCCTGGATAACGGCATGTCCATGCTGGACGTGGACACTTACTGGCAGATGATCGTGAAAGGCAGTATCCTCACCCTCGCCGTGTGGGTCGATGTCAGCACGCGCGCGGGGCGTAGATAGCGGGGAACCTCGATAAACCTACTGCGCGTCCCACTATCGCCTCTGCGTTGCTCAGCGTACCTTCGTACGCTTGCGCTACTCAAGGCGATATTGGACCGCTCGCTACGGTTTTTCGAGGCCCCGAAAGGCCTAGCCGCCACATGGAGGAGACACCAGCATGAAGTTACCGACCGCGCACCGGATCGCGCTGCTGTTTAACGGCAATAAAATCTACGACCGCGACATCATCGCGGGCATCGCCGCCTACCTGAACACCACGCGCGTGTCGTGGGACCTGTTCCTGGAAGAGGATTTTCGCTGCCGCCTGCCCGGCATCGAGCGCTGGCAGGGCGACGGCATCATCGCCGATTTCGACGATCCCGCCGTCTGCGCGGCGCTGGCGCACAGCCGCCTGCCCGTGGTGGCCGTGGGCGGCTCGTATGCGCGCGCCGAGGATTACCCGGCTGGCATCCCGTACGTGGCGACCGATAATTTCAAGATCGTCAAGCTGGCCTACGAACACCTGGTGGAAGCGGGATTGAGCCGCTTTGCCTGTTTCAGCCTGCCCGAGGCCGATGTCAACCGCTGGGCGCAGGAGCGCGAAACGGCGTTTTGCGCGCTGATGGAGCGCGACCACATGCGCGCCGACGTGTATCGGGGCGTCGCCACCAGCGCGCCCTCGTGGGATGAAGCGGTGGAGCAGCAGATCGCCTGGCTCAACAGCCTGGAAAAACCCGTCGGCATCATCGCCGTCAGCGACGCGCGCGCGCGCCAGCTGCTGCAAGCCTGCATGCATGCGGGCATCGCCGTGCCGGAGCAAGTGGCCCTGATCGGCATCGACAACGATCCGCTGGCGCGCATGCTCACGCGCATTCCATTGAGTTCCGTGATCCAGGGCACCGAAGAAATGGGCCGCACCGCGGCGCATTTGCTGCACCAGATGTTGAATGGCGCGCGCCTGTCCGGCACGCGCATCCTGGTGCCGCCGGCCGGCCTGAACGTGCTTGCTTCCACGCGCCACCAGCCCTTCCAGCACCCGCAGGTGATGCAGGCGCGCCACTTCATTCGCCAGTACGCCTGCCAGGGCATCAAGACGGAGCAGGTGGCCGATTACGTGGGCGTGTCGCGTTCCTCGCTCGAAGCGCACTTCCGCCAGGAACTGGGGCGCAGCGTGCACGATGAAATCCTGCATTTCAAGCTCGATGCGGCCAAGACCCTGCTGGCGCGTGGGCCGGGGCAGGTGGCCGAGGTGGCAGTGCGTTGCGGCTTTACCACGGTGCAGTACATGCACGCCGTCTTCAAGCGCGAACTCGGCTGCACGCCGCGCGAATTCCAGCAGCGCAGCGGGCCACCGCCATGACGATTTTTACCTTGCACAATGCGCGCGGCATGCGCGTGGCCATCGACGCGCACGATGCCAGCGTGCGGGCCTGGTGGGCACCCGACCGCTATGGCCGCCTGGCCGATGTGCTGGGCGCTGCGCCCCCTGCTGCGCGGTTGTCCACGGGTTGGCGGTGCGCGCCACCGGAGGACGGCCACTTGCTGCTGCACCTGGCGCACGACGGCCTGTCGGTGCGCCTGGCCTACCGGCTTGACGACGATGGCAGCTTGCACCTCGACTGCGCCGCCACGGCCGATACCATTTCCCGTTTCGCGCTTGCCGCGCCGCGCTTCAATTTGCAGGGAAGGGGGGCTGCCGTGGCCGACCATGTGCTGCGCCTGGCCGCCGACCATTATTGGCCTTGGCCAGGCCGCTGCGCCAGCGATGCTCCGCTCGATGTGGCGGGCAGCGCGTTTGACTTTCGCCAGCCGGCGCCGCTCGCATCGCGCCTGGCCTGGCCCGCGCTGGTGAACTTGCCGGGATTTGGGCATGACTTTTACTGGACCGGCAGCGGCCAGCTGCGCGAGGTGGCGCGGGTTGCCGATCCCGCGTCTGGCCGGGTCTTGCGTTTTTCCAGTAGCCAGGACAGCTGCCATCTGTCTTCCGATGCTCGCTGTTTTTCCCTGCTGGCGCGGGGCGTGCAATTGCAGCCGGGACAGCTGATGCGCTTCACGCTCGCCTACCGTTTGGGCGTGCAGGATCTCGACGCGTTTGACATATCCGAACCGGTATCAATGATGTCAAATAAGTGATTGGTCAGATATGCGGGGCAGTTCTACCATGGGGTAGTTTTTCCCTCATTTATTTTTGTCCTGACCGACGCTGCGAACCTGCCCATGAACATACTCACCATCGATGCCGGCACCACCAATACGCGTACCTTGCTGTGGCGCGCAGGCGCTGTCGTCGCCCAGGCGCAGCTGGAAACGGGCGTGCGCAATACCGCCATCGATGGCCATAACGGCGCGCTGAAACAGGCGCTGCGCGACACCATCGCCAGCGTGCTGGCCAGTGCGGGCATCGCGCCGTCCGAGGTGGACCTGGCGCTGGCCTCGGGCATGATCAGCTCGCCCATGGGGGTGCAGGAAGTGGCGCATCTGCCGGCGCCCGCCGGCCTGGCCCAGCTGGCGCAAGGCATGCAGGCGGTGGACTTGCCCGATGTGCTGGCGCAGCCCCTGTGGCTGATCCCCGGCGTGCGCAACCAGCATGGCGCCGTCGGCCTGCATAACGTCGAGGCGATGGACATGATGCGCGGCGAAGAGACGGAAGTCGTCGCGCTGCTCGAGCGCTTGCAATTGCGCGGTGCCGCGACCTTGATCATGCCCGGTTCGCATACCAAACTGATCAGCGTGGACGAGCAGCGCCGCATCCTCGGCTGCAGCACCACCATCGCGGGCGAGCTGCTGCAGGCGATCACGCAGCACACCCTGATCAAGCAATCGGTCGATGGCGGTTTTGCGCAAACCCTGGTGCCGAAAATGCTGCTGGCCGGCGCGGCCGCGGCGCAAAAAACGGGGCTGGCGCGCGCCTGCTTCAGCGTGCGCACCTTGGGCCAGTTCAGCGCTGTCGAATGCAATGAGCGGGCCAATTTCCTGATGGGGGCCGTCCTCAGCGGCGACTTGCTGGCGCTGCGCAACAGCACCGCCATCCAGATGCGGCCCGATACGCCGCTCGTCATTACCGGCAAGCCCATGCTGCGCCAGGCGCTCGGCTTGCTGATCGAAGAACACGGATTTTTTTATGGCAAGCGCATCATCGTCGACGACCAGCAGCAGGCAAATCTGGCCGGTCACGGTGCGCTGCTGATCGCCGCCGCGCGCGGCTTGATTTCCCGGCAGGAGACGGTATGAGTGACAACAAGAACAAGCGTCCCTTGCGTTCGCAAGCGTGGTTTGGCGGCGACGACAAGGACAGTTTTATTCACCGCAGCTGGATGAAGAACCAGGGCTATCCCGGTGACGCCTTCGATGGCCGTCCCGTCATCGGCATCTGCAATACCTGGTCCGAGCTGACGCCTTGCAATGGCCATTTCCGCGACCTGGCCGAGATGGTCAAGCGCGGCGTGCTCGAAGCGGGCGGCTTTCCCGTCGAATTTCCCGTCATGTCGCTGGGCGAGACGAATCTGCGGCCGACGGCCATGCTGTTCCGTAACCTGGCCAGCATGGATGTCGAGGAATCGATCCGCGCCAACCCGATCGATGGCGTGGTGCTGCTGACGGGCTGCGACAAGACCACCCCGGCGCTGCTGATGGGCGCGGCCAGCGTGGACTTGCCCACCATCGTGCTGTCGGGCGGCCCCATGCTGAACGGGAATTACCGCGGCAAACCGATCGGCTCGGGCACCGATGTGTGGAAGTTTTCCGAAGATGTGCGCGCCGGGCGCATGAGCTCAAACGAATTCAAGCAGGCCGAAGCGTGCATGTCGCGCTCCGCCGGCCACTGCATGACCATGGGCACGGCTTCCACCATGGCCAGCATGGTCGAGGCGCTGGGCGTGACCTTGCCCGGCAACGCCGCCATTCCCGCCGTCGATGCGCGCCGCAAGCTGCAGGCGCAACTGACGGGCCGGCGCATCGTCGACATGGTGCATGAAGACCTGAAACTGTCGCAGATCCTCACGCGCGACGCGTTTGAAAACGCCATCATGGTCAACGGCGCCATCGGCGGCTCGACCAATGCCGTGATCCACCTGCTGGCAATCGCCGGGCGCATCGGCGTGGACATGCGCCTGGCCGACTGGGATCGCCTGGGCCGCGACATTCCCTGCCTGCTGAACCTGATGCCGTCGGGCCAGTACCTGATGGAGGATTTTTACTATGCGGGCGGCCTGCCCGTGATCATCCGCGACCTGCTGGGCAAATTGCATGGCGAAGCGCTCACCGTCACGGGTGCCAGCATGGCCGTCAACGTGGCCGAAGCGGAAAATTTCAATCCCGAGGTGATCACGCCGCTGGCGCAACCATTCAAGGACGAGGGCGGCATCGCCGTCCTGCAGGGCAACCTGGCCCCGCGCGGCGCCGTCATCAAGCCTTCGGCCGCTTCGCCGCAGCTGATGCAGCACCGTGGCCGTGCCGTCGTCTTCAACAGCATCGAGCACTATAAAAAAAGAATCGACGATCCCGCGCTCGATATCGATGCCAGTTGCGTGATGGTGCTGCAAAATTGCGGCCCGCAGGGCTATCCTGGCATGGCGGAAGTGGGCAATATGGGGCTGCCGAAAAAACTGCTGGAGCAGGGCGTGCGCGACATGGTGCGCATCTCGGATGCGCGCATGAGCGGCACGGCCTACGGCACGGTGGTGCTGCACGTGGCGCCGGAGGCGGCCGTGGGCGGGCCGCTGGCACTGGTGCGCGATGGCGACATGATTGAACTCGACGTGGCGGGACGGCGCTTGCACCTGGATGTCGACGAGGCCGAGCTGGCACGCCGGCGCGCAGAGTGGCGCGCACCCGAGCCGGCCATGAAGGGCGGCTACCAGTCCATGTACATCAGGCACGTGACGCAGGCCGACGAAGGCGCGGACCTGGACTTCCTCGTCGGTTGCCGTGGCTCGGCAGTACCACGCGAATCTCACTGAAAGAAGGAACAGACATGGGAACACGGGCCCAATTACTGGTCGATGCGCAGAATTTCCTGGGCGAGGGCGTGCGCTGGTGCGAACGCAGCGGCCGCGTTTTCTGGACGAATATCGAAGGCTGCCAGCTGCATGCGCTGGTGCTGGCGACGGGCGAACGCCAGAGCTGGGCCATGCCCGAGCGCCTGGCCTGCTTTGCGCTGACGCACAGCGACGAGGTGCTGCTGCTGGGACTGGCCTCGCGCCTGGCGTGGTTTGACGCGCGTAGCGGGGCCGTCACGCCCTTGCACACGGTGGAGGGCGACTTGCCCATGACGCGCCTGAACGATGGCCGCTGCGACCGCCAGGGACGCTTTGTCTTCGGCACGCTCGATGAGCGCCCCTGCCGCGATGCGATCGCCAGCTTTTACCGCCTCAACCTGGACTTGAGCCTGGAGCGCCTGCCGCTGCCGCCCATCGCCATCTCGAACAGTATTTGCTTCAGCATCGATGGCACGGCCATGTATTTTTGCGATTCGATGAAGAAGGCGATCTACCGCTGGGACGATTACCTGGGGGGCGACGCCAGCCGGGTGCGCGTGTTTGCCGTGCTCGATCCCGGCCCCGGCGCCGCCGACGGCGCGACCATCGATGCGCACGACCACTTGTGGAGCGCGCAATGGGGCGCGGGACGCGTATTGCGCTTCGCGCCGGATGGCGGCGTCGAGCGCGCGATCACCTTGCCCGTCTCGCAGCCCAGCTGCGTGAGCCTGGGTGGGCCGCACTACGACGAATTGTTCGTCACCACCGCTCAGGAGAGTTTGACGCCGGCCCAGCTGGCGGGCGAACCGCTGGCCGGGGGATTGTTTCATGCGCGCCAGGTGGACGTGCGCGGTTTGCCGGAAGTGCGCTTTGGCGCCCTGCCGGCCTGACAGGAGAGAGCATATGCAAAAACATACGATTTTCGAGGGTATCCTTGCTCGGGGCATGGTCGGCATCGTGCGCGCCGGCTCGCCCGATGCGGCGCTGCAGATCGCCGAGGCGTGCATCGCCGGCGGCATCACGGCGCTGGAAGTGGCCTTCACCACGCCCGATACCCTGGGCGTACTGCGCACCCTGCGCGAACGTCATGGAGACGACGTGCTGCTGGGCGCGGGTACGGTGCTCGATACGGAGACGGCGCGCGCCGCCATCCTGGCCGGCGCCCAGTTCATCATTTCGCCCGGCGTGAACGTGGAAACGATCGCGCTGTGCCAGCGCTACCAGGTGCTGGCCATGCCGGGCGCGATGACGCCGACGGAAATCGTCACGGCCCTGCAGGCGGGCGCCGACATCGTCAAGGTCTTCCCCGCCGAGATGTTCGGCCCCGCCTACATCAAGGCCCTGCGCGCCCCCTTGCCGCAAGCGCCGTTGATGCCGACGGGCGGCGTGACGGTGGAGAACTTGCATGCATGGTTTGCCAGCGGCGCCGTGGCCGTGGGCATCGGCGGCAGCCTCAGTGGCCCGGGCGCCACGGGAGATTACGCGGCCGTGACGGCGCGTGCGCAGGCGTTCGTGGCGAAGATGGCGGCCGTGCGTTCTCAGAGTAAAAAACCGTAGCGAGCGGCAGTGAGTTGTGGCTGAGAAGCGGAGCTGTGCGAATGCACAGTGAGCATCGGAGGCCGCAAATCGCGTCGCGCAGTAGGTTTTTTCTGCTACGCTAGGCGGGCAATGTCGCACGCCCAACTACAGAAACCATGTCCAACATCGCCCGCATCTTGCAAGACAGCCGCATCATCGCCATCGTCGGCATGTCCGACAAGCCCGAACGCGCCAGCCATGAAGTGGCAGATTACCTGCTGCAGCATGGCTACCGCGTGTTGCCCGTCAATCCGGCCCTCGCCGGCAAGGAAGTGCTGGGCCAGCGCGCCTATGCCACCCTGACGCAGGCTGCCGCTGCCGTGGCGCCGGCGCGCATCGACATCGTCGACTGCTTCCGCAAGTCCGAGGATATCCTGCCCATCGCCGAGGAAACCATCGCCGTCAAGGCAGGCTGCTTGTGGCTGCAGCTCGATATCATCAACGAGCAGGCGGCGCAACTGGCGCGGGCGGCTGGCCTGGACGTGGTGATGGACCACTGCACAAAAATTGAGCACCGCAAGCTGGCGGTGGCAGCATGAAGGCGCGCACGCAATTTCGCGCTGGCCAGGGCTTCGAGCTGAGCGAGGAATTCGCCGGCAAGCGCCTGCTGGGCGCCGCCACCAAGGCGGCCAACAAGAAGCTCACGCCTGCCCAGTGCAAGGCCCTGGACCGCGAGGAAACCGTGGCCCTGACGGCGCAGATCGCCGAGTGCCAGAGCATGCTGTATGCGCAGCACAAGAAAAAAGTGCTGCTGGTCCTGCAGGGCATGGATACCTCGGGCAAGGATGGCACGGTCAAGGCCATTTTCAGCAATATCAACCCGATGGGCATCCGCGCCGTGGCGTTCAAGGGCCCCACCGATATCGAACTGGCGCACGATTACCTGTGGCGCGTGCACCAGCACGTGCCCGTCAAGGGCGAGATCGCCATCTTCAACCGCAGCCACTACGAAGATGTGCTGATCACGCGCGTGCAGGACATGATCGACAAGGCCGAATGCCAGCGCCGCTACGCGCAGATCCGCGATTTCGAGCGCATGTTGAGCGAAACGGGCACCGTCATCCTGAAAGTCTTCCTGCATATCTCGAAGGACGAGCAACGTGGAAGGCTGCAGGAGCGGCTTGACGATCCCGACCGCCAGTGGAAGTTCGATCCCAACGATATCGCCCAGCGCAAGAAGTGGGATGGCTACCAGCGCGCCTATGAAACGGCGATCCGCGAGACCGATGCCGATCACGCGCCGTGGTACGTGGTGCCATCGAACTCCAAGACGCAGCGCAACCTGGTGGTCGCCTCGCTGCTGCTGGAAACGCTGCAGGGCATGAAGCTGGAATACCCGGCGCCGGACCCGAAACTGTCGTCTTTCAAGGTCGAGTAGAGGCGAGGGCAATTCAGCGCTGCGCCTGCGGAATCGGCCGCGCTGTGGCATAGTATCCCTCGTCGATAATTCAAACCAGACCGGAGATCCATATGCTGCAGTTGAAAGATCCTACCTTGTTGCGTCACCAGGCTTACGTGAATGGAGCCTGGGCGGATGCCGATGGTGGCCAGACGATTAATGTGAGCAATCCCGCCACCGGCGAGCATATCGGCACGGTGCCACTGATGGGTGCAGCCGAGACGCGCCGCGCCATCGAGGCGGCCAATGCCGCCTGGCCTGCCTGGCGCAAGAAGACGGCCAAGGAACGCGCGGCCGTGCTGCGCCGCTGGCATGACCTGATCCTGGAAAACGCCGACGACCTGGCGCTGATCATGACCACCGAGCAGGGCAAGCCCTTGCCGGAAGCGAAGGGCGAAGTGCAGTTCGGCGCCTCGTTCATCGAGTGGTTTGCCGAAGAAGGCAAGCGCGTGGCGGGCGATACCCTGCAATCGCCGTGGCCGGACCGCCGCCTGGTCATCACCAAGGAGCCGATCGGCGTGTGCGCCGCCATCACGCCGTGGAACTTCCCCGCCGCCATGATCACGCGCAAAGTCGGCCCGGCCCTGGCCGCCGGCTGCCCGATGGTCCTGAAGCCTGCCGAAGCGACGCCGTTTTCCGCGCTGGCGCTGGCCGTGCTGGCCGAGCGCGCGGGCGTGCCTGCGGGCGTGTTCAGCATCGTCACCGGTGCGCCGAAAGACATCGGCGGCGAAATGACCTCGAACCCCATCGTGCGCAAGCTGACGTTTACGGGCTCGACCCAGGTGGGCCGTTTGCTGGCCGAGCAATGCGCGCCGACGATCAAGAAACTCTCGCTGGAACTGGGCGGCAATGCGCCATTCATCGTCTTCGACGACGCCGACCTGGATGCGGCCGTGGAAGGCGCCATCGCCTCGAAATACCGCAACGCGGGCCAGACTTGCGTGTGCGCCAACCGCCTGTACGTGCAGGACAGCGTGTATGACGCGTTCGCCGAAAAACTGGTGGCCGCCGTGGCCAAGCTGAAGGTGGGCAATGGCATCGAGGCGGGCGTCACGCAAGGCCCGCTGATTGACGCCAAGGCCGTGGCCAAGGTGGAAGAGCATGTGGCCGATGCATTGGCCAAGGGCGGTCGCCTGCTGGCCGGCGGCAAGCGCCATGCGCTGGGCAATGGCTTCTTCGAGCCGACCATCATCGCCGACGTGACGAACGACATGCGCGTGGCCACCGAAGAAACCTTCGGCCCGCTGGCGCCGCTGTTCCGCTTCAAGACCGATGATGAAGTCATCGCCCTCGCGAACAACACGGAATTCGGCCTGGCCGCCTACTTCTATTCGCGCGACATCGGCCGCATCTGGCGCGTGGCCGAAGGCCTGGAAACGGGCATGGTCGGCGTCAATACGGGCCTGATCTCGAACGAGATCGCGCCCTTCGGCGGCGTCAAGCAATCGGGCCTGGGCCGTGAAGGGTCGATCTATGGTATCGAAGATTATTTAGTCATCAAGTACATCTGCATGGGCGGTATCTAAGGCAGCTTAACGTGAGCCGCGGCGCGCGGCAAGGCGGTCCAGCATGCCCTTGACCGCTTCCATCTGCGTGCCGCTCTTGCGGTAGAAATCCGGGTCGATCGGATTGATGCTGGTGTAGCCCCAGAAATCCCAGCAGCCTTTCGGGTTGTACGGGTAGACGGGGCTCGGTTCGGCCTGCGGATACAGCACGATGATCTTGTTGGCATCCGCCACCTGGTTGTAGCCGGTGCTGGTATAGAAGCGGTCGCCGATCGCCTGCGTCGTTTGCAAACAGCCGTGGAACACCACGTGCACGCGGCAGCTCTCGCTGTCGCAGGCTTTCGGGATGTAGGCGTAGCCCGTATTGTTCATGCTGGAGTACGCGTTCTGGATGAAGCTGCGCTGGTTGAATGCGATCAGCTTGCCCGTCAGGGTGGTCGACGACGGCTGCAGGTCCGGGTACAGGTGCTGCAGGATGTCGCGCGCCTGCACGAAGTCGCAGTCGTTGATGAAGGGGGACGCCGTCACGTCGCAGGCCTTGTCCTGGTTGTTGTCGGTGATGATGGCATGGCCCGCGCCGACCGTATCGACGAAGCGGATCTGCGCCGCCGGCGTGCCCGCCAGTTGATAGAATTTTCCCACCTGCTCCACCACCGGCCGCGTCACGGTCTGGTCTTTCGTTCCGCTGAACAGATATACGCGCTGGCGTTTCAGGTTGGCCGTGTCGTCGATGAGACGGGCGCGCGCAAAATCGTTCGCCGCGCGCAGCAATTCGCTGGCCACGGGCGGCGCCACCTGTGCACTGCCCGGATTCATGCAGGTGGTCAGGGCATTTGTCAGGTAGGGAATGTAGGGAAAGCGGCCCGGCTGGCCCGAGCAGAAATACGGGCCGCCGGCGATGATGCCGGCGCCGGCCACCGTGGCCGAGTAGGCGACGGCAAATTGCGCCGCCATGAAGCCGCCCGAGGACAGGCCCGATACGGTGGTCTGGCTCAGGTCAGCCTGGTAGGCGGGCAGGGCGGCGGCATCCTTGCTCGCGGCGGGCTTGACGGCTTTGGCGGCCGTGGCGGCGTGCGCGCCGCCAGGCGCCAGGATGAGCAGGCTGGCGGCCAGCAGGGTGGTGGTGAATGCGGTCAGGTGCGGGAAGGGCATGGTGACTCCACAAGGCAAGGGCAGGAAGGCCGAGCATAGGTAAAAAAACTGTGCGTTGGGCAAGTACTGCACTGTCGTTGATGTCGCTCAAGCTATCGCTGTTGTTGTGGCCCGCATGCGCGTGCGCGGCGTTTGACATAGAATGGTTTTTTTCCGTTCAACCATGGTGCCCCTCATGTCCAAGACCCTTGCCCAGCTGTTTGCACTGACTACCCTTGCCGCCGGCGCCAGCCTGGCCATGCCGGCCCATGCCGCCGACACCGCACCAGCTGCCGCCGCGCCAGCGGCCTGTCCCGCCATCCTCAAGCAGACCTTCAACCGCCTGCAGGATGAAGCGCCGCAAAACCTGTGCCAGTACGCGGGCAAGGTCGTGCTGGTGGTGAATACGGCCAGTTATTGTGGTTTTACCAACCAGTATGAAGGACTCGAAGCGCTGTACGCCAAATACGGCAGCAAGGGCCTGGTGGTGCTGGGCTTTCCATCGAACGATTTCGGCAAGCAGGAGCCGGGCAACAGCAAGGAAATCGCCGATTTTTGCTATAACACCTATGGCGTGAAGTTCCCCATGTTCGCCAAATCGGTGGTTTCCGGTCCCTCGCCGAATCCGCTGTACGTGGACCTGATCAAGCAGACGGGCAAGACGCCGGCCTGGAATTTCCATAAATACCTGATCGATCGCCACGGTAAAGTGGTGGAAAGCTTCCCCAGCAAGGTGACGCCGGACGACAAGAAACTCGTTGGCGCGGTGGAAAAAGCGCTGGCGCTGTAAGTTGCCGACACACAAGCAGGCTTGATCGCCTGCTTTTTTTTAATGCTGCGCTTGTCGTCTTGGCATCATTGTCCTAAGCTGGTTGTTCGCGTTTGTCACAACAAAGGAGAACATCATGGCGTATGTCGATGGATTTGTGGTGCCCGTACCGAAAGCCAAGCTCGATGCCTACCTGGCCATGTCGCGCGCCTGCGGCGCCGTCTGGCGCGAATATGGCGCGCAGGAATTTCGCGAATGCGTGGGCGACGATGTCAAGCCAGGCAAGCTGACCTCGTTCCCGCAGGCCGTGGACTTGCAGGATGGCGAAGTGATGGTGTTTTCCTGGATCGTGTTCGAATCGCGCGCCAAACGCGATGAAATCAACGACAAGGTCATGCAAGACCCGCGCCTGGCCGAGATGATGGACCCGGCCAAGCTGCCGTTCGATGGCAAGCGGATGATATACGGCGGCTACGAGATGCAAGTTGACATCAAGTAATCAGTTTTGCTGCCAACGCCCCGCGCAGCGCATTGCACACCACGATGGCTTCCGCTTGCGCCAGCATGGGACGCGTGATGACGGTTTCCTGCGCGTCCCAGGCGGGGTCGGCCAGCATGGCCGCGCGCTGCACGCCGGGCAGCAAGCCGCAGGACAGGGGCGGCGTGTGCCAGCGGCCATCCAGCTTCACGAAGACATTGCTGCGTCCACCCTCGGTCAGCTCGCCCCGTTCGTTAAAGAACAGCATGTCGAAGCCGCCTTGCGCCTCGGCCGCGCGCCAGGCTGCGTCGTAGCGCGCGCGCACGCTGCTCTTGTGGCGCAGGAACAGGTCGTCCGCTGTGGTGGCGTCGGGCGCCAGCATGACTGTTTCGGTGTCCGGCAAGGTGCTGAGCGCACCGCTTTGCACTGTGAACTGGCCATCCTGGCGCAGCGCCAGGCGCAGGCGGAAGGGCACATCGTCGGGGTGCGCCGCGCAGGCCGCCTGCAGTGCGGCGCGGGCGGCCTGCGCATCCCAGATAAAACCGAAGTAGGCGCAGGAGGCGGCCAGGCGCGCCAGGTGCCGTTCCTGCTGGCGGCAGCCATCGTTGCGGCTGGCGTGCAGGGTTTCGAACAGTTCGAAGTCGTTCGTGAGGCCCGTGAGGAAGCGGGCCTTGAGCTGGCATTCCGCAAATTCATCGTGCGGGTCGCTGTCGAGCACGATGCCGGCGCCCACGCCCATTTCGCCGCGTCGCATGCCGCCAGGGCCAGCCGCTTGCAGGGCCAAGGTGCGGATCGGTACGGACATGCAGAAGTCGCCCACGGCGTGAGCGGCGCCGGCGGCTGGTGGATCGAACCAGCCGATGGCGCCCGTATAGATGCCGCGTGGTGCGGGTTCCAGTTCGGCGATGATTTCCATGGTGCGCCGTTTCGGCGCGCCCGTGATCGAGCCGCAGGGATACAAGGCCTGGAAGATGTCGGCCAGGCTGGCGTCGTCGCGCAGGCGCGCCTGCACGGTGGAGGTCATTTGCAGCACGCTGCTGTAGCGCGTCACCTGGAACAGGGCCGGTACCTTGACGGAGCCCGTGGCGGCGATGCGGCCGATGTCGTTGCGCAGCAGGTCGACGATCATCAGGTTTTCCGCGCGATTCTTCGGATCATTGGCCAGCGCCCTGGCGCGGTGCGCATTTTCTTCCACCTGTTCGGCAGGAGCGGCCGGCGCCGTGCCTTTCATGGGACGCGCCGTCAGCTCGCCTTGCGCATGGCGCACGAACAGCTCCGGCGACAGCGACAGCAGGGCGCCGCCATCGGGCAGCATCAGCAGCGCGCCATACGGCACGGGCTGACGCGCGCGCAGCCGCGCATACAGGGCCAGGGGCGAACCGAAGGCGTCGAAGCGCAAACGATAGGTGTAGTTGACCTGGTAGGTGTCGCCGGCAACGATGTAGTCGTGGATGCGCTGCAGCGCGCGTGTGAATTCGGCTTGATCCACATTTGCGTGGATAGCGGCCACGCCGGACGGCGCGGTATCCACGCGTGCGTCCAGCCACTGCTGCACCTCGTCTTGCGACAGCTGCGTGCAATGCTCAAAGACGAGCACTTGCGCCAGCGGCGGCGCGCCGGGGCCGGCCGCGCGCGGCGGCATGGCCAGCAAGTGCGCGCCCAACTCGTAGCTGCACACGCTGACGGCGTACTGGCCGCGTTCCAAGGCCCCTTGCAGCCCTTCGAGCAGGGCCGGCCACTGCTCCCCCTCGGTGCACCGCAAGACCGCCGCCAGGCCCGTGTACAGGCGCGAACCGGCGCCGGGTGTGCTGGCGTCGTCGAGCAGGGCGAAACAGTCGGTATGCATGGGGACAGCCGCGGTGGTGACTTACCCCAGCAGCATGGCGATTTGCAGCGCCGCGTCCTGGGATGGATTGATCTTGAAGCCGCTCTTGGCGTAGCGGTGCCAGCGTCCGATGACGAAGCCGACGATCAGGGTGGCGCGCGCTGCCACTTCGCTTTCCTTGCCATGGCCTTCGGCGGCAGCCACGCGCAAGGCCTGCTTGAGCGCCAGTTCCACGCGGTCGTAGAACTGGTTCATGCGCACTTGCAGGCGCTCGTCCTCATTCACCAGCGCATCGCCGATCAGCACGCGCGTCATGCCCGGATTGCTGATGGCGAAATTGAGCAGCATGCCGATGATGTCGCGCGTCTGCGTCATGCCGTCGCTGTGCTTTTCCGCGATCTGGTTGATCAGGCCGAAAACGCTCGACTCGATGAATTCGATCAGTCCTTCGAACATTTGCGCCTTGCTGGCGAAATGGCGGTACAGGGCCGCTTCCGACACGGCCAGTCTGGCCGCCAGTGCGGCAGTGGTGATCTTTTCGCCTTTCGGCTGCTCCAGCATTGCGGCGAGGGCCTGAAGAATTTGTAGCCTGCGTTGGCCCGGCGGTGTGCTTGCCATATTTTCTCTTGTCGTTAAAAAAAAGCTGTCTTGATGGGGCGTTCCGTCACCGCCGCTAGCGGTGTGGCTTCCGGCGTCAACCGGAAGCCCAGGAGTCCCCTTCAGCGCAGACGGTGAAGGCGGCGTGCCAAATGCCGGACAGATTTTACTTTGACATCGACGTAAGCGGGGCGATTTAACGCTCTGGGCAGCTTTGCCACGCCGATCGGATCGGCCATTTTCAGGTATTGCGTGACCCAGGCCGTGCGCAAGCCCAGTCTTTTTGCGCCCTTCAGGTTGGCCAGGGTGTCTTCCACCAGGATGCAGCGGCCAGGGCGGATCTGATGCTTGCGCATCAGTTTGCGCAGCATCAGGGTCGATGGCTTGGGCCGCAGCTGGCGGTGCACATGCATCGCCTCGATGGCTATATGCTGCGCAAAGTGCCGGTGCAGGCCCAGATGGCGCATCACGTCGCTCGAGTAGCGCAGCGGCGCGTTGGTGAGTAAAATTTTACGGCCAGGCAGGCGTTTTAGTAAAGCCCCCAGCCCCCGCTCGGCGCGTATCATGGCGCGCAAATCGTCGAACGCGTGCGTCTCGTGGAGGAAGTGCGCTGCCTGCACCTGATGATGCTTGACCATGCCCAGCAAGGTGGCGCCATAGCGGCGCCAGTAGGCCGCGCGCGCCGCATTGACGATGGCGTCGTCGGCCGGCGTCACACCGTCGCCCAGTACGCGGGCAATATACGTGTTCATATTGGCCGTGATGGTGGGGAAGATGGCGTGCGAGGCATTGTGCAGCGTGTTGTCGAGGTCAAACAGCCAGACCGGCGACGAGCGGTTAAGATGGGACACAGGCACAGGAGTCTTTAGGCAAGATGATAAGCAAGATGAAAAATTCAACAATCAGGAAAACCATGCGACGCCAGATTATAGTGATGTTTTGCGGATTATTCTTGCTGCCGTTGCCAGCGGCCTTCGCCGAAGTGCCGCCCGTGGCGCAAAACCGGGGCGCCCTGTTCAAGATCCAGGACGGGGGCCACTCCCTGTATTTGTTCGGCACGATCCACGTTGGCGCACCCGACTTTTATCCGCTCGAGCCGACGGTGACGCAGGCATTGGAAGGCGCCGGGGCACTGGCGCTGGAGATCGATCCCGGCGCCGACCCGCGCGCCGCCTTGGGCGCCGTGCTGAAATACGGCATGGAGGCGCCGGGCAGCCAAGTGCCGGCCGATTGCCGCCAGACCCTGGCGCCGCGTCTGGCGCCGTTGTTGAAAAAATACGGTATCGCGCCCGAAGCGGTGGCGCCGATGAAACCGTGGATGCTGGCCAGCATGCTGGCCATCGGCGAGTTTTCCACACTCGGCTACCGCTCCGACCTGGCGGTCGACAATTATCTGTCGCAGCAGGCCAGGGCGCGCAAGATCCCTGTGGTGGAACTCGAATCGATGGAAGGCCAGCTGGCGCTGTTTGGCGCCATGACGCCGCTCGACCAATGCCGCTTCCTGGAAGATGGCGTGGCCTCGATCGAGGACCAGGAACAAAGCCAGGAAGCGCGCGAGATCGCCAACGCCTGGCGCACGGCCGACGCGGCTGCCTTCGACAAGCTGGCCGCCAAAGCGGCGACAGACCCGTCGTTTTCCGCGCAGTTCGTGCAAAAGGTGCTGCTCGACGGCCGCAACCCGGCCCTGGCCGACGGCATCGCCAAACTGCTGGCGCGCGAAAAGCACAGCCTGGCCGCCATCGGCGTGCTGCATCTGGTCGGAACGAAAAGCGTGCCGGATTTATTGCGTCAAAGGGGCTTGAAGGTCGTGCGGGTGTATTGAAACGCGCAGTAGATGCGGGCTACAGATAGCAGAGCAGATGGAAAAGTGTTCAGGGCAAGGCGTCCTGACGAAGACAGTACGAATGTACGGCGAGGAAGGACAACGCCGCCATGGACATTTTTTCAGCTGCGGGGAGATATAGTTGGTGCCCTTGACGTGGATCGAACACGTGGCCTCTCCCTTACCAAGGGAGTGCTC
>JAEAMG010000310.1_pt1 | contig 64055 bp, 57 predicted proteins | sample 8958741 | NCBI WGS metagenome assembly JAEAMG01 (sample SAMN16933256, study PRJNA681125) | bioreactor sludge metagenome | isolation source: anaerobic bioreactor treating anionic surfactant - SDBS | place: India: Bengaluru | collected 2019-02-28 | reverse complement strand
AGAGAACGATTTAAGTATCGCTTCTTGGCGTCCGTTGTCACGGGACAGGTCCATGGTTACTTTTGGCGCTCTTCCAAAAGTGACCCGCTGTAAGAGCGGAACCCTAAGTGGCCGTGACCGCAGCAACGGATATGTACTCAATCAAATCCAACGACATGGTCGGCCCAAAGGCCGCCACGGAAACAAGCCCCCTCCCACACTGACCCCGTTCTTACTCGGAGTAAGTGGGATAGTCGATGTAGCCAACCTCACCCCCACCATACATCCCCTCTTCCCGCAGCGGATTCAACGGCCAGCCCTTGAATAGCCGCTGCGGCAGGTCCGGGTTGGCAATGAACGGCCGTCCGAATGCAATCAAATCCGCCAGCCCGGCTTCCACCAGTTTCGCACCGCGTTCAGCGGTATAACGACCGGCATAGATAATGCGGCCGCTGAAGGTGCTGCGCACGGCTTTACGGAAGGTGTCGGGCAGCACGGGGGCGTTGTCCCAGTCGGCTTCGGCGATGGACACGTAGGCGATGCCCGATGCCTCCAACACCTTGATCGCTTCGATGTAGGTGTGGTGCGGGTCTTCTTCCACCAGGCCGATGTAAACACGGTCCTGGTCGGTGCCGCTGAACAACGGCGAGAACCGCACGCCCAGGCGCTCCGGCCCGACTACCTTGCTGACGGCTTCGACGATCTCGCGCAGAAAGCGCAGGCGATTGTGCAGCGAGCCGCCGTATTCATCGTCGCGCTGGTTGGAATGGGCCGAGATGAACTGGTTGACCAGGTAACCGTTGGCCGAGTGAATTTCCACGCCGTCAAACCCGGCATCCAAGGCATTGCGGGCGGCCTGGGCGTAGTGCCCGACCAATTCTTCAATCTCGAGCACGCTCAAGGCGCGCGGCACCGGCGGTTGCTTCAATTCACCCGCGCCAGGCGCGGTTTCGATAAAGGCCTTGGCTTGCTGGGCTTGAATGGCCGACGGTGCCACCGGTGCGGCGCCGTCAGGCTGCAAGGCGTTATGGGACACACGACCCACATGCCACAACTGGGCAAAGATCACCCCGCCTTCGGCATGCACCGCGTCGGTGACCTTGCGCCAGCCGTCGATCTGCGCCGGGGTGTAGATGCCCGGCGTCCAGGCATAGCCCTGGCCACGCGGTTCGATCTGCGTGCCTTCGCTGACCATGAAACCGGCCGTAGCGCGCTGGCGGTAATACTCGGCCATCAGGTCGGTGGCGATATCGCCGGGCTGGGCGCTGCGTTGGCGCGTCAATGGCGGCAGCACGATACGGTTGTTCAAGGTGTGATGACCCAGTTTTACCGGGGTGCTTAAAACGCTGTTAGTCATTGAGGTAATCCAAATTCGAGACGAGCAAAAGCATTGGCGACTGTTGCAAGTCGCCAATGAATAGCAGGGTTAATTAACTTACGCGGTGAGTTTCAGCAGCGCCTTGGCCACGTCACTGGAACTTGCAGGGTTCTGCCCAGTGATCAGCAAACCATCTTCGAGCACGAAGGATTGCCAGTCGGCGCCCTTCTGATAATTGCCGCCCAGTGCCTTGAAATCATTTTCAATCAGGAACGGCACCACCTCGGTCAGGCCCACCGCCGATTCTTCCGAGTTGGAGAAGCCGGTGACGCGACGGCCCTTGACCAGCGGCTCGCCATTGACGGCCTTGACGTGACGCAGCGCGCCCGGTGCGTGGCAGACAAAGCCAATGGGCTTGCCGGCACGCTCGAAGGACTCGATCAGGGCGATGGACACCGGCGACTCTGCCAGGTCCCACAGCGGGCCGTGGCCGCCTGGGTAGAACACGCTGTCGAAGTCGTCAACGTTGACCGTGTCCAGCTTGACGGTGTTGGCCAGGGCCTGTTGCGCGGCAGGGTCGGCGGCAAAGCGGCGAGTCTGCTCGGTTTGCGCGTCGGGCTCGTCGCTCACCGGGTCCAGCGGTGGCTGGCCACCGGCCGGGGAAGCCAGCACCAATTCGGCGCCGGCGTCCTTGAACACGTAATAGGGTGCAGCAAATTCTTCGAGCCAGAAGCCGGTCTTGCGGCCGGTGTCGCCAAGCTGGTCGTGAGAGGTCAGTACCATTAATACTTTCATTTTCCAGTGCCTCGATCAGTGAATGTCGTTGTGTTCAGGGTGACCCAAGAGCTGTCGGGTCAGCAGCAACGCCTCATCAAAAGGCGCGGATGTACGGGTGATCTTGCTCATGACGCTGGTCCCCAGCCACAGCGCGTACAGGCGCCGGGCCAGGCTTGCAGGGGCTTGATCGACGTTCAGGGAACCGTCCTCAAGGCCGCGCTGTATGGCGATGGCGAGTAAATCGATGGTGCGCGACGTGCCACGCTCCAGCGCCAGACGCATGGGTTCTGAAAGGTCTGACACCTCGGCACCCAGTTTGACGGCAAGGCATTTGCCCGCATCGGTGCAGCCGGTCTGGTTGTCGATCCAGGCTTGCCAATAACGCATCAACTTGGCGTGCTGGGATAAGCCGGGCTGGTCGAACAGTTGCTGCATGCCGTGCACGTAGTTGTCGAAGTAGGTATCGAGCAACACGACACCGAAGCCATCCTTGGAGTTGAAGTAGTGATAGAACGAACCTTTAGGCACCTGGGCGGCTTGAAGTATTTCGTTCAGGCCCACCGCAGAAAATCCTTTACGACCGACAATCAACTGCGCCGTGTCGAGAATGGTCTGCCGTGCACTTTTAGTTTCGCTGTTCATGCTTCACTCCGTCCGATTAGACCAGTCGTCTAGTTCGTTGAGGGAATGTTAGGGGCCGCGCCAAACCCTCACAATGTCATATGCGCAAGGATTCCGGACATGAGCCGGAGTGGGTTGCCGTTTACCCGGCACGCGCCGACAATCCACCCTCCCACGCCCCTGGAGACATGCGATGCACAGCGTTGCGCTGATGGTTTACCCGAACTTCCAATCCCTGAGCCTTAGCCTCGGCTCGGTGTTCGAGTGCGCGAACCTGCTGCGCGGTGAGCCGGCCTATGAGTTTCACCTGGTATCGGAAAGCGGCGGCGCAGTGATGACGTCCCAGGGGTTCTCGGTGAACACCTCGCCTCTGCGGCCGCAAGGCTATGACACGCTGATCGTCAGCGGTTACCTGGAGTTTCGCCTGCCGGAGGCCAACCTGCTGGCACTGGTCAAGGCCGCTTCCGCTCAATCGCGGCGCGTCGCCTCGCTGTGCATGGGCATCTTCGTGCTGGCCGAGGCCGGCTTGCTCGACGGCAAGCGCACCACCACCCACTGGATCCACGCGCCGGCCTTTCGCAAGCGCTACCCGGACATCCGCCTGGAAGAAGACAAGCTGTTCATCGTCGACGGCCAGGTATGGACCGGCGCCGGCATGAGTGCCGGGGTGGACATGGCGCTGGCCATGGTGGAGAACGACCTGGGCAGCGACCTCGCCCGGCGCATTGCGCGCAAGCTGGTGATCGCCCAGCGCCGGGGCAGCGAGCAGTCGCAATTGTCGGCATTGCTGGAGCTGGACCCCAAGTCTGACCGCGTGCAACTGGCCCTGGCCTACGCCCGCGAAAACCTCACACACGACCTGTCGGTGGACGCCCTGGCCGACGTGGCCCGGCTGAGCCCGCGCCAGTTCAGCCGGGTATTCCGCGAAGAAACCGGGCAAACCCCGGCCAAGGCCATCGAAGCCCTGCGGGTGGAAGCTGCGCGGGCGATGATGGAAACCAGCCGGCACCCGGTGGAAGTGGTGGCCCGCGAAACCGGCTTCGGTGACCGCGAGCGCATGCGCCAGGCGTTTTTAAGGGCGTTCGGGCAGCCGCCGCAGGCGATGCAGCAAACGTTTAATGCAACACCGCCCGCGTAATCAGGTAACTCATCAACTGCGGATCATCCGCCAGTTCAAGGGCCTGCACCGGGCGCGGCAGGTTATCCAGCACCGAGCGCCAGAACGCCTGGGACACTTCGTCCTGGTCATAAAACCGCACCAGCCAATCCGCCTCGCCGCTGCACAGCACCTGGGTGGCGATGGCGCGGCCAATGCCTTTGCGGCGGTAACGCTTGAGGATAAACAGGTCGGCCAGTTCCAGCGCGTCGATGCCCGGCAATTCGCTGCCTTCGATCAGCAGGAAGCCGGCGATGCAGCCGTCCACCAGCAACAGGTTGGCGCTCCACAACGGGTCTTGCCAGTAGCGCGTCAAGTGTTCGTCATGGATGTAGAAACGGCCGTCCGCCTCGACATCTTCCTGCTCCCAGTCCGACGACTCATAGGCGTAGTACTGGTAAAGGTTGCGGATCAACTCGGATTCTTCGGGGCCGGTCTGGATCAATTCGACTGTGGTTTCAGGCATGGGGCTCTCGGTGACAAAACGCAGGGCGCCATTGTTCACAAATTGCCGGGACAGTCCAATACAGCGGCGAACCTTTCTACTTGCTGAACCGATTGCAGTTAGCGATTGCCTTGGCCGAACTCTTGAAACATTTCGAATAAACTTCGTCGATTCGCCACTTTTTTCAAGGACACGCACTTTGACCAACGTCTGTACCGCCGGCCTGGATGTGGGCTTCGCTTCCCTGGACTACTTGCAGATCTTCATCCTGGGCGTGATCCAGGGCATTACCGAACTGTTGCCGGTCTCCTCCACCGCCCATATGCGCGTAGTGCCCGCCCTGCTCGGCTGGCAAGACCCTGGCTCGGCGTTTTCAGCGGCCATGCAGTTGGCGGCACTGGCGGCGGTGGTCAGTTATTTCTGGCGCGATGTACGCCAAGTGACCACTGGCAGCATCGGCGCGGTGCGCCGGGGCGACTACAACGATCAATGGTTCAAGCTGGCCGTGGCGATTGTGCTGGCAACCATTCCCATAGGGATTGCCGGCCTGGCCTTGTCGTCGACCCTGAACGCCTGCAATTCGCCGCTGCGCGGGCTGATGGTGATCGGGATTTCCTGTGTGGTGATGGCGGTGTTGCTGGCGGCGGCCGAGCTGCGCGCCCGGCATACCCGCGAGGTCAGCCAGATGCGCCTGCGCGATGCGCTGATCGTCGGTGTCGCGCAGATCGGCGCGCTGATTCCGGGCGTATCGCGTTCCGGTTCGACCCTCACCGCAGCGCTGTTCCTCAACTTCAAACGCGAAGAAGCCGCACGCTTTTCTTTCCTGCTGGGCCTGCCCGCCATCGCCCTCGCCGGCTTGAAGGAGCTGTGGGTGCTGCTGCACGCCGACCTGCCCGCCCATGCCTGGCCGCATTTGCTGTTCGGGCTGGTGGTGGCCAGCGTCTCGGCGTTTTTCGCGATCTGGGGCCTGATGAAGTTCCTGGAGCGGTTCTCCACCTGGCCGTTTGTGATCTATCGCGCGCTGCTGGGGGTGTTCCTGATTGTGGCGGTCAGCACCGGGCTGCTGAGTTGATATAAACCCCCGTCTCAACCCGGCATAAATCTCATGTGGGAGGGGGCTTGCCCCCGATGAGGGCGTGTCAGTTAATACATCTTTAACTGACCCACCGCCATCGGGAGCAAGCCCCCTCCCACATTTGAACTGCTTTGCCTTACAGCCCGCCCGTACGCTCCGCCAGTGCTTCGAGCAGGTCGGCCGATGGCACGAAAAACAACCCGCCGGTGACCGCCGTGCTGAAGTCCAGCAAGCGGTCGTAGTTGCCTGCCGGGCGGCCGACGAACATGTTTTCCAGCATCAGCTCCAGCGGCTGCGGCGAACGTGCGTAGCCGATGAAGTAGGTGCCGAACTCCCCGGCACCCGGGCGGCCGAAGGGCATGTTGTCGCGCAGGATTTTCACTTCTTCGCCGTTCTCGTCGGTGATCACGGTCAGGGCGCTGTGGGCATTGCTCGGCTTGGCCGCATCGTCCAATTCGATGTCCGCCAACTTGGTACGCCCGATCACTTTCTCCTGGGCTTCCACCGTCAGGCCGTTCCAGGCGGTCATGTTGTGCAGGTACTTCTGCACCAGCACGTAGCTGCCGCCTTCGAATTCGGGGTCTTCGTCGCCGACGATGGTGAAACCCACGGCCTTGCGCCCCACCGGGTTCTCGGTGCCGTCGACAAAGCCAATGATGCTGCGCATGTCGAAATAGCGGAAACCCTGGACTTCATCCACCACCTTCACGCTATCGCCCAGTGCAGTCATCAGTTGGGTGGCGAGCTCAAAGCACAGGTCCATCTGCTCGGCGCGGATATGCAGCAGGATGTCGCCGGGCGTCGACACCGCCATGCGCCCTTCTACACCGAACTCTCGAAACGGGTGCAACGCCGCCGGGCGCGGCGCGCCGAACAAGCGGTCCCAGGCCTGCGAGCCAAAGCCGCAGACGCAGGTGAGGTTGCCCGTCGGCACGCGCTTGCCCACCGAACGCACCAGCCCGGCGATGTCTGCGCACCAGGCGCGCACGCTGTCTTCACTGCCAGGGGCGACGGTGGCGACCATAAAGATCGCGCTGCTGGTGATCGGGTGGCAGACGGACTGCGGTTCAAGAGGCGGCTGAACAGAGGAAGTCGGCATGGGGCAAATCCAGGCTAAGGGCGGGAGTGAACTCGCGCAGATTAGCAGATCATTTCCGACACTCCTGCCACACGCCGCGAATCAAGGCCTTGAGCTTCAACGCCTCGGCCCAGCGGTCACTGATTTCACGCCCGTCGGCGCCGGTGATGGCATAGGGCGGCGGGCCCAGTTCGCAGGTGAAAGACAGGCTGTGCGGGGTGTCGGGGCGGGCCAGCCAGTCTTCGATCCCGTAGCGCCACCACGCGGTAAAGCGCTGCACCCAGGCCTGGTGCTGGGCGAACTCCAGCGACACCTGCACCTGTTCACTGCTGGCCACACGGCCATGAAAACCCCAGCTATGACGCAGGATCGTGCGGATCTGCTCATCGTCTTCAGCGGCGCCAGGCTCGGGCAGCTCGCGCCCGACCACGTAGTGAGAAAGGTCCGCCAGCAGCTTCAAATCGGGCATCTGCGCCAGCAGGTCGAGGGTGAACAGCAGGTCGTTGGTGAGGCGATAGCGGTGGGTTTCCAGCAGCACCGGAAAGTCCACCTGCTCGGCCAGGCGTTGCCAGCCTTCGATCAAACGGGCGGCCTCGGTTTGGGTGCGCGGGCGCACATCGGCTTGCAGGGTAAGGTGGTGGCAGCCATGGCGGCTGATCACATCCAATGCGGCTGCCAGGTCGTCCACGCTTTGCGGGAACAACTGGCCTTCGATCTGCAGGCCCCGCGCGGTGGCGGCGGCGTGCAGGCGCGCGACATCGGCGGCTCTCCAGTAATGATCGGTAATGCCGTCGAAACCGGCGGCTTTGATGCGGTCGAGTTGGGCCTCCATAGGGCCGGGCTCGGTGTGCATCGCCCACAGGGATTGGAACACCAGGAATTGGCGCATATCAGCCTCGCAGCAGCTGTTTGAGGGACACGTCGGGGTCGGCCAGGCTGGCCGCGTTGAGGGCGATGCGCGCGCTGATCAGCCGTTCGCACAGCTTGACGTCCTTGGCCACGCTATTGCCGCGGCCCCAGCCGCAGGCGCCTTGCAAGCGCTGGTCGGCGTCGAGGTAGAACAGCAACAGACCCGCGTCCGGGAATACACGGCTGACGGTCAGCGGCGTGATCACGCCCACGGTCTGCAAGCCCCAGTCGTACTGGTCGGACCAGAAACCGGGGAGCGTTTCGAACGGCTGATCGCGCCCGAGCATGTTCAGCGCGGCATGCCGCCCTTGCGCCTCGGCGTTGCGCCAGGTTTCCTGGCGTTGGTACTCGCCGCCGAGGCGAAACTCGCAAACGTCACCTGCCGCGTAGATGTCCGGCGCGCTGGTGCGCAGGTGCGTGTCGACACGAATGCCCTGTCCCACCTCCAGCCCCGCCGCCACGGCCAACTCGATATTCGGCTGCATGCCGATGCCGACCACCACCAGGTCGCAGGGCAGCGACTGCCCGTCCACCAGTTGCACCGCATCGTCATGGATCGACTCCAGCGCCACATTCAAGCGCACGTCCACGCCGTGTTGGCGATGCAGTGTCAGCAGCGCTTCGGAGATGACCGGCGCCAGCACCCTGCCCGCCAAGCGTGGCCCGGCTTCGAGCACCGTCACCTCACAGCCCAGGCCCCGCGCCGTGGCCGCGACTTCCAGGCCGATAAACCCGCCGCCGACAATCACCAGCCGTGCTCCGGGGCGCAACGCGGATTTCAGCACCAGCGCTTCATCGTGGGTGCGCAGGTAAAGCACGTTGGCCTGCTCCTGGGGCAGACGCCGCGCCCGGCCTCCGGTGGCCAGCAACAGGCCGGCGTAGGACAGCCACTGGCCGTCGGCGAGTTGCAGGCGGTGCTGCGGCGGGTCCAATTGGCTGACCGGGTTACCGGCGATATGTTCGATGCCCAACTCGGCGAACCGGGCGCTGTCGCACAGGCTGCAGCCGGCCAGGTCCACGCTGCCCTGCAACAACCCCTTGGACAGGGGCGGCCGCTCGTAGGGCAAGTGTGGCTCGTCGCCGATCAGGATCAGGCGCCCGCTGTAGCCTTCTTCACGCAGGGTCAATGCCGCGCGGCCACCGGCATGGCCGGCGCCGACGATGATCAAAGGTGCGTTCATCATCAAGCCGTGACGGCGAGCAAAACCCGCCCCGCTTCGACCCGCACCGGGTAGGTCTTGAGGTTGACGCACACCGGCGCGCCCAGGGCCTTGCCGGAGCGATAATCGAAGCGCCCATTGTGCTTGGGGCATTCGACCACATGGTCCATTACCAGGCCGTCGGCGAGGTGGATTTTCTCGTGGGTGCACAGGCCGGCGGTGGCGAAAAACTCATTGTCCGCCGAGCGAAACACCGCGTAAGTGTGCGGCCCGTGGTCGAAGCGCAGCACGTCTTCTTCATCTATTTCGCCCACGGCGCAGACGTCGATCCATTGATCGTTCATGGCGTTTTCTCTTGTTCTTGGGTGGGATTCAGCCAGCAGTGGCTTCTGCATGCATCGGGGCCCTGGCGGCCGGTTCAGCACTGGGGCTGATGGGACGCTGGACGAAATACGTCGGATCGCTGCGCTGCTTCCAGATCGTCGGGATGATCTCCCTGTACGCCTCAAACAGGTTGGCGTACGGCGGCGGGCAGTCGTTGCGGATCTCTTCGTGCAGTTGCGCCAATGCGTGGTACGGCACCATCGGGTACATGTGGTGCTCAAGGTGGTAGTTCATGTTCATGTAGATAAAGCGCAGCACGCGGTTCATGTAGATCGTGCGGCAGTTGCTGCGGTGGTCGAGCACGTCTTCGGCCAGGCCTACATGCTGGGTGAGGCCGAACACATAACCGAGCCAGGCGCCGTAAATACTGGGCAGCCCAACCAACATCAGCGGCAACCAGCTGTGCAGGTACAGCGCGGTGCCGATCACCAGCGCATAAATGCCAACCCAGATACGCGCGGCGCGGTACACCTTGGGCCACTCGGATTCGGGAATGAAGTCCGCCTCCTGGGCACTCATCTGGCCGATCGCATGGCGCGCTACACCGCTGAAGGTCTTCCAGGCCAGGGGCAGGTTGAACAGGCTGAGAAACATCATCGGCAGGTTCGGCGGGCGTGGCTCGACGATCTCCGGGTCACGGCCGACGACAATGGTGTCGGTGTGGTGCCGGGCATGGCTCCAGCGCCAAACGTGGGGTTCGAAGATGCACATGAAGCTTGCGACCTGGTACAGCACATCGTTCATCCAGCGGGTCTTGAACGCGGTGCCGTGGCCGGTTTCGTGCCAGCGCGGGTTGGACGCGGTACCGTACAGCACGCCATAGGCGAGGAAGAACGGTACGCAGGCCCACGTGCCCCAGAACCAGTAGCCGCCGAAGCCGGTGGCGAACAGTGCACTCACCCAAATAGCGGTGTCGAGCAAGGCCGGGCTGTCGCGGCGTTGCATCAGTTCTTTCATGCGTTTACGGGAAATCGGCGATTGGTACCAACTGGCCGAGACCAGGCCTTTTTCCGCCGCGCGGGCGGCTTCGGGGCCGGTGAGGCTGTAGTCGCGCCGAGCGATGTGAGCGGTGTGTTCAGGCATTGTTATTGTTCTCCGCAAGCGAGAGGTTTCAGGTGCTTTGCGAAACCAACGATAGAGTGCGGCTAAATCACCCTCAAGGCCTTGAATCCATTCCCTATCAAGCTATCATCCAGGCCCAGCGGGGCTTGATAGTTTTCTATCAAGACGCTCAAGGGGGCTGTCATGAACAACAATAAACGCCCGACCATCGCCACCGTCGCCGCCCATGCGGGCCTCAGCGTGGCGACCGTCGACCGCGTGCTGAATGCGCGTGCGCCAGTCAATCCGCAGACGGCCGAGCAGGTGTTCCAGGCCGCCGAAGCCGTGGGCTATTTTGCGGCGCGGCTGATCGGCCAACGCATACGCGAACGCCGGCCGACCTATCGCTTCGGCATTCTGCTGCTGGGCACCGCCCAGGCGTTTTATGCCCACCTGGCGCAGTCGATCAGCGAGGCGGCGCAGCATCACGCCACCGCCAACCTGACCTGCCAATTCGACTACATCAATGACCGCACACCCAGCGCCATCGTCGCGCAGATCGAACAACTGGCCGTGCAGTGCGATGCCCTCGCCGTGGTCAGCTTCGCCCACCCGCTGATCAATGCGTGCCTGGCGCAAATCCGCGAGGCCGGCGTGCCGGTGGTCGCCCTGCTTTCGGATATTCACGAGCAAGCGCTTGAACCTTATGTAGGCCAGGACAACCACGTGGTCGGGCGCACCATGGGCTGGCTGCTCGCCCGCACCTGTGGCGCCCGCAAGGGCAGCGTGGGGATTCTGCTCGGCGGCCATCGCTTCCTCGGGCACCAGGCACGGGTCGAAGGCCTGCACAGCTACCTTGCCGAACATGCACCCGGCCTCAAACCACTTGAACCGCTGATCAACCTGGACAACTGCGACATCACCGAAGAAGCCACCCTCGACCTGCTCACCCGCCACACCGACCTGCGCGGCCTGTGCGTGGTGGGCGGCGGCGGCGACGGCATCATCAGTGCGCTGGCGCAACTGCCCAAGCGCCCGGCGTTGTGCTGCATTTTGCAGGAGTCCACGCAGCTGTCACGCCAGGCGCTGAGCCAGGGGTTGATCGATGTGGTGATGGACTCACAGCCCAGGCAGACGGCGAACGCGCTGGTGCAATTGCTGGTGCAATTGCAGAGTGCCGAGGGGTTCGATCCGGTGCGGCATCGGGTGCATATCGCGCCGCAGATCGTCACCTCGGAGAATCTTTAGAGCGCCCGGCACTCCACCTTCAACGCCCCCTCTTGCTGCTCATGACTTTCGATCACTACCGGCAGAAAGCGGCGAATCACCGCCATGTTGCTGTGCAAATGATCGCTCATATGCGCCGTGGTGAAACTGCCACCGCCCGCCAATGCCATCGGCAACAACAGTTGGTCCGCCAGGTGTTCGCCCACCGCCGTGTCGCTGCCCTGCCATTGCACTGCCTGGTTGATTGCCTCATCGGCGACGGTTTCAGCACGGACCCTGGCCATGCCAAAGGCGCTGAACACTTCAGTGACGTGCTCGTGGGCGTATTCCAGCATCAGCACATTGCCCGGGCCGTGATCGGGATCTATCTCGACCGTAAACAGCTGTGCCGGGCTGAACCCCAGACGCTGGCGTACGCGCTTGAGCTCACGCTCGCCCACCTGAGCAGGCAAGCCGGCGTTCAGGGTGGTCGCCCGGGCGTCCAGCAATTTGCCACGCTGCATCAGGTGCAACGGCGCCAGTTCGCCGGGCTGGATAAACGCCTGCAACTCGCCGCCACCTGCCGGGACAAAACCATGCCGGACCAGACTCAACTCAACGCGCGCGCCCATGCGCCGCAACAGCGGCAACCAGGCGCGTTGCAAGAAGTCCACCGGCGGTGCCAGCGGGTTATGGGTGCCGCCGCAAATGGTCACGCGGCTGGCGGCCGTTGCCCGCAACAGCGCCGGCAACAGCGTTTGCAGCACCAGGGTGCAACTGCCCGCCGTGCCGATCACAAAGCGGTAGTCGCCACCCTGAATCGGCCCGGGGGCAAAGAGCAGGGTTTGCGACCCCAGCTCGGCGCCTTCCACCCGAGCGCTGCACACCTCGGCCGCTGCCAGCACGGCCGTCAGGTGCTGGCGCATCAACCCAGGGCGGCTGCGCTTGGCGCGGATGTTCCTGATGAGCAGTGTGCGCCCGGTCACCATCGACAGGCTCACACCACTGCGCAATACCTGCCCACCGCCAATGGCGCCATCCAGTTCAATCACGTCCTGTTTCATATCCATCCTTATGCAAAGCGTTTAACCGTGTCCCGCAGATAGCGGTCCAGTCGTTGTGAGTCTTCGCGAGTGCGTGGCAATACCGGCACTTCGCGTTCCAGTTCAGCCTCGATAAATGCATGTAGCGCCGGACGCCGCGGACCATAAGCCGCCTCACCGGCATTGCGTTTGAGCGCCAGCAACGTCGCCACTTCATCCAACAGTTGCGCGTCATTCACCGTGCTCAGCAAGTCGGCGAAGGTCATCGGCGGTCGCCCCAGCCCCAGGTCGATCCAGCGCACCGCCAGCAACGGCCGCAAGACGTAGAAGTATTTCTTGAAGCGCACCGTTTCACCTTGCAGGTAACCGCGAAAGTTCTTCCTGGCCATCGACAGGTAGTGATTGCGCGCGGCCGGCGGGCTGTAGAAAGCTTCGGCCAGCGCCCGCAGTTGCGCGGTGGCCTCGGTTTCCTGGCGATACACCAACGGCGAATCCAGCCACTCCAGCAACGTGGGATTGGATTTGCGCAGCAGGCCCAAGGTCTTGCGCAGTTCCCAACCACTCACGTCCAACTCGTCATCCAGCGGACGTTCGATCACGTCACGCGGCGCGTCCACCTGCATGAACCAATCAGGTTTTTCCACGTAGACGAAACGCACATCGTAGTCGCTGTCGGTGGAGGCAAAACCCCAGGCGCGGCTGCCCGATTCACAGGCATACAGCACCTTCACATTGCGCTCGTGTTCTATCTTGTCCAGCGCCTGCACGACCCGGGCGCGCATGGCGTCGCTCAACGGGTGTCGTTCTTCCCTTTGCATCTCGATTCCTCCGCTTATCCTTTGACGCACACCACCTGACGCAAGGTGTGCAGCACTTCCACCAACTCGCGCTGGGCGTGCATGACCTGGTCGATGTCCTTGTAGGCCATCGGTATTTCGTCGATCACATCGGCGTCCTTGCGGCACTCCACATGGGCGGTCGCACGGATCTGGTCGGCGACGGTGAAGGTGTTCTTCGCCTTGGTGCGGCTCATGGTGCGACCGGCGCCGTGGCTGCACGAGCAAAACGATTCTTCGTTGCCCAGGCCGCGCACGATGAAGCTTTTGGCGCCCATGGAACCCGGAATAATCCCCAGCTCGCCTTTTTTTTCGGAGACCGCACCCTTGCGGGTCACCAAAATTTCTTCGCCAAAATGCCGCTCTTTTTGTACATAGTTGTGATGACAGTTCACGGCCTCCAGTGCCACTTCAAACGGTTTACTGATCACCTGGCGCGTCGCCTGGACCACCGCGCGCATCATCAACTCGCGGTTCTGCCGGGCAAAATCCTGGGCCCAGCCCACGGCTTGCACGTAGTCATCGAAGTGCTGGCTGCCCTCTTCGAAATACGCCAGGTCACGGTCCGGCAAGTTGGCCAGGTGCTGACGCATATCCGCCTGGGCCAATTGGATAAACAGGTTGCCGATGGCATTGCCCACGCCCCGCGAACCGCTGTGCAACATGAACCAGACGCGGTTGGCTTCATCCAGGCACACCTCGACAAAGTGGTTGCCGGTGCCCAACGTGCCCAGGTGCTGGCGGTGGTTGCTGCGTTCCAGTTGCGGGTACTTGTCGGTGATTGCCTTGAAGCGCGGATGCAACGTAGCCCATACCTGATCGGCCTGAGCCGGCACGTCTTCCCAGGCGCCTTTGTCACGGCCGTTACGGCTGCGGGTACGGCCATGGGGTACGGCGGCCTCAATGGCGCAACGCAGGCCATGCAGGTTGTCCGGCAAATCGCCGGCCATCAGCGTGGTGCGCGCGGCGATCATGCCGCAGCCGATGTCCACCCCCACGGCGGCCGGGATGATCGCCCCCACGGTGGGGATAACGCTGCCGATGGTCGAGCCCTTGCCCAGGTGCACATCCGGCATCACCGCGAGGTGCTTGAAGATAAACGGCATCTTGGCGGTGTTCATCAGTTGCTGGCGGGCTTCGGGCTCAACCGGCACGCCTTCGGTCCACAGCTTGATCGGTTTGCCGTTGGCGACTTCCAGCAGTTGGCAGGTGTTCTTTTGCATGATCTCGATTCTTTTTTGAAAGCCGTCGTTGCGGCGTTGATCAGGTGATAGCAGCAGACGTGCCAGCTTTTTCCGCACGCTTTAAAAAATTTACAACCCATTGTTTTACATTGATATTTTTATAATTTTTATTTTTCGCCAGTGAAAAACCATGACAAACCGATCACCCGCTTAATATCCTTACATATCGTTACTTATATTTTGGTCTAGTCATGAAGCACAAGCGCACGGTCGCCATCGGATTTATCGGCTCCAAGCTGGATCGCGTCGGCAAGGGAGCCAATCGCTGGAACCACTGGCGCCCCAGCGTCGGGCTGTGCCAGCAAGAGGATGTGCAGATCGATCGCCTGGAATTGATCCACGACGTTGACGCTCGCGATACCAGCCTGGCCGAGCGGGTACGCGCCGACATCCAGCAGATCTCGCCCCACACTGAGGTGCGCCTGCACCCGATGCCGCTGGTCAACCCTTGGGATTTCGAAGAGGTGTACGGCGCGCTGCACGATTTCACCAGCGCCTATACCTTCGACACCGAGCGTGAGGACTACCTGGTGCATATCACCACCGGCACCCACGTCGCGCAGATCTGCTGGTTCCTGCTGACCGAGGCGCGCAACCTGCCGGCACGCCTGATCCAGACAGCCCCTTCACGCCGCCAGGACGACATCGCGCCCGCCACCGGCACCCACACCCTGATCGACCTCGACCTGTCGCGCTACGACCGCATCGCTTCGCGCTTTGCCCACGAGCGCCTGGAAGGCCTGGCGTTTCTCAAATCAGGAATTGCCACGCGCAACCGTGCGTTCAATGCCTCCATCGAACAGATCGAACGTGTGGCCGTACGCTCAACGGCGCCGATGCTGCTGATCGGCCCCACTGGGGCCGGCAAGTCCTTCCTCGCCCGGCGCATCTACGAACTCAAGCGCAGCCGCCATCAGGTGCAGGGCCGCTTTGTCGAAGTGAACTGCGCCACCCTGCGCGGCGATGGCGCGATGTCCGCGCTGTTCGGGCATATCAAGGGGGCCTTTACCGGCGCGCAAAACGCTCGCGACGGCCTGCTGCGCGCGGCCCATGGCGGCATGCTGTTCCTCGATGAAATCGGCGAACTGGGCCTGGATGAACAGGCCATGCTGCTCAAGGCCATAGAGGAAAAACGCTTCTACCCGATGGGCGCCGACACCGAAGTGACCAGTGAATTCCTGATCATCGCCGGCACCCACCGCGACCTGCGCGGGCGGGTCGCCGAAGGGTTGTTTCGCGAAGACCTGTATGCGCGCATCAACCTGTGGACCTTTGACCTGCCAGGCCTGGCGGGAAGGCGCGAAGATATAGAGCCCAACATTGATTTCGAACTGGAGCGTCACGCCCGCGAGCAGGGCCGACGCGTACGCTTCAACCTGGAAGCGCGGCGTCAGTACCTGGCATTTGCCTGCTCCGGCGAGGCGGCCTGGCTGGGTAACTTTCGCGAATTGTCCGCCTCTATCACACGTATGGCGACACTCGCCGACAGCGGGCGCATCGATAAAGCCCAGGTAGACGAAGAAATACAGCGCCTGCGTTATGCCTGGGGGATCAACGCACCCCATGCGTCACTGCCGGCCGACCTGGATCTGTTCGACCAGTTGCAACTCAAGGCCGTCATCGACGTATGCCAGCAATCCGATAGCCTCTCCGACGCTGGCCGCCGCCTGTTTGGTGTATCACGCCAGGCCAAGGCACAACCGAACGATGCAGATCGGTTGCGCAAATACCTGGCGCGGTTTTCGATCGATTGGAAGCAGTTGAAGCCCTAGCTCCGACGAACATCTCCTCGACCCAAACCAAACGGTGGCGTTTTGTCATGGTTTGTAAAGGGCCAGCAAGGCCGGTCCCTTTTAATTGCAGGACGCTTCCTAGACAATCCTGGCCGCCTTGTGCCTGCTGGAATCGGTGGCTGGCCTGCGGTCCGTCACCGCTCATCAGTGATCGGGTTTAGTCGCCCGTTACCAGTTTGCGCAAGCTGTCGCCATGTTCATGGTGGCTGTGCGCAGGGCACCTTCGGGTGCGCCGGGTTCAACTGGCCGGTCGACTAACCTGCGTACAGCCGCCACCCGACGTTTAGTCGCGAAAGGTTCGGTTCCTTACCTACCAGTTGGAATTACACCATGAACAAAGTCATCCCCGACCCACCCTTCGATCCCGCCATCGATCACTATCTCCCCACCGCCTGAAACGCGGTTAAAAATGTGGGAGGGGGCTTGCCCCCGATGGCGGTGGATCAGTTAAGTAGATGTCAACTGACACTCCGCTATCGAGGGCAAGCCCCCTCCCACATTTCGACCTTACGCGCCGCGAAAATCTGCGGCATTCAGCCCGAATCGACTCATCTTGTTGTACAGCCCACCGCGCGATACGTTCAGTTGCCGGGCGGCCAGGCGGATGTTGCCGCCGGTGCTTTTGAGTGCGGCGACGATGGCGTGCATTTCGTGGCTGCTCAGGTCCTGGGCGGGCTGAGGTTCGTAGTGGCGTAGCGTGGCGCGCGGTCTGGTTTCCAGGGGCAAATCGGCCGCCTGGATCAGCTCGCCCGCCGCCAGGTTGGTGGCGCGCTCGATGCTGTTTTCCAGCTCGCGCACATTGCCCGGCCAGCCGTAGGCCGACAGCAGTTCCAGCGCATCCGGGGAAAATCCCTGTACCGATTTGCGCAGCGAACGGGCGCAGCGCATGAGGAAGTGCCGTGCCAGCAGCGGAATATCTTCACGGCGCATGCGCAGCGGCGGCACGGTCAGGTTCAGTACGTTGAGGCGGTAGTAGAGGTCTTCACGGAACGCACCTTCGGCCACCGCCTGGCTGAGGTTGCGGTGGGTAGCGGCGATGATGCGCACGTCCACCTGCCGTGAGTTTTTCGCGCCGACGCGGGTGATCTCGCCTTCCTGCAACACCCGCAGCAGGCTGACCTGAGCGTCGAAGGACATATCGCCAATCTCATCCAAAAAGATGGTGCCGCCATCCGCCAGTTCAAACTTGCCCGCCGATCCACCCCGGGCCGAGCCGGTGAACGCGCCTTCGACATGCCCGAACAGTTCGCTCTGCACCAGGTCGCGCGGGATCGCGCCGCAGTTGACCGCCACGAACGGGCCGTTGGCGCGGTCGCTGGCGTTGTGGATGGCTTGGGCGAACAACTCCTTGCCGGTGCCGCTTTCGCCGAGGATCAGGGTGGTGGATTCACTGCGACTGGCGATGCGCCCCAGGTGCAACGCGTCCTGGATCGCCCGTGACGTGCCCTGGATGGTGTCGAAGGTGTAGCGCGCCTGAGTGCTGATGATGCGCCGGGTGATTTCGCGTATGCGGCGGTTCTCGCGCAGCGACACGATCACCCCGCCCTGCTCCAGCGGGCACACCGAGACCAGGCAGGCGAGTTGGCTGCGGTCGTGCAGGTGGAAGGTGCAGTCGAGGTCGCGCACCGGCTCACCGCCGCGTAAAAGAATGGCGTCACTCAACTCACTGCGGCCCAGGCGCTGGAAGGGGCTGCCGATCAATTCCAGCCCCACTCCGAACAGTTGCCGGGCGTAACGGTTGAGCGCCTTGATACAGCCACGCTCATCGAGCACCACCAGGCCTTCGTTGAGGACTTCAAGCACGGTTTGCTGCTCTTCCAACAGCGCTTGCAGGGCCATCTGGCGTGATACCGCTTCGGCAGCGGCTTGCACGGTGCCAAGAGTGTGAAAGTGAAACCAGCCGGGTTCGGCGGTGAGGGTCAGCATTGCCAGGGTCTGGCCCTGGGCATTCCTGATCGGCGCGGCGGCGCAGTGCATGCGGCGTTGGCGCAGGCCGCTGCCGAAGTTTTCTTCGGCCAGCACGTACACCAGGCGGTCCTCGGCCAGGGCCAGGCCAGTGCAGTTGGTGCCCTGGACCGATTCGAGCAGGCGACTGCCGACGGGGGTGATGTCCAGCCCGCAGAAATACAGGGTGGTGCCGTCGGCGTCGGTGAGGTTGATATGGCCGCGAGGATTGTAGGCCAACAAGCCGTGCATGACTTGCGCGGCGGCGGCGATCAGCACGCGGTGAATGCCCAGGGTGGCATCAAGGTCGTGAGGCGCGACAAAGCGGTACTGGCTGTCATCCGGGTCGATACCGGCATCGACGCTGCGCCGCCAGGAATCCCAGATCACCTGCCGCACCTCCGGCGGGCGCTGCACCTGCCCGGTCAGGCACGCCCGCCACGCGTGTTCCAGCGCGGCAACGGGGCCGTCGTTCAGCGCCGCAGGCCCCAGGGCCGTCAGGTAGTCGAGGTCTTGTACGCTGAACGCCATACTCATCGGGAGGTATCCATGTTCATGTTTTTGACATGTCAGTATAGGCATGTCATCAGAATGAACACATTCTGTTTATCGTTTTTTATAAATTCTTACTTATCAGCTACTTATAAATTGGCATAACCTTTGCTCCTTCCCCTTTGCCAGTCAGGGCTGTCCTGCGGCCAACAATAAAAAGGGGTCACTTCATGAGTACACAGAACATCCGCCTGGGCTTGATCGGGGCTGGTCGCATGGGCAGTTTCCACGGCCTGACCGCCGCGCGACACATCCCCGGCGCGACCCTCGCCGCCATCGCTGACCCCACTCCCGGCCAAGCCGCACGCCTGGCAGCCGAACTGGGGGTAGCCAAGGTCTACACCGACCCGCAACAACTGCTCGACGACCCGGATATCGACGGCGTCCTCATCGCCGCCCCTGCCCGCAGCCACGCCGAACTGGTGATCAGCGCCGCCCGCGCCGGCAAGGGGATCTTCTGCGAAAAACCCATGGCCATCACCCTCGACGAAGCTGACCGCGCCATTGCCGCCGCGGCCGATGCGCGCGTGCCGCTGCAGGTCGGTTTCAATCGGCGTTTCGCCAAGAGCTTCCGCACCGCCCACCTCGATGTGGCGGCCGGCCGCATTGGCACGCCGCAGTTGTTGCGTTCGCTGACCCGCGACCCGGCACTCAACAACCCGGCCAATTCGCCGCAATGGGTGATCTTCCTGGAAACCCTGATCCACGACTTCGACACCCTGCGCTACCTCAACCCCGGCGCCGAAGCGGTGCAGGTGTATGTGATGGCCGACGCACTGATCGCGCCGGAGTACAAAAGCAAAGGTTTCCTCGACACCGCCGTGGTCGCGATCCGCTTCGACAACGGCGCCATCGCCACCGCCGAGGCCAACTTCCAGGCGGTGTACGGCTACGATGTGCGCGGCGAAGTATTCGGCAGCGCCGGCATGCTGAGCATGGGCAGCCTCAACGACTCCGACCTGGTGCGCTACCTGGCCCAGGGCATCCAGGCCGACACCCAACGGATGGACACCGACCTGCTGCGCGACGCCTACATCGCCGAACTCAACCACTTTGTCGACTGCCTGCGCACCGGCGCCAAGCCCATGGCCAGTGGTGAAGACGCGCGCGCCGCCCTGGCGATTGCCCGCGCCTGTATCGAGTCGTTCGAAACCGGCAAGGCCGTGGCCGTGCAGGGAGCCCGTTGATGAGCCCGTTCAAACTGGCGATCAGTGCCGAGATGGTGTTTCTCGACCTGCCCTTCATCGAGCGCGTCAAGCGCATTCATGCACTGGGTTTCAGCGCCGAGATCTGGAACTGGACCAACAAGGACATCAGCGCCCTGGCTGCCACCGGCGCCGATTTCACCTCGATGACCGGCTACATCAGCGGCACCCTCACCGACCCCGACGGTATCCGCCAACTGCTCGACAGTGCGCGCGAATCCATCGGCGTCGCCGAGCGCCTGAACTGCCCCAGCCTCAACCTGCACGGCACCGGCCTGGGTGACGGCGGCCTGCCGGTGCAGCCCGTGAGCCAGACCACCGGGCGCATGTGGCTGAGCGCGTGCAAGGCGCTGGAAAAAATCGCGCGCCTGGGCGAAGACGCCGGCCGCGTGTTCCTGCTGGAAAACCTCAACACCGAGGTCGACCACCCAGGCACCCCGTTCGCCCGCGCCGACGACACCCTGGCGCTGATCGAAGCCGTGGGCAGCCCGCACCTGAAGATGAACCTGGACCTGTACCACGCGCAGATCGGCGAAGGAAACCTGATCGAACTGATCCAGCGCGCAGGCAGCGCCATCGGTGAAATCCAGGTGGCCGACGTGCCCGGGCGCAAAGAGCCCGGCACCGGCGAAATCCACTACCCGGCCATTGCCAGGGCCCTGCACGCCATGGGATATAACGGCGTGGTCGGCCTCGAAGGCTGGGCCAGCGGCGACAGCGAGTTGGCCCTGGAGCGTTTCCGTCAAGCGTTCACCCTATAACAATAAAAGGAACACCCTCATGCATCGCTATTCATTGCTTGTTGCTGCGTTTTTACTGCTGTTCAGCCAATGGACCTTCGCCGCGTATCGCATCGGCGTGAGCATCGCGCGGGTCGACGATAACTTCATGACCTACGTGCGCACCGGCCTGGAAAATGCCGCTAAACAACAGGACGTGCAGATCCAGTTCGAAGACGCCCAGGGCGACGTGGTGCGCCAGCTCAACCAGGTCGAAGGCTTTCTCAACCAGAAAGTCGACGCCGTGATCGTGCTGCCGGTGGACACCGCCGCCACCGCCAACATGACCCGCGCCGCCGTGGCAGCCAAGACGCCGCTGGTGTACGTCAACCGCCACCCGGATGAGCGCACCTTGCCCAAGGGCGTGGTCACCGTGGCCTCCAACGATATCGAGGCCGGGCAATTGCAGATGCGCTACCTCGCGGAAAAACTCGGCGGCAAAGGCAATGTGGCGATCATCATGGGCGACCTCGCGCAGAACGCCACCCATGACCGCACCGAAGGCGTCAAGCAGGTGCTCAAGGACTTTCCCGGCATCAAGGTGGTCGAGCAGCAAAGCGCCGAGTGGCAACGCAGCAAGGGCATGGACCTGACCAGCAACTGGCTGCTGGCGGGCACGCAGTTCGATGCCATCGTCGCCAATAACGATGAAATGGCGATTGGCGCGGCCATGGCCTTGCAACAGTCAGGCAAGGCCAAGGGTGAGATCGCGATTATCGGCATCGACGGCTTACCCGACGGTTTGGCGGCGATCAAGCGAGGCATGCTCACCGCCTCGGTGTTCCAGGACCCCAAGGCCCAGGCCACTCAGGCAGTGCAGTCGGCGATCAAGATGATCAAGGGCGAGCCGATCGAGTCGGAGGTGTGGGTGCCGTTCGAGCTCATTAAGCCCGAACAGGTGGCGGTGTTCGAACAGCGCTACAAGTAAATCGAAGATAAGGCGATCAAAATGTGGGAAGGGGCTTGCCCCCGATGGCAGTGGGTCAGTTGATACATCCGTGACTGATCCACCGCTATCGGGGGCAAGCCCCTCCCACACTTGGATCTCAATCAGTCCAGGTCACTTGCGTCATGCCGCTCGGGCAACGGTTCCTCGCCCGACACCCCATTCACCCGCCGCCCACGCTGCACCGCCGGCCGCGCATCAATCGCGTCGGCCCAGCGCTGTACGTGTGTGTACTCGTGCACCGACAGAAACTCCGCTGCCCCATACAGGCGGCCTTTGACCAGCCCGCCGTACCACGGCCAGATGGCAATATCGGCGATGGTGTATTCATCCCCGGCGATGTATTCGCTCACGGCCAGGCGCTGGTCCAGCACATCCAACTGGCGCTTGGTTTCCATGGCAAAACGGTTGATCGGGTATTCCATCTTGCTCGGCGCATAGGCATAGAAATGACCGAAGCCACCACCCAGGTACGGCGCGCTGCCCATTTGCCAGAACAACCACGACAGGCACTCCGCGCGGGCCGCAGGCTCGGTGGGGAAGAAGGCGCCGAACTTCTCGGCCAGGTATTGCAGGATCGCACCCGACTCGAACACACGAATCGGCTGGACGCCGCTGTGGTCCATCAAAGCCGGGATCTTGGAGTTTGGGTTGACCCCGACAAAGCCGCTGCCGAACTGGTCGCCGTCGCCGATCTTGATCAGCCAGGCGTCGTATTCCGCGCCGCTGTGCCCCAGGGCCAGCAGTTCTTCAAGGAGGATGGTGACCTTCTGCCCGTTGGGCGTGGCCAGGGAGTACAGCTGCAGCGGATGTTTGCCGACCGGCAGCGCCTTGTCATGGGTGGCGCCGGCGATGGGCCGGTTGATGCTGGCGAAGGTGCCGCCGCTTTCGGCGTCCCAGGTCCAGACTTTCGGGGGTACATACTCGGTCATGCTTACGGCTCCAGAAGCGTTTGCGATCAGCGAAGCGCTTGAGACTAAACCAAAGACGGGTGGTGCGTCACACTCCCCGCCTCGCTATGCCGGGGCACCTGCACACGTAGCGCGATCAACAGTGCCGCCAGCAGCATCAAGCAACCCGCGCCCAGAAACACCCCGTCGATGCCGGTGGCACTGAACATCGCGCCCCCGCCCGCAGCACCCGCCGCGATGGCCGATTGCACCGAAGCGACCACCATGCCACCGGCACTTTCCGCCTGATCCGGCACCGCACGCGCCACCCAGTTCGACCACGCCACCGGCACGCCGCCGAAGGCCATGCCCCACAGCGCCAGGAGCAATGCCTGACCCGGCAGTGACGCGGGCAGCAGCACCAGGGCCAACGCAGCGACGCCCACCAGGACCGGCATCAACACCAGGGTTCCCCGGGGGTTGCGCACCAGCAACCATCCGGCCAGCAGCGTGCCGACAAAATTCGCCGCGCCAAACCCCAGCAGCATCAACGCCAGCCCTTGGGTGCCGACCCCGGTGGTGCTTTCCAGAAACGGGCGAATGTAGGTAAACAGCGCGAAGTGCGCGGTGTGCACCAGCACGCAGCCGAACATGCCGATGGCGATGCCGGGGCGCAGCAGTACATCAAGCACGGTGCGCAGGCGCGCGGTGCCGCTGGGTGCCAGGCGCGGCAGCGTGAACAGCTGGAACGCCAGGGTCACCCCGCCGACGGCAGCCGCCGCCACAAATGCACTGCGCCAGCCGTAGAGATCCCCCAGAAAGCTGCCCAATGGCACCGCGACCACGGTACCCACCGCAATGCCGCTGAAGATGATCGACAGGGCACGCGGCAGCAATGCCGCCGGTACCAGGCGCATCGCAACGGCCGCCGCCATGCTCCAGAAACCGCCGAGGGCAATGCCCAGCAGGATGCGCATCAACAACAGCACCAGGAGGCTGGACGAGAACGCCACCAGCAGGTTGGACGCAATCATCAGCGTGGAGAACCCCAACAGCACCAGGCGTCGGTCGATGCCGCGCGTCAGGCCAGGCACCAGCAAACCGGCGAACAACGCCACCACTGCAGTGACCGTGACCGCTTGACCGGCCAACGCTTCCGACACGCCCAGGTCCAGGGCCATCGGCGTCAGCAGGCTGGCCGGCAGGTACTCCGCCGTGAGCAGGCCGAACACGCCCATCGCCAGGGAAAACACCGCCATCCAGGCCGGCGTGGTCGGTTCTGCCCTGCCATCGACAGGGGCATGGGACACACAATCATTCATCACAAGAGATCCTCGGGCATTAGCGTGACGGCCAGTCTAGGTTCCACCCTCAGGATGATCTATGATTCAAACCCTTGAGTTTTTGACCGAAACCCCGAATATGCCAGCCGACAACGCATTCACCCTGTCCTCCGAGCTGATCAATGAGCTGCTGCGCAGCATGCGCCTGCGCGGCGTGCAGTACCGGCGCATCCAGGCCGGGCCGGTGTTCGGTATCAGCTTTGCGGCCAAGCCCGGCCACGCGTATTTCCATTTCCTGGCCGCCGGCTGCGCGACCCTGCGCCTGCACGACGGCAGCCTCTTTGAGTTGTCGGCCGGTAATGCGGTGTTTATCGCCCACGGTGGCGCCCATGCGCTGTTGTCCAAGCCGGATGACCCTGTGCAGGACATCGCCAGCTTCGATGCCGCACCGCTGGGCGATACCGTGTGCGGCGTAAATGCCTCGCCCGATGAGGCCCCCAGCACCCTGCTGTTCAGCGCCTGCATGGAGTTCGAGCTCGACAGCATCCAGGGCCTCGGCAACCTGATGCCGGCCTTGATGCTGATCGACGCCGGGGGCCAGCGTTACCCCGGCTTGATGCCGATCCTGGCGGTGATGGAACGCGAAGTCTCCAGCGCCCGCGTCGGTTATGCCGGGATCCTCGCGCGCCTGGCCGATGTAGTGGCGGCGATGATCGTGCGCGGCTGGGTCGAATGCGCCTGCGCCAATGCGTCGGGCCTCGCGGCCGCCTTGCGCGACACCCGCCTGGCCGGCGCCCTGCTCGCCCTGCACCAGCAACCGGGGCGCGACTGGAGCGTGGCCGAACTGGCGGCGCACTGTCATACCTCACGCTCGGTGTTCGCGGATCGTTTCCAGGCCACCCTGGGAGTACCACCGCTGCGTTACGTGACCGAACTGCGCATGCGCCTCGCCAGCCAGTGGCTGACCCTGGAGCGGCTGCCCATCGAAGAAGTCGCGTACCGCCTCGGCTATACCTCCCAGGCGGCCTTCAGCCGCGCCTTCAAACGCATCACCGGGCAACCGCCGGGGGCCAGCCGCCAAGGCTTCAGCAGCCCGGCATGAAGGGTTCCTCGCCGACCGATTGAACAGGGGATGCAGGCGCATCAACAATTGCGCCGGGCGACCGAGTGCCCTTAATCTCTTGAGCTCATCACCCTGATAGCAATGGAGGCTTCATGAAACTGGTCGGCATGCTGGACTCGCCCTACGTACGCCGCGTGGCAATTTCCCTGGACCTGTACGGGGTGGATTTCGTGCACGAGCCCTTGTCCGTGTTCCGCACCTTCAACGAATTTGCGCAGATCAACCCGGTGGTCAAGGCCCCTACCCTGGTGCTGGACGATGGCACAGTATTGATGGACTCCAGCCTGATCCTGGATTACCTCGAAGCCCTGGCCCCGGCTGACAGGAAGCTGCTGCCCCAGCAACCGGCGGCACTCGCCAAGGACTTGCACGTTCTGGGACTGGCGCTGGCAGCCTGTGAGAAGAGCGTGCAGATCGTCTATGAACACAACCTGCGCCCGGCCGAGAAACTGCATGCACCGTGGCTTGAGCGCGTGACCGGCCAATTGCTCGCCGCCTATGCGTTGCTGGACAAACAACTGGACGACAGCGAAGCACTGACCCAGGCGTCGATTACGGCGGCGGTGGCGTGGTCGTTCAGCCAGTTCACCGTGGCGTCGGTGGTCAAGGCGGATGCGTTTCCCAACCTGCAACGGCATGCCGAGCGACTGGAGCAGCATCCGGCGTTCAAGCGTTACCCCATCGAATAAGCGACACCGTTCAAATGTCGGAGGGGGCTTGCTCCCGATAAGGGTGGGTCAGTTATAGAAGTACTGCCTGAACCACCGCTATCGGGAGCAAGCCCCCTCCCACATTGGCCTGGGTTGCATGAAGGATTGAGTCAGGCTCAGACCCAGCCGCCATCCACAATAAAGTTCTGCGCCGAACACATCGCCGACGCATCGGAAGCAAGAAACAGCGCCATATTGGCGATGTGTTCCGGCAGGACGCTGCCGGGCAGGCACTGGCTGCGGCTGATCAGTTCCCTGGCGGCGTCATCCACCCACATGGCCAGCTGTTTGTCGGTCATCACCCAACCCGGCACCAGCGTGTTCACACGGATACGGTTCGGGCCCAGCTCGCGTGCCAACGCGCGGGTCATGCCGTGGGCGGCGGCCTTGCTGGCGGCGTACACCGGGTAGCCGGCGGAGGCCATCATCCAGCCGACGGAGCCGAGGTTGATGATCGAGCCGCTGCCGGCGCGTTTCATCATCGGCACCACGGCCTTGGCGGCGAAGAAGGCGTGTTTGAGGTTGACCGAGATCAGCCGGTCGAACATTTCCGAATCGACCTCTTCCAGGGTGTGACGCACGTCATTGGCAGCGTTGTTCACCAGCACGGTGATCGGCCCCAGGGAATGCTCGAAGCGCCCTATCGCCGCCTTGTAGGCGATTTCATCGGTGATGTCGCAACACACGAACTCCACGGTGTGCCCCTGGGAACTCAACAGCGCCGCCAGGCGTTCGCCCTGGCTTTGCGCGCGATCCACAAAGCCGACCTTGGCACCCTGCACAGCGAAGGCCCGCACCATGAATTCGCCGATCCCCGAGGCGCCCCCGGAAATCAATACGGTCTTGCCCTTGAGGTCGGGATAAACGGCGTGTTCACTACTCATAAAAGGATGCCTCGATCAATTAGTCTTATTTTATTTTACGAAACCGGGGTAAAAGGCTATAAATTCGCTGTCACAACGACAAAATATCGCTATTAGTAGAACTATTCCACTCAAAACAACAAAAGGAAGTTCGACCATGAAGCACCCTCGATACCTGCTGTCCGGACTGGCGCTGTCCATGCTGATCGCCAGCGGCGGCGCCCAGGCAGCCGGCCTGAGCAGTGAGCAAAAACCTTTCGGTAAAACCAACGACGGCACCGCCGTCGAACAGTACATCTTGCGCAACAGCCACGGCATGCAAGCCACGGTGATCACCTACGGCGGCGTGCTGCAGTCGCTGAAAGTGCCGGATAAAAACGGCAAGGTCGACGATGTGGTACTGGGCTTTGACGACGTGCAAGGCTATCAAGCCGGTACGGCGTTTTTCGGCGCAACCATCGGTCGCTTCGGCAATCGCCTGGCTGGCGGCGCCTTTGAACTCGACGGCAAGCGCTTCCAGGTGCCGCTCAACGATGGCCCAAACTCCTTGCATGGCGGCGCCCAGGGCTTCGACAAGCAGGTGTGGAAGGCCGAGCCGGTCAAGGACAAGGACTCGGTCGGTGTGAAGCTGAGCTACCTGTCCAAGGACGGTGAGATGGGTTTTCCCGGCAACTTGAAAACCGAAGTCACCTACCGCATCAACGACAAGAACGAACTGCACATCGATTACAAAGCCACCACCGACAAACCGACGGTGCTCAACCTCACCAACCACAGTTACTTCAACCTGGCCGGTGCGGGTAACGGCGACATCCTCAAGCAAGTCGCTACCTTGCACGCCAGCCATTACACCCCGGTGAATGCCACCCTGATTCCGACCGGCGAACTCGCACCGGTCAAGGGCACGCCGATGGACTTCCTCAAGCCCACCCCGATCGGGCAGCACATCAAGGAGGATCATCCGCAGCTCAAGTTTGCCGAGCCCAAACAGGGTGGGTTTGACTTCAACTGGGCGCTGGATACCAAAGGCGACGTCAAGCAACTCGCCGCCGAGGTGCATGACCCGGCATCAGGCCGACGCTTGCAGCTCTACACCAGCGAACCGGGCGTGCAGTTCTATACCAGCAACTTCCTTGATGGCTCGGTGAAGGGCAAAGGTGGCAAGACTTACCTGCACTGGAGTGGTTTCACCTTGGAGACCCAGCACTATCCGGATGCGCCTAACCAACCAAACTTCGCCTCAACTCGCCTGAACCCAGGACAGACCTATACCCAGAACACCGTCTTCAAATTCACCGCTGATTAACGCACCCCACTCGCAGCTGTCGAGCCCTGGCGAGGCTGCTTACGCGGTATGTCTGACACACCGCTACGCAGCCTCGCCAGGGCTCGACAGCTGCTACGCCAAGGAGTGGTTTCACCCTGGAGACCCAGCATTTCCCGGATGCGCCTAACCAACCGACGTTTGCCTCGACCCGTTTGAATCCGGGGCAGACCTACAGCCAGAACACCGTCTTCAAGTTCTCCGCCGATTAACGCACCCCACGCGTAGCAGCTGTCGAGCCCTGGCGAGGCTGCTTACGCGGTATGTCTGACACACCGCTACGCAGCCTCGCCAGGGCTCGACAGCTGCTACGCCAAGGTATCGGTGCAATGACCCTTAGCGTTGTTTCATGCGGTCGATGACCACCGCCAGCAGCAGGATCGAACCGCGGATCACGTACTGGTAGAAGGTGTCGATGTTCTTCAGGTTCATCGCGTTCTCGATGATCGCCAGGATCAACACCCCGGCGATCACGTGGCGAATCATCCCCACCCCGCCGCTCAGCGACACCCCGCCCAGCACGCAGGCAGAAATCACCGTCAGCTCGAAGCCCTGGCCGATCATCGGCTGGCCCGAGGTCATGCGCGAGGCGAGGATCACACCCGCCAAGGCACCGATCAGGCCATGCACGGCGAAGATCAGGATCTTGGTGCGGTCAACGTTCACCCCCGCCAGCAACGCCGCTTCCGGGTTGCCGCCAATGGCCATGGTGTTGCGCCCGTAGGTGGTGTAGTTGAGCAGCCAGCCGAAAAACAGGAAACACACGATGGTGATCAGGATCGGCACCGGCACGCCGAACAACTGGCCATTGCCAAAGATAAAGAACTGGTCCTGGGACACCCCCACCGCCTTGCCGTCGGCAAAGATATACGCCAGGCCGCGCACGATCTGCATGGTCGCCAAGGTGGTGATTAACGCATTGACCCGCAGCTTGGCGATCACGATGCCGTTGATCAGCCCGACCACCAGGCCCATCAGCAGCGCCGCGCCGATGCCCAGCATGACGCTGTCGGTATCGCGCATCACAATCGCCGCCACCACGCCGGCGCAGGCGATCACCGAGCCCACCGACAAGTCGAAGTGCCCCGACGCCAGGCAGAACAGCATGGTGCACGCGGCGATGCCCACCGTGGAAATCGCCAGGCCCAGGCCACGCATGTTCAACGGCGAGAGGAAGTTATCAATAAGCAAGGCGCACAGGACAAAGATGCCCACCGCCGCCAGCAACATCGCCCAGTTGTCGAGCAGTGCGCGCATATCGAGGGGTTTGCGTGCCGTCGGCAGCGCGTTGTTTTGAGTCGTCATGGTCTTCTCTCAGTTCGCCAGGCCGCGCGGCAGGGCCAGTTGCAGCAGGTTGGATTCAGTCGCGTGTTCACGGGTTTGTTCGCCGCGCATCGCGCCTTCGCACAGCACCAGGATGCGGTCGGAGATGCCCATCACTTCCATGAGGTCGCTGGACACCACGATCACCGCAATGCCGCTGGCGGCCAGGTTATGAATGATCTGGTAGATCTCCGACTTGGCGCCGATGTCGATGCCGCGAGTCGGTTCGTCGAGCAGCAGCACCTTCATCGGCATCGACAGCCAGCGGCCGAGAATGGCTTTCTGCTGGTTGCCGCCGGACAGGTACATGATCTTTTGCGCGGCAGTCGGGGTTTTGACCTTCATTGCCTTGATCTGCTGGTCGGCATTGCCCTTCTCCCAGCCATCGCGCAGCAACCAGCCGAACGAAGAGTGGGCGCCACGGGCGCTGATATTGATGTTCTCGGCGACGCTGGACAGCGGAATGATGCCTTCCTTCTTGCGGTCCTCGGGGCACAGCAGCACACCGGCGGCGATGGCGTCGCGGGGCGAGCGCAGTTGCAGGGCCTCCCCGCATAACTCAAGGCTGCCCGCGCTGGCGCGCTCCAGGCCGCTGAGCAAACGGAACAGCTCCGTGCGCCCTGCCCCGACCAAGCCGAACAAGCCAAGGATTTCGCCTTTGCGCACCTCAAAACTGACCGGCTCACGCAAACCCGGCCCCAACAAACCATCGACCTTAAGCGCCACCTCGCCGTGCTCGCGCGGGCGGTAGTCGTAGATGTCCTGGATGTCGCGACCGACCATGCAGGTCACCAACTGGTCGTGGGTCAACGCACTCATGTCGTCGAAGGTGCGCACATAGCGGCCGTCCTTGAACACCGTGACCGCGTTGCAGATGCGGAACACCTCTTCCATGCGGTGCGACACGTAGAGCACCACTTTGCCCTCGTCGCGCAGGCGCGTGATGATCGCCATCAAGCGGTCGATCTCCCGCGCCGAGAGGCTGCTGGTCGGTTCGTCGAAGGCAATCACATGGGCGCCACGGGACAGCGCCTTGGCGATTTCCACCAGTTGGCGCTGGCCCAGGGACAGGCGCCCGAGCTTCTCGTCCGGATCTATTTCATCGGCCAGGCCCTTGAGGCATGCCAGCGCCTGCTTGCGCAGCAGGCCACGGTTGACCACGCCAAAGCGCGTCGGCAGATGCCCGAGGAACAGGTTTTCTGCCACGGTCATTTCCGGCACCAGATGCAGCTCCTGGTGAATCACCGCGACACCGCTGGCGATGCTGTCGGCGGCGGATTTGAATGCCATGGTCTGCTCGCCGATGTGCACCGTGCCGCTGCTGGGGATGTAGGCGCCGCCGAGAATTTTCAGCAGCGTCGACTTACCGGCGCCGTTCTCGCCCATCAGCGCGTGTACCGAATGCGGCCGCGCTTCAAAGCTGATCTGCGCCAGGGCCTTGACCCCGGGAAACTCCTTGCCGATGCCATTGAAACGCAGGGCCGCGCCGGTCATTTCCACAGCCCGATCTTGGTCAGTTCTTCCTGGAAGTTGGCGCGGGTGATCAGGGTCACTTCGTCCATGGCCGTGTATTTAGGCGGCTCAGTGCCCTTGGTGACCCACTCGTACATCATCAGTGCAGTGTTGTAGCCCTCGATGTGCGGGCTCGGCAGCATCGAGCCGAAGAAGCCGCTGTTGGCTTTTTTCAATTCGCCGATGGCGTCGGTGCCATTGATGCCGATGCCGATCACATTGGCGGCGGCGAAACCGGCGCTTTCGGTGGCGCGCACGCCGCCGAGCACGGTGTTGTCGTTCATGCCGCCGATGATCAGGTTTTTCGCGCCGCTGGGCAGCTTGACCAGGGCCGAGTTGGTGGCGTCCATGCTGCCGGGAACGTCGAGGGTTTTCAGCGCAGCCGTCAGAATGTGGTCCTTGGGAATGCCGGCTTCTTCCAGGGATTTGATCGAGCCGTCGGTGCGTTTCTTACCGGTGTCGAGTTCATTGAAGGTGTTGATCACCGCGTAGGTGTCCTTCCAGTCCCAACCGCGTTTTTTCGCTTCGGCGGCCATGGCGGCACCTTGTTTCTGGCCCACTTCAAACGCGGCCATGCCCAGGTACGGCACGTCCTCCATGAAGTTGCCCTTGGCGTCGACAAAGCGGTCATCCACGGCAATCACTTTCAAGCCGTTGGCCTTGGCCTTGGCGACGATGGCCGGGCCCAGGGACACGTCCGGCGGGCAGATCACAAAGCCCTTGGCGCCGTTGGCGGCCAGGCTGTCGATGGCCGAGAGGGTTTTCTCGCCATCGGGCACGGCGATCTTGATCACGGTAAAGCCATGCTCCTTGCCGGCTTTTTCCGCGAAGGCCCACTCGGTCTGGAACCAGGGCTCTTCGGCCTGCTTGACCAGGAAACCGATCTTCACTTCTTCAGCGGCCAGCAACAGCCCGCTCAAGCTCATGGCCGAGACCGCCACAGCGGCGCAGCACAGGGAACGGATACCACGACGACGATTCATACGGGTGACTCCTTGTTGTTGTTTTTAGGCATTAACCGGCAAAGCGATGGCAAGGCATGCCGGGGACATCGACTTCGATGGCCAGCACCGCGCCGTCCAGAGGGTGATCCAATGGGCTGGCGGCGCTGGTGATATACAAGGTGGTGAGGTTGGGGCCACCGAATACGCAACTGGTGGGGCGACTCACGGGCAACTCGATAATGCGGTCCACCTCCCCCTCGGGCGTCAGGCGCAGCAGGCAACTGCCGTCCCAACGGGCGTTCCAGATGTAGCCTTCACTGTCCATGGCTGAGCCATCCGGCCCGCCGCGTGCGTGCGGTCCGAACCACAGCGTTGCCGGCTCAAGTTGGCCGTCGGCTTGGATCGTATGCTGGTAGAGCGTAGCGTCCAGGCTGTCACCGAAATGCACCTGCCTGCCGTCCTCGCTCCACAGCAAGGTGTTGGGAATGCCCAGGCCGTGGAGCAACGGCGTGACCTGTGCATCCGCATCGATACGAAACAGGCCGCCGGAGCGCCGCGTGATCGGCAGGTCTTCGCCGTGTTCGCCGATGTTGTTCTGCATGGTGCCCAGCCACAGGCGGCCCTGGGCATCGCAGCGCGCTTCATTGCCACGGTTGCCCGGTTGCGGGTCGGCCACGCAGAGCAGGGTCAGGGCTTCGGTGGCCAGGTCCAGGCGGTAGACACCGCTGCTCAAGGTCACCAGCGCATCACCACTTTCACACGGGATAAACGCCGAGACGTGCTCGGGCAACTGCCAGATCTGCAACTGCCCGCCCATCAGGCGCAGGGCCTGTTTGCCGGCGATATTGACCCAGTACAGCGCCTGGGTCGGCACGTCCCAGAACGGGCCTTCCCCCAGTTGCGCACGGTGCTCAGTGACAGCGGTACACGACATGACGCCTCCTGATGAATGTTTACAGCGAGTCGCGGGATGGCGTGCCATCCACCAGACGCTGGATGCGCAGCGGGTTGGCGTTTTTCAACGCGTCGGGCAGCAGGCTATCCGGGTAGTTCTGGAAGCACACCGGACGCAGGAAACGGTCGATGGCCAAGGTGCCGACCGAGGTGCCACGGGCATCCGACGTCGCCGGGTATGGGCCGCCATGCACCATCGAATCGCAGACTTCGACGCCGGTCGGGTAGCCGTTGAGCAGGATGCGCCCGACTTTCTGTTCCAGCAGCGGCGTGAGTTCGGCGAACTGTTGAAAGTCTGCCGGCTCGCCAATGATTGTCGCCGTCAGTTGACCGTGCAGGCCGTGCAAGGCGGCGCTGAGTTGGGCCTGGTCGGCGACCTCGACAAACACCGTGGTGGGGCCGAAGACTTCTTCCTGCAGCACTTCATCGCCATCGATCAACAAGCGCACATCGGCCTTGAACAACTGCGGTTGCGCCTGATTGCCCGCCTGGGTGCTACCGGCCAAATGCTGAATGCCAGGGTGCGCCAGGAGTTTTTCCAGACCTTTGCCGTAGCTGCTCAGGGTGCCGGCATTGAGCATGGTTTGCGCCGGTTGCTCACCGATCAGTTGGGCGACCTGTTGGGTAAACGCGGTGAACTGCGGCGAAGCGATACCGATCACCAGGCCAGGATTGGTGCAGAACTGGCCGCAGCCTTGCACCACCGACGCGGTCAGATCCCGAGCGACAGCGTCCGCCCGCGCCTGCAGGGCCTGGGGTAGGACGATCACCGGGTTGATGCTCGACATCTCGGCAAACACCGGAATCGGCTGCGGGCGCGCCGCGGCCATATCGCACAAGGCGCGACCGCCCTTGAGCGAGCCGGTAAAGCCGACCGCCTGGATCGCCGGGTGCTTGACCAGCGCCTCGCCGACGCCGCCACCAAAGATCATATTGAACACACCCGCCGGCATCTCGGTCGCTTCAGCCGCGCGAATGATTGCACTGGCCACCTGTTCAGCCGTGGCCATATGCCCGCTGTGGGCCTTGAACACCACCGGGCAACCGGCCGCCAGCGCCGCTGCGGTATCACCACCGGCCGTGGAAAACGCCAGGGGGAAGTTGCTCGCGCCAAACACGGCGACCGGGCCCAGGCCGATGCGGTATTGGCGCAGGTCCGGGCGTGGCAGTGGCTGGCGATCCGGCAGTGCCTTGTCGATACGCGCACCATAGAAATCGCCGCGACGCAGCACCGTGGCGAACAGGCGCATCTGGCCGCTGGTACGCCCACGCTCGCCCTTGATGCGCGCGGCGGGCAGCGCGGTTTCGCGGCAGACCAACTCGATGAAGTTATCGCTCAGGGCATCCAGCTCGTCGGCTATCGCGTCCAGGAACTGCGCACGGCGCGCGGCACTCAACGCACGGTAAGCCGGATACGCAGCGGCGGCGGCCTTGGCGGCGGCATCCACCTCTTCCGGCGTGGCCTGGTAGAAATCCTGCGGCAAGGTTTCACCGGTGCTGGCATCGACGCTGTGCAGCTTGACGCTGCCGTTGGCGCTGCGCTGGCCGCCGATATAGTTGTGGCCGAGGAACTGGGTCATGTTGATCTCCTTAAAGGGGGGTGACTTGGCCGGGTTCAAATGCCGCATCGCTGTTGCCGACGCCATTGACCAACGGCGCGCCGAACTCGGCCTGGCTGATCTCGAACACATCGCCCGGTTGGGTACGTATACCATCGGCGAATGACAGCGTGGCGGTGCCGAAGAAGTGAATGTGCACATCGCCCGGCTTGAGGAACTGGCGGTATTTGAAGTGGTGGTACTCGAGGTTTTCCAAGCTGTGGCACATATTGGCCTCGCCACTGAGGAATTCGTTCCGCCAGATTTCCTCGCCGTTACGCAGGATACGGCTGGTGCCGGCCAGGTGCTGGGGTAATTCGCCCACGCGCAGCTCGGGGCCGTAGCTGCAACTGCGCAGCTTGGAATGGGCCAGGTACAGGTAGTTCTTGCGCTCCATGACGTGGTCGGAGAATTCGTTGCCCACCGCAAAACCCAGGCGATAAGGCTTACTGTCCGGGCCGATCACATACAGGCCGCCGATTTCCGGCTCTTCACCGGCGTCTTCGGCAAACGGTGGCACCGGGAAGGCTTCACCCGGGCGTACGACGATGCTGCCGTCGCCCTTGTAGAACCATTCCGGTTGCACGCCGGCCTGGCCAGCCGCGGGCTTGCCGCCTTCCACGCCCCATTTGAAGATGCGCATGGTGTCGGTCAAGGCGCTCTCGTCGCCGGCCTGCTGGTGCATTTTGTCCCGCGCCGAGGCGCTGCCCAAGTGGGTCAGGCCGGTGCCGCTGATGAGCATATGGGCCGGGTCCGGGTGATCCAACGGCGGCAAAATCTTCAGGTCGGCCAGCAGTGCGGCGTAGTCATGGCTGTCGCCCAGGCCCAGGCTCTCGACCTGCTGCTGCAACTTGACGCCCGCCTCGATGGCAGCCAGCGCCAGTTCGCGCACGCTGCGCGCGCTGCGCACTTCGCGCACTGTATCGCCCTCTACAACGCCGACCCGGCGCTCACCGTTGCTTGACTCGAACTGAACTAAACGCATGAAACTTCTCCCAGATTAAGTACGTGTGGCGCCACGGGCGCTGGCGGCGAATTGATCGGCGGGCAGTACGTGCTTGCGCTCCAGCACGCGGTAGACCACGCCGGTCAAGACCAGCCCGAATACCATGACCCCGGACAGGAAGTACAAGCCCGAGGCGAGGTTGCCGGTGTATTCCTTGAGCGCACCGATCACGAACGGACCGATATAGCCGCCGAGGTTGCCCACCGAGTTGATCAAGGCAATGCCCGCCGCCGCACTGGCGCCGGCAAAGAAGCGCCCCGGCAAGGTCCAGAACACGGCGGTGCAGGAAAACAGCGCAAACGCCGCCAGGCACAGCGCGGCCATTTGCAGCACCGGCACACTCAGCCAGGCACTGAAGAACAGGCCGATGGCGCCCAGTACATAAAGCACGGCCAAGTGACCGTAGCGATCATTCAGGCGGTCGGAACTGCGCGGGATGATCAGCAGGCCGATGATGCCGAAGATGTACGGCACGGCGGAGATAAAGCCGGTGACTAGGTCGGTGCCGCCGAACTGCTTGATCAGGGTCGGCAACCACAGGCCCAGGCCGTAGATGCTCAGGGTCACCGGCAGGTAGAACAGCGCCAGCAGCAGCACGCGTGTGTCTTTGAGGGCATGCAGCGGGTTGCCGTGGCGGGTCTGGCCGTAGGCTTGCAGGTCTTTTTCCAGCTCACCGGTGAGCCAGGCCTTTTCGTCGTCGCTCATCCATTTGACCTGCTTGGGGCCATCCGGCAGGTAGCGCAGCACCGGCCAGGTCAGCAGGATCGCCGGGCTGCCGATCACGATGAACAGCCACTGCCAGCCATGCAGGCCGAGGATGCCGTCCATGCCCAACAGGCCGCCGGACACGGGGCCGGTGATCATCATCGCAATCGGTTGGGAGAGGATGAACAGCCCAAGGATCTTGCCGCGATGGCGCACCGGGAACCATTGGGTGATGTAGTACAGGACGCCGGGAAAGAATCCGGCTTCGGCCGCGCCGAGCAGGAAGCGCATCACATAGAAGCTGTGCGGCCCTTGCACGAAGGCCATGCCGATGGTGATTGCGCCCCAGGTGATCATGATGCGCGCGAACCAGCGCCGTGCGCCGAAGCGGTCGAGCATCAGGTTGCTGGGGATCTCGAAGAGGAAGTAGCCAATAAAGAACAACCCCGCGCCCAGGCCATAGGCCGCATCGCCGATACCGACGTCGGCGCCCATGTGCAGCTTGGCAAAGCCCACGGCGGAGCGGTCCACGTAGGCGATCAGGTACAGCAGGATCAGGAAGGGAATCAGTTTCAGCGTAATGCGCCGAATAAGCCGCAGTTCCTGGCTCATGGGGGTCGATCTCCGATTGTTGTTTTTATAGAAGCTCGGGGGACGCCTCTCGCGAAAATCCGCCAGGGTCATACCTCAGTTAAGCCAGACTATATAGTAGGACTATTTACAAAACAACTCTTCCAAAGCATCGATTTTGCGCTTATGTTTAAGCACGCATAGAAAATATAGTCATACAATAAGAGAATCGATCATGTCTGATAAAAAGCCCGGCCTACGCTCCGCCCAGTGGTTTGGTACCGCCGACAAAAACGGCTTTATGTACCGCAGCTGGATGAAGAACCAGGGCATTGCCGACCATCAGTTCCATGGCAAGCCGATCATCGGTATCTGCAATACCTGGTCGGAACTGACACCGTGCAACGCGCATTTCCGCCAGATCGCCGAGCACGTCAAACGTGGCGTGATCGAGGCCGGCGGCTTCCCGGTGGAGTTCCCGGTGTTCTCTAACGGCGAATCCAACCTGCGCCCCACCGCCATGCTCACCCGCAACCTGGCGAGCATGGACGTGGAGGAAGCTATTCGCGGCAACCCGATTGACGGTGTGGTGCTGCTGACCGGCTGCGACAAGACCACCCCGGCCCTGCTGATGGGCGCCGCCAGTTGCGACGTGCCGGCCATCGTGGTCACGGGCGGGCCGATGCTCAACGGCAAGCACAAGGGCCAGGACATCGGCTCGGGCACCGTGGTGTGGCAGCTCAGTGAACAGGTCAAGGCCGGCACCATTACCCTGGATGATTTCCTCGCGGCCGAGGGCGGCATGTCGCGTTCGGCGGGCACCTGCAACACCATGGGCACCGCGTCGACCATGGCGTGCATGGCCGAAGCACTGGGCACTTCCCTGCCCCACAACGCGGCGATCCCGGCGGTGGATGCGCGGCGTTATGTGCTGGCCCATATGTCCGGCATGCGTGCGGTAGAGATGGTGCGCGAAGACTTGAAGCTGTCGAAGATCCTCACCAAGGAGGCGTTTGAAAACGCCATCCGCGTGAACGCCGCCATCGGTGGTTCGACCAACGCCGTGATCCACTTGAAAGCCATCGCCGGGCGCATCGGCGTCGAGCTCGACCTGGACGACTGGACCCGCATCGGTCGCGGCATGCCGACCATCGTCGACCTGCAACCGTCGGGGCGCTTCCTGATGGAAGAGTTCTACTACGCCGGCGGCCTGCCCGCCGTGCTGCGTCGCCTCGGTGAAGCCAACCTGATCCCGCACCCGAACGCCTTGACCGTCAACGGCAAGACCCTGGGCGAAAACACCAAGGACTCGCCGATCTACGGCCAGGACGAAGTGATCCGCACCCTCGACAACCCGATCCGCGCCGACGGTGGCATCTGCGTACTGCGCGGCAACCTGGCGCCACTGGGTGCGGTGCTCAAGCCGTCGGCGGCCAGCGCCGAGCTGATGCAGCATCGCGGCCGTGCGGTGGTGTTCGAGAACTTCGACATGTACAAGGCACGCATCAATGACCCGGAGCTGGACGTGGACGCCAACTCGATCCTGGTCATGAAAAACTGCGGGCCCAAGGGTTACCCGGGCATGGCCGAAGTCGGCAACATGGGCTTGCCGGCCAAGCTGCTGGCCCAGGGCGTGACCGACATGGTGCGGATCTCCGATGCGCGCATGAGCGGCACCGCCTACGGCACCGTGGTCTTGCACGTGGCGCCGGAAGCCGCTGCCGGTGGACCGTTGGCCACGGTGAAGGAAGGTGACTGGATCGAACTCGACTGCGCCAACGGTCGCCTGCACCTGGACATCCCCGACGCAGAGCTGGCGGCGCGCATGGCCGACCTCAAACCACCGCAGAACCTGATCGTCGGCGGTTACCGCCAGCTGTACATCGACCATGTGCTGCAGGCTGACCAGGGTTGCGACTTTGACTTCCTGGTGGGTTGCCGTGGGGCTGAAGTCCCCCGGCATTCCCACTAATTGGGATGCTATGATGCCGCGAATTTAAGTCAGAGCATCCCTGTCGTTATGGATCACCAGCCGTCCAAGCCGCGCAAGAGCATGCATGCCCAGATCGTTCAGGACTTGGGCATGCACATCGTTTCCGGTCGCTTCAAGCCCGAAGAACGGCTGCCCATGGAGGCCACACTCTGCGAGGAGTACAAGGTCAGCCGTTCGGTGTTGCGCGAGGCGACTCGCGTGCTCAGCGCCAAGGGCCTGGTGTATTCCAAGCCACGGGTGGGCGCAGTGGTGCGGCCGCGCTTGAAATGGCACCTGCTCGACCCGGACGTGTTGTCCTGGCTGATGCAGTCCACGCCCCACAGTGAATTCTTCAATACCTTGGCCGGTGTGCGGCGCATCCTCGAACCGGAGATCGCCGCCATGGCGGCGACCACCGCCACCGATGAAGACATCGCCACCATCGAAAAAGCCTACCAGGGCATGGAAACCGCGCAGACCCACGAACAGCTGTTGCAGGCTGACCTGGACTTCCACCGCGCCATTGCCGACGCCACCCGCAACGACTTGCTCGCTTATATGTGCAACATGCTGTCGTTGCCGTTGCGCGAGTCGATCAACATCACCAACCGCCGCCCGGACATCCAGGGCCTGAGCCTGCCCCGGCACAAGGCGATCCTCACCGCGATCCAGAACCGCGACGCCCTCGGCGCGCGGCATGCTTCGCTGGTGCAATTGGATGACACGCGGGTGGCGTTGGATACGGTGATGAATGTGCTCACGCCGTTGTAAGGTAAACGCAATCAAATGTGGGAGGGGGCTTGCCCCCGATAGCGGTGAATCAGTCACAGCAACATTGACTGGTCTACCGCTATCGGGGGCAAGCCCCCTCCCACATTGGGTTTTGTATAGGCCGTTATAGGGTGTAGGCGATGCCGACCTGCACTGTGCGCGGTTCGCCTGGGTAGGCGTATACGTTACCGAATGCACCTTCTTCATAGTCGCGGTTGAACAGGTTCTTCACGTCCAGGTTCAGCCGCACCTTGTCGTTGACCTTGTAGTAGCTGAGCAGGTCGACCACGGTGTAGGCGTCCATCGAGAAGGCGGTGTTGGAGGTCTGGCCGGCCCGCTCATCCACATACTTGCCACCCGCGCCCAGGCCCAGGCCTTTGAGGGCGCCGTCCTGGAATTCGTAGACGTTGAGCAGGCTGAAGCTGTTGCGCGGGATGTTCAGCAAGCGCGTGCCGGTGCGCAGGGTGTTGTCCTTGGTCACTTCGGCGTCCACGTAGGCATAGCCACCGATCACCCGCCATTCGGGGGTGATATTGCCAGCGACGTTGAGGTCGAAACCACGGCTGCGCACCTGGCCGGCGGCGACGCTGAAGGTGTTGTCCAGCGGGTCGGTGGTGAGGACGTTTTTCTTCTCGATCTGGTAGATCGCGGCGTCGACGCTGAGTTGACGGTCCAGGGCTTCCCACTTGATGCCCATCTCGTAGGACTTGCCCTTCTCCGGCTCAAACCCACCGCCCTGGCGGCTTGCACCGGTGTTGGGCTTGAACGAACGCGCGGCGTCGGCGTAGACCGCGACGGTGTCGGTGAGGTCGTAGATCACGCCGACGCGTGGGGTGACCGCGTTGTCGCTGGCTTCCCAGCTTTTACCGCCCGGCACGTAGGTGTGGTAGTCGTGCTCAAAGCGCTCGAAGCGTGCGCCAGCAAGGACTTTCAAACGCTCGGTGAGGGCAACCTGGTCCTGCACAAACGCGGCGTAGGTCTTGAGGTTTTCCTTGTCGTGAGTCGGCGTGCGTGTGAGGTTCGGGCGCGCCTGGCCATAAACCGGGTTGAAGATGTCGATGGGATAGCTACCCGCCACGCCGCTGGAACGCTGGATAATCGACTTGTAGTCGTAGTCTTCGAACTCGATGCCGGTGAGCAAGGTGTGATCAAAACCGCCGGCGGAGAAATGCCCGGTGAGATTGAGCTGGGTGTCTTTATCGGTCCACTCCAGTTTGCGGTAGTTGAAGTTACGGCTCAGGGTGCGACCGTCGGCGCCCAGGCTGTTGGCTTCGATGGCATTGCCTTGCAAGGTGCCGTCCAGCCACTGGAAACCACCGCCCAGGGTCCAGCTGTCGTTGAGCAGGTGCTCGAAACGCAGCTGGGCCATGCTGTTGTCGTTGTGCAGTTTGCCGACGTCCTTTTCACCCCAGAAGGTGTCGCGCGAGGCGGTGCCTTTTTGATTGGGGTAGCGCGTCAGGCCACGGTCCAGCGGATGGTTGTTGCGCATGAAGTCGCCTTCGAAGATCACCTTGGTGTCATCGCTGGCCTGCCAGGTGATCACCGGGGTCACGCCATAGCGTTCGGTTTCGACTTGATCACGGAACGTGTCACCGCCCTCGCCCACCACGTTCAGCCGATAGGCCAGGCGACCTTGTTCGTCCAGCGGGCCGGAGGCGTCGAGGGTGGCGCGCTGCATGCCCTGGTCATCCAGTTGGCTGCCGAGGGTCACGGTCGGCTCGGCCAGCGGTTGCTTGGAGACCACATTGAAGGTACCGCCGGGATCGCCACGGCCATACAGCATGGTCGCCGGGCCGCGCAGCACTTCGAGGCGTTCGATGGTGTTGGCGTCCGGCATGTTCGGATAGCCGCGGTTGATCGGGAAACCGTTGCGGTAGAACTCGCCGGTGGTAAAGCCGCGCACGGTGAAGGTGGTGAGCCCCTGGCCGCCGAAGTTGTTGGCGCGGCCCACGCCGCCGGCGTAGTCCAGTGCATCCTGCAAACGGGTGGCGCCGATGTCTTCGACTACATCCTTGGACACGACGCTGATGGACTGCGGGGTTTCATGAATCGAGGTGTCGGTGCGCGTCGCACTCGCCGAACGTGTGGCGTGGTATCCCTTGACCGGGCCTTGAGCCGTCTCGTAGTCCGCCTCGCCCGTGACATTGGTGGCTTGCAACTCAAGACTGGCCTTATCGGCAGGGACGACCTCTGCCCAGGTAAAAGGCGAAAACGCCTGAAGCACACAGAGGGAAATCAGGGTACGACGCATGGATGTTGAACCTAGTGAATGAGCCAGAAGGGGCGGCAAGCCTGCCAAAAAATCGCGGGAATGGTATATCAATCCATTCGCGTTTGACATCTATTCTCATTCACTATTTTTCAGGTAACAGCTTAAGTTTGACGCGAATCCAATGTGGGAGGGGGCAAGTCGAATCGTCGCACCGCCCCTCCCACATTTGGATTTTTATACAACGTTAGAAATGGATCCGATCAGCGATAGCGCTCCAGCCAATGGGCGTAAGGCGCCGGCAAGGTCCAGGAGGATTTTTCCACGCCCAGTTCCTTGGCCGCAAAGTACGCCCAATGCGGGTCAGCCAGGTGCGCACGACCGACCGAGACCAGGTCCAGGTGCCCAGACTGCAATGCGCCTTCTGCCAGTTGCGGCGTGCCAAAGCCCCAGGCCGAAGTCACCGGGATGCCCGCTTCGCGGCGCACGCGCTCGGCGATCGGGCCCATGAACGCCGGGCCCCATGGGATATTGGTGTCGGGGATGGTGAAGCCGACGCTGACGCTCAGCAGGTCCAGGCCGCCAGCCTTGAAGTTGCGGGCCAGTTCGATGGATTCGGTAAGGGTCTGCTCGTCACGGCCGTCGTATTCGATCACGCCAAAACGCGCGGTCAGCGGCAGGTTCTCCGGCCAGACTTCGCGCACGGCGGCCAGGGTTTCCAGGAGGAAACGGCTGCGGTTGTCGAAGCTGCCACCGTAGGCGTCGGTACGCTGGTTGGAATGCTCGGAGAAGAAGCTCTGGCCCAGGTAGCCATGGGCGAAGTGCAGTTCGATCCACTCGAAACCGGCGTCACGGGCACGGCGGGCGGCGTCGACGAAGTCCTGCTTGACCCGCGCGATGTCGTCCAGGGTCATGGCACGTGGCACTTGCGGCAGGTTGGCACCGAAGGCGATGGCCGACGGCGCGATGGTTTCCCAGCTGCGCGCATCGGAGGAAGGCATATGGTCGTCCCCTTCCCACGGGCGGTTGGCGCTGGCTTTGCGACCGGCGTGGCCGATCTGGATGCCTGGCACCGAGCCGGCAGCCTTGATGGCCTTGACCATGGGCACGAACGCTGCGGCGTGGGCGTCGCTCCAGATACCAGCGCAACCTGGGGTGATACGCCCCTCAGGCGCGACGGCGGTGGCCTCGACCACCAGCAAACCGGCGCCGCCACGCGCCATGCTGGCCAGGTGCACGAGGTGCCAGTCGTTGACGATGCCGTCATCGGCCATGTATTGGCACATTGGCGGGATGGCGATGCGATTGCGCAGGGTGACGTCTTTGAGTGTGAACGGTTCGAACAAAGCGGACATTGAGAACTCCGGGAGCGAGTGGATGATTCGATAGTTCGATGGTAATCGAACTATGGTATTCGATGATAGCCCCCTGTTATGATTCGTTTTATGCGAGCCTTTAAACACCCTCCCCCTGAAGACCTGACCCTCGAGCGTCTGTTGTACGCCCTGAGTGACCCGGTGCGCCTGGAAATCGTGCGTTGCCTGGCCGGTGTGCCCGAAGCCACCTGCGGCGAACTGGACGGCGGGCGCCCCAAGTCCAGCATGTCCCACCACTTCCGGGTACTGCGCGATGCCGGCCTGGTACACACCCGCAGCGTGGGCACTACCCATATGAATTCATTGCGCGGCGAGGTGCTTGAGGAACGCTTTCCGGGGTTGTTGCAGAGCATCCTGGCGCAACGATAAAAGCCGGATCAGTCCAGCAGCGCAATCAGCCGCGACTCGATCGTCATTTCCCGCACTTCCAGCACCGCCAACGTCACCGGCAACTTGAAGCGCCGCCGCCCTGCACTGCCGGGGTTTACGTAGAGTGTTGCGCCCCGCCATTCGATCAAGGGCTTGTGCGAATGGCCGGTGATCACCAGCCGAGTAGACGTGTCGAGTAAGGCGGGTACGTCGGCGATATCATGCACCACCAACGTCCGCCATCCGTCCACCTCCAGCATCAGATGATCGGGCACCTGCTCTGCCCACGGCGCGTCCTGGTCATTGTTGCCACGCACCACGTGCAGGGGCGCGATCTGTGCCAATTGCTGAAGAATTTCAAGGCTGCCGATATCACCGGCATGGATGATCTGCTCGCATCCCTGCAAGGCTGCGACAGCCTCAGGGCGCAGCAGGCCGTGGGTGTCGGAAATCACGCCAACTCTGGACATCGTGGTCCTATTTTTTGGATGAAGGCGCAGCGAGCGATTGCGCTCTGTAGGTTGTGTAAATCTTTTGAACCTCAGGATTATCAAGGCTTTCGTAGGTAATCCTTTCCTTATCAAGCCCATCCAAACCTTTTAGACCACCTATCATTCCTGGCCATTCGTCACGATGTGCAATATCGACCACGAAGGGTTGCAGGTAATCATTCAGATGCCCTTTAAACGGCTCTTTGATTTCCGCACTGAGTGCCCGGAGGTAATCATCCTTGTTGGTTTTTGACCATTCAATGGCGAACTTGGCTCGATAACAAAGTTCCATGAAAACCAGCAGAATCGTGCGCCCATTGCCATCGAGAAAAGGATGCGCGAATGCCAACTGGCCCATGACGTCACCAGGGCGCTCCCTGAAGCGCTTCTTGTTCGACGCCAGCTCAAATGCATAGTCGACGGAGAGTTTGATCGATGCCGGATGCTCAAACGGGGTATGGTGTGGATCGTCTTGAGAACCTTTGAAAACGGCAAGATGTGGAACAAGCTCAGTTCGATCCTTACCCGCCCAGTGATAAAAATCAGAGAACAGGAGCTCGTGCACTTTGAGTACGGACGAGTAATCGATACTTTTTTTTTGGGCCAAGTATCGAAGCGCGTCTTCCATGCTCAGTTCGAACGATAGATGCTCTGACTCTTTTATTTCGATGGGATCTTTAAGCTGTAGAGCATTTTGAAGGTACCCAGCGGTCTCAAAATCGCCGAAGGGATCAAAATTCATGCGCTTAACTTCTTCTTGGAGCGCCGCTTCTCTTGGAGGTAGCTGCCCTGAAGCGCCAGGGTTTCCGATTTGCTCAGAACACCCTTCCTCTTGAGATTGACCAACAACTGCTCCACACCATCCAACTCGACCACATCGCCAGCCAGGCTAGTAATCGCAGCAGCCATTCGGCTTATGCCATCACACTCAGCTGTAACATGATGAGCCCTGGCCAGGCGGCGCACGTGGCTGGCAATACTGATATCGGCTGTTTTAGTCATCTGAAATCCCTCAATTAGCTTCCAGAGCATAGCATGGTGCCCTCCTTCCACCTCAACCGAAGCGCACGCCACTTAAACGTTTCTGGTTCAGGGCGAACCTTCCTCACAAGCCGGCGTCCGAGCTAAGGCACTCCATGGCAGACCGGGGCGCCATCCAGATACACACGGTCTTTACCGTTGCCCTTGGCGGCGTAGAGATTGCGGTCGGCACGCTTGAGGACCGCCGACATATCGTCCCCGGCCGTAAAACGCGTCATGCCAGCACTGCAGGTGTAGTGATGGGGCGGTGCGACACTGTAGCGAATCCCATGCAACAGCCGCAGCGCAAAATCGCTGGCGACATCAGGGTCATCGCCCACCAGCAGCACGCCGAATTCCTCGCCGCCAATCCTGCCGAAACTGTGGCTGCCGGGGGTGGATTTCAGGCATGCGGCCATGGCGCAGAGAATCCGGTCGCCGACATCATGGCCGAACTGGTCATTCTTCAACTTGAAACTGTCGATATCCAACATCATGAAGTAGCCGGTATCACCGGCCGCAATCAGTTTGGAGAAGCTCTCCATAAAGGCGCGCCGGTTCAGGATGGAGGTCAAGTAATCCGTCTCGGCCAATTCCCGAAACTCACTCTCGACCAGTAACACGGAACGCAGGTTTTTCAGGTAGTAGACATTCAAGATAAAGCCGATCGATACCGACGCGGCACAGAAGATAAACACATAGGTGTCGACGCCGTCATAAAGGCTCAGCTGAATGTTGGGCCACGTCAGTAACCAGACCAGGGCGGCGCAAACCAGAAAATCCTGGACCACGATAAACAGGATTGCGCTGCTCATCACCAAAGTCACGGCCAGCGGCAAGGCGAACACCTGCAACGCGGGGCGGGTGTGCACCACATAGGCAAAACCTGCGGACAGCAGCACCATGTAGAACCCGCCCAGCGCCCGCCACAGCACATAATGCGTCACCACCCGGTGAACCCCATACACCACGCACAGCCCCAGCGTAACCAGCACCACCGGCCAGCCGAGCATCCCCCCACGATCCACCAGCAACACCGCCAGCCAGGCGAAAATCCCGATCAGTTCGGCCTGGGCGATGGCGGGCGACAACAGCCTCTGCATCCGTGGCCTGAGTTTCACATTTGCCGGCATCCCGTCACTCCCTGTGCATGCGTGGCCGGTGTGTCATCGGCATGACTCAGTTGAAGACTGTGCAGGCAGATCGCAAACGAATAGGCCATGAACCGTCTTACCAGCACGACAAAAGATGGCAGGACCTCAAGCTGCGTCTTGGAATGAATCTTGAAATAGCCCCGCTCGGCCCCCTCTTGCACCAGACGAATGACGTGGGTCTTGGACACCGAAAGTTGCTCAGCGATGGAAAGGTAGGACGATGACCTGAAACTTGCGCCCTGGTTATCCCGCGCACACGCATCGTTATAGATCGCCAGCATCAACATATGCCCGGCATCGCGTTTTACCAGCCAATAACAATCGGGCATCAACAGGTCAATGCTCAGGTTACGGCAGAGAAGCACCGAAAACCCTTTGAAATACCGGGCCAGATAGGCGCGATCATCCAACCCGACCATTGAACCGCAAACCGCGTGTTCGGGGCACATCACGCCCAGCGGCTCGACCATGGACGTGAGCATCGGCCTGATCTCCGCGCAGGCTTGGGACGATGGGCTGAACAGCCGCAGGCGGCTGTCGTCCGGATGCCTCGACACCGTCATGAACCCCAGCGCCCTGAACAGCAGGAAGATCGACTCCAGGCTGTTTCGCGAACAGAACCCGCGCGCCACACAAAACTCTTTCACCTCGGACAGCAGGGGAACTGGCTTGGCGAAATACGTGCTCAATAACGTAAAGGACACCATCAAGCGACTGAACTTCAGTGCAGTCTTGTAGAAAAACGGTCTTTTTGAATAGCACTCCAGCAGAACCGAATAATGGATACGAATACACCCTTCAAAATCCACATGGCGCTCAAACGCCCGCGCCGACTGTTCAATCGCCAGCTTCAACGAACCACTGCACATGAGAAAGAGCCCTGATCAAACAACTTGGATTCACTGATCTCAATTGCAGCACCGGTAATGGCGTTTTGCCTTGAGCGCAATCTATCGTGATTAGCTCAGGGGACATCGTCGTTACCAAAATTGTTCCAAAAAACCCAGGCGGCTTAACCGTTTCAGTCGCCGCGGCGAACCTTCCCCGCCAGCCGACGTCCGAGCTAAGGCACTGTTGCCTACCGCTCGCCGCGAGGTTGTCGTTTGAAAGCCGCCATCATCAAAAAGTACCGCCTGATCATCAAGACCATGGGCTACGTGGGCTGGTCGCTATTCTGGCTGTTGCTGTGGGACGTTGCCGTCACCGTGGACTTCATGTTGTTTCTCACCGCCAAGATCAACTTGCCGCTGATGCCCCTCACCCTGTTGGGCTCGGCACTGATCGTGCTCATCAGCTTTCGCAACAGCAGCGCCTATAACCGCTGGTGGGAGGCGCGTACGCTGTGGGGCGCGATGGTCAACAACTCGCGCAGTTTTGCCCGGCAGGTATTGACCTTGCTGGACGATCCCGACGGCGACGTGAACCCGGTCAAGTCCACCCTGCTGCGCCGCCACGTGGCCTACGTGAATTGCCTGGCCGCCCACCTCAGGGGCGAACCGTGCCCTGATGAAGTACGCGCCTTTATTCCCACCGAGGAATTCGCCCGCAACGGCGCCACCAACAACTTTGCCAATGACATCCTCACCGGCTCTGCGGCGTTGCTGGCCCGTGAATACAAGGCCGGGCACCTGGACAGCATTCGCCTGGCACGGTTGGAGTCGACCCTGGTGGACCTGTCCAATGCCCAGGGCGGCATGGAACGTATCGCCAACACGCCACTGCCCTACCCTTACGTGTATTTCCCCCGCCTGTTTATCTCTCTGTTCTGCCTGATCGTGCCCGTGGGCCTGGTGGAATCCCTGGGCTGGTTCACCCCGCTGGCGTCCACCGTGGTGGGCTTTATGCTGCTGGCCATCGAACGCATCGGCACCGACCTGCAAAGCCCGTTCCGCTCCAGCGAACACCAGATCCAGATGGAAGCCATCTGCGAAACCATCGAAAAGAACCTGCAATCGATGCGCCGCGACGCCCTGGCCGACCACCACATCGGCTGATCATGCCCCGCGCCCTAAAGTGCGTGCCCTTTCGGTCGATAAACCGAGGGTACGCATGGGCCATATCCCTTCATAACAACACATGCGGCATTCAGCACTAGCGTTTCCCCTTGCCAAAACTATAAATACCCGCAGGTGAAGTCATGAATATCAAGCAGAAGCTGACCTGGGCGTTCGCGGCTATCGCGTGCCTTCCGGTCATCCTGGTGGCCGTGTTGGTAGTGCTGAATCTGCGCGAGGGGGCCCTGGCCAATTTCCTCGACAGCAGCGGTCGCGAGATCCGTCAGATCGACAACGGCATGAAGCAGTTTTTCGATGGCATCAGCCAGAACGTCGACTTCGTGGCCAAGGACCCGCGCGTTGTCGCGGCCAAGGACCTCAAGAGCTACGCCGGCGCCGACGCCGCGCAGGTCCCCCTGACCCAGACCAACAAAGACCTGCTGGCGATTTTCGACCAGTTCGCCAAGAGCCACCCGAGCACCGCCTACTTGTCTTTGGGCCTCGCCGACGGCGGTTATGCCAGCTGGCCTGATGACACCAAACTGAACAACTACGACCCGCGCGTACGCCCCTGGTACAAAGCCGCCATCGCCGCGCCAGGCGCCACCGTGCGCACCGGTGCCTATTACTGGGCACCGGACGACGTGGTGCTGATCGGCACCGTGCACACCGTCGCCGACGCCACCGGCAACATCCTTGGCGTGGTCGGCCTGGACGTGTCGCTCAAGCAGCTCACCGAGCTGGTGCGCAACATCAAGCTGGGCGACAGCGGCTACCTGATGCTGGTGGAAGCCAACGGCAACGTGCTGGTGGACCCCAGCGACGCCAAGCACAACTTCAAGCCTCTGGCCGACCTGGGCCCCAACTACGCCGAACTGGCCAAGGGCGGCGACGGCGTGACCCAGATCGACATCGACGGCGTGGCCTACATGGCCAATGTGGTCAGTTCCAAGGATTTGGGCTGGCGCTTTATCGGCCTGATCAAACGCGATGAAGTAATGGCCGGCGCCACCAGCCTCACGTGGTTGATCGCCGCGATTGCCGCTGCCCTGGCCGTGGTGTTCGCGATTGTCGGCGCCAGCTTTGCCAGCATGATCGTACGCCCGATTCGCGGCGTGGCCGACGGCCTGCAAGAAATCGCCGAAGGCGAAGGCGACCTGACGCGCCAACTCAAGGTGCAAGGCAAGGACGAAACCGCCAGCCTGGCCGGCTGGTTCAACCAGTTCCTGAGCATGATCGCGCAACTGGTGCAGCGCATCGGCAACGCCTCTTCCGACCTGCAGACCGCCGCCGCCGACACCAGCGAAGTCGCCAATAACATGAACCAGGCCGCCGGCCGCCAACGGGAAGCCGTGGAGCTGGTGAGCACCGCGTTCAATGAAATGGTCGCCACCGCCAACGAAGTCGCGCGCTCCTGCAGCGCCGCCGCCGCGAGTGCCGACGAAGGCTACCGCGACGTGCACAATGGCCAGCAACATATCGGCGAAGCCACCGGCAGCGTGCTCAAGCTCAGCGAAGACCTGCAAAAGTCGACCCAGACCATGCAGTTGCTGGAGCAGGACAGCCAGAACATCAACACCATCCTCGACACCATCCGGTCGATCGCCGAACAGACCAACCTGCTGGCGCTCAACGCGGCGATTGAAGCCGCACGCGCCGGTGATCAGGGCCGAGGCTTTGCCGTGGTCGCCGACGAAGTCCGCGCCCTCGCCCGCCGCACCGCCGATTCAACCGGTGAAATCGACAGCCTGCTGGGCAACCTCGCCCGTCGCACCCAGGAAGTCACCCTGCAGATGCAAGGCAGCCTGCTGGTGTCCCACACCAGCGTGGAACGCATCCAGCAGGCCCGCGACAGCTTCGACAAGATCCAGGGTTCGGTGGACTCGATCCGCGACCAGAACACCCAGATCGCCACCGCCGCCGAAGAACAGCACCAGGTGGCCGAGGAGATTAACCGCCACATCGCGCAGATCCATGCCGATGCGCAACTGGTCGAAGGCTTTGCCCACTCGGCACAGACCGGATCAGGTCGGTTGACGGATATTTCCGGTCAGCTCAAGGGGCTGGTGGGCCGGTTCAAGTTCTAGCCTGACGCATTCGAGGCGGTGATCCACGCACCGCCTCGTTGGTTTAACCCTACGCCGCCACCTTGAGCTCGGTCGACCGCCCGGTTGCCTTGAAGAAAACCAGCACCGCAATCCCCAGCACGATCCAGCAACTGCCGCCGACCTTGGCGTAGATATCCGAATTGACCAGCACATAACTGATGATCACGAAGCCGATCAGCGGTACCAACCCGTGCACTATGCGGCGGCCGGCCCCCCGGTAATGCCAGGCCACAGCCACATGAAGCAGCAGGAAGGCGGTCAGCGCACCAAAGTTGCACATCGACGCCAACAGGTCGATCTGCCCGACAAACAACAGCCCCAGCACCAGGCTCAAGCCTGCCACCAACAGCGTGGCGCGTTGCGGTACGCCGGTCTTCGCGTCGATCTGGCTGAGAAACTGCGGCAACTGACGGTCCCGAGCCATGGCGAACAGCAGCCGTGACGTCGCGGCCTGGGCCACCAGTGAGTTGGCGATCGCCGCGCCGATGGCGACTGCCAGGGCAATCACGATTTGCAGCCAGGGGCCAGCCACCAGTCGACCGATTTCATAGAAGGCGTTGTTGGAGGCTTCGGGGCTCGGGTACTGGACCAGGTTGGGTTGAAGCAACGCCGCCAGCCAGGTCTGCACCATGAACAGCGCCGCCACCAGGGTCAGGGCCCACAACGTCGCGCGGCCCACGGCACGGCTACCGCCACGGGTTTCTTCGGACAAGGTGGAAATCGCATCAAAGCCCAGGAACGACAACACCGCCACCGACAGCGCGCTGAAGATCAGCGGCAGGGAAAACTCGGCCGGGTTGTACAGCGGCTTCATCGTCCAGCTCGCGCCATTGACGCCATTGCTGATGGCGATACTCGCCAGCACCACAAACACCACCAGCACCACCAATTGCCCGTACAGGAACAGGCGATTGGCGCGGGCGGTGGTCTGGATGCCGCGCAGGTTCACCAGCGTGTTGACCAGCACGAAAAACACGATCCACACCGGCTGGGATATCCCCGGAAAAACGTTGGCCATGGCATTCGCACCGATGACGTAGAGCAAGGTCGGCACCAGCAGATAATCCAGCAGGATCGCCCACCCCGCGAGGAAGCCCAACTGGCTGTTCAGGCCGCGACCGACATAGGCATACACCGAGCCCGCCACCGGAAACGCCTGGGACATCTGCTGGTAGCTGATCGCGGTGAAGAGCATGGCGACAAAGCCGATCAAGTAAGTCAGCGGCACCATGCCATGGCTGGCGTCGAATACGCCGCCAAAGATCGAGAACGGCGCCAGCGGCACCATGAAGACCATACCGTAGATCAGCAGGTCGCCCAGGCTGAGCTGGCGCTTGAGTTGCTGGGTATATCCGAAACGCGCGAGCTGCGCGCTGTCGGCGGGTGTGGGAATGTCGGACATGGATGCGCTCCGCAGGGATTGAACAGAAGCCTCACTCTAGGGCGACGCCCGTCCGGGCGTTATCCTGAAAACTACTAGGTTTTCGGCCTTGGCAGACTGTTTGCTTGAAAAACCGTGCATCCCAACACCCGGAGCCACCATGCACACCGACCTGATGACATTCAGCGATCAGCTCGCCCACTTGAACAGCGTTGATGCCTGCCTGGCCCATGTTCAGCAGGCCACCAACCGCCTCGGGTTCAAGACACTGATCTATGACTATGCGCCGGTCCCCGTCAGCCACGAGGGCGCGCTGATTACCCCCTCGGTGTTCAAGACCCTGAATGCCCCTGGGGATATGTACGCGCAGTGGTGCGAACGCGGCTATTACCAGATCGACCCGGTGCAACAGTGCGCTGCGCGGCGCACCACACCATTTGCCTGGTCGTTCAGCGCCGACACCGGCTGGAACGGCGCGCTGACCGAAGCCCACCGCCCGGTAGCCCACTACATCCGCGACTGCGGCCTGAGCACCGGCCTGACCGTGCCATTGCACTTGCCCGATGGCGGCTTTGCCACGCTGACCGCCATCATCGACGGCACACCGGCGGACGCCGAGCATCACACGCGGCAGAACCTCGGTGAAATGCTGGTGTTGGCCCATGCGCTCCAGGCCCAGGTCACCGACCTGCTCGCGCCGGCGGAACGCGACTGCACGTACATTCGTCTCACCCGTCGAGAACGTGAGTGCCTGCAGCATTCGGCCAAGGGGCTGACGGCCAAGGGCATCGCCGCCACGCTCCACCGCTCCGAGGCCACCGTCAACCTGCACCTGATCGCCGCCGCGCGCAAACTGGGCGCGCGCAACCGCGTGGAAGCCGTCGTACGTGGCTTGCATTACCGCCTGGTGGAAGTCTGAGAACCTAGCATTTTTGCCAGTGCACCTGAGCGCCTGCTTTGAATAGCCTGTACCCCATCGTTCCCCAATGAGGTACACAACATGCTGGTACGCGAAGGTTATGCCGATTTCGGTGATTACCGAACCTGGTTCCGGGTCACTGGCGACTTGAATTCAGGGCGCCTGCCCTTGATCGTTGCCCACGGCGGCCCCGGCTGCACCCATGACTACGTCGACAGTTTCAAAGACCTGGCCGCCACCGGCCGCGCCGTGGTGCACTACGACCAACTCGGCAATGGCCGCTCGACCCACCTGCCCCAGGCACCCAAGGATTTCTGGTGCGTGGACCTGTTCCTGGCCGAACTGGACAACCTGATCGCCCACCTGGGCCTGCGTGATTACGCATTGCTTGGGCAATCCTGGGGCGGCATTCTTGGTGCCGAACATGCGGTTCGCCAACCGGTCGGCCTCAAGGCCCTGATCATCGCCAACTCGCCGGCGTCCATGGAACTGTGGTGCGAAGCGGCCAACGAACTGCGCCAGGCACTGCCCGCCGACGTGCAAGCCACCTTGCAGCGGCACGAAGACGCCGGCACCACCGATACCCCTGAATACCGCGCCGCCTCCGACGTGTTTTACGCGCGCCACGTGTGTCGTATCCAGCCAATGCCCGCCGAGGTGGCACGCACCTTTGCCGCGATCGACGCCGACCCGACTGTCTACCATGCCATGAACGGCCCGACCGAATTCCATGTGGTCGGCAGCATGCGCAACTGGACCATCATCGACCGTCTGTCGCGCATCCAGGCACCCACCCTGCTGATTTCCGGGCGTTTCGACGAGGCCACGCCAGCGACGGTGCAGCCGTTTGCCGACGGGATTGAGGAGGTGCAGTGGCAGATTTTCGAGCAGTCCAGCCATATGCCCCACGTCGAAGAACGTGAGGCATGCATGGCGAGCGTCGCAGCGTTCCTCAACGCGCACTAGCCATACCGCCACCCCCGGTACCCGGCGGCCGTTGACGCCACCGGGGCCAGCAGGCCGAGGGATTTTCCAGCCCCCTCCATGACGACGCACTCCAGCCTCTTGCGCTTCTCGTATTATGGTATACCATCATACGGAAATCCCACGCATCCGATGGAGCCGTCCATGAGTTTCGAAATCCGCAAGATCGTCAGCTATGTAGAAGAAACCTTCATCGAAGGCGGCAAGGCCGCAGACACCCCGGTGAAAATGGTCGGCCTCGCCGTGGTCCTGAAAAACCCATGGCTGGGTCGCGGTTTCGTCGAAGACCTCAAGCCGGAAATCCGGGCCAATTGCTCCGACCTCGGCGCGCTGATGGTTGAGCGCCTGGTGGGCATCATTGGCGGCGCCGAAAACATCGAGGCCTATGGCAAGGCTGCCGTGGTCGGTGCCGACGGCGAGATCGAACACGCCAGCGCGATCATCCACACCCTGCGCTTCGGCAATCACTACCGTGAAGCGGTCAAGGCCAAGAGCTACCTGAGCTTCACCAACAAGCGCGGCGGGCCGGGCACCTCGATCCAGATCCCGATGATGCACAAGGACGACGAAGGCCTGCGTTCGCACTACATCACCCTGGAAATGCACATCGAAGATTCGCCGCGTGCCGACGAAATCGTGGTGGTCCTGGGGTGCGCCGACGGTGGCCGCCTGCATCCACGGATCGGTAACCGTTACATCGACCTGGAAGAACTGGCGGCGGAAAAAGCCCAGTAAGCACGGCCGGCCACCACAACAAAAAACATGCAGGAGCGCTCCATGATTCGGCTCACCGCTGAACGCACCCCGGCTGGAACCAGTTATCTGGCGACCGGCCAAGGCCAGCCTGTGGTTTTGATCCACGGCGTGGGCCTGAATAAAGAAATGTGGGGCGGGCAAGTCGTTGGCCTTGCCTCGAACTACCGCGTGATCAGCTATGACATGCTCGGCCATGGCGCCAGCCCGCGCCCGGCCGCCGGCACGCCGCTGCTGGGGTATGCCGACCAGTTGCTGGAACTGCTCGACCACCTGCAACTGCCCCAGGCCACGGTGATCGGTTTTTCCATGGGCGGCCTGGTCGCGCGGGCGTTTGCCCTGCATTACCCCGAACGCCTGCAAGGCCTGGTGGTGCTCAACAGTGTGTTCAACCGCAGCCCCGAACAGCGTGCCGGCGTGATTGCACGCACCGCCCAGGCCGCCGAACACGGCCCGGATGCGAATGCCGAAGCCGCGCTGTCGCGCTGGTTCAGCCGTGAATATCAGGCGGCCAACCCGGCGCAGATCGCCGCCCTGCGTGAAACCCTGGCGGGCAACGACCCCCAGGGCTACCTGACCACCTACGAACTGTTTGCGACCCAGGACATGTACCGCGCCGACGACCTCAAGGGTTTGCGCGTACCGACCCTGGTCGCCACCGGCGAACTCGATCCCGGTTCAACCCCGGAAATGGCCCGGCAACTGGCCGATCGTATTCCCGGCGCCACCGTTGCGGTGCTGGCCGAGCAACGGCATATGATGCCGGTAGAATCGCCACGCCTGGTCAACCAGCTGCTGCTGGGTTTCCTCGACACGGTGTACGCCCAAAACAATCCAATCAAGGGGATCGTTGCATGACACTCGCACGCTTCCAGATGTGCATCGGCGGTGAATGGGTCGATGCCCTGTCCGGCAAGACTTTCGACAGCCTCAACCCGGCCCTCGCCGAACCCTGGGCGCAACTGCCCGACGCCGACGAAGCCGACGTGGAGCGCGCCGTGCAGGCCGCCCAAAGCGCCTTCGACAGCCCGGCCTGGCGTGGCCTCACCGCCACCGCACGGGGAAAATTGCTGCGCCGCCTGGGCGACCTGATCGCCGAGAACAAAGAGCAACTGGCCCAGCTGGAAAGCCGCGACAACGGCAAGTTGATCCGCGAAACCCGTGGCCAAGTGAGCTACCTGCCGGAGTTCTTCCACTACACCGCCGGCCTGGCCGACAAGCTCGAGGGTGGCACCCTGCCGCTGGATAAGCCGGATCTGTTCGCCTACACCGTGCACGAAGCCATGGGCGTGGTCGCCGCGATCATTCCGTGGAACAGCCCGCTGTACCTGACCGCGATCAAGCTCGCGCCGGCCCTGGCGGCGGGCAATACCATCGTGATCAAACCCTCGGAACACGCCTCGGCAACCATCCTCGAACTCGCGCGCCTGGCCCTCGAAGCCGGGATCCCGCCAGGCGTGGTCAATGTGGTCACAGGCTTTGGCCCCAGCACCGGCGCCGCCCTCACCCGCCACCCACTGGTGCGCAAGATCGCCTTCACCGGCGGCGCGGCCACGGCCCGCCATGTGGTGCGCAGCAGCGCGGAGAACTTCGCCAAGCTGTCCCTGGAACTGGGCGGCAAGTCGCCGAATATCATCTTTGCCGACGCCGACCTCGACAGCGCCATCAACGGCGCGATTGCCGGTATCTACGCGGCGTCCGGGCAGAGCTGCGTGTCCGGTTCGCGCCTGCTGGTGCAGGACGAGATCTACGACGAATTCGTCGAGCGCCTGGTGGCTCGCGCCCAGCGCATCCGCATCGGTAACCCCCAAGACGACGCCAGCGAAATGGGGCCCATGGCCACCGCGCAGCAACTGGCCGTGGTCGAAGGCCTGGTCGCGGAAGCCATCGCCGAAGGCGCGCGCTTGCGCACCGGTGGCAAACGCCCGCAGAACCTCGGTGAAGGCTGGTTCTATGAGCCGACGCTGTTCGAGTGCGACAGCAACTCGATGAAGATCATGCAGGAAGAAGTGTTCGGCCCGGTGGCCTCGGTCATCCGTTTCAAGGATGAAGCCGAAGCGCTGGCCATCGCCAACGACTCGCAGTTCGGCCTCGCCGCCGGCATCTGGACCCGCGACCTCGGCCGCGCCCACCGCCTGGCGCGGGACGTGCGCTCGGGGATCATCTGGGTCAACACCTACCGCGCCGTGTCGGCAATGGCGCCTATCGGTGGCTTCAAGAACAGCGGCTACGGACGTGAAAGCGGCATCGATTCGGTACTCGCCTACACCGAGCTGAAGACGGTGTGGATCAACCTCTCCCAGGCGCCCATGCCTGATCCTTTCGTGATGCGTTAAGAGACCCCGACCATGATCGAACCCGGCATTTACAAAGACGTCATGAGCTCGTTCCCTTCGGGCGTCACGGTGGTCACCACCCTCGACCCCGACGGCGGCATCGTCGGCATTACCGCCAGTGCGTTCAGCGCACTGTCGATCGACCCGGCGCTGGTGCTGTTCTGCCCCAACTATGCGTCGGACACCTACCCGATCCTGCGCGACAGCAAGCGCTTCGCGATCCACTTGCTGTCCGCCGACCAGACCGCCGAGGCCTATGCTTTCGCCAGCAAAGGCAAGGAAAAGGCCAAGGGCATCGAGTGGCACCTGAGCGAGCTGGGCAACCCGCTGCTGGCCAAGGCCACGGCGATCATCGAGTGCGAACTGTGGCGCGAATACGACGGCGGCGATCACGCGATCATCGTCGGCGCGGTGAAGAACCTGATCCTGCCCAAGGAACCGGTCACGCCGATGATCTACCACAAGGGCAAGCTGGGCCCGCTGCCGGCCCTGGCCTGAGGCGCGCGGGGGCCGTGAGGGTTTGTCGCTTAAGGAACGCAGCATGATAAACTTGGGCACGATTTTCGGCCCTCAATCGGCCCCGGCCGGCCGAGGCCTCCAGTTAACCGCTAAATTCAGAGCAGACCCCATGAAACGCGCGCCCCTCGACGACAGCTTCAAGGTCAATCACAACCCGGTCACCCTGCGCGAAATCGTGCTGGAAAAACTGCGCAGCGCCATCATGAACTTCCAACTGCTGCCCGGTGACCGCCTGGTGGAGCGCGACCTGTGCGACCGCCTCGGCGTCAGCCGCACCTCGGTACGCGAAGCCTTGCGTCACCTGGAGTCCGAAGGCCTGGTGGAATTCGCCGATGCCAAGGGCCCGCAAGTGGCGATCATCACCCTGGCGGACGCCGTCGACATCTATGAACTGCGTTGCGTGCTCGAAGGCTTGATCGTGCAATTGTTCACCCTGCGCGCCAAGGCCAAGGACATCAAGGCCCTGGAAAAAGCCCTGGAAGAAAACCGCAAGGCCCTCAAGGACGGTGAGCTGCAGCAGGTGATCGACTCGGTCCAGGGCTTCTACGACGTGCTGCTCGAAGGTTCGGGCAACCATGTGGCGGCCACCCAGTTGCGCCAGTTGCAGGCGCGCATCAGCTACCTGCGCGCCACCTCGGTGTCCCAGGAAAACCGTCGCGGCACCAGCAATCAGGAAATGGAACGCATGGTCCAGGCGATCAAGAGCGGCGACCCGCTGGCGGCCCACCAGGCCTGCGTCGATCACGTGCGCGCCGCCGCCGCCGTGGCCCTGGACTACCTCAAGCGCAAACAGGAAGAAACCGGCAAGATTCCGGAAATCACCCTGCCCATCGCACTGAAAGAACCGCGCATAGGTCACTGACCGTGTCCAGCCCCAGCTTTTGCCCGACATGCGGCGGCAGTGACCTCGGTCACCAGCTGCCACCGGGCGATACCCATGAGCGCCTGATGTGCCGGGGCTGCGGCTATATCCACTACATCAATCCCAAGATCATCGCCGGCTGCATCATCGAGCAGGACGGCAAATACCTGCTGTGCCAGCGCGCGATTCCGCCGCGCCCGGGCACCTGGACATTGCCTGCCGGTTTCATGGAAGGTGGCGAAACCACCGAACAGGCCGCGCTGCGAGAGGTGTGGGAAGAGAGTGGCGTACGCGCCGAGATCGTCTCGCCCTACTCCATCTTCAGCGTGCCCAGGATCAGCGAGGTCTACATCATCTTCCGCGCCATCGCGCTGGAGATCACCGGCCAGTTCGGCCCGGAGACCCTCGACTACAAATTCTTCGCGCCCGAGGAGATTCCCTGGGACAGCATCTACTACCCGGCGATCCGGCAGATCCTCGAACGGTATATCGAGGAACGCCAGGCTGGGGTGTATGGCATCTATATCGGTAATGACGACAGCGGCAAGATCCACTTCATCCGCTGATCTTCAGCTAAACCGGGTCCAAATGTGGGAGGGGGCTTGCTCCCGATAGCAGTAGGTCAGTCAATACATGAAGTGACTGAACTACCGCCATCGGGAGCAAGCCCCCTCCCACATTTGAATCGGTTTATACCTGAAAAAATCAGCGCGCCAGCCCTTCCACGATGATGATCTGCGCCTGCCCTGCCCCCTCGCGGTGTCCCTTCGCCTCCTGATACTCCCTGGACTCATAACACGCCACCGCCTGCTCATAGCTCTCAAACTCAATCACCACATTACGCTGCCGTGCCGGCCCGCCTTCCATCGCTTCGCTGCGCCCGCCCCTGGCCAGGAACCGTCCGCCAAACTTTGCAAACGCCGCCGGCGCGCGCTGGGTGTACTGCGTGTATTGCTCTACATCGGACACATCCACATGGGCAATCCAGTAGGCCTTCATCGGGACATCCTCTTATTTAGAATTTGTGGTATACCATAATACATACAACCAACAAGTCGAGCATTTTACATGGCCTTCAACAGCATCGCAGACATCATCGAAGACTATCGCCAGGGCAAGATGGTGCTACTGGTGGACGACGAAGACCGGGAAAACGAAGGCGACCTGCTACTGCCCGCCGCCTGCTGCACCGCCGAGACTATTAGTTTCATGGCCCGCGAAGCCCGTGGCCTGATCTGCCTGACCCTCACCGACGAACACTGCCAGCGCCTGGGCCTGGAACAGATGGTGCCGAGCAATGGCAGTGTGTTCAGCACCGCATTTACCGTGTCCATCGAGGCCGCCAGCGGCGTGACCACCGGCATTTCCGCCGCCGACCGCGCGCGTACCGTGTCCGCTGCCGTCGACAGCAATGCCGGACCGGCCGACATCGTGCAGCCGGGGCATATCTTCCCGTTGCGCGCCAAGGACGGTGGTGTATTGACCCGCGCCGGTCACACCGAAGCCGGTTGCGACCTGGCGCGCCTGGCCGGGCATACGCCGGCCTCGGTGATTGTCGAAGTGATGAACGACGACGGCACCATGGCGCGCCGCCCCGACCTGGAAATCTTCGCGCGCAAGCACGGCATCAAGATCGGCACCATCGCCGACCTGATCCACTACCGCCTCAGCACCGAACGCACCGTGGTGCGCATCGGTGAACGCGACCTGCCCACGGTGCACGGCACATTCCGCCTGATCACCTTTGAAGACCGCATCGACGGCGGCGTGCACATGGCCATGGTGATGGGCCAGTTGCACCGCGATACCCCGGCGCTGGTGCGCGTACATGTGATCGACCCGCTGCGCGACCTGGTCGGTGCCGACTACAGCGGCCCGTCCAATTGGACGCTGTGGGCGGCCTTGCAACGTGTCGCGGCTGAAGGCAGCGGCGTGGTGGTAGTGCTGGCCAACCATGAATCGTCCCAGGCGCTGCTGGAACGCGTGCCGCAACTGACCCAGGCACCGCGCCAGTTCAACCGTTCGCAGTCGCGCATCTATTCCGAAGTGGGCACCGGGGCGCAGATCTTGCAGGACCTCGGCGTCGGCAAGCTGCGTCACCTCGGCCCGCCCCTCAAATACGCCGGGCTCACCGGCTACGACCTGGAGGTGGTCGAGAGCATTCCCTTCACCGAATGACGGATAACCGGTAAGGCAAAATGCTTGCACAAAGTTTGGAATACCATAATATGATATTCCATAGACCGAACGCTTCTGCCAAGTGCGCCCGCCACGGAGAGCACCAATAACAGCCCTTGGCACGGTCGCCTTTTGGGGTCTCGATTAGAGGCCCCCGATAGACCTACTGCTCCCGATAGGCGGGCATTACCAAGCCCGCTCAATAACAAAACAAATGAGGGCGTGAAAATGGTGTTGAACAAACGTGCAACCGCGGTGCTGTTCGCGGGCTTATTGGCTGCGGCCACTCACGCGGCCATGGCGGCCGAAAGCGTCAATTTCGTGAGCTGGGGCGGTAGCACCCAGGATGCGCAGAAGCAGGCCTGGGCCGACCCGTTCAGCAAGGCCAGCGGCATTACCGTGGTCCAGGACGGCCCCACCGACTACGGCAAACTCAAGGCCATGGTCGAAAGCGGCAACGTGCAGTGGGACGTGGTGGATGTCGAGGCCGACTTCGCCTTGCGCGCCGCCGCCGAAGGCCTGCTCGAACCGTTGGACTTCTCGGTGATCCAGCGCGACAAGATCGACCCGCGCTTCGTCTCCGACCATGGCGTCGGTTCGTTCTTCTTCTCTTTCGTGCTCGGTTACAACGAAGGCAAGCTCGGCGCCGGCAAGCCCCAGGACTGGACCGCGCTGTTCGACACCAAGACCTACCCCGGCAAACGCGCCCTCTACAAATGGCCAAGCCCCGGCGTGCTCGAACTGGCGCTGCTGGCCGACGGCGTCCCGGCCGACAAGCTCTACCCCCTGGACCTGGACCGCGCCTTCAAGAAACTCGACACCATCAAGAAAGACATCGTCTGGTGGGGCGGCGGTGCGCAGTCGCAACAGTTGCTGGCGTCCGGCGAAGTCAGCATGGGCCAGTTCTGGAACGGTCGCATCCACGCCCTGCAGGAAGACGGCGCGCCCGTGGGCGTGAGCTGGAAGCAGAACCTGGTCATGGCCGACATCCTCGTCGTGCCTAAAGGCAGCAAAAACAAAGCCGCTGCCATGAAGTTCCTCGCCAACGCCAGCAGCGCCAAAGGCCAGGCGGATTTCTCCAACCTGACCGCCTATGCACCGGTGAACATCGACAGCGTGCAACGCCTGGATTCGGTACTCGCGCCGAACCTGCCGACCGCCTACGTCAAGGACCAGGTCACCCTCGATTTCGCCTACTGGGCCAAGAACGGCCCGGCCATTGCGACACGGTGGAATGAATGGCTAGTCAAATGAAAATGACGGCAACCACACCGACCGGGAGCGCCCTCGGCGCTGCCGGCGCGGTTTCGGCCAAGGCCGGGGCGCCGTCCCTGGCGCAGCGCTGGCGGGGCTCGAGCAACCTGATCCCGGCCCTGCTGTTCCTCGGCCTGTTCTTCCTGGCGCCGTTGATCGGCCTGTTGCTGCGCGGCGTGTTGGAGCCAGTACCGGGCCTGGGTAACTATGAACAGCTATTCGCCAACTCGGCCTATGCACGGGTGCTGCTCAACACCTTTTCGGTGGCGGGCCTGGTGACCCTGTTCAGCCTGCTGCTGGGCTTTCCACTGGCCTGGGCGATCACCCTGGTGCCGCGCGGTTGGGGACGCTGGATCCTCAACATCGTGCTGCTGTCGATGTGGACCAGCCTGCTCGCCCGCACCTATTCCTGGCTGGTGTTGCTGCAAGCCTCCGGGGTGATCAACAAGGCGCTGATGGCCCTGGGCATCATCGATGTGCCCCTGGAGATGGTGCATAACCTCACCGGCGTGGTGATCGGCATGAGCTACATCATGATCCCGTTCATCGTGCTGCCATTGCAGGCGACCATGCAGGCCATCGACCCGATGATCCTGCAGGCCGGCTCGATCTGCGGCGCGAGCCCGTGGACCAACTTCTTCCGCGTCTTCCTGCCGCTGTGCCGGCCGGGGTTGTTCTCCGGCGGCCTGATGGTGTTCGTGATGTCCCTCGGTTACTACGTCACCCCGGCGCTGCTCGGCGGTGCACAGAACATGATGCTGCCCGAGTTCATCATCCAGCAGGTGCAATCGTTCCTTAATTGGGGCCTGGCCAGTGCCGGCGCCGCGTTGCTGATCTTCATCACGCTGGTGCTGTTCTACTTCTACCTGAAGCTTCAGCCGGAATCCCCGGTTGGCGCCAGCAACGCGAGGTAAGCCGTCATGCTCCTGACCCCCAATGCCATGAGCCGCAGGATGCGCTTGGGCCTCTACACCACCACCGGGTTGATTGGCCTGTTCCTGCTGCTGCCGATCGTGTTCATCGTGCTGCTGTCGTTCGGCTCGTCGCAATGGCTGGTGTTCCCGCCGCCGGGCTGGACGCTGAAATGGTACGGCCAGTTCTTCTCCAACGCCGACTGGATGAACGCGGCCATGGCCAGCCTCAAGGTGGCCGTGCTGACCACCGTGTTCGCCGTCGCCCTGGGCCTGCCTACCGCCTTTGCCCTGGTGCGCGGGCGCTTCCCCGGCCGCGAATTGCTCTACGGCCTGTTCACCCTGCCGATGATCGTGCCGCTGGTGATCATCGCCGTGGCGGTGTATGCGCTGTTCCTCAAGCTGGGCTACACCGGCACGATGTTCGCCTTTGTGGTCAGCCATGTGATCGTGGCGCTGCCGTTCACCATCATCTCGATCATCAACTCGCTGAAGCTGTTCGACCAGTCGATCGAAGACGCGGCGGTGATCTGCGGCGCCTCGCGGTTGCAGGCGGTGTTCAAGGTGACCTTCCCGGCGATTCGCCCGGGGATGGTGGCCGGTGCGTTGTTCGCCTTCCTGGTCTCGTGGGACGAAGTGGTGCTCAGCGTGATGATGGCCAGCCCGACCCTGCAAACCCTTCCCGTAAAAATGTGGACCACCCTGCGCCAGGACCTGACGCCTGTGATCGCCGTCGCGTCGACGCTGCTGATCGGCCTCTCGGTGCTGGTCATGGTGATTGCCGCCGCCGTTCGCCGGCGTACCGAAACCCGCGCTTGAGCGCCGAGGAGAAGAACATGAGTGCAGTGATCAACGATGTCGCGCAGAGCCATGGCCAACCCCTGGTCAGCCTGCGCAACCTGAACAAGCACTACGGCGAATTCGCTGCCGTGGACAACATCTCGCTGGACATCAAGGACGGCGAATTCCTCACCTTCCTCGGCTCCAGCGGCTCGGGTAAAAGCACCACGCTGTCGATGCTTGCCGGTTTCGAAACGCCGAGCAGCGGCGAGATCCTGGTCAGCGGCCAATCACTGGTCAACGTGCCGCCGCACAAGCGCGATATCGGCATGGTGTTCCAGCGTTACTCACTGTTCCCGCATTTGTCGGTGCGCGACAACATCGCCTTCCCCCTGGCGATTCGCAAACTGGCCAGCGCCGAACGCGAAAAGCGCGTCGACGCCATGCTCAAGCTGGTGCAACTGGAGCCGTTCGCCCATCGCCGCCCTTCGCAATTGTCCGGCGGCCAACAGCAACGGGTCGCCATCGCCCGCGCGCTGGTGTACGAGCCACGCATCCTGCTGATGGACGAACCCCTCGGTGCCCTCGACAAGAAGCTGCGCGAAGACCTGCAAGACGAACTGCGTCAACTGCACCGGCGCCTGGGCATCACCATCGTCTACGTGACCCACGACCAGGAAGAAGCCATGCGCCTGTCCCAGCGCATCGCGATTTTCAGCCACGGCAAGATCGTCGGCCTGGGCAGCGGCTTCGACCTCTACCAGAACCCGCCGAACGCGTTCGTGGCATCGTTCCTCGGCAATTCCAACTTCCTCAAGCTCAAGGCCCAGGGCAACGCCGTGGCGACGTTCGAAGGCCAGGCGCTGTCGATCCGCCTGACCAGCGGGCTGCACACCGAGCAGGATGTGCTGCTGATGGTACGCCCGGAAAAAGCCCTGGCGCTGAGTGTCGAACAGGCCGCTGAACAACCATTGGCGGCGGGCTGGAATGAAGTGTCGGCGATTGTGGGTGAGGTGCTGTTCCTCGGCGAAAGCCAGACCTGCACGGTGAAAACCCTGGGCGGCACGTCGATGACAGTCAAGGCACTGTCCGCTGCCGGCATGCCGCTCAAGGCCGGCGACCCGGTGCGTGTGCGCTGGGCGACGGCGGATGCGTGTGTGTATACCGAGTGGGCTGAAAGCGATCTGAACAAGGCCGCTGGCGCGCATTGAGTCACGCCCCACCACTCGGTGCCTCGCCTAGGCTTGGCATGCCCTCACTCCGGCCAGCGTGGTTAACGGGGCGCCTGAGATCACGATCAAAGGCAAGAGCAAAAGCAGGCTGATACCTCACGGATGTATGGAGATCAAACTGTGGGAGGGGGCTTGCCCCCGATGGCGGCCTCTGGGCCGACCATTTGCTGGGGTTGGAATGAGTAC
>JAEAMG010000311.1_pt1 | contig 64115 bp, 60 predicted proteins | sample 8958741 | NCBI WGS metagenome assembly JAEAMG01 (sample SAMN16933256, study PRJNA681125) | bioreactor sludge metagenome | isolation source: anaerobic bioreactor treating anionic surfactant - SDBS | place: India: Bengaluru | collected 2019-02-28 | reverse complement strand
ATCACTATCAACTAATCACCCCGGAACCAATCATCTCATCTGCATCGTACCAAGCCGCAAACTGCCCTTCGGTAATACCTCTCTGAGGCATGTCAAATATGATATATAGACCATTTTCCCTCATGAAAAGCCTTGCCCTCTGGAGAGGTTGCCTGTACCTGATTCTGACAAGATAGTCCCGGACATCTCCGGGCTCCATTTTCAGATCCGCCCTGATCCAGTGACACTCCTCTCTCTGTATCAGAAGTCCTTTGCGGTATAATCCGGGATGATCCTGACCCTCACCCACAAATATCAAATTTTCAACAACATCTGTCTCTATTATGAATATTGGTTCAACATGTCCCCCGATATTCAACCCCTTCCGCTGACCTATAGTATAGAAGTGAGATCCCTGATGTTTACCAATAATCTTCCCCTCTTCTGCTTTGTATCTGTATTTTGCAGAAAGTTCATCCAGCAAACTCTCGCAAATTACCTCGTAACCGGGTACATTGTATTTGAAAAAGTCGTTTTCCTTGTAAAAGTCCCCGAATATCTCAACAACATCTCCCTCTTTCGGTGCAAGTTTCTGTTGAAGAAAAACGGGGAGATCTACCTTGCCTACAAAACATATACCCTGGGAATCCTTCTTCTCAGCCGAGGGCAGACCTGCCTCTGCAGCAATCCTCCTGACCTCCGGTTTAAGAAGGTGTCCGATAGGGAAAAGTGCCCGGGAAAGCTGTTCCTGAGTCAGTTGGCATAGAAAATAGCTCTGATCTTTATTGGGATCCGAGCCTGCCAGTATCCGGAATATCTCCTTTCCCTCACTGTTAGTGAAGCTCTCCTTCCTGCAATAGTGTCCCGTTGCGACAAAATCAGCTCCGAGAGCCAGTGCCTCCTTAAGAAAAGCCTCAAATTTTATCTCGCTATTGCACATCACATCCGGATTTGGGGTTCTTCCGTGTTCATATTCCGCAAACATATAGTCAACCACACGTTTACGATAAACAGAACTCAAATCCACAAAATGGAAAGGTATACCAATCTTTCTGGCAACCATCTCTGCCACAGACCTCTCCTCTTCCCACTCACAATCTCCGTGCAACGTACCGGTAGTATCACTCCAGTTTTGCATAAACATTGCAATCACATCGTAACCTGCCTGTTTAAGAAGCAGGGCAGCTACGCTGGAATCAACTCCGCCAGAAAGTCCGACTGCGATTTTCATTATATGTATTGTTGTGAATTATCGATAGAGTATAAAGAAAAAGGGGCAAGCTGAATATATCGCACCGCTACAACCACCTGCCCTTGCTGCCTTCCGGCCCTGGGGGAGTTCAGTGGGAGCTGGTCGTATAAGACTTACCCCGCACAAAGATACAACTATTTTACAAAGTGAAGAAAAAAACTATTTGGGAAGATTGTCAAAAACAAATGGGAGTAACCCCTCCACGCTATCTATCACCTGTGTAATCTTCTCTCCTCCAATGATAATCCTTATATTATTGCCGGATCTCTGTTCTGTTTCGGCAAGCACCTGGCGACAGGCTCCACAAGGATATGTCGGATTGTCACATATATCACCATTCACAGATGCTGTTACAGCCAAAGCCTCAACCTTTACATCTGGAAATCTTGAGTTTGCATAAAATATCGCCACCCTTTCGGCACATAATCCTGATGGGTATGCTGCGTTTTCCTGGTTGCTTGCAGAGATTATCTCACCGTTTGCCAATCTCACGGCTGCTCCTACATTAAAACGCGAATATGGGGCGTAAGAGTTCTTTGTGGCCTCTATGGCAACATCCAGCAACTCTTTATCCTTTGCCGGGAGCTCATTATTGGAGTTGTATTCCGAATACGAGATTGTAATACTCTTTCTGTTCATCTGATTTTTAATTGCAATTGATGCAAAATTAGTATTTTTGCACGATTGAGTAACACCTCACTATGTTATTTCTTAGAAATTCAATAGCTACCCTGTTTTTACTTCTCTTGTTCAACAGCCAGGCTCTGTCTCAGAAAACGAGCCGGACAGAATACATCCTCAAATACAAGGATATTGCAATCAAACAGATGCAGACACACGGCATACCTGCAAGTATTACTCTTGCACAGGCATGTCTTGAGTCGGCTGACGGGAATTCCACGCTTGCAAGGGAGGCAAACAACCATTTCGGCATCAAATGCCATAACTGGACAGGAGACACCTTCCTTCACGATGATGACACAAGAAATGAGTGTTTCAGAAAATATCTCACTGTTGAACAGTCATTCCAGGACCACTCAGATTTTTTAAGGTACAGGGAGAGATATAAATTTCTCTTTGATCTCGACCCCACCGATTACAAAGGGTGGGCAGAGGGCCTTAAAAAAGCGGGGTATGCCACAAATCCAAACTATGCTCAGAGCCTGATAAAGATTATCGAAGATTACAACCTTTCTCAGTATGATCATATGACAGGTAGTGTACCGCCGAGTCCGAAGGAGATTATAGCAGACAAGGAGTACAAACCTGTTGAGACCAGCTCTTTGTACAAAATCTCACTAACCCGTGAACTGTTTAAGAAGAATGGAGTTGCTTATATACTCGGCAACCATATGGATACTTATGAAAATATTGCCAGGGAGTATAGTCTGTTTACAAAAGAGCTTCTAAGATTCAATGACCTTGACAAAAGCCGGCCTATTGAAGACGGTACTGTTATCTACGTTGAGAAGAAGAGGGCTAAAGGGGACAAATTCCTGGAGAAACATATTGTGGAACAGGGTGAGACATTGTACGACATCTCACAAAAGTACGGTATACGGCTCAATGAGCTCTATAAAATTAATGGCATGAAAAAAGGTGCCATGATTAATTATGGCCAGGAAATTAAATTAAGATAATGATAGCCGGAAAAAAAACATACATTTTTATTGCCGCAGGAGTTGCTGCTTTGGGACTGCTGTTCTCCGTAATGGCATACAGGACATTTTTTATGTCAAATATAACCGGAGATGGGTCATACCTTTACATACCCCATAATTCAGGATATAACCAACTTTCTGACAGTCTTGAGAAGAGCGGATCAGTCAAATCCATGAAGTGTTTTAAAAGGGCAGCCGGATTTGAAGGTTTGGAAAATGAGATAAAGCCGGGAATGTACCACCTCAAACCAGGCATGAGCAACCATCAGATAATAAGGATTATCAAGAGAGGATGGCAAACCCCCGTAAGAATCACATTATCAGGCAATATAAGAAATATGGAGAAGCTCTCTTCTCTCCTGTCGAGAAAAATAGAGAGTGACTCCACAGAGATACTTGCTACACTGAAAGACAGCATTCTGACCGACTCTCTCGGGTTTACCCCTTTAACGTTCCCATCAATGTTCCTGCCCGATACTTATGAGGTATATTGGACAATCACACCAAAAGAGCTTCTTTTGAGATTCAAGAAGGAGTATGACAAATTCTGGAACAGGGAGAGGTTGGAAAAAGCTGTCAATATAGGGCTTTCACCAATAGAGGTGAGTACACTGGCGTCTATCGTCTCGGAGGAGAGCAACCAAAAAGAAGAGCAACCGGTTATTGCCGGGGTTTATTTGAACAGGCTCAGGAAAAATATGCCATTACAAGCCGACCCTACAATAAAGTTTATTCTAAATGACCCCTCTGTCAAGAGAATACTCAACAGACACCTCTCAATAAACTCTCCGTATAACACGTACAAACATGCGGGTCTTCCTCCCGGACCGATTGTCATACCGCAGAAAAGCACAATAGATGCAGTTCTGGATTATAAAAAACACAACTACATCTATTTTTGTGCTAAGCCAACTCTTGACGGATCACATAATTTTACAGCGACTCTCGCTGAGCATAACAAGAACGCAAGAGCCTACCAGCGGGCTATAAGCCGTCTTTAGAACGGATTACTTCAAGCGCCTTTGCAAAAGTTGCATCCCGTTCTGAATTTATTACTCTGTAATATGCAGTGTTTCCGAAAATTGTCTTTGCTGCAAGAGCTTTCATAACGATTTCCATTTCAGCTTTAGAGGTCTCCAGACCCTTTGAATCAAGCGGGAGACTCTTATTTGCAGCAAACTGCGTCAAATCGTTCAATGTCTTCTCGTCAATCTTGAAACCCTTCTCGAACTGCTCAAAGGTTTTATATTTTGCACTCCAGACAGCTCTGTTCTGATCACCCATATTAGTCATGAACTCGTTTATAATTCCTCTTCTTATCAGGTTCATATAATACTCTGAATAATACGATGTGTCGGCAGGCACGAATATATCTGGCATGATACCCCCGCCACCATAGACAGTGCGTCCCTTTACAAGTGTCTTATACTTGAGTGAGTCAGGAAAACTTATGCTGTCTTTGCTGAACATCTCTCCTTTTGCATACCTCTCAACAAAAGACCTGTAATACTTCTCACTCTCTCCGGCCTCGTAAGGGCTCTGGATTACCCTTCCCGACGGTGTGTGATACCTTGCTATTGTAAGCCTTAACTGAGAACCATCATTAAGCGGCATAATCTGCTGAACGAGTCCCTTGCCGAACGACCTGCGCCCTATTATTACACCTCTGTCCCAATCCTGTATGGCCCCTGCAACAATTTCACTCGCAGAAGCAGAGTTCTCATCTATCATTACAACAAGCGGCCCTTTCTTGTAAAAGCCGGCTCCGGTTGCCCTCTCAATTCTCTTTGGTGATTTCAACCCCTCTGTATAAACAATCGACTGACCCCCTTCCAGGAAGAAATTGGAAATCTCCATGGCTGTTCCAAGAAAGCCACCTGTATTTCCCCTCAGGTCAAGTATTATTCCGTTTATCCTCTCTGCCTTCATGCCAATCAGGGCCTCCAATATCTCATTTGCCGAATTCTGCGCAAAACGGCTGAGTTTGAGATAATATACTCCTTTACCAACCTCGTATGCAGCATCTAGGCTGTTTATCGGAATCTTATCTCTTACAACCTCAAAGTGCAACATTCCGGGAACACCCTTCCTTACTATCCCCAACTGTACTTTTGTCCCCTTTGGACCTCTCAGGTACTTGTGGACACGTTCATTTGTAAGCCCTGTACCTGCGATTATCTCTCCATTAACCTTAACAATTCTGTCTCCTGTTATGATACCTACCCTTTCACATGGTCCTCCGGCAATCGGCGCAGCAACACTCAATGTGTCCTTAATGATGGCAAACTCAATGCCCACACCATCGAAGTTTCCTTCAAGCGGCTCGTTCATCGATTTTACATCCTTGGCGGAAATGTATGCAGAATGGGGGTCAAGCTTTGAAATCACCGAATTTATGGCATTCTCTGTCAGGGTATTTGTGTTAACGGTGTCCAGATAATAACTGTTCAGATACATCAGTGTCTGCCCGAACTTGGCCATCTGCCTGTTGATATCGGGGAGATTCTGAGCCTGTATTGAGTTTGATAAAATAACTGCCGACAACAGTAACAATCCTCTTCTAATCTTTTTCATAAAAATCTTTTTCTGTATTCTTCATTGGTATATCAAACTCTGTGCCCTCCTCTGCAAGATAGGTCTCAGGAAAGAGAGATCTTGCCTCTTTCAGCAGTGTTGATAACTCCTTGTATCGTGACGAGTAATGGCCTATTACAAGTTTTCCTGCATTTGCCTCCTTTGCCGCCCTTGCAGCGTCATCAGCGGTGGAGTGCATCGTAGCCTTTGCCATCTCGGACATCTCAGAGGTGAATGTTGCCTCGTGGTATAGCAGATCAACATCTTTAATATGCTCTTTCAGAGCCTTGAATGGAGCCGTGTCGCTGCAATAGGCAAAAGAGCGCGGCCTGTATGGCAAATATGTGTATTCATTATTCAGCAAAACCGCACCGTTTTCTCTCGTCAAATCCTCACCCTCCTTCAATTTTGCTATCTCATTCAATGTTATAGACTCTTTCTCGATTAAATACTTGTGCACATTTCTCTTAGGAGTCTTCTCCCTGAAAAGAAAACCATAGCACTCTATTCTGTGGTTCAGGGGAAATGAAAGAACCTCGAAATTCTTTGCGTCAAGTATCAAATCCGGTCCCTTCCCTTTAAGAGGAATATGGGTAATCTCATATTTGAACATTCCGCCGAAGTGTCTTAGGAAGTCAGATAGTATCTCCGAGAATTCAGACGGGGCATATATGAAAACAGGCGCTGTCCTTCCGAGCATTGACATCGTGGATAGTAATCCGTATATTCCGAACAGGTGATCTCCGTGGACATGTGAAATAAAGATATTCTGGATTTTCAGAATCGAAAATCCGTATCTTCTGAGCTGCATCTGGCAACCTTCACCACAGTCTAAAAGAAACAAGCGCTCATGAACATTAAGGACATGAGCGCTTGGAAATCTGTTCACCGTAGGAAGTGCTGACGCACACCCTAATGATGAGAACGAAAATTTCATCTATTGCTTGTTAGCTTGATCTTTGCTCTCCATTTCGCTCTTAAGAGCTGCAAGTTCGCTGATGTCGCCAAGTGTTGTTTTCTCAAGGTTGGCTTTGAGTTTCTTTACAGCTTTCTGAGTTGAATCAGATTCGCTCTCAACTCTCTCTCTAGGCTCCTCTTTCTTAGTCTCTTCGAAGAGTTTAGAGTGTGAAAGAACGATTCTCTTAGTGCTCTTGTTGAACTCAAGCACCTTGAAATCGAGTTTTTCTTCAACTTTTGCTGTTGAGCCATCCTCTTTAACAAGATTCCTCATGCTTACATATCCCTCTACGCCGTATGCAAGTGCAACTGTAGCACCCTTGTCAACGAAAGAGGTAATTGTACCTTCATGAACAGAACCTACTGTAAATACAGTCTCAAATACATCCCAAGGATTCTCCTCGAGCTGTTTGTGACCTAGGCTGAGACGACGATTTTCCTGATCTACTTCAAGAACCAATACATCAAGTTTCTCTCCTACTGAAGTGAACTCTGAAGGATGTTTAACCTTTTTGGTCCATGAGAGGTCACTGATGTGTACAAGACCGTCAACACCCTCTTCGAGTTCAACGAAAACTCCGAAGTTTGTAAAGTTGCGGACAGTAGCTGTACATTTTGTGCCTACAGGATATTTCTCAGCTATTGTAGCCCAAGGGTCAGATTTAAGCTGTTTGATACCGAGTGACATCTTTCTCTCGTCTCTGTCAAGGGTAAGGATAACTGCCTCAACCTCGTCTCCCACTTTAAGGAAGTCCTGAGCACTGCGAAGGTGAAGTGACCATGACATCTCAGAAACGTGGATAAGACCCTCAACACCAGGCTGGATTTCGATAAATGCGCCGTAGTCAGCTATGACAACAACTTTACCTTTTACCTTGTCGCCTACCTGAAGGTTTGCATCAAGAGCATCCCAAGGATGCGGGCTGAGCTGTTTCAAGCCTAAAGCTATACGTTTCTTTGTATCGTCAAAGTCAAGGATAACGACATTGATCTTCTGGTCAAGCTGTACAACCTCTTCCGGATGGTTGATCCTGCCCCATGAAAGGTCTGTGATGTGGATAAGTCCGTCAACACCGCCCAAGTCGATAAATACACCATAAGATGTGATGTTCTTGACAACACCCTCAAGGATCTGGCCCTTCTCGAGTTTGCCGATGATATCAGCTTTCTGAGCCTCAAGCTCTGCCTCGATGAGTGCTTTGTGCGAAACTACAACGTTGCGGAATTCGTGGTTGATCTTCACGATCTTGAACTCCATTGTCTTGTTGACAAAAATATCGTAATCACGTATTGGTTTAACGTCTATCTGCGAACCAGGAAGGAATGCCTCAATACCGAATACATCCACGATCATACCACCCTTAGTCCTGCACTTGATGTAACCCTTAACAATCTCATCCTTGTCAAATGCCTCGTTAACTCTATCCCAAGAACGGAGAGAACGGGCTTTTTTATGTGAAAGAAGAAGCTGCCCTTTTTTATCCTCGGCATTTTCAACATAAACTTCAACCTTGTCACCTATTGTAAGTTCCGGATTGTAACGGAACTCATTGATACTGATAACACCTTCACTCTTGTAACCGATGTTTACGATTACCTCTCTTTTGTTAAGGTTTACCACAGTACCTTCAACAACCTCATTCTCAATAACTTTTGAGAGTGTCTGGCTGTAACGGTCTTCAATCACTGATTTCTCAGTGTCGTACACTGTCTCTTTTTCGAATGCATCCCAGTCGAATTTATCAATTGAGACTGATGCATTACTTCTGCGTTTTCTGGTTAACTCCTCTGCTACGACAGCAGCGTCATCCTCGATGAAAGCTTCGAGCTTCTCCTCATTGTTTATGGCAACAATCGGCTCTTCTTGCTCCATCTCTTCTTTTTTAAGATCTTTTACCATTTTAAAATTTTAAAAATTAAGTAGTTAGACATTATTTATAGTGTGCCTTATAAGTTGGCAAATTTAAAGAATATTTTCAGTAATCCAAAATTATTGAAAAATAGGCCATTTGGGTTATCCTGGGCCTTATGACATTCACTTTGGGAGAGATGACCACTCATCCCAAGTTTATCTCATACATAGGTTTGATAGCTCCTTCTGACAAGAAAGCTCTATATCTTGGGTACTCATTTCTGTATGGGGTAATTGGAAGCAGTGTGGGAGGTTTTCTTGGATCCCGCCTTTATGTCAAGTATGTGGACAACCTGGGAAATCCCTCCCGGTTATGGATGATATTCTCTTGTATCGGGGCTGTGAGTATCGTCTCGCTCATACTCTACAATAAGATAATTGCAACAAAAAAGGTCAGTTGAGCATCTTCTTGCGGAAGAAGATAAATGTCACAATCAAAACGGCCGCAACCATAATCAGCATAATAAAGAGAAAGTCCAGGTTACCGAACCCCGGAAGCTCGACATTCATTCCGAAAACACTGGCTATCAAGGTAGGCGGCAAGAATAGCAGCGAAACAAATGTGAATATCTTCATGATGCGGTTCTGCTCAAGGTTAATCAAACCAAGAACTGTATTCTGCAGGTATTCAAGTCTCTCGAAGCTGAAATTTGTATGGTTTATAAGTGAGTTTATATCTTTTATCAGGACATCCAGCTTGGCAAAAAGGTCCCTCGGGAACTTGTCGCTTTTCAGAATCCCGGAAATCATCCTCTGTTTATCGACTATATTCTCCCTCACCAACATTGTGTTCTCCTGCAACTGGGTAATATCCAGCAGAAGGTCCTCCCCCATCGTTCCTCCGAGACTTACCTTCTTACTATACTGAGCTATCTCTTTTGACATCAACTCAATCATATCGGCATCCAGGTCAATCCTGTTTTCCAGAATACCTACCAGTATGTGATAACCTGTTGGCAATAACCTGTAGTTTGCCATTATCCTGCGCTGGATGTCGGTAAAACTTCTGAGGGGCACGTGACGGATGGTTACAATGATTCCCTCGCATAATATGAAGGAGACCGCCTCCATACTGTAATTTTCAGGACCGGGTATAAGAAAGTTAGTGTTTGCGAATATTGTATTCTCTGTTTCAGAGTATCTTGATGAACTCTCGATCTCTTCAGCCTGTGCACGACTCTGGAGGTTTGTATTCAGAAACTCCTCAATAGCCCTCTTCTCCTCCCCTGTCGGAGAAAAGAGATCAATCCACAAAACATCGTCATAACCGAGGTTGTCAAGAGCACCTATTTCGTCTGTAGTTATTACCTGTCCCTTATCTTTGTAAAATATTTCGAGCATGGTCAAATCCTTTAATGGTTTATAACTAAATCATCTACAGCCACTTATATGGCGTGAAGTTTAGCCGAACCATCGGACTTTTGACTTTAGCTCGTCAAGGGCAAGCGACCAGAACTCTGCAAGGCCTTTTCTCTTGTCTGCACTGAGATTGAAAGAGACATTCTCAGCAAGGTATTTTAATGCGTACTCTTTATTGAAACCGTTTGAATATTTATCTACAGCCTTGTCGATATTTTCTACCCCCAACCTGAGAGCATCATTGAATTCCCGGACAAATGAGGGATCAAGATCTCTGTTGGCAGTCCAACATGCAAAGACAAACGGGAGACTGGAGAATTTAATCCACTCTTCAGCCAGGTCATAGACATACTCGAAGTCTCCTCCTCTCCTTAGTGCCTTATCTCCGATAAGGAGGTAACTCTTTTTGGTATCTATCTCTGTTTTGGAAAAATTGAACGGGATATATTCCGGTGAAATTTTCCAGAATCTTTGTGCCAATAATTTTGTAAGCAAAACCGATGTTCTGGATTCAGTATCCAGATATACTGAACTGATCTTCTCGACCGGTACTCCGCTGCATAATAGTACTGATGCAACCTTTCCCTCTGCACCAATGCAATAATCGGAAAATATCAGATTGTTCTTAATTTCAGGGATTGCACCAACCGGAACTATACTTATGTCTGTTCGTCCGTCGGATAACTTCTGCGCTGATTCAGCCGGTGTGGAAAACTCCAGATCAATATACCTGCTTACGGGATGGTTTTGCAACCCGTAGACAAATGGAATGGTATTCAGATATGATATGGCTGATACACGGATGAGCATTACTTATTGGTTTTGTAGGGCACTATTCAGGCCGGCCGCAAAGTTAAGATAAAATATTTAAATGCTCAACCAATATTTTCACTCCGATAATTACCAAAATAATGCCGCCCAGTATTTCTGACCTCTTTCCGGCTTTTATGCCTATTTTCCTGCCCCATTTCAAGCCAATGGCAGAGGCAAGAGCTGTTGTTAGAAATATAGCAGCAGAGGCGATGAGAATACTATTCAGAGGCATATTGATCACAGCAAGTGTCACTCCAACGACAAGTGCATCTATGCTTGTGGCAGCGGCTGCAATTACCATAATTTTGAACTTTCTTATGTCAATGCACCTCTCTTCATCTTTGCCCGAAAAAGCCTCCCATATCATTTTACCACCGATGTAAAAAAGGACTGAGAAGGCAATCCAGTGATCAACAGAGCTGATCAGTCTCTCGAGGCCGCTGCCCAACAACCATCCTGCCAGTGTAAACAATGACTGGATAGTTGCAAATGTCAGCGTAATCTTTAGAAATTCCGACCTTCTTATCCGGGGCAGGCATATTCCGGAAGATAGAGATACGGCAAACGTATCAAAACAAAGTCCGACAGCCAATACCAGAATCTCAAGGATATTCATTAAGCCTTAACTCTCCTCTCTCTTAACAAATACATCGCTGCAAATGTTATGAGACCATTCATGATAAGGATTGTGAAACCGAAGCCGAATCCCAGAAACTCTTTGCCTGCAAAGTCGAGTATGTAGCAAAGGAGAGGAGAACCTACCGCCACATAAGGCATAAACTTGTCCTTTACATTGTACTTTGTAAGCAAACCGAAGAAGAAAAATCCCAGGAGAGGTCCGTATGTGTATGAAGCGAGCAGATAAACCAGATCGATGACGGTTTGGTTGTTGACTGCATAGAGAACGAGTATTATTATGAAAAAGAGCACGGCAAAACCGGCATGTGCAAATTGTCTGATCTTCTGTTTTCTTTTTTCTGAGAGATCCTTTCTTTTGTTGAATCCCATAAAGTCAATGCAGAATGATATTGTAAGAGATGTCAGGGCTCCTCCGGCACTTGGATATGAAGCAGAGATCAGACCAATTATGAAGAACAGACCTACTCCAAGCCCGAGATACTGACTTGCTATTACAGGGAAAAGCTTGTCTGTCTGCGCTTTTGTAAAGACACCGGCTGCATCCGCAAGACCGATATTGTGCATTCCGCCGAGTTTAGAACTTACAAAAATTGCCAGAAGGGCACCCATCAGAAGGAAGAAGAAGTTCACGACAACTATTGTGATACTTGTTGTATATATATTTTTCTTGGCTTCTCCTATATTCTTGCAAGAGAGGTTTTTCTGCATCATCTCCTGATCAAGACCTGTCATGGCAACTGTTATAAACATACCGCTGACAAACTGCTTGATGGCATTTGTACCGTGAGACCACTCCCAGTCGAACCAATTTGAATAATCTGTCGATGCTACGGCAGACATCATCTCTCCCAAGTTCCAGCCCATAGCCTTCGAAATCGAGAATATTGTCAGAAATACTGCAAGCAACATAAATGTGGTCTGAAGTACATCTGTCCATATTATCGTCTTAACACCTCCCTTGAAGGTATACAGGAATATAAGCAGCATGAATATAAACGCGACAACCCAGAATGGTGTAGAGCCAGCCGGAAGGAATGTATGAAGAACCAGTACCACCACAAATATCCTGACTGCCGCGCCGAGTACCCTCGATACCATAAAGACTGATGCACCTGTCTTATATGTAAAGAATCCGAAACGATGCTCAAGATATGTATATATCGATGTAAGATTCATCTTGTAATAGAGTGGTATCAGAACCGTCGCAATTACCATATAACCCACCACAAATCCCAGCACAAGAGGCATATAATAGAAATTCTGATTCAACACATTGCCCGGCACAGAGATGAATGTCACACCTGATATGGAGGTTCCAACCATTCCATAGGCTACTATATACCAGGGAGATTTCTTGTTACCTGAGAAAAATGCTCCTGTGTCAGCTTTTCTTGATGTATACCACGATACTGCAAAGAGCATTATTGTGTAGACTGTAAAGGCTATTAGCAGCCATGATACCGGGAATTGATGCATGATTATAGTTTTTTATTATTTAATTGGCACAAATGGTTGTCGGTTCTGAATAGATCTCCCCAGAGTAATCTCATCTGTATACTCCAGTTCATCTCCAAAACCAATTCCTCTTGCTATGGTACTTATCTTAATATTGAACTTGCTCAACAATTTATAGAGATAAAATGACGTTGTCTCCCCCTCCATTGTAGTACTCAGAACAATCAACACCTCTTTTATCTCTTCATTTTCAGCTCTTTTAAGAAGCTGATCGATAGTCAAATCTGTGGGTCCTACCCCATCCATGGGAGAAATTATTCCACCCAGGACATGATACAGACCATTGTACTGCATTGTATTCTCAATACTTATGACATCTCTGACATTTTCGACAACACAAATAATCGTTGTGTCTCTTTTTGCATCCCTGCAGATGTCACAGATATCATTATCTGAGATCATGCTGCAATTTTTGCAAAATTTTGTCTCCTTGCTTAATCGAATGATAGACTGACCGAACCTTTCTACATTATCCACGGGCTGCTTCAGAAGATGGAGCGCAAAACGGAGTGCACTTTTCCTGCCCACACCGGGCAGGGAAGACAACTCGTCTACTGCATCCTGAAGTAATCTTGAGGGATAATTACGGGAATACATCTACCCTCTATTTTATAGAATTGAAGTAATCTACCGCTTTTCTCACAGATCCGTATTTCAACAGAAGTGATTTTGCATATTCATAATCATCCGAGCCAATCTCTTCCATGATCATTTTAGTTCCTCTGTCAACCAACTTTGCATTTGTCAGCTGCATATCCACCATTTTGTTTCCTTTTACGTGGCCCATTTTGATCATAGAGGCAGTCGATATCATATTGAGCACAAGCTTCTGAGCAGTACCTGATTTCATTCTGGTACTTCCAGTGACAAACTCGGGACCTACAACGGCTACTATCGGAATTTCTACCTCTGCTGCCAGCGGAGAATCCGGGTTACATGTAACACAAGCGGTAAGAATTCCTCTTTTCCTTGCCTCTTTGACTGCTCCGATAACATAAGGGGTAGTACCCGAAGCTGCTATTCCGACAACTACGTCATCCTGATCCACACCATATTGCTGCATGTCAAGCCATCCGCCCTCCAAACTGTCCTCGGCAGCCTCGACAGCTCTTCTGATAGCTTTGTCTCCGCCGGCAATAAGACCTATCATCAAATCGTAAGGGGCTCCGAAAGTAGGAGGTATTTCAGAGGCATCCAAGATACCAAGCCTTCCGCTGGTACCTGCTCCTAAATAGAAAACCCTTCCTCCTTTTTGTATTCTGGATACTATACCGTCAACAAGCGCCTCTATCTGTGGGATGCATTTCTCTACAGCATAAGGGACTGTTTTATCCTCCTTGTTTATGTTTTCAAGGAGTTCTTTTGTTGACATCCTGTCAAGGTCACTGTACTTTGATGATTGTTCTGTTACCTTCATTTTGATCAATTATTTGGTTAAGTGGTACTCAACGAGCCCATCTATAGGTGATTTCAGGATTTTCCCGATTGTTATGCCATGCTCCGAAGCAACCTCTTTTATCTCATCGGCATAGAAATATGCGACAGATCCGACAATATTCAGAGGATATAGTTTGTAATCGTACTGCATTATGTTGCGTGTGATAAATTCCGCAAAACTTAGTCTAAGCAGCTGCTTTACATAGTTATTGCCTTTGTTCTCACATATAAAAGGCGAGAATGATGCAAGGAATCTGTTTGGATATGGCTGTCTGTATACTTTTTCAACAATTGCACCGTAGTTTAGTCCGAACTGGTCATCGAACTTCTTTCTCAAATCCGGTGGGATTTGCCTCTTTAAATAATCCGACAGAAACTTTTTGCCGATAACGGCACCGCTTCCCTCGTCCCCAAGAATGAAACCACATGCAGGAACATTGTCTGCTATTTCTTTACCATCGTAAAAGCAAGAGTTTCCACCTGTCCCGAGAATAGCTGCGATGCCCGGTTTATGCCCGCATAAAGCTCTTGCAGCTGCAAGCAGGTCTGTATATGCAGATACCTCCACACCCGGGAATACCTTTTTGAAACAGTCACAAAGGACTCCTGCCTTTTCCGGTGTGACGCCGGCTCCATAAAAATGAATCTCATTCACTGTGCCGGAAATATTAGGTGCCAGGTTTCTCCTCAACTCTTCAACAATCTGCTCCTCACTCTGATAATAAGGATTTATGCCGGGAGTCGTTATCTCTCTTACTGAGCCTTCATTTCCTATAGCTCTCCAGTCTATTTTTGTAGAGCCGCTGTCTGCAATTAGTAGCATTTCAAATTATTTAATTGGCAAAAGTACGGTTTTTGGTATTTTAATGCAAGTATCCTGCTAATTTTCGCCAGTGCCTGTATCCTATCAAGGCCGCTATAAGATATGCGGTATAGAGAAGGACTGTAGGGTAAAGACCCTGACTTGCATAGAGATAAATTGCAATAGCGTTGTTAATAATCCACACTATCCAGTTCTCGGCATGTTTTCCTGTAACCCAATATGTAGCCAACAGACTCAGGACTGCTATCAGAGAATCAACGTATGGCATAGGATCTGAGCTGTAATTTACAAGGAAAAATGTCACTATTGCATAAAGAAGAGTTGACGCAAGAATCGAGAATATCATCTTTTTCAGGCCTAGTCTCTTTACCTTTTCAGAATCGGACTCATCTCCGCTTTTTCCCCACAGTATCCATCCGTATATACTCATAATCAGAAAGCAAACCTGAAGAATTCCCGCAGCATACAATCCGGAATCCAGAAAAACAGTCACGTAGATAAGGGCGGAAACTCCGCCCACTATCCACATAGACCTTTTCTGGACTATCTCCAGATATACATAAAGTAAACCGGCGATTGCCCCAATAATTTCAATTATAACACCCGAATCCATTAGTGTAAATATTAAAATCTGAAAGATGCCTTAAGAGTGAAGTTCCTTCCTGCCTGAGGATAGAGCCCCTCCTCAATATATCTTGGACTGTTGTCTGCAAATTCAGCCATATATACCCATGCATTAGAGAAATACATCCTGTTGAACAGGTTGTCTACATAAAAATTCAGGTCAAGAGAGGTATTTGTATTAATTCTGAAACTCTTTCCCATGTGCAGGGTTGCTGTGTAATATGAAGGTACAGATCTTGAATCGTCAGATGTATTGTCATAATACTGTTTACCCACATATTTACCGGCTAACTCTATAAGATATCCCTTTACCGGCAAAACTGAAACTTTACACATACCTGTTACTGAAGGTGAATATGAGATGTCTGTTTTTTTGTAGAAGGTGCTTCTTTGCTCAAGAGGATTCCAATCTTCAGGATTATCAAAAAGATCTGTCCAAGAAGTGTAGTTTAGTATCTTATTGCTGCTTAAAGTAAGATTCCCGTCCAGCTTCAGCCATTTGAGAGCTTCCCATGCAGCCGCCAACTCCAAACCTCTTCTGTATGAGTTTTTTACATTCTCCTTAATCACATAACCGGTCTCACTGAGTTTTCCTGTAGGAACAAGCTGGTTCTTGTACTCCATGAGATATATATTTGCAGAAAGCGCAACTCTTTCAGTTGTAAATTTATAACCTGCCTCATAATCAAAAAGTCTTTCTGCAAGAAGCTTGTCTGCCGTACCCGACTTAATAGACTCCTTAATATCAGATCTGCTCGGTTCTCTGTGGGCTACGGAGAGTGACAGGTAAAACTGATTCTTTTTATCCGGTGTGAAACTGACTCCCATCTTCGGATTGAAAAAGCCATATCTCTTATTGAAGTCCATATTGGCAAAATCCTTGTCATTCCCTTTTATCACATAAGAGACTCCCCGATATTGCATATCTGCATAAGCCATAAATGAATCAGAGAAATTATACTCTCCCTTTGCAAAAAACGAGTAATCATTCTTATATCCCGTATTGAGATACCACTGATAATCAGGGTCTATACCCCCGTTATACATAGACCAGATTAGCCTTCCGAAATGGTCTCCATCGAAGTATGTATATGTTACACCAGCTGTCCCGGAGAAATTATCTCTTTTATAAATCATACTGGATAACAGATTTATAGATTTATTTTTCATCGCTTGCCTGATTATCACATCAGATCGTTTGTACTCGACACCATCTACAGTCTGACCGGAGAGTCCGTACTCGGAAAATTTCCTTGAAGCCTTGTAGTTTTCATAATAACCGTCACCAAGAGTATAGTGTATGGTTGAATTGAAAACAAGACCGGATTTGGTATGATAAGAGTGGCTGAGCTGGAAATGGTGCTGTTTGTAATTGTCCGTCTCATTGTTGTAGAAGTGGATATTGCCCACATGGTCATAATAGACTCCTGACGGGTTAAATCTCCTGTCTGTGGCCATCTGTTCACGGCTGATGCCTTCCCATGTAAGACCCGAGACATGATCTCCCAGAATATATGTAAATCTCAATGTGGAACTCTTCTTCAACCATGCGGCAGAAGCATACAGAGAGTTCAAATCGGTCATGGCATTTCTTATATAACCATCTCCGGAATTATGAGAAAACAGAATGTCAAAAGAGAGACCGTTCCTTAATATCCCGCTCCCGGCACCTATTGTAGAGAGATATGTATTATAGCTTGCCACACCAAACTCGGCTATGCCGTATGGAGAGGGAGATGAATAGAGTGTCCGCATGTTTATGCTGGCCCCGAAAGCTGCCGGGCCGTTTGTTGATGTACCCACCCCTCTCTGAAGCTGGACATCCTGCAGAATTGATGTGAGAGAGGGAATATTAACCCAAAAAACCTCCTGAGATTCAGCGTCATTAAGTGCTATTCCGTTAAGGGTGACATTGATTCTGGAGCCGTCGCTGCCTCTTACTCTCAGAGAGGAGTAACCGAGGCCGTTACCACCTTCGGTAGAACTGACCACAGATGGCATTAAAGAGAGCATCATAGGCAACGACTGAACCGGAGATGCTCTTTTCATCTCTTTTAACGTCAGTTCCGAGTGGGCAACAGGAGTCTTCTCCCCTGCCCTGAATGCCTGTACAACGACGCTGTCAAGCCTGGTTAATGAAGTTTTCTCATTCTGCCCGTTTGTCTGGGCATGGGTTAGAAAAGGTAAAAACAATACCCCGCAGAAAAAAGTTAATTTTTTCATAATTAATTATTTATCAGCAGGGGGATAATAAGAAAAAGACACTTTCCCTTCGCTGGCATTACCCAGATCAGGTTAAAGGGTATAATCTCAGCCGTTACGGCACCCCCAAGAATTATTATATCTTTGCAAATATACAAAATATATCGGAGTCTGCTCTTTTTAGCTACCTTTGCAGCAGGTGGGCCGCTCTATCGCTCTCTGAAAAGAGGGAGGAAAGTCCGGACAGGGCAGAGCAAGGCTCTGTGGAAATCACAGCTGGGGGTAACCTTAGGCAAATCGTAACAGAAAATTACCGCCTTGAGAAAGGTAAGGGTGAAAACGCGGGGTAAGAGCCCACGATGATTTATGGCAACATGGGTCAGGTACGACCAGCCTCCTGCAAGGCCATGTATACCAGTTTTAAAGGCTGCTCGTCTTATGCTGGGGGGTAGGCTGCATCAGATAAATGATAGAGACCTCATTGAGGTACAGAATCCGGCTTACAGGCCCACCTTTTTTTAGAAAAGTCTTGGATGGTCCTCCTCAAATTGTCTTAATATAGTCGAGATTATAGCCTCTCTGAAAAATTTGGATTCAGAAGTTACCTTGTATTTTTTACAGTATAACTCAACAGCCTCCATCTCTTTATCGTTGAATAAGATGGCTTTCCGGTGACGTCTCTTTAGTGCCTCTTTCTGCTTCAAGTCACTTAGTTAATAATTGTTTATAACTCTCAACCTGATCAAGAGGGTACCTCTTTTCTGAATATTTCAGCCACTCCACTGCCAGGGCCTTTTTATCCTGCATCTCGCAAGCTACAGCCAGATTGTAGGCTGCACACGCAGCAACCTTATCGTTTTCTGACGATGTTGCCTCAAGCCATATTTCAGAGGCTTTTGACCAATTAAACTCGCTTGCTGCGATTATAGCCTCCTGCCATCGGGAACCAAATAGAAAATAGAGACTCCTGGCGTCTCTGTCCCATTTCTCAAAGAAATTCTGTGACACACTTTCGACAATATCTGTAATGGCCCCTAAGAAAGACTCTTTTATTTTATAATTCAGTACTGTCTCTTTTAATTGATTGCGCGAGAGAATCTCCCAAAGAAGAGTGTCTCTCTGGTTTATATCTGCAAGATTCTCTGCAGTTATACCGTCAAAAAGATCCAGTTTGAGACTGAAAGGCAGTTGAACATAAGTTGTATTGTATTCTGCGCCGGGCACTTTGTTAAGATAGACCTTGGCATTAGATATTTTTACTTCACTTAATACAAAAACAAGATCAGAGTTTGACTTAACTGAAAGATCCTTGATTAGTTCCGGGTCATTTAATGACTGTGAATCTGTTTTGAAATTGTATACAAAAACAGAACCCTCCTCCCGGGAAAGCCTCTTTTCCAATGAAGAGGCTATTCCCTTTGAAAGGTCTGATACTACAGTCGAGTCGCAACTGCCGTCCAGGGCAGAGAAGATTGCAATACTCTTTCCGGACAACTCAACATTATAACGTGGAGCCACTCTTTTCTCCACATCAATCAATTGAACACCCGGAGCACAAGAGCACAGAGTCAATATGGCAACTGATATTAATCCGATGGTTGAAAGATTGGCTTTCATAATATTATCTCCTGTTTACATTTTCATACCGCCACAGACAGAGATTACCTGGCCTGTAACATATGATGACATGTCTGATGCAAGAAATGTACAAACATTTGCGATATCTTCAGGTAAACCGCCCCTGCGAAGCGGAATTTTTTCGGCCCACTCCTTCTTGATCTCTTCAGGAAGTTTTGCTGTCATATCTGTAATGATAAAGCCGGGAGCAACTGCGTTAGCCCTGACTCCTCTGGAACCTAGTTCCTGAGCTATTGACTTTGCAAGGCCTATCATTCCGGCTTTTGAAGCTGAGTAGTTGGCCTGTCCTGCATTCCCTGACACTCCGACAACCGAACTCATATTGATAATGCTTCCGTTTTTTTGTCTCATCATAACCGGAGTTATTGCGTGAGTGAAGTTAAAAGCAGATTTCAGATTTACCCCAATAACGGCATCCCATTGCTGCTCACTCATTCTCATCATCAATCCGTCTTTTGTTATTCCGGCATTGTTTACCAATATGTCAATCTTTCCGAACTCCTTAACACCCTCTTCAACAACTTTGTGAGCCTCATCAAAAGAGGCTGCATTGGAAGCTATAGCCAATACTCTGACACCAAATTCTGCAATCTCTTTTTTTGTAGCTTCGCCATTCTCGTCTATAACCAGATCTGTAAAAATTATATCTGCACCCTCTGATGCAAATTTTAAAGCTATTGCCTTTCCGATTCCTCTTGCAGCTCCGGTAATGAGCGCAACTTTTCCTTCTAATAGTTTCATACCGTTTCGATTTTAGTTTTTTTTCATCCTGGCGTGCAGATCATATTCTTCCGCACCCGTTATCTCAACATCAACAAATGTACCAATAATATCTTTAGATTGGTAATCCTTTGCCATCTCTCTTTTATCTATAAGTATCTCGCCATCCACCTCCGGACTTTCACTCCGGCTTCTGGCTACCAGATATTTGTCTGTTTCAGAGTCAACCAATACTCTCTGTTGGGTACCAACTCTTGACTCGTTGTATTCCAGCGAAATCTGTGACTGAAGTTCCATCAGGCGGCCGTATCTCTCCTCCTTTTCCCTCTTGCGGATGGTGTCTTTGAGATTCAGGGCTCCCCATGTACCCTCCTCCTCAGAGTAGGTAAATGCGCCAAGTCTCTCAAATCTTGTCTCAGAGACAAATGACATCAGCTCTTCGAACGCTCGTTTGTCCTCTCCCGGATGACCGACAATCATAGTGGTCCTGAGTGTGATTCCGGGAACCCTGTTCCTGAATTTTTCCACAAGTCGCCTAGTCTGCTCTCCGTCAACGGAACGTCTCATATTTGCCAAAACCTTATCCGAAATATGTTGCAAAGGGATATCCAGATACTTGCATACCTTCGGATTATTTGCCATGACATCCAGCAGATCCTCCGGAAATGCAGCAGGGTAGGCATAAAGAAGACGTATCCACTCTATTCCTTTTACATCCGAGAGTCTCTCAACCAGCTCTGCGACATTTCTGCGGCCATAGAGGTCAACACCGTAATAGGTTGTGTCCTGTGCGACAAGTATGATTTCCTTCACCCCCTTCTGTGCCAGAAATTCTGCTTCGGCAACAAGATTTTCCTGTGGTACAGATGTGTGTTTTCCTCTGATAAGTGGGATGGAACAATAGGAACAAATCCTGTCACAACCTTCGGAGATTTTAAGATAAGCATAATGACCGGGAGTTGTAAGAAGCCTCTGGTTACTATATTTTTTATCCCATGAGGAGCTAAGTGCTTCAAGAACCTGCTGAGTGTCAAATGCTCCAAAGAATCCATCGACTTCAGGAATAGATTCAATCAACTCATGGCGGTATCTTTGTGATAGACAGCCAAATACAAGAACCCGGGATGTATATCCTAATCTTTTGGCCTCTACAGCCTCAAGTATTGCCTGTATGGACTCCTCCTTTGCATCCTTTATAAAACCGCAGGTGTTTATGATAACTGTATCTGCTGCAGCTTTCTCCAAGGGTTCATTTTCCGGGGAGATCTCAATATCATTGGCCAATATTTGTCTCAGTAAATGTTCCGAATCAACCCTGTTCTTTGAACAACCTAATGTTATGAGCTTAATTCTCCTTGGTTTCATCAGGCAGTTCGAAGTCGAGTGAAGCATTATCTTTTAGTATGTTATACCACTCTACTACCTTCTTCATGTGTGAGGCGTAAAATCTATCCCTGTCATAGTCAGGCAGAACTTCAGCAAAGAACTTTTTAAGCTCCTCTGCCTGGGATTTTCCGTCAGGAGCACTCTGCTCACCAAGTTTTTCGTGCATTTTTGTAAGGACAACATGAAGAGGGATCTCCTCCTCTGTTGTGTATATGGAAATATCCGACAGTGCTGTAAGCCTTGTAGTCGAACCGCACATTGTTCTTTTTTTGGTAATCAGTGATTCAACTATCACACCTGAATTTGCGTGTGACAGATAATTGAACAAACCCGGCTGACCGGAAATTGAAAGGATCTTCTGTAAATTTGTTTTCATCTTCTAATTGTTATACAATTCCTCTATCTTTTTTTATCTTTTCGTATGCTTCTGAAATACTCTTGAATCTCTCCTCAGCCGCTCTCTGTACATCCGGGCCAAGATTTGACACCTTATCGGGGTGATGTTTAACTGCAAGTCGCTTGTATGCTTTTTTAACCTCCTCGTCAGATGCGCTCTTCTCTATTTCAAGTACCTGATATGCTGCATCTATCCCTTTGTCAAACATGGCAAAGACTGATTCGCTCTCGTCTCTCGAGATACCCAAAGTTGCAGAGATGCGCCTCAAAACTTCAAGCTCCGAGGTACTGACTGTGCCATCGGCCTGCGCAATTCCGGTAAGGTAGTGTAAAAGCTGAATTCTGGCTTCAGGATTCATAAAGCGCTGTATCTGGAAACCAACAGCATTTATATCAACATCTTTTTTCAGCAAGTCTCTCAGCAAAACAGTCGCTTCTCTGGCTGCATCCTCACCAAAACTTTGTGTTATAAATCTTTTAACATAATCGAGCTCTGACTTCATAATCCTCCCGTCAGCCTTCATCACGGCAGATGAGAGGACCAGAAGAGAAACCAAAAAACTGTTCCTTTGCTCGGTATCAGAATAGACTCTGCCGGGAACATAATCCTGCTGATTTTGTGAGTATTCCCTGCCCTTATCGAATATAGAACCTACTGCAAAACCCAGTATACCCCCTATCGGCCCTCCTAATGCCCATCCCAGGGCACCTGTTATCCACTTTCCGTATCCCATCTCAGTTTTTTACCTTTACGCTGTTTACTATTTCCAGAACCTGCGGGAGAACAGCCCTCCTGCCATCTGCATGTATTATGTAATCAGCCATGGAGATTCTCATTTTATCGCTCCACTGGCTTAAAATCCTCGCTCTCACCTGCTCCTCGCTGACCCCGTCCCTCTTCATAACCCTCATAATCCTGACATGTTCAGGCGCCACAACAACAATCACCTTGTCAACAATTGTCCAGAAAAGGGGAGTCTCAAAAAAAATAGCCGACTCATATATAATTATCTCACTTCCCTCTTTTTGCCTGCACTCCCGCCACTCATAAAAATCCTCCAACAATCTCGGATGAACAATTCCATTTACCCGCTCCAGCAAATTACGGTCCGAGAATATTTTTTTTGCCATAATATGCTTTTGCAACACACCATCCTTCAATATATCATCACCAAGCAAGCCCGCCAGTTTGTCCAGTAACCCGCTATCCTTGTTGTACAACTCCTTAACCCTCTCATCAGCTATGAACGCAGGAATACCAAGAGCAGAAAAGATTCTTATTACATAAGACTTTCCCGAGCCGATACCTCCCGTGCAAGCAAAACAAAACATATACTTAAATATATTATTTCCCGATAACCTTACACTGGATGAATTTCGGATCCAGCTCGACTGAAAGGAGATCTTCCGGCAAACCCGAGACCTTTGGCTCAACAGTGTTGCTTATCGAGGAAGCTATGTCATTGTAATCAATCGTTGCTGCAAAGATAGCATTTTCCTGACTATGCGTGTTTCTTAAAGGGACTCTGTATACAACCCTGATCTTATTTGGGAAGAATCTGACAAACTTATCTGGAGGGACATTAAGTGTCTCCACGGGCAGCAATAAGGTGTTCTCTACATATCTGACCACTTCCAGTGTGTAGTAGAAATCCTTCTCCTCATAACGTAAACCCGGAATAGGAATAAGATCCACAACCCCGCTTCTTGAGGATGACAATTTTTCAAATATCAGTGGCTCTGTTCTTATGGAGTCAATCTTGTTGAGAATTGACAACTCTCCGTAAACAGTAACAGTTGATGGTGATATTTTTATCTTTCCTGCCGGCATGTACTGATCCTTGAATCTTGCATGGTAATCCACGGCGACCGGCATCTCTCTGTGTGACTGCAATGGCAGCGTAAGATATATAGTATCTGATGAATATGACTCAATTTCAAGGTGTTCTCTCATTATATCAGATATAACATCTGTTATCTCTCTTACTACAATGTAGAATTTATCATGGACTCCCGGAAGAGGTCTGATCAGACGCCCCTCTACAGGAAGGGTAACTACCGAGCTTTTTATCCCCAATCTGTTCTGAAGAATATAGAATCCTGATGCTGAACCGGTAAGAGATAATTTATTGTCAGCAGTTGTCTCGCCTGCATAGCCCCTCTTCTGAGTAATAACCTGTACGGTATAATTCAGATTCGTACTGTAAGTTGCTGACAGATTGTGAATTGCCCATAAAATAAATGCCAGAAAGAGACAGAACAAGAAAAGCAATGCTTGTCTGCCTCTTTCGTAAGAGATCCTGAATCGTCTCAGCTTTATCATAAAGCCGGAATTTATTTACCTGCTGCCTGGATGTCCGAACTGTCCTTAACTATCGAACCTTTGTCCACACGAAGCTTAACATTGTTGTCAACCTCGACCAGCACATATTGCTCCTTAACTTCAACAATAACTCCGTAAATACCGCCCATAGTGATTACTTTATCACCTTTGGCCAGACTATTGCGGAATTTTGCGAGCTCTTTCTGTTTTTTCTGTTGAGGACGTATCATAAAGAAATACATCACAACGAAAATAAGACCCATCATTATCAGAAAGCTCCAGTTTCCGCCTGTTGAAGCGGGCGCAGCATTTGTTTGAAGAAATACTAAAAAATTCATCTTTATTTTATTTAAATATCATACAAATTTAACTAATCTATTGAGCCCACCAAACCTCTTCCTGACTTTTGAACTACTCCTTCACGCTGCAGGCCTATCAATACCTTATCCAATATACCATTTACAAAAACCTTACTGTTCTGGGTGCTATAGAATTTCGAAAGTTCTACATATTCATTTATGGTCACCTTGAGCGGTATGTTAGGAAAAGCAATTGCCTCGGCAATTCCAAGAACTATAAGGTTGGTGTCTGTAGCTGCAAGGCGCTCGGGTTCCCAATTCAGGACATACCTGGCCATCATCTCTACATATTCGTCATAATTAAGTAAAGCCTTGGCAAGCAATCTGACAGCATACTCCCTGTCTTCATCCTTAATAAACACCTTTGGAAAAGAGACTTTGGACTTCTCTTTCATCAACGCCAGTCTTTTAATTATGATGTTAATTACATATGCAATATCATCAACCCAATACAAGCTGGCATCTTCAAGCATAGTGTAAAGATCTTCACAATCCTCCAGTTCCTGCTCATAAATATCCAGAATCAACTTAAGATCCTTATCATAACTGGTCTCAGGTGCGCTCATATACTCTCTGTAATAATCGCTCTTGATCATAGAGGAATATATCTTCTTTACCACTGATTCATAATCGTTCCATAAAAGCCCCCTGTTTTCGCAGAACTTTGTGAGTTCTTCACAATTTTCAAGTTTTTCAATTACAGGATTGTCCACAAAACGCCTGTTCGGATTGAGTTCCTCGCTTGTAGGATGGAATTTTTTAAGTCCCGCTTCAATTTTAGTTTCTGAAATCTTTTTAAGGGCTGCCGGTAATCCAAGGAGGAAATAGTAAAGATCCAAAGTCTTCTCACAACTCATAATAAGTTCCTTCTCCGCTCCGTTTATTGAATCGGAACCGGAACTCACTCTACTGAAAAGAACTTTAAACACCTTTACCCTAATCAATCTTCTGCTAATCATAATTAATTATTTCAAATATTTTGCAAAGATAGGTTTTTGTGCACAAAAAATAATTTTATCTTTGTAAGAGAAATTTAAAATTAACAAAAATGTACTTCGAAGATTTTGATAACGCGGATACACAAGAACGCAACGGAGATGATGTATATTCAAAACCGGTAAGGGCAGGAAAGAGGACATACTTCTTTGATGTAAAGGCGACTAAGAACAATGATTATTATCTGACAATCACCGAAAGCAAAAGAAGACTCGACAGAGACGGCAGATTTGTGTATGATAAGCACAAGATTTTCCTGTACAAAGAGGATTTTGAGAAGTTTTCGCAAGGACTTGAGGAAATCATTCAATACATAAAAGAGAAAGCACCTGTTATGACTGAGAAGGGGGAAAAAGAGGGCAATGACGAAGTCACTCCATTTTCGGATGTCAATTTTGAGGAGCTTTAATTTTTGTAGATATATTATGAAGAGGGTCAAAGTTGCTTTTGGCCCTCAGTTTTTATTTGAATGGTGTAAGAGTTAAGGTCACACTGATTTTCTCGTCATTCAAGGGGGATCCTGAATTATTGAAAGCGCTTCCTTTCAAGCTCAAAGTATATGCTCCATCAGGATTCAAAAGATAACGCTCTAGAGCCTCTACATCCTGAATCTTCATGGGGACGATTATTTGATCTGCTGATGAGAGAAATCTTGAATAGTCAAAGCTTATGCCAACACTCTGTTTTGGAGAGACCTCCGCATTAACCGACTCCATCTCTCCGTATTCGTTTCGTTGTTGCCGTTGCCTTTTCCCTGTCGTGGGGTATTTTGATGAATTGAAAAGAGCTCTGGCATTACTTCCCATCTTAACAACAAGGCAGTAACTTCTGGCGATAGCCGGTAATGGCAAACCATCTGCTCCCTGATATGAAAGAGTGGTAATCTCAACTGTAAGATCGCAACCGTTAGAGCTTACCTCTGATGTCTCCTTCTCGTCAAGACGTAATTTCCCCTCATGCTTATTGTACATTGAAAAGTCCATTGACTCATGGATTTGCACAGGTTCACCAGTCAAAAAATTCACATTATTACCCGATGCTATACTGAAATAACTGAACTCAGATATTGCCCTGTTAAAGTTCTCCATTTTTTGTTGCAGATATTCGATCCTTTCCGGAATAATCTTCAAGTAGACAGTAGTTGAGAGCATACTTCTTTCAATAGATTTTTGTTCGGGATCCTCTCTTGTTCCGCATGTTACACTTGTATTGCTATAACTTATACGCAATAATCCGGAGAGCTCTTTCACCGGCTTCTTGACCAATATCCGCGGAGAAGGGTATAATAGTAGTTGTTGATGCTTTTCACCCGGGGTCTCGTAATTTGAAATTCCAAGAATCTCGTATTCCTGTTCTTCATCAGGAGCTGTATGGACGATATAACCAATACCTTTGTAATCAGTCTTGATTGTTGTCTGATGCATCTTTCCCTTATATCCGGAAAGCTCTATCTCTAGCCCTTTTATCGGTTCTCCATCGGCATCCTTTACCTCTATCATGAATTTTCTCACCTCTCCCGGTTTAAGTATAACAGGATTCTTCATATCCTTCATTGACATCTCGGGACATATTGGTTTATATTTCTCTGGATCTTTCGCCCTCTCTTTTTTTTCAAAGTCGGTTATAACATCAATCAGCGGTTTCGAGCCTCTTTCAGTAGATCCCAACATAAGAGCAGCCACAGAGCCGCCGAATTGTGCCTCCTCTGCTCCTTCAAATACTGTAGAGCCCTTTGCAATCACCAACCTTGTTTTAGGTGCCACCATAAACAACTCTATCCGGAACCGGTTGTCCCCGATGGATGTCATCTTGCCCCATATTACATATTCATTAGGACTATCAGGGCCAAAATAGGCAGGGTGCTCCCACGGTTCTGCCAGTATTCTCATCGGTTGTATGCCAACTTTGAAAAAATCGTTTTCTGCCACAGAATTCAGTTGTAATTGTTCAATATACCCTTTGCTGGCGTAATAGAACCTTTTATCCGGATCGGGAAACTGAATCTGGATATCGTAACAATGCACGATTCTGGTACATTTCTCTTTTGCTGTTATTGCTATAGTTGAGAAAAAAAACAGAAAAAAAATCAAAAGTCTTTTCATTGTTGATTTCAGATTTATTTGATCTTTAAAGATATAAAAAAGAAATCTATTAAAGCAAAAAGTCCATCTGTGTATTCACAAATGGACTTTTATAGAGGTACCCAGCAGAATCGAACTGCTGTACACGGTTTTGCAGACCGTTGCCTAACCACTCGGCCAGGGTACCCTGTTGGGAGTGCAAAGATATTAAAAATTCCTTTCCCTCCAAAATTCATATAACATACCGGATTATGTGCGTTTGCCTGACATTTCTTTTCTATTGCTTATATATATTCCACACATTACCAAGGCTAAACCAACAATCGTCAAGGGAGTTATTGATTCCCCCAATATATAGTGAATAAAAAAAAGTGACAAAAGTGGAGATAGGTATGTAATCTGAGTAAGGACGATTTTATTCTCCGCAAGTCTCAGAGCTTTCGTCCAAAGAATGAATGTGAGTCCCATTTCAAAAATTCCGACATAGACTCCTGCCAGTAATCCTCTTGATGACGGCCAATCCATAGGGTAAAATAACGATAGAATTGCAAGGTAAATTGTTCCGAACAGAAAATTATAGAATAGCTCCACTACCGGATCGATCTCATTCTTTAACTTCGAAATCCAGTATGAGGCCCATATGACCGAACTGCCTAGTGCCAGAGAGATACCTACAAGAGAAAGGTTTCCACTTATATCTGCTTTCCCGTTAAGTGATAGCGAGACAACACCGGCAAAACAGATCATAACACCGGTCAATTGACTAAATGTCAAGCGCTTCTTATAAAAAAACGACATCATCAATATCAGTACAACTTGCCATGAGTAGTTAAGAGGTTGGGCAATCTGTGCGGGAAGAAGTGAGTAAGCCTTGAACAGGACAAGATAGTAGAGGAATGGGGTAAGTAATGCCTGTAACATGAGTATTGGCAATCTTTGAGACCCATTATCTATTGCTAGTTTAATTACCAACCCGGTCTTGCTGGATCTTATGAGTTCCAAAGCACATACAGCAAGTGCAGTTATTGAAGAAATAAGCAACAGTTGTATGAAACCCATCTCTGATAGTGCAATCTTGAATGCAGTAGCTACAGTTGCCCAAAAAACAACAACCGCTCCTCCCATATAGAGCGCACGGTTCTGGCTGTTCATCTCTTTATTCCGGATAGATGGTCTGATTGTTGAAGTATTTTATTTCTGAGCATTGGCGGATAATTTTTGTTCTTTTCCAGAAACTTCTCTGTTATTACCGCTGCTTCACGGGAGTGATGACCTGACAATAGTGCTTTTAACCAATTAACCGGAAAAAAGATATCTCCGGTTTTCTGAACCTCTTCCACCATTTCCAATGCTGGGTTGATGTACTCAAGAGAAGACATATCCCTGGTGTAATGATTAAGATACCCGAGGGAAGTGATTGTCCATGGTTCAACTGAACGGTTTTTCTCATCTTTAAGGGAGTTGAAGACAGAATCTCTAACCTGTCTTGAACCAGAAACTGAAGGAAAAATGTAGTTAAATTCCGCTACTCTATCCGGATTTGAAATTCTTTCAAGTTGCACATTTCTTATCTCACTATACCTGTCAGGGAAGTGCAAGGCAAGCAGATATGCCAGGTTGGTAAGCTCTCTCTCACCAAGTTCCAATGAGGTGAAGCTTACTGGTCTTTTCCATATTGAGAAGAGCCTCTCTAACCCTTTTGTAGAAGTTGTTATATTAGACAAAGCCCTGAAAGCAAGTGACCGGTCCTGCATTTGTGAAGACTTATCAGCCATTTGCCCGAGAGTGCTCTCTATCTTCTCCTGTAATAATATGTTTAGAGACTTATTATTATTATTGTAAATATATGCGCAATAGGCATCTGTCAAATAAGACAATCCTCTGGAGAGAATAAGTGAATTAGCCTCATGTGGAAGATAGTCCGTCAAAGTATTACAGAAGGACTGCGGATCCAGGTTTCCTCTCTTCAGGTTCTCGTATAGGGTTATTAGTAAGGAACATCTTGTCAGATCATCATAAATAGCCGATGAGTCAGAGTCTTTCAGATTGCTTCTGTATCCGGAGAATGTCTTAAGAAGATAATCAGAACTCCTCTTATCCAGAAAAAAGTATCCATACCCTCTCCCATCGGTGTTTGGTATTGGGAAACCGTTTTCCACCCTATAAGCAAGTGGTTGATCCCAGACTACCTTTTTCTCAGAATTGCTCAAAACCTCTGTAATCACAGAATCCCCCGAAACCGAGGCGTGTATCTCGGCCATACCAGGTTCATTGATCCAAGAATAGCTCCAACTCTTCAAATCCTTTTCTGTATATTGATCCAAAATCCCGATCAAATCATCCCAGGTCGCATTACTGTATCCAAATTTGTTTAAGTAAACACGTATTCCTTTTTGAAAATTCTCCTCTCCTATAAGTGCCACAAGCTTATCCATAACAATGGGCGCCTTGTTGTAAATTATATTGCCATATACCAATCCTGCATTATTGAGATTGTCCAGATCCTGTCTGACCGGAGTGGCTCCTGCGGTTCTGTCCTCAGAATATGCGGCCGGAAAATATGAGTTGAGAAAATTCAGACGATGATTCACCTCTGGGAAGAGGGGTTCCACCATCCTTTTGGCAAACCAGTTGGCAAAAACCTCTTTGGTCCACACCTCATCAAACCACTTCATAGTAACATAATCTCCAAACCACATATGTGCTGTCTCGTGAGCAATAAGCTCCGCACGCGAGAGGCGGTCAGTATCTGTCGGATTTTCGCTCAGAAACATAGTCCTGTCAGAGTATAGAGTGGCTCCCATATGTTCCATCCCGCCATATTGAAAACCCGGTATGATTACAATATCATATTTAGTAAAGGGATACTTGACACCTGTATAATTCTCCATCCATTCAAGCGAGGAGAAAACCTGAGAGAATATCTCGTCACATTGAGAAACTTTCCCGGGTTCCGACTCCCTGTGGTAAATGGTAATCTCTCGCCCACTCTTCTCTTGAGTAACTTTTTTCATCTTTCCGGCAACGAAAGAAAATAGATATGTAGGGATCGGTTCTGTCTCGGAAAATTGCACGAACCTTCTTTGTGTCTGCTCAATAGTGTCGTTTTGTAGAACTTTCCCGTTAGCAACAGCTTCCCACTCCACAGGTATTTCAAGTGAAAGAGAGTAACGGCTTTTTATATCCGGCTGGTCGAAGCAGGGGAGAAGAGTTCTGGCCCTGTCCGGTACCAATAATGTGTAGAGAAGGTCTTCCCTCCGGTTTAATGATTGATTTCCTGCATGAAACTGAATCGTAAGACGGTTCTCCCCTCTCAATGAAAATGATGCCGGTATCACTATATGTTCGTTTCTGAATGAGTAACGGGCATTTTTCCCATTTACAGAGAGACTTATCAGAGAGGTGTCGGAGTTTACGAAATCAAGTACTATCGGCTTTCTCTCCTTCAATTTAAAGGATAGTGAAACCATACCTTCAAGAGCCACATTCTGATCTGAGGGTATTTCAAACAAGAGGGAGTATTTTACATCTGAAATATTTTCTGCTCTTGCCTCTGCCAATTTTTTACCGACTCCGTCAACCTCCATTTCCGGCACTCTTTTCCCACAGCCGGGAGTAAAGAATATAAGTGCTGTCAAAAAGATTATTGCCGTGCAAATCTTCCTCTTCATGTAAATCATATTTTTGACTTTATACTATCTACTATTATCTCAAGAAACTCCCTGTCAGTATCATCGTAAGAACCAACCTCACAACTGTCGATGTCTAACACGGCAATCACCTTTCCATCTATGACCAGAGGAACCACAATCTCTGAACGTGAGAGTGAACTGCATGCAATATGACCGGGGAAAAGCTCAACATCAGGGACAATTATTGTTTTTATCTCTTTCCAGGATGTACCGCAAACACCTTTACCATAAGCAATTCTTGTACATGCAAGAGGCCCCTGGAACGGGCCCAGAACCAAAGATTCTCCAAATGGCGAAGAGTCCGGACGGACAATGTAGAATCCAGTCCAAAAATTATTGAATGTAAAGTGAATGGCAGAAGAGATATTTGCCATATTGGCAATGATGTCGTTTTCACCCTCTACCAGTGAAACAATTTGTGGGAGAAGAGTCTTATATTTTTCTCTCTTGCTTCCACCGCAAACTTCGAGTGATTCCATTCTGTTTTCAGAATTTATGTGTGATTATTGCAAATATATGCAATTACTCCACATAAATAACCAGCCCTTTGAGGTATTCTCCCTCCGGGTGGTATATATTGACAGGATGATCTGCAGGCTGTGTGAGCCTGTGCAGTATCCTGACCCTTCTTCCTGTCTGGGCTGCAGCAGAAAAGATTGCCTCTGCAAATGCAGTCTTATCAACTGCCTGAGAACAGCTGAATGTAAACACTATCCCTCCGGGGGCGATTTTATCAATTGCCGCTGCATTAAGCCTCTGATAAGCCCTTAACGCATTGGGGATTGCGGCTCTGTGCTTTGCAAATGCGGGAGGGTCAACAACTATCACATCATATTGCCCCTTTTGGCTCTTCTTCAGATACTCTATTGCATCATCACAAACAGAGTCGTGCCTTGCATCATTCAGAACAATTCCGGCTTCCCTGTTCAATCCGATGTTCTTTTCAAGCATCTCCATTGCTGTACGGGAACTGTCGACCGATGTAACGGATATAGCTCCTGAAGCTAAGGCATACATCGAGAAACCACCTGTGTAACAGAATAAATTGAGCAGATTTTTTCCCTTTGAATACTTTCCCACCAACTCCCGGTTATCTCTCTGATCGAGAAAAAAGCCTGTCTTTTGGCCGCTGCACCAATCCACAAAGAAACGGACCCCGTTCTCTTTTATTGAGGCTGGATGAGTCTCGTTACCGTAAATATAGCCGTCCGACAGTTGAAGTCCTGCTTTAAAAGGAGCTGTAGCAGAACTTTTATCGTAAACTGCCTTTAGTTTTTTCCCGAAAACCCTCTTTAATGCTGCTGTTATCTCCTCTTTGGCCAGGAACATTCCGGCAGAGTGGGCCTGAATGACAGCTGTATCGTTATAAATATCAATTATTAGCCCGGGGAGCATATCTCCTTCACCGTGTATCAGTCTGTATGCAGTTGTGGATTCGTTTTCTGTAAGGCCTAAAACACTCCTGAATCTGTATGCAGCCTCAATTCTCTTTTCCCAGAAATTTTCCGGAAGAGTATCTGTTTGAAATTCCAACACTCGTACCGCAATTGAACCTATCTGGTAGTGGCCGACTGCTAGCGCTTTACCATCTGAAGAATAAACAGATGCCATAGCTCCGTCCTCCTCAACCCCTTCGAGCTTATGTATTGCCCCTGAAAATATCCATGGGTGGAAGCGTTTTACAGACTCCTCTCTCGATTTTTTTAGATAGACCTTTATCATTGTTCTGTCTCTTTTTCCTCTATCGGAAGCTTAGGTGTACTTAAAAGTTTAAGGTACATCTTCTGGCATACCCATGCATCTGTGGCAGCATATAAGACTTGTGCATGAGTGAGCATATCAGCCTCCCAGTTTGAGAGTTGCTGTGATTTTGAAACCTTTATACCAAGAATTATTGCAGCCATCTTACGGACACTCTTCTCTTTAATACCCCAGTTGCTGCCTATTATCTGAAGATCAACAAAGCCCCTTGGAGTGAATTTTGCCAATCTTTGCAGTCCGCGGATATCATCATGAACTGCAGCGCCGATTTTGGCAATTCTCTTTGACCCGAGTATTCCACAAAGATCTTCCGTCAATCCAATCTTTATAAGTCTGAATATAAATGCCTTATCCCTGCCGGCCAACTGAAGGAGCGAAACACTGTTTCTCTTAACATTAGCCTGGAATGTAGGTTTTGTCTCTGTGTCAAATCCAATAATTCTCTGAGAGGTAAGATAAGAGATTGCATTTTCATACTCTTCCCCAAGTTTGTCAATCACATGAATATCACCTTCAAATGAAGCCTGCGGAAGGTTATCAAGCTCCTCATGAGATATGTTAGAAGAATATGCCATCTATTTTATCATTTTATTTCCTTTTCAATAAGGCTCCATGTCAGAGGCAGCCTCTCCCTGATTCGTTGAAGATTGTAGGGATTGATATTTTTTATTGAAAATGGTACAATATCAACACTTTGAACCTCGTTACCGGCCTCTCTGCCATACTTGAATTCATAAGTAAAGTTTCCATCCTTGTCAAGTTTTTTCGCATCCAATCCTGAAGCAGGAATTGAGATAAAGGCATTCAACCTGTCTGTGGCCGGAGTAGCTGTAAGTATTCCCTGTTCCCTCAGCTTTGTATAAACCTCTTTTGCAGTATATACTGAAGGGTCTATAAACTCTATATCTGCCGGAAGTACTTTCTCATAAATCCTGACACCGTTTTTTTCGTAAGCACGAAGTTCCTCGACAACCTTTTTGAGAGTGTCAAGAAGGAACGGATAATGGGTGCAACCCAAAATGATATTCCTCAATGGGAGATTCCCGTTTCTTACTCTTTGCCTCTCAATAAGATTCACAAGATGCAACCTTGCATAATTTGAAGCAGAGTTTAACTGAATCCTGGTATAGCTCTCTCCATTTTTTTCAAATAAGACAGAATTCCCTGCAAAGCTGAATTTATAACGATCCAGCATTTTTGTATCAATAGAAAGAGAGTCCTCACCTATTGACGGTCCTCTGTAATTATCCCTTACAGAAGATGCCTTCATGTCCACATAATCCTTTTCCATATCTACAGCTTCAGCAAAACCCAATCCCGGCTGAGCGACAACTTCAAGTTTGCCTTTATAACCTCTCCCGGAAGCTGTCGAAACAATTGCTTTCTGATATCCTCCAGATGAGATGGTTCCTACAGTAGCTAGAACACCAATCGCTGCGTTTTCGTCCGGATTTATCATGTCCAGAGATGCCCTGGTCCCGGCTTCAATAACACCTATAACCGAGACTGCAGGAATTCCTTTAGACAAAAGATCCCTTACATCAGGCAAACCATATGCTGTTGCAGTATTACAGGCGATAACCACAATCTTTGAACGGTTCGGCACTTTTGTCAGAAAAAGTGCATCTTTCACCACCAATTCTCTGAAATAACCCAACTTACCGGCTGACGCATAGTTTCCGTAAGGCATATTTGCCTGATCGGCCAGGTAAGTAAACTGCTCTGAGGTTAAATCAGGAATCCCGTCTGAGCCTTCTGCTCCGGTTGAATTGTTATAACAATCCATCTTCAGCAATGACTCGAGTACTGTGAGCCCTCCGGTGCCGGAATCAAAGACCCCTATCGGAAGTGTTGACAAATCTTCAGGATAGGTTTTATAGTCAGCATAATAGACAGATGTAGTATCTTGCAGTGCCTTAGTAACTATCGGAATACTCTGGTAAGATTCCTTGCCGCCCTCTTTTGGCGAGCACGCCGTTAACGCCATTAAGGCAATGATGATATACCCTCTATTATTTCTCATATGTGAATTCTCCAAATTCAGTAATTAGGTCTACCGATGAAAACTTCCCAGCTTCTACCCTTCCGATAACTTTGGCCTCAACTCCGTAGCTTTCAGAAATTCTGACAATCTCTTCAGCTGTCTCTAAATCGGTATATATTTCAAACCGGTGCCCCATGTTGAAGACTTTGTACATCTCCTGCCATGGTGTCTTTGACTCGAACTGGATTGCACGGAACAGTGGAGGGACCGGAAAAAGATTATCTTTAACCACATGAAGTCTATTGATGAAATTCAGAATTTTTGTCTGTGCTCCACCTGAACAGTGAACCATTCCATGTATCTTTTGTCTGTATGAAGAGAGTATCTCTCTGACAATAGGAGCATATGTCCTTGTCGGTGACAGGAGCAATTTTCCGTAAGTAATCCCTGTTTCAGGCTCAATTTCATCCAGTCTCTTAGTCCCGGTATATGCCAGGTCTTTTGGTATCTGGTTATTATATGTCTCCGGATACTTCTGGCCTATATAAGATGAGAAAAGATCATGTCTTGCCGAGGTAAGGCCATTACTGCCTGTTCCCCCGTTGTACTCATCCTCATACACGGCTTTACCCGACGAAGCCAGACCTACAATCACGTCCCCCGGCCTGATATTGGAATTATCGATTACTTCAGACCTTTTAAGTCTTGCGCAAACTGTACTGTCAACAATGATTGTCTGAACAAGATCCCCTACATCTGCAGTCTCGCCACCGGTCAGAATTATATTAATACCATACCGGGCCATCTTATCGACAAATGAGCCGGAACCGTCAATAACCGCGGAAATAACATCTCCTCCAATACGGTGCTTGTTTCTCCCAATTGTAGAAGAAAGCAGAATGTTATCACACGCCCCGACGCAGATAAGGTCATCTGTGTTCATCACGATTGCATCCTGAGCAATCCCTTTCCAGACACTCATATCACCGGTCTCCTTGAAGTATGCATAAGCAAGCGAGGATTTTGTCCCTGCTCCGTCTGCGTGCATTACAATGCAATACTCCGGGTCATTGCCGAGAAAATCCGGAACTATTTTGCAAAAAGCATTGGGGAACAATCCCTTGTCAATATTCCTGATAGCACTATGAACATCCTCCTTTGAAGAGGATACACCTCGTTGTGCATACCTTTGAGCCTCAGTAGTATTATCCATATTAATTATCTCCAGAATAGCAATTCCCTGTATTTCGGAAGAGGCCAAAGCTCGTCATCAACCAGCATCTCCAGTTTGTCGGCGACAATCCTGATACTTGACATCAACGGAAGAACAGTTTCTGAATAAAGCATCGCTTTCTCCTCAATCTCCTCGATCTGATTAGCCACCTTCCTGGCCTCTATCAACTTCTTGGTCTCTTTTCTGAGACTCTCTATATATCCGGATATCTTCCTTATTGTAATCAGCTGTCTCTCGGACATAGTCTTATATTCATCCTCCTCAAAGAGCTCCTTGATACCTTTCACATTATCGATCAATGTATTCTGGAACTTGATAGCTGTCGGAATTATATGGTTAAGTGTAAGATCCCCGAGTACTCTCGCCTCAATTTGCAACTTTTTGATGAAAGTCTCATTCATAACTTCATATCTTGCCTCCACCTCTCTGCTTGTCAGAACATTTGTCTCTTCAAAAAGTTTTATACTGTTCTCTTCCAGATAAGTCTTGAACGCAGACGGAAGATCCTTGATACCTCTCAAGCCTCTTCTCTCTGCCTCTTTGTGCCATTCAGGACTGTATCCGTTACCTTCAAACATAATATTTTTGGATTCTATTATGAATTGTCGGATAACCCTGAGGAAAGCCTCCTCCTTATCCACTCCCTCTTTCATAAGATCCTCCACTAACCCATTGAATCTCTTTAACTGCTGGGCTACGGCTGCATTCAGCGGATAGAGTGCTGCCGCTACGTTTGCTGAAGAACCTACAGCACGGAACTCGAATCTGTTTCCGGTAAAGGCAAAAGGAGATGTCCTGTTCCTGTCAGTATTGTCAGGCAGTATCTCGGGTATCTTGTTAACTATATCAAGTTTATGGTGAGTCTGGTCTTGTGAGGCAGAGTCATCTTCCGCCATACTCTCTATAGAGTCGAGTACCGAGGTTAAAAGTTTTCCTGCAAAGACAGACATCACTGCAGGTGGCGCCTCATTCCCGCCAAGTCTGTACGAGTTGTTCAAAGTAGCCACTCCGGCCATAAGCAGTGGATGGTGCTCATATACTGCCCTTATAACTGATACAAAAAATGAGAGGAATTGAAGGTTTGTCCTTGGAGTCTTTCCTGGTGACAAAAGGTTAACACCATTGTTTGTAACAATTGACCAGTTGCAGTGTTTACCTGATCCGTTGACGCCGGCAAAAGGCTTCTCGTGAAATATGACTTTCAGTTTGTGCTTCTTGGCAATCTTCCTCATAAGGATCATCATCATGAGGTTGTGGTCTACTGATAGATTTGCCTCGGCAAAATATGGGGCAAACTCAAACTGATTGGGAGCCACCTCGTTGTGCCTTGTTTTAAGTACCACCCCAAGTTTGTATGCCTCTGTTTCAAAATCTTTCATAAAAGCCATAACTCTTGAAGGAATTGCACCGAAATAGTGGTCTTCAAGCTGCTGATCCTTCGCAGATGTGTGTCCAATAAGTGTGCGATTACACAACATAAGATCCGGACGAGCTCTGTAAAGGGCTTCATCTACCAGAAAATATTCTTGTTCAATGCCGAGCATTACATTCACCCTGTTGGTTTTGTGGTCAAAAAGGCGGCAAAGCTCTGTGGCTGCTTTATCCAAAACCTGAAGAGATTTAAGGTGAGGAGCTTTATGGTCAAGAGCCTCTCCGGTATAGGATACGAATACTGTAGGAATACACAGAGTCTGATCCATTATAAAAGCAGGAGAGGTAGGATCCCATGCGGTGTAACCTCTTGCCTCAAATGTATTTCTCAATCCGCCGTTAGGGAAACTAGAAGCATCCGGTTCCTGTTGTACAAGTGCATCTCCCTTGAAATTTTCGAACACACCTCCGTTCTTTGAAGGATCAACAAATGCCTCATGTTTTTCTGCGGTTGCGTCTGTCAATGGATGGAACCAGTGAGTGTAATGTGTGGCCCCATTTTCCACTGCCCATGATTTCATTCCGGATGCTATCTGATTGGCAATACTCCTGTCTATCTTCATTCCCTCCCCTATTGCCTGCTGGACTGCCTCATAAGCTTCTGCTGATAAATAACGTCTCATTTTTTCTACATCAAATACTTTTTGTCCAAAGTATTCGGATACAGGTCTCTCTTCCACATAAAAACGTTCAGCTCTGTGGCTTGCGAATTCGTCCAGTGCTCTTTTTCTAAAACTACTCATCCTGATGAAAATATTTTTTGAATTTAATGACTGGCAAATGTAGATAAAATTTCGTAATGCATTAATTAAAATCCTTACTTTTGCTTAAACAACCAACCTTATAGAAATGAAAAACTCAGCCTCGTTGTTGCTGATTATCTTTGCATTGGCAACATCTTACAATTCGTTAGCCAAGGATAGGAATATCCAAAGGCATGTAAATCAAATGAAAAAAGACACCCTGTTCAGCAACTCTGTTGTTGGAATAATGGTTATGGACAGTAAGGGAAGAGCTGTGGCATCATGGAATCCTGACGCACCGTTGCTGACGGCATCTACTATGAAGACCATATCCACAGGTCTTGCATTACAGATTCTCGGTCCTGACTATCGTTTCAAGACCAGAATAGGTTATTCAGGCATAATCAGAGACAGCGTTCTTGAAGGGGATATTTATATTGTCGGAGGCGGGGACCCTACACTGGGATCAAAAGATACAGTAGCTACGCCTATAGAAAAGGTTTTTACACTTTGGCATGACGCTCTGAAAGAGGCAGGAATCAATAAAATCTCCGGAAGTATTATCGGTGATGACCGATTCTTTGAAAATGAGGCAATTCCTGACAGCTGGTCATGGAGCAATCTGGGGCCCTATTTCGGAAGCACAGCCTCGGGGCTCTCTTTCTGCGAAAATCTTCAGTATTTCACCTTCATACCCGGTAAAGCCAAGGGAGAACCTGCTGAACTCAGCAGTGTATACCCGTCACTACCAGGTATGGTTTACAAGAACAAGCTCTTAACCGGAGAGCCAGGAACAGGAGACAGAAGCTCGTACTATATTTCAGATCTTGCTAAAATTGGAGAGTTCAAAGGAAGTCTGGGTGCCGGTAAAGAGAGCTATACCCTAACCGGTTCCAGCAAGTTTGCTCCACTTATGTGTGCAGAGGAGTTCAGACTTTTTCTTGCTTCCAGGGGGGTGGAGTGCACCTCCGGAATACGTGACATATCCGAGATACCGGCCACTCCGCAGGATGAGCTTGTTATTATCGGAGAGACATTCTCTCCGAAACTTATCTCGATTATCAATGTGACTAACAGAATAAGCAACAATTTCTACGCCGAGACACTTTTCAAAATGTTAGGCAAACAGATGACCGGTGTCGGATCATATGATTCGTCGGTTGTTGCGGCAAAGAGATTGCTGGCAGGCATGGGGCTGTCGCTGAAAGGATACACGCAGGTTGACGGAAGTGGGTTATCCCGACAGAATTATGTGTCTGCAAGATTTTTCTGCAAATATTTCGCAAGGATGAAAGAAATGAGTAGCTTTGCCGAATTCATCGGGACCCTTCCGCAGCCGGGAGGTCCCGGTACATTAAAAAACGTTCTCAAGGATGTTGAGAGTGGCACCAAATCAAGGATACACGCAAAAAGCGGCTCGCTGTCCAACGTCAGGTGCTATGCAGGTTATGTTGAGAAAAAAGGGGGAGATTACTACTATTTTGCAATTCTAACCAACAACTATCCCGCCAGGACATCGGTGATGCAAGTTGGAGTAGAGAGGTTTTTGGGATCGCTTGTAAATGTAAAAATGAAATAACAGTAACAACATCATAAAAAAAATTATCAATAATGCTTACATTATCCAAAAAGGCAGAGATCATGCCGGCTTCTCCGATAAGAAAGCTGGTGCCATATGCTAACGAAGCTAAAAAAAGAGGGGTAAAGGTTTTTCACCTTAACATCGGTCAACCTGACATTGAATCTCCAAAAGAGGCTCTTGAAGCGGTCAAAAAAAACACGCTTGAACTAGTTGCTTATCCGGATTCTAAAGGTAATGAATCTTACAGGAAAGGTCTTGTAAAATACTATCAGGGCATCAATATTGATGTAACCGAGAAAGATATCAATATAACAACAGGTGGAAGCGAGGCTCTCCAGATTGCGCTTGCCGTAACTTGCAACCCTGAGGATGAGGTTATCGTGATAGAGCCATTCTACACAAACTACAACTCTTTTGCTACACAGAACGATGTAATCCTGAAACCGATATCAACAAGCATTAAGGATGGTTTTGCACTCCCTGACCCATCTGAATTTGAGAAGATGATAACCCCTAAAACAAAAGGAATCATCATCTGCAATCCCGGCAACCCTACAGGTACACTCTATACAAAGGAATCCATGCTTAAATTGGGTGAGATTGCAAAGAAACATGAACTTTTTATATTTGCGGATGAGGTTTACAGGGAATTCTGCTACACAGACCAGCCTCACTTTTCAGCTATGCATATTCCCGGTCTCGAGAAGAATGTCATACTCATTGACTCAGTTTCAAAAAGATACAGCCTTTGCGGTGTACGCATAGGAGCAATCGTATCAAAGAATCAGGAGATTATGAATGCTGTGCTTCGCTTCTCTCAGGCTCGCCTTTGCTCTCCTGCATATGGACAGATTGCTGCTGAGGGTGCTCTTGCAACTCCACAGTCATATTTTGATGCAGTTCGCGCAGAGTATATCAAGAGGAGGGATTTTCTCATCGAGGCACTAAACAAGATTGAGGGTGTATATACTCCAATGCCTATGGGTGCTTTCTATACAATTGCAAGCTTACCTATTGACGACAGTGACAAGTTCGCCCAATGGCTCCTCGAAGAATTCCAATATGAGGGAAAGACCGTTATGGTTGCACCTGCAGCCGGATTCTATGCAACAAAGGGAAGAGGCACAAATGAGGTAAGAATAGCTTATGTGCTCAAGATTGAAGATTTGAAAGAGTCTGTTAAATGTCTTGAAGTTGCCCTTAAGCAATACCCCGGCAGAACAATCAAATAAAGCAGACAACCCTGCTTAGTACCATAAAGATAGTCACAAGAAAGAAACTGAGTTTTCTCTTGTGACTATCTTCATTTTCGCCTGTTGATTCCACAATCAGGACAGCTGCCGGAAATGAGACAATCTGCATGAGCCAGCTGCTCGATTCAGGATAAAGTATCACTAGTATAGCCAGAAAAACAATCATTGTAGTGAACCTGACAAATGACGCACTCTTCACAATCTTAAAACTATTTATCCTTCTGTAAACACTTTTTATAGAAGTCAGAAGCAAGATAATGAATTCAAGAAGGAAAAGAATGTTAGAAACGCTTCTGATGTTTGGTTCTAAAACTGCTCCTGCCTTTAGATGCCTCAAATACTCTTCGGCAAAGATGACAGCATCGTCGAAAAATATGAATCGCAGGGAGATTATAAAGAGAAACGGAATAAGGAAAGCAAGTAGTATAAGAACAATTTTTCTTAAAGATACAGCTATCTCTCTTATAGAGAAGAACATCGCTATTGGAATCAAGAAAACAGCCAGAGGTTCAAACAAAGCTGCACTAGTAGCCAGAAAAACAGAGAGAAATGAGTTCTGATCGTTTTTCTTTAGGGTAAGAGTTGTATAGAGCGACCACATTAGAAAAAGTGTGGCCACCGATGTTCCGGAAAAAATAAGGCTTAAAGGAGAAGAGAGTGCAAGGATTAAAAACACCAGGGGCAAAGTCAGACTTACACGCCCTGTCATTATATACCTTTCATTGAAAGCATACAGTGATACTGCTGTTATTATCAGAAAAACTGCAGCAATAATGTGAGAATCCAGTAAAGGAATATCCTCAATATCCACAAAACCTGCCAGAACGGGAATCCATCGGTGTATATTCTGTGCCGGTAAGATCCATGCAGTTGCAGACATAAACGCAAACAGTAATATCAGATAGGGTATCGATATTGCAAAGCTGTATTTACGATTGTACTGCATTTAAAGAAATTTTCAATAGTGCATCAGGTCCGATCCTATATCTGTTCTGTAATATATACCTTCATAACTGACAGAAGAGACCTCTCTGTAAAGGATTTTTCTGCAACACTCAATATTATTATCCAAAGCTGTAATGGCCAGAACTCTTCCTCCGGCAGTCACAATTTGACCATCCAAAGATTTTGTCCCTGCATGGAAAAGATTGACCTCCTTCAATTCTTCCAGCCCTTTTATAACGAATCCCTTTACATACTCTTCGGGATAACCTCCGGAAACAGTGACCAGAGTCATTGCTTGCCTGTCATCCTTAACTATAGTTTCGGCTCCGAGTTCTCCTCTTGCTGCAGCAATCAGATGAGCAAGCATATCGCTCTTAATTCTCGGCAGAACAGCCTCAGTCTCAGGATCCCCCATTCTCACATTGTACTCTATCACATACGGATCACCGCCACAGTTCATTAAACCTATAAAAATGAAACCGGTATATTTTATTCCGTCTCCCTTAAGTCCTTCAATAGTCGGTTTTATTATCCTCTCCTCTACCTTCTTCATAAATTTCTCATCAGCAAAAGGAACCGGACTCACAGCCCCCATTCCTCCTGTATTGAGACCGGTATCGCCATCTCCTATCCTTTTGTAATCCTTCGCTTCAGGTAAAATCAGGTAATCTTTTCCGTCCGTAAGAACAAATACAGAGAGCTCTATGCCGTGAAGGTACTCCTCAATCACCACCTTATCACCTGCCGGTCCGAACTTTCCATCCAACATTGAATGCAACTCTCTGACGGCATCATCAATATTGTCAGGTATCACCACCCCTTTGCCGGCTGCAAGACCATCAGCCTTAAGCACATAGGGTGCACGAAGCGTTTGAAGGAACTTTTCCGCCTCAGTAATCGATGATTTACTGAAACTTTTGTATGAAGCAGTTGGAATGGACCACCTTTCCATAAACTCTTTGGCGAACTCCTTGCTTCCCTCAAGCTGAGCACCTTGTCTGCCCGGACCAATAAAAAGGATATTCTTAAGCTGATCATCAGATTTGAAAAAATCTCCAAGGCCATTAACAAGCGGTTCTTCCGGGCCAACTATCACCAATCCGATACCGTTTTCAATAACAGTTCGTTTTATTGCATTAAAATCCTTAATGTTTATATCCAGGTTCTTTGCAAGAGTTGCTGTACCGGGATTTCCGGGAGCACAGTACAGTGCTTCAAGCTTAGGGCTTTTATTTATACTCCATGCAAAAGCTGATTCTCTCCCCCCCGATCCTATTATTAAAACTCTCATTACGGCTATTTTTAATTTTCTCTTTTGATGCGGCAAAAATAATAATAATAAATTAACTTTGTCGACTGAAAAATATAGCAATGAGTCGTTTTTACCGTATACTTCCCATACTTCTCATAATTGCCGTTTCATGCAGCAGAAGGGATATTATTCCAAGAAGCGAGCTTCCTCAGATACTGGCAGACATATATATGGCAGACAGATCTGTCATGAATGACCCGATGATGTTATCAAAAACTGACAGCCTGCTCATTTATGAGCCTGTCCTGAAAAAACACGGATATAGCACAAAGGATCTTATCAACACTTTCAACTATTACCTGCCTACTCCATTAAAGCTCAAGAGTTCATTCATGTCCGCCAGGACTATTCTTGAAAAAAGGCTTCAGGAGGTAAGGTTGGCTATTGCGGCATATCAGGGCAGCGACTCTACATTTGCCCCTATCCGCAAACTCATTAAAGATGCGGATTCTCTGAAATATATGGATTCCAGGGAGAGAGCCCTGAGGTGGATTTTTGCACCGGAGCTCTTTCCGAACAGGCGCATATACATACCTGATTCATTGACAACCAGATATGAACATCCAATGATGCTGATATGGTGGCAAAATAATTTTAAGAACGAAGGAAAAAAATTTTATCAGTATGAGAAAAATCGCGGCGCAATATTTATTCCCGATAGACCGGAACCCAATCCGGAGAGGCTATCTCTGCCTGAACACTAATGGTGAGATTCTGGAGATCGGGCAGCTGAAAGATGGAGAAGAGAGTGAGAGTACCGAATTTTATAATGGAATTATTTGCCCCGGTTTTGTAAATTCACACTGTCATATAGAACTTTCTCACCTAAAAGGTGCGTTTGCTGAAGATACCGGCATGGCCGGCTTCATCCGTCAGATAAATGCTCTCAGGGAGAGTGTGGGGGCTTCTGAGCGCATAAGTGCCTTGGAAAGGGAGATGGATCAGCTGTACGAGAGCGGCGTTTCGGCGATGGCAGATATCAGCAATTGTGATGAGAGCTTTAGTAAGAAATCAAAATCTCCGATGTACACCCGCACATTTCTGGAAGTCTTCGGTTCGGAGCCTAAGGATTGCGAAAGTGTGATGCATGGTGTCAGTAAATTACATCAGACAGCAAAATCGTACGGCATAGATGCCGCACCAACGCCACACTCATGTTATACAATGAGCCCGGCTTTGAATAAGGCCTCAAGTATGGAGGCTCTGAAGGAGGGATACCTCTCCTATCACAATCAGGAGAGCTGGGAAGAGGAGGAACTTATAAAAACAGGAACCGGTCCCCTTGCTGATGACTATAAGGGAAGAGGTTTGAGCACACCTCCTGTAACAGGCAGAAGCGCCCTTGCATATTTCATGGACAATATCTCAGAGATATGGAAGTCTGACAAGAGCAAAATCAAGGAGCACATTCTTCTTGTACACAATACTGCAACAAATGAGGAGAGCATCGACTACGCAATGGCGATAGCCGAAAACCTTTACTGGGCAATCTGTCCGCTATCCAACATGTTTATCCACAGATCCCTTCCGCCACTTGAGCTTATGAGACGCAAAGGGTGCACAATAACACTCGGTACAGATAGTCTATCAAGCAACAAAGTTCTTTCTATTGTAGAGGAGATTAAATTGTTGCACGGCTATTTCCCCGCAATCCCTCTGAGTGAGATACTTCAATGGGCTACTTTAAACGGAGCTAAATTTCTTGGAAAAGACAACAATCTTGGCACTTTATCTGTTGGTAAAAAACCGGGGGTTGTCCTGATTGAGGGGATAGACTGGGAAAAGATGCAACTTAATAATAACAGCCGTTCAAGAAGGCTGGTTTAAAATTCAGCAACTATGTCTACTATATTGTTCAATGAGATAATTTTCGGACCTATAAAGAGCCGCAGGCTTGGAACCTCACTTGGAGTCAACCTCCTTCCAAGAAACGGGAAGTGGTGCAACTTTGATTGTCTGTATTGCGAATGCGGGTTTAACAAAGACGGAAAGGATGACAGAAAATTACCAAAGAGGGAGGATGTCAGCACGAGTCTGGAGAGAGTTCTTGCACATTATTCAGCTTCGGGAGAGAATATTGACACAATAACATTTTCCGGTAACGGGGAACCCACGATGCATCCCGATTTTGCAGCGATTATTGAGGATACCTTGAACCTTAGAAACAGATATGTTCCGGATGCAAAAGTATCTGTGTTGTCCAATGGCAGCGGCATTTCAAAAAAAGAGACCTCAGAGGCCCTTATGAAGGTAGACAATGCAATTCTAAAGGTGGACTCAGCCTTTGACAGAACAACAATTCTGATAAACCGTCCCGCATATGCATACTCTATCAGAAAGCTCAAGAGAGACCTGGAACCGTTAAAAGGGCGCTTTGTACTTCAGACAATGTTTCTCAGAGGAGAGTTTGAAGGAGAAGTGATTGACAACACAACTCCTGAGGAGGTCGTGGCTTGGCAGGCACTTGCTTTAGAGCTTGACCCCAGAGAGATAATGATATACACAATAGACCGGGAGACACCTGCGAAGAACCTCAGCAAAGTAACTATTCGGGAGATGGAGCAAATTGCAGCACCATTAAGGGAGAGAGGTTATTTGGTAAAAATAAGCGGATAAGATATGAGGCTGGTTGTTCAGAGAGTAATCGAAGCGTCTGTTACGGTTGATGGATCCTATACAGGAAAGATTGGCGGAGGCCTCATGATTTTGGTCGGTTTTGAGGATGAGGATGGCGAGGGTGATATAGCTTATGCTGTAAAGAAGGTTGTAAATCTCCGCATATTTGATGATGCCGGCGGGGTTATGAATCTTTCTGTCAAAGATATCGAGGGATCGATTCTTGTTGTAAGCCAGTTCACACTATACGCACAGACCCGAAAAGGAAACAGACCATCTTATATAAAAGCGGCAAGACCCGAAAAGGCCATACCTCTTTATGAAAGATTTATAACAGAACTTGAGGCTTCTCTCGGGAAAAAGATAGAAACAGGAATTTTCGGAGCTGAGATGAAGGTTTCTCTCATTAACGACGGACCTGTTACTATTTGGATAGATACAAAAGTTGATTAAAATAATAGAATCATGAAAAACATTGAGAATGAAATATCAAGAATTAAGGCGGGCATTGTTGGCAGAGGCGGGATGCAGGAGATTTACAGGAGATGCTTCAGTTTAATTGATCTTACGACACTGAATTCAACAGATACTCCCTCCAAAGTAGCCGGTATGATTGAAAAAGTAAACGGATTCAAGGATATCTACCCTACATACCCATCTGTTGCAGCAGTTTGCGTATATCCTAACTTTGCAGAACAAGTAAGATCTCAGCTTAAGGTTGATAGCGTAAAGATTGCTGTTGTTGCAGGGGTATTCCCCTCTTCACAAAGCTTCCCCGAGATAAAAACAGCTGAATGCAGGATGGCGGTTGAAAAAGGGGCAGATGAGGTAGATATAGTACTCGCTTTGAGCAAGTTCCTCGACAATGACAAGAGAGGAACATTCGAAGAGATCAAGAGTATAAAGGAGGCTATAGGAGAAAAGCATCTGAAAGTAATCCTGGAGACAGGAGCTTTGAAGGAACCTGGTCTGATAGCAGAGGCATCCTCACTGGCAATTGGTGCCGGAGCAGATTTTATCAAGACTTCGACAGGAAAGATGGAACCGGCTGCCACCCCCGAGGCGGCATATATAATGTGCAACAAGATTAAGGAGCACTTTGAAAAAACAGGCAAACGAATAGGATTCAAGCCGGCAGGAGGAATATCGACTCCCGGAGAGGCAGCCCTCTACTATGCTATTGTAGAAGACATACTTGGAAAAGATTGGCTTAATCCAAAACTTTTTAGAATTGGTGCAAGCCGTTTGGCAAACAACTTGCTTACACAAATTGAAGGGAATACTATTAGTTACTTTTAAAACCAACGAAATATGAAAAAAGCTATAATTATAATTTCCGCACTCCTGATTACACTGAGTGCCAAAGGTCAGGATTATGAAAGGGCAGTCGGTGCACGTCTCGGCACAAGCATTGGTGCCTCTTACAAACAATTCGTTACGGCAGGTTCTGCATTTGAAGTTGTAACCTCTCTGGATCTAATAGGTAAAAACGACCGCAAATTAACTCTCTCGGCATACGGGGAGTATCACTATAACCTGGGAGTGGACGGACTCTCTCTTTTCGGCGGTCCAGGCGTGTCATATGGTCTTTATGTTGCAGGCGATTATAGAGACGGAGCTGTTTTTTCAATCGACCTGATCAGCGGTGTTGAATACAAACTTCCTGATTACCCTTTTATATTATCCTTTGATTGGAACCCGCAATTGCAAATGGTGACAAACGCAGGTATCAAGCCTGCAAACTTCGGCTTAAGTTTCAGATATACATTTTAGCATTAAACTATCATGAAAAATTACATTAAGGAAAATAGTGATCGCTTTCTCTCAGAATTATTTGAACTGCTGAGAATCCCATCAGTCAGCTCTATGGCTGATCACAAAGGTGATATGCAAAAAGCTGCAGATAAGTATGTTCAACTTCTTTTAGAGGCCGGAGCAGATCGGGCTTCCGTATACAAGACAAAAGGGCACCCTGTGGTCTTCGGAGAAAAGATTCTGGACAAGTCTCTTCCAACAATTTTAGTTTATGCCCACTATGACGTACAACCGGCTGATCCTATCGAGAAATGGACAACTCCCCCTTTCGAGCCTCAAATAAGGGATGGGGCGATATATGCCCGTGGAGCAAATGACGACAAGGGTCAGGGGTTCATGCATGTCAAGGCTCTTGAATACCTTATAAAGACCAATCAGCTTAAATGTAATGTAAAATTTATCATTGACGGAGAGGAGGAGATTGGTTCCCCGAGCCTCGCTGAATGGGCTGCCGACAACAAAGAGCTGCTCTCTTGCGATGATATTTTGGTCTCCGATACAACAATGATTGATGAGAAGATACCATCATTAAATGTTGGTATGAGAGGGCTTACCTATATGGAGGTAGAGGTCACAGGACCAAACAAAGATCTCCATTCCGGCCATTATGGAGGTGCAATCCTCAATCCTATCAACACATTGTGTAGTATGATAGACAAGTTGATCGACAAAAACGGAAGAATTACCATTGAAGGCTTTTATGATGACGTTGTTGAGCTTTCAGAACAAGAGCGCAAAATGTTGGGAATGGCTCCGTTTGATATCGAGGAGTACAAGAAGTTTCTGGACATAGATGAAGTCAGCGGTGAGGCCGGATACACTACAATGGAAAGAACCGGAATAAGACCATGTCTCGATGTAAACGGCATCTGGGGCGGGTATACAGGTGAGGGTGCAAAGACTGTCATTCCTTCAAAGGCTTATGCAAAGATCTCTATGAGACTCGTTCCTAACCAGGACAATAAAAAGATTGCCGGACTATTCCAGTCACACTTCATGAAACTAGCACCTAAGGGTGTTAAGGTTAAGGTTACATCTCATCATGGCGGACAAGGTTTCCTCTGCCCTATCTCTTCTAAAGTATACAAATCTGCATCGCGGGCCATAACAGAAGTATACGGCATTGAGCCTGTTCCGAACAGAGGTGGAGGAAGCATTCCTGTACTGGCAGATTTACAGCAGATTCTGGGAGCCAACCCGCTTCTGATGGGTTTTGGACTTGAAAGGGATGTCATTCACTCACCTAACGAGAGTTATCTCTTGAGTCAGTTCTATAAAGGAATTGAGTCAATAGCTCTTTTTTACAAATATTATACAGAATAATTTGTAAGCAGATTTAATATATTTTATATATTTGCAATGTATTATTAATCGTATGCCTCTGATTCATGGAGGCATACGACTTTTTATATCATATTACAAATAGTTATGAAAATAGGTATCATCGGTTTTGGCAGCATGGGCAGTATGCTGATGCACAAGTTTTTAGAAGCAGGCACTGTATTACAGGAAGATCTTTTTATTACAAATCGCTCAAAGGAGAGGTTGTCCGAGATACCCGAAAGATACCCCAAGGTCAATGTAATGAAGAATAATGAAGCGGTTATAAAGTCTTCTGATATAGTATTCTTCTGTGTGAAACCGACGGACATGAAGGAGGTTGCCGAAGCTACTGCCGGCTTTTTCAGAGAGGGACAACATATCTGTGCTGTCAATGCCTGTATAAGATTTAATCAGTTAAATACAATCTTCCCAAATGCATCATGTTCCATTGTCATCCCTAGTGTTACCGGGGAAGTGGATAAATCAGTAACCCTGGCAACATTTAATCAATTTGTTCCGGAACGCGAGATATCCTTAATAAAAAAGCTTATGGGAACATTCAGCTCTGTTGTAATTATTCCGGAAAACGAGTTGGGTATATGTACGGATCTGACAAGCTGCATGCCCGGATTTATAGCCTCAATATTCAGCATTATTGTTGAGGAGGCATTGTCTCGCTCAACTTTAAGCAAAGAGGATATTCACAATATGATAATCACAACTATTCTCGGCACCTCCAAACTTTGTGTCGACCAGAAGATGCCTTTTGACAAAATTGTAGAGAGGGTTGCCACTAAAGGTGGAATTACTGAAGAGGGGACAAAAGTTATAAAGTCTGCTTTTCCGGAGACTGTAAGAACTCTTTTCCAACGCACCAAAGAGAGACGGGAGAGTACTATCCTTAACTGGCCGGGACATTTTAATAAAAAAAATGAATAATGTCTGCTGAGATGATATAACTTTGCCGATCGAAAATTAAAATAAATCAATCACCATGAAACAATTATTTATTACCCTGTTATTGGTCATTATTGCTATACCTGCAACTTCACAGATATGCAAGAGAGGATTATCCGCAAATAAAGATGTTGTCACACTGACAATAGACAGGAACACTACTTCTGCAAGCTTTGAACAATATCAGAAGGAGTTAAAGAGGTTTAACATAGAGATAAAATTAATTGAACCTCAGTTTACAAGCGAGGGCAGACTTACATCCGGGACCCTCTATGTTGACTGTAAAGATGGGTTCACCGGTTCTTTGCCGGGAACTTTCCAGTCATCAAAGGATTTTATAGGCTTTTACAGAATATATACAAAAGGAGCTAAGTACTCTTTCGGAATGGTTAAACCATGCCCTCCTGAAAAACCCTCTTCAGCATCCATAATGAAAAAGGTTGAAAAGATGCTTGAACCTGTAGTTGGCGGTGGAACACCGATTATAGAAAAAAAGGATGTGAATAAAGACACAACCGGAACTGCCGGAACAAAATAGGCAGTTGGGTCTTGATAAGTGATAGATTGACACAATATATTGATAATATAGCAATATTTTAGTATATTTGACATATTATGGAAAGCAAAAATCTATCACATCGATGGTCATCGGTATATAAGGCAGGAGGCATAGCTGCATTTATTTGCGCCATTTTCATTATTGCCGGAATTGTCATAAATGTGACAATAACCCTGAACGGGACCGATTCTGTCACACAGAGTGCTACAGGATTGTTCGGGGAACTTAAAACGAACATTTTACTGGGATTATACAATCTGGGATTACTAAATCTTTTATTACAGATTGCTCTGATCCCGGTTTTTTTTGCATTTTATGCTGCTCACAGGCATTCGAAAGTCGGTGGGGACTCTTTTCTGGCTCTTGTTCTTTTTATTATCGGCACCTCTGTTTTTATTTCACAAAACCCGACTTTGCCCTTTTTGGAATTAAGCACCAAGTACGCCAATGCACTAAATGAGACAGTAAGGTTATCTTGCATAACAGCTGGTGAGGCTGTACTTGCAAAGGGAGGTACCGGACCCGGAGGTTTATATATGGCTTACCTTCTGATTTGTATCGCTGGTATACTTATATCCGGAGTCATGTTCAAAGGAAAGGTTTTCAATAAATTCTTTTCCTTACTGGGATTTATCGGTAACCTTCTGCTAATTATCTATTTCACCGGAATAGCGTTTTTCCCGGACTATTCCACATTGGTTTTCTCTATTGCAGCACCGGCAGTGCTTTTTTATCTTTTATGGGTAACTGTCTCAGGAATTAAACTGATAAAATTGACTCTTCACAACTAATATAAATAAAAGTGTTTTTAACTTTACACTATATAACAAAAAGTGTAATGTACCGGTTATTTAATATTTGCTTGTTCGCGCTTATTGGCACATCTCTCTTTTCGCAAGAGAAGAATGATATCATTAAAAATTTAGGGAACAGATACGAAAAGGTTGTTTGCGATACCGCCTCCGGTTATTTCATTGTAACATCTGGGGAGAGGGAGGGTTTGCTCAATCCTTCCGGGCAAGAGATAATTCCTCCTGCAGAATACAACAAAGTAAGATGTTTTTTCATCAGCGATGGATATATTATTGTTGTCAAAGATGGGAAAACAGGACTCACAGACCTTACAGGTAAAGTTATTTTGGCTCCCGGAAGATATAAAAATTTTGACAACAGGTTTTTCAAGGATGGTTATATATCTGTAAATGAAGACCGGTCATATGGACTTTGTAACAATTATGGTGTTGAGATTATCCCCCTCGGGAAATACACATCTGTATCATTGTATTATGTTAATGATGGAGTTATCATAATTAACAAAGATGGTAAGGCCGGAATCTGTGATCTGTCCGGAAAAGAGTTGATTCCTCCTGTCATGACAAATATATATCTTAACAAGAAGGATGGTTTTATAAATGTGGAACAGGATGGAAAAAAAGGTATCTATGATTTGAGTTGTAAAGAACTTATTGCACCAGTATATTCAAAATGTATATTTTATGATAGTTTTTTCCATGTTGAAAAAGATGGAAAGATGGGTTTGTATAACAAAGACGGTCTTGTGGTCTTACCGACTGAAATGGACGCTATTTACATATATGAAAAAGAGGGGTATATAGTTGTCAAGAGAGGTGGAAAGAGTGGTGTATGCTCCATGGATGGGAAATATATAGTCGAACCGGTTATGGATGAACTGAGTGTCTATTATTCTGATGGATACATACATATAACTAAAGAGGGAAAGAAAGGATTGCTCGACATCAAAGGCAAAGAGATCATACCTCCTGTTATGGACAAGGTTTATGTCGACAAATTTCATGGATATATTGAAACTTTGAGCGGAAAAAGTGAGGGGATTTATACATTCTCAGGTAAAGCAATTATTCCCGTAGGAAAATACACTAATATAACAGAATTCTACCTTCAGAACAGTCAGAATAAATTCTATATTGTAACTGATGAGGGAGATAAGAAGGGCCTTTATGATCTGAATGGAAACCAGAAGATCCCGGCAGAGTATTCAATGATTGTTTATGATGATACAGACCGCTATATAAGAGTAAGGAACGGAGATTTTGTAGGTGCTTATGATACTGATGGAAAATTAATGATTCCATGTACTTATACAGCGATTTCTTGTATTTCAGGCAGATTTGAAGTACAGCAACAAAAAGACGGTCCGTATACAGTTTACAATGTTCCTGGATATGCCCCCGTGGAAAAAAATGTCCACACACAACCTGACAAGCCGCAGACAAATGTTGTTATCGTTCCGGTATATGTTCCGCAAACCACAAATCCTTCACAAAACAATCAGACACAACAGCCAAGGAAAGTTCAGTGCCCATACTGTAACGGTACCGGCCGGAGAGATGTGATAAAATTTGCTCCAAGCTACGGAGGTAATAACGAATGGTGCACTATATGCCGTAAAGTCGTAGCTGCAGGGCATTATCACGACAATGTGAAGTGCATACACTGCAACGGGACAGGATACAGGTAGGTAGTGTTGTGTGAATAGTGAATAGTACCTTTATATATTTATCATAATACTTGCTGAGACAATTCGTAAAGGCATCGGATAATATTGAGTCGACTCATAGTAAGCGTTAAAAATATTATCTGCACGTAATTTGGGAGTTATTTTATAGCCGCGTTTGTGTAGAAGTTCCAGTTTCAACTCCATGTCATGTACAGTATAGGCTTTCGTACTATATGACTCATCCGCAGAGGTATATCTTTTTCCCGTATAGAATACATGATAAGTCAGAAATAATTTTCTCCAACTCATGGCCAGTCTCAAATTAAATTTATTTATAGGGACATATGGTAATTGTTTGTAATAAGTATCATCCTCTTCAAAATTTCTCTCTCTGTTTACCGATGGTGAATATGTATAGTTAAATGCAAGTCTTGCACTAAATTTATCGATAGCCACACTACATTCAGTAAACGATTCCACACCATACGATAATACATTCTGAACATTTCGCGGCTCCCAGTACCAGTTCATAGTCGGTAGCCACATTATCCAATCGTCGATGTTCATCACGTATGCTGTTAACTCGGTTTTTAAATTGGTGTAATCACCCAGACTCTTTTTGTATAGAAGTGTTGCGTCGTAAGAAAATCCATGTTCCGGAACAAGATTTTTATTTCCGCCAGGTTGCCAGTAAAGATCATTCAGTGTCGGAAATCTATAATTATATGACATCGAAACTTTTGCATCTAAACAACCTCTAATTATGTTTGAACGAAGTCCGGCAGAAAAAGTGGGAGCAACCTTTGCATCATTAAGCTCAATCATAGTATGCAGGTCTGTATTTAGCCATTCTGCTACTTTCCAAGAACATACCCCCTGAAAAGAGAAAACATCCCTCACTACTGAAATATCGGAATAACTGTTTGCTTTGACCCAGTCGTGTGTATATCTTGCCGAACCGCAAATCTCTACCTTTTTAGATATCCGGGTATTATAATCAGCTGTCAGATGTATGGATTTAGCCCTGTTCATACTCTCTTCCGCGGGGAAATAAGCACTGTCGAACCATTTTTCATAATCAAGAAATGTGGAGATATATGCCGCTTTGATAGATACTTCATCTTTCTCTCGCTCTCTTTTATATTCAACAAGGGATTTAAAACTGACATCCCTCTGTTTCTCGTGTTGGGTCACATTAACTATAATCGGCTGTGGCAGGCGCCTATCTCCACTCTGAATCCAGAATATAGCTGACAGTATGGCATTTGGAGACATTTTAAGATAACCCTCTTGCATGAACCCGGCAATCTTATAGTCTGCCTCCTTCCTTTTTTCGTAAAAATCTTCAAGTTTTAATACCTTATTCAGATATCTGTAATCATTATCAGATTCTTGATAATAAACCCTGGTTTTGCAGAGAGTATTCCGCCCTCTCAAAGATCCAGCTGCCGCCGCTGTGTAGGTATCGTAGGATGCTGCCTCCACAAAAGCGTCTATTCGGTTAGTGTCCCTCCAATCCATTTTGTTGCCGATATTGATGCTTCCGCCAAGCGCTCCGGTTCCCCCTTTAAGGTGTCCACTACCATGATAAAGTGACACCTGATCAGCAAAAAAAACCGGTATCTGAGAAAAGTCAAAACTTCCTGACATTACTGGGTTGATGTTTATACCATTCCAGTTAACCTGTGTATGTCCGGAGCTTGTTCCCCTGAATGATGAAGTCGAAAGTGCTCCCTGCCCTAGACTCTTTATATATACCATTGAGTTATCGGAGAGCAACTCTGCAAGAGACTTAGTCCGGGTTCCCTGTAATATGGTTGAACTGATTAGGCTTATTCGCGACCCGACTGTAACCTCATCTATCTTATACCATATCTTCTCTTTTACTACAACGGAATCCAGACTATATCCCCTTACAGTACCCTCATTTTGTGCAAATGATCTGTTTAAAAAGATCATAAGCATAAAAAAGGCTACAACTTTATACATACGAATTATTTATCGTATTCTGTGAAGTGCACCATTCTTGGATATATACCAACTCTCTGGCTCACAACACCTCCATCAGCCTTATACTCTCTCAGGAACCCTCGCTGGGCAGTATAATCAAGGCAGTCACACAAAAAGACATCACCATCCGGAGATATATTCATTCCGTACATCATGCCAAGGCCCGGCAGTTCACGGTAGGGAGTTGTTGATATGGCATCCTTGTCCACATCCAGTGTGAAAATTGCACCTATCGATGTCTTTTTTGTCGGGTTTACCAACATGGTCATATAAAAATAGAGTTTACCCTTTGACCGGTCTGTATCCATTCTTGTATAACCCGAAGTACCTGTTATCGCCCCTTCAACATATGCATCTGTACCACTTACTGCATACGGAATCTCTATAGTTTTAACGACTGTCTCCGTTGCAGGATCAATACAATTCAAGACAGACTTTCCGCTAGACGTTGCAAAGGCCCATAGTTTACCATTCTTGTCCACAATCATTTTCGCCGTTGTTATGATTTTTCCGCTAAATCCACTTACCAATCTTATAGATCCCGGAGTGATTTTATCTGTATCAAATACTGCCACCCCTTTGGAAGAGGATGCCCCGAATACTTTGTTGCCTACCTTTACAAGCTTTTCCATGCTTGTTGCTAAGGCTCCTGTGAGTGAAATATGTTCAACGACTTGGTATGTTTTATAGTTTATTCTGGTCAACTGAGACATCAGATCCGAAACGATTGCCTCTGTTGAACTGATTGGTACAATAAAGCGAGGGCTAGCTGCCTGCTCATAATCAACAGTTCCTAAAAGCCTGAATGTTTGAGGTTCTATTACCTTTATCTGCTTTGAATTGTTAAGGACAACAAAATATTTGCCATCCAGATAAGTCAGACTTTGAGCGACATCTCCGAGAGGTTTATTATTCACATCCTGGAAAATATCCCAAACAGCAGTCCCATTATATGTAACTGATGTAAGAGTTGCTGTCCCCTTTGTAAACTGCCCCTCACTAACTACAACCATTCTTACTTTTTCGCCTCTTCCACTCTGTATTACAGATAGTATTACCTTGTCAACACCGCTGCTAATGGTCACATATGCTGTCCTGTCTTCATTTCCCTCATAAGCTTTGACATTTATAACCAGTCTGTTTTTCTTGTCTTTGCTTTGAGATTTTTCAATTACCTCAACAGAACACCACTCTTTTGAGCCATAATCAACCTCTGCACTAACCTCACCTGTAATCCCTTCTAAAATAACAGTAGAGTCCGCATTTTCCTCACCAATAAGTTTTAGTTCATTTCCTGACACCCCGTCAAGCTTCAGCTGACCGGGTGTAACAACATCATCTTTGCTACAAGCTGCAATAATGAGCAGTAACAACACAAAAAAAAGATTTTTCTTCATTTTATAAAAGTTTAAAATTGATAAAATGAATAAAAAGTAAATAAGGATAGAATCTGGAATAGTGTGACGTCAACACTTCTGAACCTGTCCATTTTTGCTTTTTACCCGAAGCATTACATAAACTTGAATAAATGGCAGGTCTTCTGGCTCGCCTCTTGTCCAACGGTCTTCCCATCATATAATCTGACAGTGACTTAAGAATTGTCGGACATTTTTGTAAGGCATACAGCTGCGGGAACAGCTCCGGAATTAATTACATGAATCTTACCGGATTCCCTATTATGACATTACCGTTTCGTACGGATTTGTCACCACCTATTCTGACAGGGCAAATATATTGCGATTTTTTTGAGAAAAAAAATATTTACCTTTGTACGACTTTGTTCCATATTGAAAACTTCATGCGGATTAAAAGGGAATCGGGTGAAAATCCCGGACAGAGACAAACTGCTGTAAGCCTCAATTGTCGTTCCGAGCATTCTGAGCCACTGTCTTTTTAGATGGGAAGGCGCACGGTAACGGAGGTAAGTCAGAAGACCTGCAAAGAACATATTCATTTTTTATGCACAGAAATATGCACCCTCTCATGTTCGCAGGAACAGGGAGCGACGTGGGTAAAAGCGTCATTACAGCCGCCTTTTGCAGAATATTAATGCAGGAAGGTTTTTCTCCGGCTCCTTTTAAGGCCCAGAATATGGCCCTCAACTCATATGTAACACCGGATGGTCTTGAAATTGGCCGGGCGCAAGCTGTTCAGGCATGGGCTGCAGGCCTGGAATGTCATTCAGACATGAATCCAGTTCTCTTGAAGCCTAGTGGTGATTCCACCTCTCAAATAGTGCTGAACGGTAAAGTTTACGGTAACATTGATGCCAAAACTTATTATGAATTCCCGGCAAGAGAAAAGCTCATACAAGAGGTCCGGAATGCATACGACAGGCTCAGCAGGCAACACTCACCCATACTTCTTGAAGGAGCCGGAAGCATAAGCGAAATTAATCTTAAAGAGAGAGATTTTATAAATCTGAAAATGGCTGAGTATGCAGGAGCTGACGTTATATTAATTGGGGATATAGACAGGGGCGGCATTTTTGCCTCTCTTTATGGAACAATGATGCTTCTTGAGCAAGACGAGAGACAGATGATAAAGGGTATAATTATAAACAAGTTCAGAGGAGATCTTGCACTGTTTGAACCCGGAATAAAAAAAATTGAGGAGTTATGCGGCGTTCCGGTATTAGGTGTTATTCCGTTTTTCAACGATATTGATATTGAAGAGGAAGACTCCGTGTCACTTAAAAGAAAGCGTAAAGTATCAGACACAGGAAAGGTTAATATTGCAGTTATTCTTCTTCCGCACATATCTAATTTCACCGACTTTGACACCCTTGAGAGACTTCAGGAGATTAATCTCTTTTACAGCAACAATACGGAGGAAATAAGCAAAGCAGATATAATAATAATTCCGGGGAGCAAGAATACAATAGCTGATCTTAAAACAATAAAAGAGAGTGGTGTTGCAGAAACAATCGTCAGTGCATATAAAAAAGGCAAATCAGTCCTGGGTGTTTGTGGCGGATATCAAATGATGGGTGAATTTATTTATGATCCGACTCATATTGAAGGAGATACCGATGAGCAGAAAGGACTGGGCATTCTTCCGGTAACATCTGTAATAGAAACAGAAAAAGTCACCAAAGAGGTTCGTTTTAAATTTTTGAACCACTCTGAAATATGCCAGGGTTATGAGATTCATATGGGCAGAAGCACATATTCAGACGAATCTAACACAGAGCCGCTTATAACCATGGAAGATGGAACTGTTGAGGGATTTCACAATTCTGTAAAATGTATGGGCAGCTATATACATGGTATTTTTGACAATCCGGTTGTAATAGACTACATTCTTTCTCCGTATTTATCACAAAAGAATATAACTCCGGCTTGTGTTAAAAGCCATCGCGAAGAGCAGTTTGACAAACTTGCAGACCATGTAAGGAGGCACTCCGATATAGACAGAATCTTAAAAATGCTTTTGAGATGATACAAGGACACGGAGATGATATATATATCAAGGAGAGAGATATTAAGGCCAATTTCAGCTCTAATGTTTACAGGCATATCAATCATTCAGGTTTATTCAGACATCTTCAGGACTCATTTCCAAAAATAAATTCATATCCGGAACCTGATAGTGGTACTCTCGCTAATCTGATAGCAGAAAAAAAAGGGATAAATAGAGAGAGTATAATTGTTACAAACGGAGCAACAGAGGCTATTTATCTGATTGCATCCACATTCAGGGGAAAACAGAGTGCAATCCTCTCCCCCACTTTTTCCGAATACAATGATGCATGCAATCTTTATGATCACAAAATCAGGATAATTAGCTCACTGTCGGGAATTACGGAAGATGATGAAATATTATGGATATGCAATCCTAACAACCCGACCGGTAATGTTATACCATTAACTGATCTGCATAACCTGATCTGCAATATGACCGACAAGATTTTTATCATAGATCAGTCATACGGAGAGCTTACAAAAGAGGAAACTTTACCTGTATCTGCTGTAAACGCAGATAATAATCTGGTTATAATCAAATCCCTGACAAAGGAGTATGGGATACCAGGGTTAAGAGTTGGATACATAGCCTCTTGCAAGAGAATGTCCTCAATTATTAATAAACATTGCTTACCATGGTCGGTAAATATTTTGGCGTCTGATGCAGCCAGATATCTTATAGCTGAAGGAGATCCCGGATTTAACATTGATGCCCTGCTTGAAGAGGCACAAAGATTTATGGGTGAAATTGCAAACATCCCGGGTTTTTTAACATACGATACCAAAACCAATTTTTTTCTATGTAGACACGATTCCACAAAAGCATCAGAGCTGAAAGAGTGGCTATTAGCCGAACATGGACTTCTGATAAGGGACGCATCAAATTTCAGGGGCCTTGATGATAAATATTTCCGAATAGCGGCACAACTCCCTGAAGAGAATAATTTATTAATAAATGCACTCAAATGTTGGAAGGCTGTCAATATTTAATAATACCTCTTATAACAGGCTGGCTTCTTGACAGATTGGCCGGAGATCCTGAATGGATGCTTCATCCGGTGGTTATTTTCGGAAAAGCAATATCGTTTGCAGAAAAGAATTTAAACAGAGGGAGAGCCAGGCTATTGAAAGGTTCTGTGGTTTCCGTCATTCTTATTTCAGCCACATATTTTGCAGCTAAATACTTACTTCTTTACAGCGGTTCCCTTTCTCCTGTAATGGCTGCAATCATTGTTTTTTTTTCACTTTCAGGGAAGAGCCTGATAAAAGAGGTCAGGCTCGTATTTAAGAGTGTTGGGAGTTCAATTGATGACGGCAGAGTGCAATTATCAAGAATTGTCGGCCGTGACACTGATAACTTATCTGCCAATCAAATAAAAAAAGCAGCTCTTGAGACTCTTTCCGAAAATCTTAATGACGGAGTAATAGCTCCTCTTTTCTGGTACATGCTTCTCGGTGCTGCCGGGATGTTGGCTTATAAAATGGTTAATACGCTGGATTCAATGATTGGATACAAGAATGAAAGATATTTGTTATTCGGCAAGTTAGCAGCGAGAATTGACGATATGGCCAATTTTATACCTTCCAGGCTTTGTGCATTTATTATGATTATGGTTTCAGGAAAAATTAAAAAAATCTCTTTCCTTTTTAAATATGGCAAATGCCATAGTAGTCCTAACTCAGGTTACCCTGAAGCCGCACTCGCTGCTATACTGGATTGCAGATTCGGCGGCCCCTCCAGCTACTCAGGTCAGATAATCGAAAAGCCGTTTATTGGAGACAAAGATCGGGAGTTCAATAATATAGATCTCTCCAAGGCTGTAAGGATTAATATCCTATCAGAGCTCTTTATGTTGGTTTTGATTACAACTATAATTTATATAATATGCCCGGAATTATCTTAATAACTGGCGGACAGAGGTCCGGTAAAAGTACATATGCCCAAAAATTAGCTCTTTCACTAGATAGATCACCTGTCTATATTGCTACATCAAGAATATGGGATGATGAGTTCAAGGCCCGCGTAGAGAGACACAGGAGAGAGAGAGGATCAATGTGGATTAACATTGAAGAAGAAAAATTTCTGAGCACACATAAGGTAGAGGGCAGGGTTACTGTAATAGACTGTGTGACGTTATGGGCTACCAATTTTTTCTATGACAATGACGCCGACATAGAAAAATCCCTGAATGAGATAAAGAATGAATTTGACCTCCTGACTTCTCAGAATGCCACTTTTTTGTTTGTGACAAACGAAATCGGACTTGGAGGGGTATCCGAAAACACTATTCAAAGAAAATTCACAGACCTTCTTGGGTGGCTCAATCAATTTTTGGCAGAAAAAGCAGATGAAATATATTTGATGATTTCAGGTATTCCTTTAAAAATAAAATAAATTACAAATGATAGAATTTCACATAAATAAACCTGACCACTCAATAAAGAGTCTTTTAGAAGCTAAGATTGATAACCTGACAAAACCAAAGGGTTCTTTGGGTATACTGGAGGAATTGGCTATCAGAGTGGGAATCATCCAACAAAGTCTTGAACCATATCTTTCAACTCCATATAATGTAATATTTGCTGCTGATCATGGAATCGCAGCAGAGGGTGTCAGCCTCTCTCCGCAAGAGGTGACTTTCCAGATGATTTCCAACTTTCTTTGTGGCGGTGCTGGTATTAACTTTCTTGCCAGACAGCACAGCTTTAAACTTAAGGTTGTCGATTCTGGTGTGAATTATGACTTTCCTCCTATTCCCGGCCTTATTAACCTGAAAATAAGAAAAGGAACCAGAAATTTTCTATATGAGGCAGCAATGACCTTCCCGGAGATGGAACTTGCGATGAGCCGCGGGGCAGGAGTTGTTTCTGATTGCTTTAATGAAGGATGTAATGTGATAAGCTTTGGTGAAATGGGAATTGCCAACACCTCCGCCTCGGCAATGTGGATGAGTACAATTGCCGGCATTTCTCTGAAAAAATGTGTGGGAGCCGGCTGCGGTCTTGATGAAACAGGGATTTCCCACAAATTTGACATCCTTAGCAGGGCATTGAAAAATTACAGAGGAGATTTCTCCACCTTCGACATTATGAGACACTTCGGAGGTTATGAAATGGTTATGGCCGTAGGTGGTATGTTACGTGCCGCAGAACTTGGTATGATTATACTTGTCGACGGTTTCATCATGACAAATTGTATGCTTGCAGCCATATCATTATACCCGGATGTAAAAGAGTATGCCATATTCGGACATCAGGGAGATGAATCCGGTCACAAAATACTCCTTGATTATCTGAATGTAAAGGCTCTGCTCAACCTTAACCTAAGACTGGGAGAGGGTACCGGAGCGGTTTGCGCTTACCCCATTTTGGATTCAGCTGTAAGAATGATAAATGAAATGAATTCTTTCAATAAGATTGAAGTGACAAAATATTTCTAGCATAAGATGAAAAGCATAATACTTGTCAGACATGGTGAAAGTTGGTGGAACAGGGAAGGACGGCTGACGGGATGGACAAATATAGGATTAACTCCTCAAGGTGAAAAGGAGGCTGTTTCAGCCGCCACTAAGCTTAACATTAATGGCTACATTCCCGAAAAAGCATTCTGCTCTTACTTGGACAGAAGTTACAGAACCCTTGAAATAATGCTCGCCACTTACAATCTTTATGACATTCCCGTTGAGCGATATTGGCAGCTTAATGAGAACCATTACGGACAACTTCAGGGAATGCTAAAAGAAGATGTATATCGGGTATACGGCAAAGAGATGGCGAAGCTATGGTTATTCTCATACGACATTGCACCTCCTTATATAGAGCATGACGATGCAAGAAACCCTTGCTATAATCCTGTTTATTCGAATATAGCTAAAGCAAATCTGCCTCTCGGGGAATCATACTCTGATCTGTCAGCAAGAGTAATACCCTGTTGGAAAGAGAATATTCTCCCTGCTCTTAATTTTTATGATTGTATAATGGTTGTTGCTCACGGCAACTCATTAAGGGAGATAATAAAAGAGTGGTGCCAGATTGACAAAAAGATGATATTCAAGATTAATCTGGCATCCGCTTCCCCTATTATCCTACATATTGACTAGCAGGTATTATGTTATTTTGCATCAATGTTATGAAGCGCATAACAATATGCTCCTATAGCTATTGCCTTGCTTGCACCAAGTTTTGAAATCATGACTCCGGTTCTCTTCTCCGGATCATAGATAACCTTTTTATCGCTGCCGTATACATTGAGTTCCCGGCTCTCTCCCTTAGCAAACTTTTCAAACTCTTCCTTTGAATCCAGATTATAGACATTCATCTGAAGACGGCCGACACTATCCCCTCCCAGAGTCTTCAACTCACTCCTCATCTCCCTTAACATTGAAGGAATAATAAACTTGCTTGCTGATGTGATTCCGCCACCAATAACAACAATACCGTCTACAAGGGATGTAGCAGTTGCTATTGCATCTCCGGCAATCTCCCCAAAGAGTTCGAATGACTTGATTGCAGCCTCTTTGTCTCCCTCCATTGCACCTGTTGCAACCCTATAAATATCTACTGGTTCAAGACTATGATCCGGTTGGTTGGCAAAATCACCATATGCTCTTTTAATTGCCCTTACAGAGACACCGTCTTCAACAATAATACCGGGTAAAAATTTATGTTTAAGGCAAAATGTTTCTGTACATGAATTATCACCTGTGTGAAGTTTGCCATTGATTGACAGGCCATAGCCGAAACCTGTGCCCCAAGTATAACCGATGAGATTGTTATATTGTTTGTGACTGCCCGCCTCCCTCAATCTCTGGTTAATCTCAGGCAGGGCTCCTGCGAGAGCTTCCCCATATGTAAAAAGATCAGCATCATTATTTATGTACACCGGCAAACCAAACTTTTCCTCTAAAAAAGGACCTAAAGCCACTCCGTCTCTGAACGACGGAAAGTTAGGCAGATAGCCGCCTATAATTCCGTTTTTGTAATCAGCAGGTCCAGGAAAGGCAAAGCTTATTGCCACAGGACTGTTTCCCAACGATTTGATTATAGCATCAAAACCTTTTACAAGAGTTGCAAGGCAATTATCAAGATCCGAAGCGTTTGAAGGAAGAGTTATCGGTCTTACAATATATTCGTTACCCTGAATGGCGCTGAAGACGAAATTAGTTCCTCCGGCATCCAGTGTAACTACAATTCTGCTGTCTTTAGTATACATTTTAATATTTATTAACTGTTAATTTATCGTTGTTAACAAATATCATAACTGTCCACTGAAAATCATTTAACGTTCTTTGAATATATTGAAATATAGA
>JAEAMG010000308.1_pt1 | contig 64585 bp, 32 predicted proteins | sample 8958741 | NCBI WGS metagenome assembly JAEAMG01 (sample SAMN16933256, study PRJNA681125) | bioreactor sludge metagenome | isolation source: anaerobic bioreactor treating anionic surfactant - SDBS | place: India: Bengaluru | collected 2019-02-28 | reverse complement strand
CGAACAATATTGTGATCCGTAACGGCTCTGGCAAAGACGGCAGTCCGCAGGCGTTTTCGATCGGAGATGCGATGCCGGAAGCGCCTGTGCCGGGCCGGCGCAGCTACGCGGTGACGGTCGTGCGCACACCTCAGCCTCCTTTGCTAGACGGCGAAATTGGCGTGGAAGAGTGGCCCGGTGGGCTACAGGGTATCGACCGCGAGCCGTCGCGCTGGAGTGCGAGCGGTGCGCCAGCCTTCGCCGAATTTGCCTTTGACGACCAGTATCTCTATGTCGCTGTGAATGTGGTGCTTTTCGATATCGGCAAGCTGAGCAAGGGAGGCGCTTGGGGCAAGGACGACGGCGCGGAAATCTGCATCGCGGGCGACAAAGGCACTTTTGTGGTGCGCGGCTTCGCGGACGGCACGCTCGCGAGCGTGACCGATGCGGGCGTTTCTCAGGATGCGGCGTCTGCTCTCGGTAAGGCGGTCCGCTTTGTGGCAAAGCCTTACGGCAAGACCAAAGGCGACTGGAAGAGCGGCTGGCGAGGAGAGTGGGCGATTCCTTTCGCGTCGTTGGGCCTCAAACCGGAACCGGGTAAAAAGGTCGCTTTTAACCTCGGCCTCTACCGGGCGGAGGACAATGTTTGGCGTTGTCTGGAGGGCACGCAGGCTGAGAATTGGCGGTTGAAAGAAGCCGTGCAGCTCCAGTTCAAGTGAATGAAGCTCTCAACGCCCAACGCGTAAGGTTACAAATGAGAACACGGGTCTTTCGATTGATGTTTTACGGCTGGATACTTGCCGCTAATGCCTCTGTTGCGGGGGATATCTACGTGGCTAACGTCGGAAACGACGCCAATCCTGGAACGAAATCGGCCCCGCTGCTGACGATTCAGGCGGCCGTGAACAGGCTTGGTCCGGGCGACACGTGTCTGATCCGGGGTGGTACCTACCGCGAGACAGTGACCTTTCCGCGGAGCGGCAGTCCGCAGAAACCGATCACCGTCAAACCATACGGAAGCGAATGTGTGACCGTGAGCGGCTGTGACCCGGTGACGGGTTGGACTCCGTATGCGAATAGGATCTGGAAGGCGAACATGCCCTGGACGCTGGGTACGGGGCGCAATCAGGTCTTCTGCAACGGACAGATCATGATCGAAGCCCGCTATCCTAACGCGCCGGCCCCGGGCTTAAATATTCCAGTCTCCGGCCTTTCGGCTCTCTGGCCGACCTATGGCGAATTTTCTCTCCCTCAGGAAACGCGCACCAACCAGCCGGGCCGGATTGTGAGCAAACTGCTGAAAGATCAGCCGGAGGACTACTGGAAAGGCGCACTGTACTGCGGCGTCCATTTCGAGGGCTGGTGCGCTCAAACCGGCGTGATCGAACATTCGAAGCCCGGAGAAATCAGCGTGGGCGACCGAACGCAAGGCTGGTGGTTCGGCTCGGCCTACGGGGGCGGGTATCCGCAGGAGCACGAGGAGGGGCGCGGCATGATCGTTGGCCACAGGCACGCATTGGATGTCCCCTCCGAGTGGCACTGGCAGGATAACGCGCTTTATTTCATTGCGCCTGACGGCGGTAAGCCTCAAGCGGTCGAGGCCAAGCGCCGGCAAGTCGCGTTTGACCTGAGCGGACGCGAGTATGTCCGGCTCGAAGGGCTTGCAGTCCGAGCCGCGTCAATGCGCTTGGAAAATGCTGCGCACTGCACCGTTGACCGTTGCGATGTTGCCTATGTTTCGCACTATACACGCCATTACGGTATTGGCAGGATCGAGCATGGCCGAGATACGGTCCGGTCTGGTGAAACGGGCATCTACGTGAGCGGACATGACAACGCGTTTCTGAATGGCAGCGTGCGTTTCAGCGCGGGAACCGGTTTTCACCTCAGGGGGTACCACCACACGATCCACAATTGCCTCATCGACGAGGTCAGCTACGTCGGCCACTATCTCAACGCCATTACGGATGCGGTGGACGACTACGCCGACTATGAAAATTTCCTTGTGGGTGGACACGTTATCACTTTCAACACGATGCGCAACGCGGGGCGACACTTTTTCAATATCTACGGCAATGGCCCTAGCCTTAGCTCGCGTGACCGCGGCCCCATGGATTATGCGGCCACGCTTTTCGCGGGTAACCACCTCTACAACGGCATGTTGCTGACGCGAGATGCGGGCTTTATTACCAGCTATTACGCCAGCGGCGGAACGTTAAACGGCCAACATTCGCAGGTGGCCTACAACGTGATGCACGACTGCTATGATGTCGCCGCGATGCGCTGGAACATTCTCGGTATGATCTATCTCGACAACGGTTCGCGCGAAGTAGACGTGCACCACAATCTGCTGTGGGCCACTCCCGGCTCGCTGCAGTGCGGCATATGGTTCAATCCTCCCAACATAAATGTCAGCGAGCACGACAATGTGTTCCATGGGCTCTTCACCCGCACGTGCGCTGAGTTGCGGGACGACGATTTCCCCTGCGGTAAGCCCTTCCGGTTCGGTCACGATTTTGGCCATCCTCCGTCCGTGCCGCAGTGGCCGCAGCAGGAAACCGTCGCATTTGATGTGACTGGAGGAATAGACAGTAACTGTATCTTTCTCGGCTCCATAGACTTCGGTGAAGGATGGCAGTCGGCGGTCCTGTGTTTCGCTAGCGATGCTCAAGCGATGAACACGGATCATTCGGTGCGTTGGGCCTCTCCCCGTCACCAAAAGGTCTCCGATCCGCTGGTGCTCGACACGCGGGCCTTAGACGGCAGCGGAGGCGTGACGAAAAACTGGACGGTTTTTAGGACCTCTTCGGGTGGTTGGTTGCGGTTCAATCAGGTTCCCTTGGGCGACGGATACCGCCGCTTCCGCGCCGTGTACGGTACGACGGGGTGCAGTCCGCGCCGCATCGAGGTTCATCTGGATCAGACCAACGGGCTCTTGGTTGGAGAGGCGCGGCTCCCGGCAACCGACAAGCCCCGCAAAGGTTCGATCCAACTGTTTGAAGAAGCTGTGGGAGAACTATCGGAAACGGCAAAGGGCACGCGTGACGTGTACTTTGTGGGCTTTTCTGACGACGGAAAACCGGTGGCCGAGTTTGAGTATTTTCGCTTCGAACGCGCCCGCACGCCCGTGCCGCTCGCGAAGAACGATCTCCTCTTGGAACTGCGCCTCGGCGCACCTGACGGAGAAAAGATCGGCGAATTTGTTCCTCGCTTCACGGGCGGCGCAGAGGAGTTTCGAGAGTTTGTCGCCAGACTCGAACCGGTAAAACGCGTTCAATCGCTGTTTCTCGTGGTACGTTCTGACCGGCCTATTACGTCCGCTAGAATCAAAGGTATCAGGTTACAGAAAGCTCAGCCCATCGATTGGTCGACGATTAGTCTGCCACCGCGTCGTTCGTGGCTGGGAGCCGGAGCAATGATTCTGCCCCAAGCGGTGAACCGCCCTTGCGCGTCACCTGCCGACACGTTTCGGCAACCGATTCCCGACCGGCCATTCTTCCGGGCGAGTCGCCTCGAATCAGCGCCGGTCATTGACGGCAATTTGAAGGATTGGCTGGGTCGCGCCATTGATCTGAAGCAATCGCTTGAAGGTGCGATTTTTGAGGCAAGCGCCACGCAAGCGTGGATCGGTTACGACGCCGATGCGCTTTATGTGGCGCTGAGCATGCCGATGCGCGATCCGAAAGCGCTGCGAACGTCGGGTCATCTCTGGGGTGCAACGGACGGCGTCGAGATCGCGTTGCAGAACCAGGATGCGGCATCCGGGCCAATCTTGAGCCTGCGCGGCTGGCCGGACGGACACTTCCGTGCTCCGGATCTTGCCGGCGTTCCTTTGTCGTTGCTTCAGAGTCTGGAAAAACGAGTGACCTATCGCAGTGCGGTCGACAGGAAGTCGTGGACTTGTGAATGGCGCATCCCGTTCGACGCGTGCGGATGGAGGTCTGCCTCCGTGGCAACTTTGGCCTGTAACCTGACTGTGCGGAACGTGGCCGACAATGCGTGGCGCACGTGGAAGATTGCGAGCGGCGCCACATACGACCTGCACAACGGCGGCACATTGGTAGTCAATGCGGGTGAGTCGCTGCTGTCGGGCAGTCTGAAGGATGGGCTTGAAGTGTGGCTCGATGCGGCGGACTCTGCGACGGTTGAGAAGGGCGTGGACGGCAAGGTTGTCGCATGGAAGGACAAGAGCGGCAAATCTCGGCACGCGATGCAGGCTCGCAACGAATTCCGTCCACACTATCGGGCCGCCGGTTTGAACGGCAAGGCGACGTTACATTTTGATGATCTGCGGCGGACTCGATTGGAATTGCCCGATCTATCCGACAAGCCGATCACGGCAACGGTCATCGTCGTGCTCAGTAACCCCGACGCGGGCTTGACTCACAATACGAACCAGCGCATCTTTACTGCCAGTGACGGTACAGCCTATGACTATCTGTGTGGAATCTCCTGCAACGTGCCGGGCGCAGAGACCGGCGGTGCGCGCCAGATCACATACGAATTCCGTGACCGCTGGGCCAAACGTGTGCGTGTCGGCTGCTTTTCGCCGAACGACCACACTTTTTTTAATGGCGATATCTCCGAGATTCTTGTGTACAATCGGACTCTGACGCGCGAAGAAAAAACAAAAATCATGGCGTATCTCATGGGCAAGTGGGATCTGTGAGGGGTGTCAGAAAGGTAATGGAGGTATGAGGCGGATCAGACTGACGAAATACGGACCTGAGTTCTCATGCATGGCGTATGGGACATGGCGGTTACTCGCTACGCAGCCGACGGCGCAGGAGATTAACCGGCGACTGAACATGTGTGTGGAATTCGGTATGACCACGATCGATACGGCCGAAATTTATGGCCTCTACGAGGTTGAGAAGGCGCTCGGCGAAGCACTGGCGCTCTCTCCGGGGCTTCGAGAAAAACTGGAAATCGTAACTAAGGCCGGCATTTATGTGCCCTGCAAGGATGTCCCCGAACGGCATACGGCACACTACAATGCGACGGGCGCGCGCCTCATAAAGAGCCTGGATAAGTCGCTGCGGTTGCTAGGCACGGATCACATCGATCTTTTCCTCGTGCACCGGCCAGACTGGTTGTCTCGGGCCGACGATACGGCCGGCGGTTTGAATCAACTGATACGTGACCGAAAAATCCACGCCGCGGGCGTCTCGAACTACAGCCTTTCGCAGTTCGATCTGCTGAACGCCTGTCTGGAACAGCCGCTGGCAACGAATCAGGTCGAGTTTAGTCTGCTGCATCAGGAGCCTCTCACTGACGGTACGTTGCATCAGTGTGAACGCTTAGGCATAGTGCCCATGGTGTGGAGTCCTTTGGCAGGCGGAAAACTGTTCGCGCCTGATACTCCTGCTTCCTTGCGCCTGACGATGGCTGCAGAGTCGATGTCCTCTCACTACGGTGGTGCGACGCTCGAACAACTTGCTTACGCATGGATCATGGCGCATCCGAGTCATCCGCTGCCTGTGATCGGCACGAACAAAGTCGAGCGTATCAGAAGCGCCGCGCAGGCGGAGTCGCTCACATTGGAGCGTGAGGACTGGTACGCGCTTTGGGAGGCGGCGCAGGGACACAAGGTGCCGTGAGGTCCTTGAACGAAAATGGAGGCAAAATGGGAAAGTGGACACTACGGTTTTGTTTGATTTTTATATTCGCCGTTGCTTGTGGTTACGCCGGTCATGTGACTGTCGATTTACAGCCGCAGTGGGATGAATCTTTGCCTCTGGCGAACCCCGATAAGGGTTGGTATCACCATTATTTCGACAACTCAATCGATAAGTATCAGCTCTCAAATGACAGCGATCTGACCGCGTTTCCTGGCATGGATCACATTTATTTGCGATTGGCATGGTCATACCTTGAGCCCGAAGAGGGACGTTTCAACTGGCGCTTGATCGACGAGCAGATCTCCAAGTGGACGAAACTGGGTATGGGCATTTCTTTCCGGATCACATGTAAGGAGACAGGCACGAATCGCGTCGAACAGCAGTTCGCCACGCCGCGCTGGGTACGCGACGTTGGCGCGAAAGGCGGGTACTACAGTAAGGGCAATGCCTTAGGGCCGGAGGCACCGTGGGAGCCGGTCTTTGACGATCCGGTCTTCCTTGATAAACTCGACGCGTTCTTGTCCGCCTTCGCAGCACGGTACGATGGTCAGGTTTGGCTGAGGTATGTGGATATCGGCAGCCTCGGGGATTGGGGAGAAGGTCACACCTCGTCGGGAAGTCGGCTCAAGTACGGCTATGACACGATGGAGAAGCACATCGACCTGCACCTGCAGCATTTCAAACGAACGTTGCTCGTGATTTCCGACGATTACGTGACCAGCTTGGCGAGCGCGGAGGATCGGAAGCGGTTGCGCGAAAAGATCATTGCCAGCGGGATCAGCTATCGCGATGACAGTATCCTCGTGGACTGGTATGTGAAGACGTTCAGCAGGACGGCTTCGGTGCGTAGCCCGGAACTCTTTGCCGAAACATGGCTCGTCCGTCCGACGGTGCTCGAACTGGAACATTACGGCATGGTCAAGCAACACGGCAACTGGATCGCGCGGTCCGGTTCGTCGCTGGAAAAATTCGGCAGCGGCAAGAGCGGTGCAGATGTATTCCGCAACGCTTTGGAACTGATGCACGCCACGTATATCGGTTATCACGGTTATGCCCGCGAATGGCTGGCAGACAATCCCGCGCTGACAGCTGAACTGTTGAATCGTTGCGGCTACTGGTTCTTCCCGCAAACGGTAACAATCTCTGAACCACTTGTCGCCGGCTTGACAAATGCGGTCAGCATCACATGGCTGAACCGCGGGGTCGCCTGCGCTTATCGTCCCTATACACTGATCCTCAAGTTGGAGGGAGCTGAATCGTTCCTTTGCGACCAGCCTTCTAATAATACACGCTGGTTGCCCGGATCGGCTGAAATGCCTTGGCAGGAGGTTTATTCGATGGCTATTCCGGCCTCGTTTCCGCCCGGCGATCTTCTCTTCAAGTTCAAGATGCGGTCGAGTGCGGCAGTGCGGGACATCAAGTTGCCGCTTAAAAACGCGATGCAGGACAAGGACGGGTTTTATACAATCGGGCGTGTGCGGGTTGCACGCTGAATAAGGGTTCTTATATCGTGAAAACACTCTTCATATGGTGCCTGCTGGTTGGAGTCGCGCATACGTTGCTGGCTCAGTCCACACACGCGTTAGCGCCGCTGTCTGTGCGCGGCGTGAACTATTATCCGCGTGAAACGCCGTGGGGAGGCATGTGGACGAAAACCCCGACAGAGGTCTGGAAAAAGGACATGGAGCTGGCTACGTCGCTTGAGATCAACGCAATCCGGACCTTTGTCTCGTTCTCGCCCAATCTCGAGCAGGCCGGACTGATGCAACGCGACGGCACGCCGACGACCGAGTATCTGGCAAAAATCGAGGCCTTCTTGGCCCTTGCAGACCTCAACGGTATCCGGACAGTCCTCTGTTTCGATTTCGATCCCAAGGTTTTCCAGACGCCCGAGGGAGTAGGGCGCTGGCAGCGGGCGCTCTCTGCCGTGGTCGGTGCACATCGAGGGGACGGGCGGGTGCTGATGTGGGACCTGATGAATGAGCCCGACGACGATGCCAAATGGACAGAAGGCACGCGTGTCTATCTGCGTGACGCGCAAATGTTCTTGCGAGGAATTGATGCGAACCACATGACCACGATCGGGATGACTTGGCGCATCGACCGCATCAAAGAGATCGGCTTGCCGGATGTCGTGCAATATCACGAATATTGCCCAAAAAAAATCTTGTTTGATCAGGGGCCCGCACGCGTGAGGCAGACGATCAATCGCCAGCGGCAGTCTGGCGGCGCGAGACCGGTGCTGATCGGCGAGTTCGGTTTGTGCACGGCGCGCGATCCGGCGCATGGCTTGGGGGAGGCTGCGAGAAGCAGGCTCGGAGATGCACCCGGAACGGAATCCGAGCAGGCAAAACTCTATGAGATCGTGTTGACAGCCGCTGAAAAAGAGCGGATCGCAGGTGTCTTTGCATGGTGTTTGTACGATTATCCGATTCAAAACCCGAACGAGTCGCATTTCGGACTTGTCCGGGCTGATCAGACTCTGAAGCCTGCAGCTCGTGTCTTGCAGAGTACTTTCGGGAGGTGGAAAAGCACACAGGCCGAAGGGCCGTCGGCGGATCCTGAAGTTGCAGGTTATAACCTGCGCATGGGTGCTCAGGCATTTGACGCGTGCTATCAATTCACTACTAACGACATCGTGGTTGAGCAGGCGGAGCATCTGGTAAGGATGGGTAGCGATATCGTCAAGTTTCGCATGGAGGCCGGGAAGTATCGCAAGGACCAGAAGACGTTGACGGCCTTCGTTCAAGTTGACCCTGTCTGCCAGCGTTTATTAAAAATGCCGTTCCATCATTACTTAACTTGGACCAGTATTGCGGCACATGATTCACAACACTACTGGCACAATGGGCCTCAGCCGGATCAAGACGGTCTTGAATATGAGGAGATCCATGAGTTCACTCACTACCTTCTCACCCGCTATAGCGGCTCGGGCAAAAAGTTCTATTTGGGCAATTGGGAAGGTGATTGGCTTCTGGTCGGCACGACCCAGCACGGCACCAACAATCCGTCGCCAGAGGCGGTTCTCGGCATGCGGGCTTGGCTCAATGCGCGGCAGCGGGCGGTTGATGACGCCAAGAGCGAGACCGCGTACACGAATGTGGATGTTTTTGTCTATGTCGAAATCAACCGTGTGCGTGATGCCATGCTGAACAAACCGGGGTCGAACATCCGCATTGTGAACGCTGTGCTGCCGCATGTCCCCGATCTCGACTACGTGTCGTATTCGTCTTACGACGCGCAGAACTTGGCCGAATCCGAATTGGTCCGTACCCTCGATTACATCGTTGCGCAGATGCCTGTTCGGAAAGCAGCCGTGATTCCCGGCCGACGCCTTTTCATTGGCGAATACGGGTTCGGAGGCAATCGGCGCGCACCGGATCAGCAGGTTGAACCCACGCGTGCCTACATGGCCCGGCTTCTTCGCTGGGGGGCTCCGTTCGTGCTGTTCTGGCAAGTCTACAACAATGAGAAGAACAATTATTTTTGTCTCGTTGACGCCCAAGGCGTTCTCACGCCGTGTTATGAGCTCCATCGTCAGTTCCTCAGTACCTCGCGTTTGCGCGTTGCAGACTTTAAACGTCATAATGGACGGTTACCTACTGATGCCGAGTTCACGGCGTTGGCGCTGCCGCTTCTCGATGCGCCTTTGCCGTAAATGATGCACTGAATAGGATGAAACTAAGGGTTTTCAATGTTTAAAACGCTATTAACGAAATGCTCACTTTTGTTGTCAATACTGGCTGTTTTCAGCACCGCAGCGCAACTGTTGCCGGACAACATCGGGTGCGAAATCGTGGCGCGCGAACGCTTGCCAAAAGGATCCTATAGCCTGATTCAGTCGTGGGAGGCTGAAGGATCCCGTAACCATATGACTGGTCGTGCGGTAGACGATCCTCTTGCTTCGGGTGGAAAAGCATGGGAGGCGCGCCGCGTTGATGACGTGCCCAACAGGCACCTGATGTTCGGTCCCTATCTTGATGTGCCTGCAGGGACGTATGTCGTGTTATTCCGGCTCAGGCTTTTGGATGAGGCTGAAGACGACGTCGCCGCATGTCTGGATGCCACGATTGGAGGGGCTGTAAAAGTGTTGGCGGCAACGGACGTGTGGTCCGGCGATCTTTCGCGCGATCGCTATGTACAGATCCCTTTCGCTTTCCAGACTCCAGGGGGGGAACTCGAATGCCGCCTTTTCTGGAACGGTTATGTGGGGTTGCGACTGGATAAGATGACACTTTTTGCGCTACAAGGCGGGTCCTCAACAGGGGCCCTGATGCGCGCGCCGAACGCAGTGCCGAGTGGCCAGCCTGCCGACTTGCCGTATCAATCTACGGTGCGCCCGTTTCCTGATGTGTTTCCGCGAGCCTTGAAACCTGCGCCTCGCCAAATCGTATTCGATCTCCAGACGCAACCTTATGACTGGCGTATGCTTTTGCTGTGTTTGCAAGGGCTCGTTAATCGCGAGCGCCCCTCGCTCTACGCCATTCTGGACGAAACGGACCGGCAGTGGTTGGATTGGATGAAGCAACGCGGCTGGGTCGAAGGTGAAGAGACCGTCGTTGATCCCACGAGGCTCGTCGCACGTTACCGGGAGAAGATAAAAGGTGCTGTCATCTATGATCCACGCCTGGCTTCGACAAAAAACGTAGCGATGATGATCGCAAGTGTTCGGGATGCCGTCGTGGTTTCTCCTCGTCTGGCCCGCGAATTGGGACTGCCCGTGCTGGAGGATCTGCGGGGCCGCTGGAAGACGCACTCCGAAGCGTATCGCTGGGCTTCGGACACGCTCTGGTCTCAGCTCAACTCTTATGTGATGGCCTGCCTTTATCCCGAGAACGCTGACGGCCTCCGCGATTATCTTTATCAGCAGCGTATCTTCACGTTCTGGATCACTGGCCCAATCGACGGTGCGTTGCCGGGTGGTAATCCGACCGCCGAGGCGCAGGTGATGGAGGGGGTTCTCGCCAAGGCGCCTGCGAATATCCCGGTGATGGGGTTCCCGTGGGCGGGCGAAGATGTCGGCATCGGCGAGGGGGCTGGTGTTCGTCTGTTTGCACAGTACGGCAAGTTTCTTGTGGGGACCGTGGGGGTTGGTAACCTCAGCGTGCATTCCGGATATTCCGTTCCTTTGTTTAAACAGCGACCTTCACCTGTGCCTGTGTTGCGGCCTGACAAGATTTACGTGACTTGGCTCATGTCTGATGGCGACAATCTGCCCGTCTTAAGCCGCGGTAACTTTCCGCAACTTTGGCGCGACAAGGCCCGTGGTCGCGTGCCGATCGCGTGGAGCCTGTCGCCGTGCGCAGCGATGATGATCCCCGCCGTCGTGGATTACTACTTCGAAACCGCCTCTGAAAATGATGCCTTCGTAGGAGCGGTCTCGGGGGTGGGGTATACCTATCCTGACAATTATGCGCAGCAGTTTGACGTGGATGCGCGAACGCGGCTTTTCAGCGAGTTCATCGGGCTTACGCGCGATACCCTGCCGCGTTCTGATCTCAAGCAGATTTGGCTCATGGGCGTTTCTCAGCCGGAACTGCTTAATCGTTATGCCGCCGAACTGCCCGGAATCGACGCGATCTTCCCCGATTACGGCAAGCGCCTGAACCGCTACGACGAAATGTTTTACCCTGCCGCACGCGGGGTCCCGGTGTTCCATGCCGTAACGCATTGGGAAGAGGGGGCGACACGTTCGCGCAAGGTTGAACTGCTTGTCGAAGAACTGCGCGGAACCTTGCCAGTAGAACGTCCCGCCTTTTTGCACGCCTTTGTCTGGAATTGGGGTGCCGATCTTTCCATCCTTCCGGAGGTCATGCAACGGCTGGGACCACAGTATGTGGCGGTGGGTCCAGAACAACTTTCCGCGCTCGCGAAGCAATCGCTTGCTCAGCAGAAATTGATGATACGCTCCCTCTCCGGCGTCGCAGCCATTGAGGGACGCCCGGTCTTATTCCAGGTTTCTGTCTATAATGCAACCGATTCGTCATTGCAGTTTAAGGTTGCCGTTACAGAGGGCCTCGGTGATGCTGTTGCGGCACCTGACGGCGCTGATATACCCGCGTTCCAATCCAGAGCGATCACCCTCCAAGGCAAACCTGTGGGGCCGTCTTTGCTGTTCTCATTGAAGGGCACGTGGGGTGAGCGTTCCAAAGCTGTTGCGTTGAGGACGATTCCGGAGGGTGAATTGGCTGGAGTACTGCCGGAAGGAGTCGCTTTGCGTTTTGTGGACCGGTTTGAGGCTGCAGGACTCTCGCATCGCTCCGGTAAGGCGCAGGCGGCCCCGTCAGCACCCTGCGGCAGCGTGTGGGTTGCTGAGAAAGGCGTGACAGAACCCGGACATATCGTGTTCGGCCCCTATAAGCCTTTTCCCTCCGGTCGGTACCTGGCGCTCTTCCAAATCAAGCGCTCTGGCGTGGGTGTCGGCAACCTGGCCCGCATCGACGTTCATAGCGAAGGAGGCAAAAACGAGGCGGCTGCACGTGCGATTTCGGTCAGCGAGGCCGGTTTGAAGCTCTGGCGCTATTATACATTGGAGTTCAAGCATCAGGGCGGTGCTCTTGAAACCCGCATTTTTTGGCCAGGGAAAGCCTCGCTTGAGGTAGGCGAAATCCTGCTGTGGGAAATCATCCCGTAAAAGTTTCTGCTGAGCATTGGCTTGTGAGTTTGTACGGGGTAGACGTGTTTTCATCGGGTGTGGTAAATTAAGTCATAATTTTTGTGATGTGTTTCACAAAAGGAGTCAAGCTATGATGACGCAAGTGCGATTGAGCGCTGTAGTGGCGGGTCTTGTTTTGACCGGTTTCACGGTTATGGCGATGGAACGCATCAAGGCGGACAATTCGACGAATCTCAACGTCACGGTAAGTTGGACGAACGGTGTTCCCGGTGTCTTTGATTACGGCAAATGGACAAGTGTCGTAACCGGCCCGAACTATGTGCAACTTGGCGGTGATATGAGTGTGCAGGGACTGGTTGTCGCGAATCCGGGCGGAGATGTTGGGCTCGGCGGGACGAATAGTCTTACGGTTGGGATCATCGGATTCAATCTAAGTGCGGCTTCGGTCAATCTGACCGTAACGAACCAGCGCGTCGCGCTGTTGGATTATGCAACGCCGCTCTGGGTTGTGCCCGTGGGACGTGTGCTCACAGTCAGTCCTGTTCAGTTCATACGCGGCGTCGGTGCTGCGCTGGGTATCATTTCAGCGGGCACGGTGAATAGTGCGGCGCTCGCGAACGATACCACTGGCATTGTTGGCCCGTGGGCCTGGTATGGCGCGGGCACGAACACAAAATACACGGCAGTCAGCGGCGGCACTGTGTATGGCTATCCCGGTACTGCGGCTGCTGCGGCAGGTGATGTGACAGATAGTACTGGCGCTTTAAACTACGATGTTGCGGCGGCGGGTACCCTGGGGACCGGCGCTTCTTTCAATACCTTGCGGTATACGGGCGCGTCAGGAACTATAGCGGGAGACTTTTCCGCAAACGGCTTGCTGAATGCTGGCCTTGGCGGCTTAACGTTCAGCGGCACTGCGATGATCGGTGCGGGCAAGGAGTTGATCTTTGTCACGCCTGACTCGATTCGGCAGTTATCCTTGTCGGGAACTCTTGCCGACAGTTCGGGTGGCGCTTCAGGAGTGACCGTGACGGGTGGCGGAAAGGTGAGCCTGACTGGAAATAATACTTACAGTGGCGTGACTGTGGTGAACGCCGGTACCCTCTACATCAACAAGGCGAACGCGCTGGGTTCGACAGCGGGAAACACGGTGGTCAACGTTAACGGCTCTTCTGTCACTGGAGGCATGCTGCAGGTGGCGGGAAGCATCACGCTGACCGAGCCGATCATGTTTGTAGGAGCGGGAGATGGTTCGCCGTGGAACTCGTCCTTGTCAGTCTTGAACGGCACAACGGGGGGGACAAACACGCTGGCTGGGCCGATCACCATTGCGACCCCAAATGGCGTCAGAATCACTGCAGGCGGTGCGGGTACGGGCTTGAATCTCAACGGTCCGATCATTCGGACTGCCGGGGCTGGGACGCTTGTTATCGGCGCGGGCGGTGCGGGTGGCGTGCTTAACGTGAATTATCCGATCAACAACAACGGCGGTGGTGTCAACACGCACAATGGTAGCGGACTGATTCGACTGAATGCGGCGGGTTGCAATTTCGGCACGCTGAATGTCCAAACCGCTCATCTGGTGCAACTCGGTGTCTCTGATGCATTGGTGACCGCATGTAATCTGAACGTGGGAGGAGCCGCGAACACGTCTGGCGATCAGGCGCGCGGCACCTTTGACTTGAATGGGTTTAATCAGACTGTAAACGCATTCGGCGGAAACGGCGTACCGGCTGAACCACCCTCGGTGCGTGTGGTGACCAATTCGGCGGCGACGCTCAGCACGCTGACGATCGGAAACGGAAACGGAAGCGGCATTAACAACGGCGTTATCGTCGGTAACATCGCGCTGGTCAAGAACGGATCAGGTACGGAAATCATGTGCGGCCCGAACCGCTACACCGGTGGCACTACGGTCAACGCTGGCATCTTGGTGGTTAGCAACGCGGTGGGCCACGGAGCGCTCACGGTCAACGGCGGCACGTTTCGTTTCCCGGATGCGTTGACCGTGAACGGTACGTTCTCCGGCGCTGGAGGAACACTCGATATGGGCCTGGCGGGTTCCGTTCTGACTGTGAATCAGACCGGAGATACATTTTTCAACGGTGCGATGAGCGGTGAGGGTGCTTTTGTCAAGAACAGCGCTGGCGCGCTGACAATTGCCGGGACAAACACCTACAGCGGAGGAACGACCGTGAACGAAGGGTTGTTGCTCTTCGGCAAGACCAATTCGATACCGGTGGCCGGCAGCGTATCAGTGGCACCGGGAGCGAGTCTCGGATTCGGAGTCGGAGGCGCGGGAAGCTTTTCTACGGCTGATTTGGACGCACTCTGGAACAATGTTTATCCTGGCTTGACCTATCCGGCTGCCTCGCCAATCGGCATCGACACCTCGGCGGGTAGTTTTACGTACGCTACCAGCCAGTCAGCCGGACGCGGTCTGGTGAAGACGGGCGACAATACGCTGACGCTATCGGGAGTCAACACTTACGGAGGCGGAACGATCATCCGGAAAGGTGTGCTTTCCATTCCTGCAACTAGCGCGCTCCCGGGGTGGAACACCAACGGCAGTTTTTCTGTTTGGCGTGATGCGGCTTTGGCCGTGTGGAACGCGATTGGCGATGCGGATGTTGCAACAATTCTTATAACTACCAATTTTATGGATGGCGGTTGCATTGGTTTCGACACCGTTTCCGGCAGTCGAATCTACAGCCCCGTCATCAGCAACACGGTCAGCGGTGCCTTGGGTCTCTATAAGATCGCTACGAACACCCTGACGCTGACGGGGGCAAACACGTATGACGGCACCACATGGGTGGCCGGCGGCCGATTGCTCGTGAAGCATAACAGTGCGCTCGGTTCGACAAATGGAGTCACCCGGATTCTGCGTGTTGGAGGAACGGCAAGTGCTCCAGGTGGCGCTTATTCCGACTCAACCGGTCAGGTCCGTTTTGATGCGAGTGGGGGGGCGCTGGTGATCGAAGAGAATTTCGTCATCAACGGGTCGGAACAGTTCGGCTATGAAGGGCCACTTAGAAACGAGATAGGCAACACGACACTGAACGGGCGAGTCCGCGTCGGCGCCATTGGCGGCCGCATCAGCGTGGGTAGCGGTAACCTTGTCGTGAATGGACGCATCGAACGTGAGGACTCCTCGTCAAACCCCGGTTTAACGTTGAATGTCAGTGGGGGGGTGCTGACGCTCAGTAACCGGATTGACATTGCCGGAGGAACACTGAACATGCATAGCTCAGGTGTCAATTACCTGTGCTCCACAGGACATGTCTATGCGCTGGCACAAGTGCAATACGGTAACACCTTGCGCTTGGGCATCGACGATGCGTTGCGGCCTGACCGGGCGCTGACCATTGGACAGGGGACGAACGGGAACGGTCGTGTCGACCTGAACGGCTATCGTCAAACCCTCGCGCGTTTGCAGGAACAAGGCACCGTTTTGAACAATCTCATTACGAATTCTCAGCCGTTGGTCTCAACGTTGACGATCAATCAGCTTTCGGGTGTTTCAGACTCTTTCGGAGGGCTGATTCGGGGCCTGATTCATCTGGTTAAAACTGGCGCAACGAACTCGGTGCTGACGCTGCGCGCTACCAACAACATCATGGGCTCGGCGACGGTTTGCGGCGGCACGCTTGCCTTGGATGCCACGGGTTTGTTGGGAGGTTCCTGCACCAATGTGACGGTTGAAGCGGGCACGCTGAGTGTGCAAAATTCGTTGGCTCTAGCGAATGGCGCCACCCTCCGTATCGTTACCGGCGGCACAGCCAAGGTTAATCTTTCAGATGGTGTGATACAGCCCGTCCGTTATCTGTTTTTAGACGACAAAATGCAGCGCACCGGCACATATGGTTCAGAGATCAGTAGCGCCGTACACAAGAGCAACACATATTTTACGGGAACCGGCGTGTTGAAGGTTACGAGTGACAGCTCGGGTACGACGATCCATTTGAAGTAAGTTGGGTAGACGCTCGCAAAACACCCCGCGGACGGTTCTGGGAACTGTCCGTGCTTTTTAAGTAAGGGAATGGGCGATGTGCAGATCGATTGTTGGGGTTATGTCAGGACTTCTTGTTGCGTGTGCGTGCGCAGTCGAAACGCAAACGCTCTATCTCTCAGGAATCGGTAAGGATGACACTGTGCGTTGGGATTTTCTCTGCACGGACGGAATGCGAAGAAACGAGTGGACCACGATCCCCGTGCCTTCATGTTGGGAGCTGCAAGGCTTTGGTGCTTACGGATATCAGGTTGACCCGCTTGCGGAGAGGGGGCAATACCGGCATCGCTTTCTGGTCCCGGTGGATTGGCGAGGCAAGGTCGTAAAACTCGTTTTTGAGGGAGTGATGACCGATGCCGAAGTTTGGGTTAACGGGCAACCGGCTGGTCCGAAGCATCAGGGAGGTTTTTATCGTTTCACGTACGATGTGAGCGATGCTGTCAAATTCGGCGAGACGAACCTGCTGGAGACGACGGTTTCGAAACGCTCTTCGAATGAAGGCATCAACCGTGCTGAGCGCACCGGGGACTACTGGAATTTCGGCGGCATCTTCCGCCCTGTCTATCTTGAAGGGCTCCCGTCGCCGTTTATCGACCGCGTGACCGTCGACGCACGTGCGGACGGCATGTTCGCGCTGGAGATCTTCCTCGGCGGTGACTTGGCCAAAGCCGATTATGTGAGCGCAGCCGTCGAAGGTCTTGGCGAACTTATGGCGGCGAAGATTGAACCGGGGGCGCGGAAGGTCGTGCTGAAGGCACAAATGCGCGGCCAGAAGAACTGGACAGCCGAAACGCCGAATCTCTATCGGGTCAAGATGGCGCTCAGCGCAAAGGGCAAGCCGGTCCATGAGATGGTGCAGCGCTTCGGTTTCCGGACCGTCGAGGTGCGCGAAGGCAAAGGTCTGTTTGTGAATGGACAGCGCGTGTTGTTGAAAGGCGCTTGCCGCCATTCGTTCTGGCCCGAGTCAGGGCGTACATTGAGTGAGGAGGTCAGTCGGTCTGACGTGGCGCTGATGAAAGAAATGAACATGAACGCGGTGCGCATGTCGCACTATCCTCCGGATACGCATTTTCTTGATGCGTGCGATGAAGCTGGGCTCTATGTGCTGGACGAGTTGTCCGGATGGCAAAAATCCCACGACACAGACGTTGGCAGGAAGCTGGTCGAAGAAATGATCATACGCGACGTCAATCACCCCTGTATCGTGATGTGGGACAACGGCAATGAAGGAGGGTGGAATACGGAGCTTGACGCGGAGTTCGCTAAATGGGACCCGCAAGGTCGCCACGTCATGCACCCGTGGGCCTTCTCTCAGGGCATCGATACGGCACACTACAAAAATTACGAAACGCTGAAGGCGTCATGTGCTAGCACGAACGTCTATCTGCCGACCGAGTTTCTGCACGCCCTCTACGATGGCGGAGGCGGTGCTGGATTGGATGATTACTGGGATGTGATGCGTGCTTCACCGGTCAGCGCAGGTGGGTTCATCTGGGCTCTTGTGGATGAGGGAGTGGTTCGGACGGATCTGAACGGCAAAATCGATGTTCACGGCAACAGAGCGCCGGACGGTCTTGTGGGTCCGCATCGTGAACGGGAAGGCAGTTTCAATACGGTTCGTGAAATCTGGAGCCCCGTCCAGGTGAGCGGCGACGCGTTGCCTGTGCTCAAGGTTGAAAACCGCTACGATTTCACGGGGCTCGAACAGTGCCGCTTCGATTGGACGCTTGCCCGCTTTCCGGCGCCGCAAGAAGGGGTGACGGGACACACGGTGATCGCGCAAGGAACCGTCTTGGGCCCGCAAATGCCGCCTCATGCAAGCGGCACTCTTGGTCTGCGATTGCCACCCGGTTGGCGCGATGCTGATGCGTTGTTTGTCACGGTGCTGAATCCTGAAGGTCGCGAGTTGTGGACCTGGTCATGGCTTTTGCAAACGCGTGCTGCACAGCGCGACCGGATGATGAAGCTTTCGGAATCGCAAGTTCTTGTGACAGACGAAAAGACCCGACTCAAAGTGACGGCTGGCGATCTCTCGCTCCTTTTTGGTAAGTCAGACGGTCTGTTGTCCTCCGTTTCGCTCCGTGCCAAGCCCATATCCTTCTCAAACGGTCCCCGTTTCTTCGCCAGTGCGACGCAGACTGTGAAACAGGAGCAAGGCAAAGGCAAGAAGTCCAAGAGCGTGTTGGCCATGCTCGATCTTTCTGGATCGAACACGGTCAGCCGTCTGACGCACCGTATGGACGGAGCGAACGCAGTCATAGAGGTCACGTACGAAGGGAACCTTCAATCGACACGCTGGACGATTCAACCGAACGGCTGGATCAAAATGAAATACACGTATAAGCTTGAGCAGACATGTGATCTTGCTGGGGTGCAGTTCGACTATCCCGAAATACAAATGAAGTTGGTGCGATGGCTGGGCAAGGGGCCGTACCGCGTATGGAAGAACAGGCTTAAGGGAACACGCTGGGACGTGTGGCAGAATGCGTATAACGATGCGTTGCCGGGTGAGGATTGGGAATATCCCGAGTTTAAGGGATATTTTGGTGACTGGTTGTGGGCGACGTTTGAGACGACTGAGGGCACTGTTACTTTCATGAACGAAGCCGAAAACACCTATCTAGGGGTCTATCGTCCCAACGAAGGCCGTGATCCCGCTAAAACCAAGCTTTACACGCCGCAGACTGGACTTGCCCTCCTTGACGCGATCCCTCCGATCGGCACAAAATTTTCCGACGCGGACCAATACGGGCCGCAATCCCAGCCTAATCCTGCCCCGGGCGTGTGCCAGCGGGTGGTGTATCTGCGGTTCGATTGAACGGTTGCGTTCTGTGCAGTCATAGGTTTCTGATAGTCTAATCTTGCCACAATGAAAAATGGAGGCGACCATGCGTCGAGCAATTTGGCCAGCCGTTGTGATGACGGCTGGCTTACTTGTAGCCGATGATTCTGTGAAGGTCGCGCCTCAGCGGTTGGAGCGTTCCTATTGGGTTCATGCATCGTTGGGAATGCACGTGCAGCGGGGGTATTATGGCACAAACTTTCCGGTGACGCAGTGTCCGATCCGCGCCGAAGTCGCAAATGCCTCGAGTCTGTTGTGTGGGAGCTACGGCGCGAATCGTCTCTACCTGATCTACCATTGCGAGATCGCGGAGGTTGACGCGCGTCGGGTGTTTGGCTGGTGGCGGGAGTTCTGCCCGATGTCGGTCGAGTTGGTCCCCGCACTGCTGCTTAAGATGTACGACAAAGAGCAGACCCCGGTGTTCACCTTCGAAGAGGCTAACGGGCTGATCGATTTCTTCCAGACATGCGTCAACTCCAATCTCCTGGCCGTGTATGACGTTTATGCGGACCGTACTCAAGGTGAACTGTTGCCGCTCCTTGCGAAACGTTATACTTGCGGTGTGATCCGTTTGGGGCTTCAGCCTGGCGAGAGTTTGTCCAAGCCATTCGTGGGGGCGGTGCAGGATACGTGGAGCGGTTTCTGTCACGGCACGCGCACGGACGAGGATTGGTTGCAGCGGGGGTTCGGCGCGGAAAGCCTGCGTCATTGGGTGATTCAGCGGAACGCGGAGAGACTGCCCATCGTGTGGAATCTGGTGGTGGTTGCATGGGATTACGGTCTCACTGCACGTGGGGCGTATCCCGGGTATGACGACGCTGCGAAAAATATGCCGCTCCCGGCAGGGAGAAATCGGGCGGGCGTTGAAGTCATCGTCGGCGCGGCCAAGCCGGATGTGTTTGGCGGCTTCAGCAGTGACCTTTACATCCTGCATGAGAACTCTCGTCATGCGGCTCACGATGGTCAAAAGGGTGCCTTCTATCAGACGCTTCGGGAGGGTCGGCAATACAGTGGCTATTACGCCGGACCTTTTCGCGAGGTGGCCGAGATATATCGGGGTTTGGCTGCAGGAACAATGCGGTCTGTAAAATGAACAGGGGACGGCGATGAATCTTGCGAAATGGTCGGTTGTCGCGATGATGGCAAGTTGGCTCCTTGCGGACGACAGCGAGAAACTGAACGGACTCATAGTTGCGGGTCAAGGTGGCGTTGTGACGATTCCCGCAGGCGACTATGTGCTTGATGGCGCAAAGCCTCTGCCGCTATTTTCCGGCATGACAGTCTTCGCATATGGGGCGCGGTTCCATCTTCCGAAAAAACTCGGTGATAAGGCACGCATTGTCCTTTTCGCAGGCGAAAACGTGAGCGATTTCCGCTGGTTCGGCGGACATTTTATCGGAAACGTCTTTGATCCCGGTAAGGCGGATAACATCTGGGAGCCGAACGTAAACACGCGAGCAATCCTGATCACTACTACGCCTGGTGGTCGCACTGAGAACCTCACGTTCCGCGACGTCTCAGCGGACGGTGTGGCGGGCGCAGTTATTACTGTTCTCGGTGCGGAGAAGCCTGGCAGCGAGAGCGAGGTCGTAACTTTTGCGCGCAATGTGACGCTCGAAAACTGCACGCTGGAACGCAGCGGTAAGTTCATGTGGGACTACGGTTACCTGTGGCAGATTACGGTCTGGCCCGAGTCGTATACGGAGCAGGAGCGGGTTATGGCTGCCAAATATTTCCGGCAAGATCTCATTCGCGGGTCGCTGCGACTTGCGGACGGTGATGACCGCGTTTTTTTCGATAACGCAAAAAAAACGTTGTCGGTGTCCAAAGTCCGGCCCGAAGCCGTACGCGGCCATGATTCGGTCTGTTTTTTCGGCGATGCTATACCGAGAAATCTGGTGCGGGGGAAACAGTATTTTGTAGTCGATAGCACGCCCACGTTTATCCGTGTTTCGGAGCAGCCGGGCGGTGTGGCGATCCGTTTCATGGGAGCTTCTGGGCCGAATGCGAAATTGATCCATGACCTTTCGAACGCTTGGCCGGCGCTCTATGCACCCACGGGCAGTGGTCCCGGAAAGGGATCTTTCGATCTGACGGGTTGCCAAAAAGTGATCGTGCGCGGTTGCCGCTTTAGCGCGCTCGGCGATACCATGCACATTCAGAAAACCCATGGCGTGATCTTCTGTAATAATCACATCACCGGTTCGCGCATGGGTGCTTTCTTTCTCGCGGAGTTCTGCAAGGACGCCGTTATTACAGGCAACACGGTGGATGGCTCGAATGGCTCGCGCGTAATGAGCGTGGAGAAGTCTTCTGAAAATGTGACTGTTATCGGCAATACCTTCCGCAACGGCGGGCGCGGTTCGTGGATTAATCAGCCACATAATTTTGTGCTCGCCAGCAATGTGTTCGTGAACAACACCACGAAGTGTGAACACGATCCGCATCGCGGACGACGAACGTTCGTCACGGGTGACTATGAGCACTATTCCGAGTTGTATTTCACCACGTATGAGCCGAACGGGCGGTATGGTAATGTTGTGGTGCGTGACAATATCTTCACGACAGGGCCGGAAGCAGAGCACGCGATCACCTTCGCGGCGGGCGGCGATACGCTCCTTGTCGCCGATAATGTTTTCAGGGGCGGCGCTCGCGATATCGCGCGTATCACCGGATGCGTAAACGTGATCCTGCGAGGCAACGTAGGCGAGTCACCTGTTCCCGCGCGTACCTTCCGTTCTGACGCGCTCGGACGGGATGTCGCGTACTCGGTCTACATTCCAGAAGGCAAGCCGCCTGAGGGGGGGTGGCCGTTGGTTCTGCTGTTGCACGGCGCTGGGCGCAACCACCGAACGATCGTGGACGATCCGGTCTGTTGGGAAGCGGTGAAAGCACGTCAGTTGGCGATCATCTTTGCCGATTGCGGCGGCGGTTGGTATGTGGACAATCCAATGGATATTCAGTTTCGCTACCAGTCGATGGTTCACGAGTTGCTTGATGTCGCGCGCCAGCGTCTGCCTGTATCGTCTAAGACCGAACGCACCGGTATCTGCGGCTGGAGCATGGGTGGGTATGGAGCCATGCGGTTCGCCGAAGCTTATCCCTGCGAAATCGGCGCGGTGGCGACGGCGATTGCACTTTTGGATTTCCCGAATCCCTTGTTACCTAAAGAGCAGAATCACGTCGTCCCGCCGCCTTTTGGCAAAGACGAAAGCATGTGGTCGAAATTCAACTGTATGACGTCTGTGGAAGAGTTGCGCGGAAAAGCCCTTTTGATCGTCTCTGCGAAAGGTGCTTTCGACGCGCAGATGAACCGCAACTTCCATGCCCGCTTGTTGAGTGCCGGTATCGGGCACGATTTTCGCGAGGTAGACGGCGGCCATGATTTTCCGACAGTTCAGGCCATGCTGCCGCTGATGCTTGATTTCTTGGAAGGCCACTTGAAATGACGCCTCTTCGTTCAGCCTTTAACTTATTTCCGTCCTAAGTCGTCCAAGTGACTTCCAGTTACAAGTTATTTTCTGCTGCCGTCATTCCAGCAACGACATGAACCGGTTGATGCGCTCGGGAGTGTCTTCCACGCCGGATGAGTAAAAAACGACACGCTTGCCGGGAGTTGGCGTTGCCGAAAGCGTGCGGCCGATGGTGTTTACGAGATGGTTCACTGTGCCTTCGTTGCCGTCGATCACCTTGATGTTATTTCCGGCAAGCGCTTGGATCATGTCCCTGTAAAAAATGAAATGGGTGCATCCCAAGACAATGGTCTCGTAGTGATCCCCTTGGATGTTGGACAGTTTTTCTTGCAGGTAGTTCTGCACGAGCGGCGCGTCAAACTCGAAGTCCTCGGCGAAGGTGACTAGCGCATCCAGCTCTCGTCGCTCGACTTTGTGATTCTTGTCTAAATTGCCGATGAGTGTATCCAGCTTGCTCTCTTTTAATGTCAGCGAAGTCGCGAACACCAGGATCTTTTTCCCTGTGCTTCTGACAATTGCAGGCTTCACCGCTGGCTCCATGCCGATAACGGGAAAGTCGAATCGTTGTCTCAAATCGTTGATGGCCACAGAAGTCGCTGTGTTGCAGGCGATGACCAGCGCTTGGATGTTTTGCCGCGCCAGAAAATCGGCGGCGTTAAGAACGTAATTTCTGACTTCGTCTTTCGGCTTGACGCCGTACGGCACGTTTCGGGTGTCAGCATAGTAAATATACTCTTCATTCGGCATGGCAGCTAAGGCCCGCTTCAATACAGTGAGCCCGCCGAGGCCGGAATCAAAAAAAGCGATGCGCACGGATGTCCCTTCGAAAATCAGATTGTTTAGAGTTTACTCCATGGGGGTGTTTGCGTCAAACCTGTGAAACGATCTCTCTCGTTCCCGTCTGCTATCTTATCCTCTCATCTTTCCAATACATGATTCCCGACTTCTCCTGCGGGTTTCCGCTCGGCTGAGATTCTGATAAGATAATGGGGAAGTCTGCAAGGAGGATGCTCATGATGTCGAGGTTGGCTTGTGTGTTGCTGGGAATTCCGTTGTCCGGGTTGAACGCGGCTGAGCCGGTTGATTATGTGAATCCGCTGATGGGGACCGGGAGCCCTAAGCGGAAAAGCGAGGAGTCACACGTGCCTATCATCACCTCGACGGTGCCGAGCGTCTCCGCACCGTTCGGTATGACGCAATGGTTGCCTTTGACGCGCTTGAATGAGCCCGGTAAGGTGGTCTACGACTCTGGCGACACGCATCTGCTGGGTTTTATCGGCAGCCATCATCCTGCGATCTGGATGGGCGACTATGGACAAGTCTCGCTCATGCCAGGCATGGGCGAAGTGAAGGTTGATTTCGAAGCCCGAAAACAGCCCTTCTCGCATGCCGACGAAACGTGCACGCCGTATTTCTACACCGTCACGACGGGGGATCGTCCCGAGACGCGCATCACAACGGAGTTCGCTCCGACCGAGCGTGCGGTCATTCTGCGTTTCACTTTCCCGGGAGGAAAGACCCCGCACATAGTGGTCGACGCCAGCCGCGAATACAGTAAGGCGAACTATGCGGACCACACGCCCGCTGACGGCTGGGTCAAGATTGATCCTGCGGCCCGAGAAATTGTCGGTTACAACAAGGACCGGCATTATGCCCATCTCGGTGCTCCCAAACCCAACTTCGCGGGATATTTTGTCATCCGGTTCGACCGTCCGGTTACGGCGTATGGCACCGCCGTGTCCGGTGTTGTCAAGGCCGGAGAGGTTGAGGGCAAGGCGGATCAGCTCAACGCCTATGTGGAGTTTGCCGGCTCAGCGGGCGCGGCGGTCATTACAGCAAGGATAGGAACCTCGTTTATCAGCGTCGAGCAGGCGCGAGAGAATCTGAAACGCGAGATTGCGGGATGGGATCTGGAGTCGGTGAAAGAGAAGGGGCGTGCAGCGTGGAATACGCAGCTCAGCCGCGTGCGCATCGAAGACCCGAGTGAGGATTCCAAGCGGATCTTCTACACCTGCCTGTATCATGCTCATCTTTATCCCCGCATCTTCTCTGAATACGGACGCTACTACAGCGCGTTTGACGATGCGGTCCACCTCGGCGAGCATGCGTACAATGACTACTCGCTCTGGGACACGTTCCGTGCCTTGCATCCGCTTCTGACACTGACCGCGCCTGAGCGGGTCGCGCCGATGGTAACAAGCCTCCTGCAGATGTACCGTGAAGGCGGCTGGTTGCCGCTCTGGCCGAATCCGGGTTATACCGGCATGATGATTGGTTCTCCCGCCGACCCTGTGATTGCCGACGCATGGCAGAAAGGACTGCGAGGGTTCGATCTCTCGCTTGCGTACGAGGCGGTCCACAAAAGCGCGACCGTGCCACAGTCGGGCGACGCCGGAAAGAAGTGGCCGAATGTGGGACCTTTCGGCAGCGGGCTTGGGTGCAACGGGGACAAGCCGGAGACGCGCGGCGGCCTCGCGGGGTATATGAAGCTGGGCTATGTTCCGGTAGATGCTTGTCTTGAATCGTCCTCGCGCACGCTGGAGTACGCCTACGAGGATTTCTGCGACGCGTTGCTTGCGAAAGCTGTGGGCAAGTCAGAGGACGCCGCGCTCTTTATGGCCCGAAGTAAGAACTTCCGTAACGTGATCAGGGACGGCAAGCTGTGGGCGCGGAACGCGGCAGGGGAGTGGGTCGTGCCCAAGGTGGCAGTGGACATTACCGAAGGTGACGCGTGGAGCTATCTGTTCTGCGCCATGCACGATGTGTCGGGGCTGGTGGATTGCTTCGGCGGACGCGAGGCATTTGTCGCCAAGCTGGATGAGAGCGTTGTCAAACACAATGTCCATGGCAATGAGCCGCAACATCATTATCCATACCTCTACGACTATGTGGGGCAACCGTGGAAAACGCAAGAAACGGTTCGACGGATTCTGACCGGAAAATACAAGAATACCGGCTCGGGCGGGTATGACGGCGACGAAGACTGCGGGCAGATGTCGGCCTGGTACATCTTCAGTGCATTGGGTTTTTATCCGGTCGCACCAGGTTCGGGAGAGTATGCGATTGGCGGCCCTCTTTTCGCTGAGGCGGAAATTCTGATCGGTGCGCCGTACGCGCCCGCGCGGTTTAAGATCATCGCCGAAAATCAGTCGCCTTCGAACCTCTATATTCAGTCTGCCGCTCTTAACGGCAGGCCCTTGGACCGTCCGTTCCTGCTTCACACGGATATTGTTAAAGGCGGCAAACTGATCTTTGTGATGGGGCCAAAACCCAACACCACGTGGTGCGCAGGCAAAAGCTTGCAATAGCTCTGAATTCAAAAAACATCACCCCAAAACCTTACTTCTATAAATCCTCTTCCATGTCTTCCTCCTTGCCGTTAATCTGCTGCACGGCTAATGTATCTCCCCACCTATGGACAACTTTAAAACGCTGATGCCTTGGTTTAGACTGATTCGTTTGCCGAATCTGCTGACGGTGCCCGGCGATCCGGTGGCTGGCTTCTTGCTGGCCGCAACGCTTGTGGCACAGCAACCTAAGCCCCTCGTGCTGTTCGCGGCGGCAGGCGCGTCGTTCTGTCTGTACATTTTCGGTCTGATCCTCAATGACCTTGTGGATTTGGAGGTTGACCGTTGCGAACGTCCGGAGCGGCCTCTGCCAGCGGGTGAAATCACGGTTCCGCAGGCGCGCATGGCCGCGATCGCGATGGCTCTTTCGGGACTCAATCTCGCATTGGTCGGGGGTCGTCCTTCGCTCTACGTCGCTGCCGCTCTCGCGGGGCTGATCGTATTGTACAATGCGGTGCTCAAGCGCGTGCCTGTAGCCGGTGTCCTTACGATGGGTTTTTGTCGTGGACTGAGCCTGCTGCTCGGTTCGGTAGCGGCTCAGCCGGATCTGTTTGCCAAACCTGCGGTAGCCTCTGTGACGGTTCTTTTCGTTGCGCTAGGCTTGGCACTTTATGTGACCGGTTTTTCCGTTGTCGCCAAAGGCGAGATGGACCCTGCGAAATCGCAAGGCGGCTCTCGCTGGCTACCATTCGCGACGCTGTTCGTGGTCCTGCCGGCACTTCTCGCTCTGTTTTCAGCGCTCAAGCGGCAAGACTCGTTTACGCCCACGGTGTACGTCTTCCTGATGGTCATGACGCTGATGCGTGCATGGCTGTTGGGAGGCCTGATGTACAGGGTCCAGCCTGTCCCTGTTACGGTGGGCGGGCATATCCGCAACTTGCTGATGGTGCAGGCGTGTTTCTGCGTAGCAGCGGGCCAGTCGGGCCTGCTGCCGTCCATGCTCTTTGTTTTGCTTTCCTTCGTCTTTGCCCGTCTGCACACTCGTTTTTATAGCAGTTGAACCGCGCTCCGGCAGGCCATCGCGAAGCGTCCTCCGCGTGCCATCCGGTTTCGCGTTTCCGTTTCTTTTTTCCATTATGATATTTTTTTCACGTCCTAGTTGACATCGGTGCTCAGGGATGGTTAAATAACACGGTTTTTCGCCTTTAAAGGCTTGTGGGGGTATAGCTCAGTTGGTAGAGCGCTTGAATGGCATTCAAGAGGTCAGGAGTTCGACCCTCCTTACCTCCACCACTTAAATCTCAATAAAAACCGCGAATTCGTTAATGAATTCGCGGTTTTATTATTTTCTGGGGCGAGGGGGGGTATGGCTCGTCATAGGTGAGACTGTTCGATATATACATCCTGGTTTCTGATCCCAACTTTTTCTTATATCCGTAGAGTGTTTGTTTCCAAGCCTATTGCCCTGGGGGCGCTGCGTCACCCCCCCCGGAAAGCCCTTGTCAAGCTCTCTTGGTCCCGGGGCTTCCCGCCTCCGCTCCAAAAACTTCCCCTCTTTTGAAAAGCGTGCATTTCATTTTGCACTTCGCCGCCGGTTGATTTGTTGAAGGATCTGCTTGACCAATAGCGAGAAATTCCGTACATTAAAAATACAGTAATGGTGGAGTATACGACCGGTATTTTGGGTAACTGTTGTTTGGAGCGTTTTCGTGCCCATCGTACTGTATCTTGCCGGGCGAGCGCGGAAATGTTCCGGGGCATCTGTTTGATGCCCTCGTGGAAACGAAGGAGGGACGTGGAGTGAACACACCAATCAATCAGCTTCTCATGCAGAAGGGCCGCGACATCATCACGATTGCCCCTACGGCAACAGTTTATGAAGCCATCGAGTTGATGGACTCTAAAAATATTGGGTCTCTTCTAATATTGAATGCGCATGGTAAGATCGCAGGTATCTTTGCCGAACGAGACGCTTTTCGCAAAGTCCTCTTGGCCGGAAAATCGGCGAAAGAGGTGCAGGTCAAGTACGTGATGACGAAGAAGGTCATTTATGTCTCGCCCGAGACAACGGTGGATGAGTGCATGGCGGTTATGACGCAGCGGCGTATACGCCACGTGCCCGTGCTGGACCACGATCAAAAGGTGGTCGGGATTATTTCGATCGGCGACCTGGTGAAGTTCGTAGCCTCCGAACAGGACGCGATGATTCGGAACCTCGAGAAATATATTGAGGGGTCGCTCTAACTGCTCCATCTCGAACGGCATTTTGGCCTGACACGATTGCCTGTTTCAGGATTGTCAGGCCTTGCTGTAATTGTTCCCGGATTTCTGGGGCATACGGAGGATTAAATGACTGCTTTATCCGCACCCGCCGCACCCTGCGGCTGCGCGTGTTCTTGTGAACCTTCAGAAGCCGAACTCAATGCCAGCCTTGATCAGGTCATAGGCGAGTATCGCGACAAACCCGGGGGGCTTATTCCTGCCCTTCAGACCGCACAAGCACTTTTCGGTTATCTTCCCGAGACGGTCATCAGCAAGATCGCTGCGGGTTTCGGGAAAACGGTTAGCGAGGTTGCCGGCGTGGTGACCTTTTATTCGTTTTTCACCCTTCATCCACGCGGTAAGTTTTTGGTTCGGGTTTGCCTCGGCACGGCTTGTTATGTGCGCGGCGGCAAAGAGGTCTTGGACGCATTTAAAAAGAAGCTTCGGATCGATGTGGGTGAGACAACGCCCGACCGACAGTTCTCGCTGGAGGTGGGACGTTGCTTCGGTGCGTGCGGAATGGCTCCTGTGGTGATGGTCAACGACATTGTTTATCAACGTGTCAAGCCGGCCCGCGTGGGTGAGATGGTCAACCAGATTATGTCCGGTGCAGCCGTGACCGGAGAAAAGGAGCACGCATGAACGCCCCTGTGTTAAAGAAGATTTGCAGTGTGGCCGAACTTTGCGAGTTGCGCGAGCGGTTGCAGGACCAGTCAACCTCTGGCAGCGCGAAAGAGAAGCGGCAGATTTTGGTCTGTTTCGGTGGCAGTTGCTTGGCGTCTGGCGCGAAAGAGGTGCGTGATGCGCTAAGGGTTGCTCTTGATCTGGAGAAACTCGGTGATCAGGTGGCGTTGGTCGAGACCGGCTGCATGGGACCGTGCGTGGTAGGGCCGGTGGTGCTGGTGGGCGAAGACCGGACTTTTTATCAGGGCGTCAAGCCCGCTGACGCCTCTGACATCGTGAGGCAGCACATCTGCGGCGGCAAGCGGGTAGAGCGGTTACTGGTGCAGGACGCGACCGGCAAGTGCCCCGCGCCGTGCCGACAGGATTTAGAGTTCTTTAAGCGTCAGACGCAAATCGTGTTGCGTAACTGCGGCTGGATCAATCCCGAGCGGATCGGCGACGCTATCGCGCGTGACGAATACGCTGCGCTGGCCAAAGTGCTGACAAGCTGCGCGCCGGAAGCTGTGATTGAGGAGATGAAGACCTCCGGCCTGCGCGGGCGCGGTGGTGCCGGCTTTCCGACATGGCTGAAATGGCACTTGGCCAAGGAGGCTAAGGACAGCGTGCGCTATGTTCTGTGTAATGCCGACGAGGGCGATCCCGGCGCCTACATGGACCGCAGTGTGCTGGAGGGCGATCCCCACAGCGTGATCGAAGGCATGGCCATCGCCGCGTATGCCATCGGGGCGCAGCAAGGGTATGTCTACGTGCGGGCTGAGTACCCGCTGGCGGTGGAGCGGTTGTCCACGGCCATTGCGCAGGCGCGTGCCTGCGGGTTGTTGGGTGAGAGCATTCTCGGAACGACGTTCTCCTTTGACCTGGAGATCCGCATGGGGTCGGGCGCATTCGTGTGCGGCGAAGAGACCGCTCTAATCGCCTCAATCGAAGGTAAGCGCGGCGAACCACGCCCGCGCCCTCCATTCCCGGCTCAGAAAGGGCTGTGGGGGCGTCCGACGGTGCTCAACAATGTTGAAACCTACGCCAACGTGGGTGCGATTCTGCTCAAAGGCGGGTCCTGGTATGCGTCAATGGGCACGCCGAAGAGCAAAGGCACCAAGGTCTTCGCGCTCGCAGGAGCGGTTCGTAACACAGGGCTCGTCGAAGTGCCGATCGGCACGTCGCTGGGCGAGGTGGTCTACGATATCGGAGGCGGCATACGCAACAATCGGCACTTTAAAGCGGCGCAAATGGGCGGGCCTTCGGGGGGGTGCATTCCGCGTGAACACCTGAATGTGGCGCTGGATTACGAATCGCTAGCGGAGTTGGGCGCGATCATGGGCTCGGGTGGCCTGATCGTGATGGACGAGGACACCTGCATGGTGGATGTCGCACGCTTCTTTATCGAGTTTGTTCAGGAGGAATCTTGCGGCAAGTGTGTTCCCTGTCGGGTGGGAACGCGCCGGATGCTCGAAATATTGGAGCGGATTTGCACGGGACAGGGTGAGGAAGGGGATATTGACCGTTTGATTGAACTGGGCAATTTCATCAAGACTTCTTCCTTGTGCGGGCTCGGGCAGACCGCACCCAATCCCGTTTTGTCTACCATCCGCCATTTCCGGCAGGAGTATGAGGAGCACATTCGGGAACATCACTGCCGCGCTGGCGTCTGCGCAGGACTGGTGCGCGCTCCCTGCCTGAGTGCCTGTCCGGCTGGTGTGGACGTGCCGGGATTTGTGGCGCTTGTCGGTGACAAGAGCTATGCCGAGGCCCTGCGGTTGCACCGTGAGCGGAATCCTTTCGCGTCGGTTTGTGCGCGCGTCTGTTTCCACACGTGCGAGGACAAGTGCCGTCGCGCGGCTTTGGATGAGCCGGTAGCCATCCGCGGCATTAAGCGCTTTATGGTGGATCAAGAGGTCACCACACAGGTGCCGACGGTGCGCGAAAACGCCGCCAACGCGAAGCGCAAGATTGCCGTCATCGGCGCGGGCCCTGCGGGGCTTTCCTGCGCGTATTTCCTTGCGCGCTTGGGCTATCAGCCCGACGTGTTCGAAGCGGAGCCTCGTCCGGGCGGCATGTTGGTCCAGGCGATTCCCTCCTACCGTTTGCCGCGTGAGGAGTTGGCACGCGAAGTCCGTATGATCGAGCGCTTGGGCGTTACGATTGACACGGGGCGTGCGCTGGGCCGCGACTTCACGCTGGCCGAGTTGCACGAAAAGGGCTATGAAGCGATCTTCCTGGCGGTGGGTGCTCCGCTTGGCGTGGCTCTCGATGTGCCTGGCTCTACCGCCCGCGGCGTCACGGAAGCAATGTCGTTCCTGCGGCACTATAACATACGCGGTTCGGTGCCGGTCGGCAAACAGGTGGCGATCATCGGTGGCGGAAACGCCGCGATTGACGCGGCGCGCACAGCCGTCCGCTTGGGTGCGCAACGTGTCACTGTGATCTACCGGCGTACGCGCGAGGAAATGCCGGCGTACGCCGAGGAGATTGAGGAGGCGCTGCAAGAGGGCGTCATCCTGCGCACGCTGGTCCATCCGGAAGCCTTCGAGGTTGAGGACGGCCAGGTGACGGGTATCCGCTTGCGGGCCATGAAACTTGGTGAGTTCGACCGTTCAGGGCGCCGCCGGCCGGAAGGCGGTGAGGTGGCCAATGAGGTGCTGCCTGCCGATCAGGTGATCGTCGCGATCGGTCAGGCGCTGGACAAGAAGGCGTTGGCCGGAGCGGTGGAGGTGGAGCGAAACGAGCGCGGATGGATCAAGGTCAATCCGCGTACGGGCGGCACCTCGGTGCCGTGGCTCTTCGCGGGTGGTGACGCGGCCACGGGTCCGTCTTCCGTGGTAGAGGCTATCGCGGCCGGCGAACGTACGGCAGTCGCGATCGACGCGATGCTGACGGGCGAAGCGCACGCGTTCTGGCGCGGATACTCTGACGCGGGCGTCGCCTTCGATCCTTATGCCGACCCCGTCAATTACGCACGCGAAAAGCTTCATACCATGCCGTTGGAGAAGCGGCGGCAGAACTTTGCGGAGGTCGAGCAGGCTTGGAATGAAGCAACGGCGTTGCGGCAGGCCAAGCGATGCTTGCGGTGCGATTACGGCAAACAACCCTGCGAGTGCAAACACGCTTAATCGGAGAGACTTTCATGCTGAACGTTACCATTAACAAACAGAAGATTGAGGTGCCGGAAGGCACGACGATTCTTCAGGCGGCGCGGAAGGTGGAGGTGTCTATCCCCACCCTCTGTAATTTGGAGAATCGCGAGGCGATCGGTGCGTGCCGCGTCTGCCTTGTGGAAGTTCAAGGTGCGCGTACGCTGGTTGCGGCATGCTCGACGCCTGTTACAGAAGGCATGGTGGTGCTCACGAACAGCACGCTCGCGCGCAATGCTCGGCGTCAGGTTCTGGAAATGTTGCTTTCTGAACATGACGGCAATTGCCAGACCTGTGACCGCAGCGTCGACTGTGAACTGCGGGCGCTGGCTGGAGAGATGGGGGTGACCTGCCTGCCGTTTGAAGGCATGAAGGCCAAGAAAAAAATCGACGACTCGACGCCTGCGCTGGTTCGCGACAACTCCAAATGTGTCAAGTGCCGTCGCTGCGTAACCGTGTGCGGCGAGGTGCAGGGCGTGGGTGCGCTGTTTCCGCAGGGACGGGGTTTTCAAACGGTCATTGGGCCAGCTTTCACACGCGACCTCGATGGCGTTGCCTGCGTGCAGTGCGGCCAGTGTGCCGCCATCTGTCCTGTGGGTGCGATCAGCGAGAAGAGCTCTATTCCCGAGGTCTGGAAGGCGCTCGAAAATCCGAAGTTGCACGTGGTCGTACAGACAGCTCCGGCCATCCGAGCGGCCCTGGGCGAATGTTTCGGCTATGATCCCGGAACGCGCGTTACCGGCAAAATGGTGGCCGCGCTGCGCCGACTCGGCTTTGACGGCGTTTTTGACACGAACTTCACCGCTGACCTGACGATCATGGAGGAAGGCACGGAGCTCCTCATCCGTCTAAAGAAGGCGCTGGTGGACAAACAGCCTGTGGCGCTGCCCATGTTCACGAGCTGCTCGCCGGGGTGGGTCAATTTCGCGGAGTTTTACTTTCCGGAGTTTCTCCCCAACATCTCGACGTGCAAGTCGCCTCAGCAGATGTTCGGTGCCGTGGCCAAGACCTACTACGCGGAAAAAATTGGGCGTAAGCCCGAAGAAATCGTGGTGGTTTCGGTCATGCCGTGCACGGCAAAAAAGTTTGAGGCGCAGCGGCCTGAGATGACGGCAAGCGGAGTGTTGGATGTGGACTTCGTGCTGACGACCCGCGAGCTCGCGAAGATGATCAAAGAGGCCGGCATCGACTTCAAAGCCTTGCAGGACGAGGCGATGGATGCGCCGTTAGGGCTCTCGTCAGGTGCGGCGGATATTTTCGCCAACACCGGCGGTGTGATGGAGGCTGCGTTGCGCACGGCGTATGAGATTGTGACCGGCCGCGAACTGCCGGTCGACAACCTGCACGTCAAGGCGATCGCTGGCTTGGGCGGCGTGAAGGAAGCCGCTCTGACCATCACGGGAACCAAAAAGGAGTGGTCTTTCCTGGAAGGCGTGGAACTCAAAATTGCTGTTTCGCATGGGCTTGGCAACACGCGTCGCCTGTTGGAACACATCAAGGCGAACGGCCCGACCTATCATTTTGTCGAGGTGATGACCTGCCCTGGCGGCTGTATCGGCGGCGGTGGTCAGCCTCGCTTCACGGATGATTCGGTTCGCCTGAAACGCATTTCGGCCATCTATAGCGAGGATGAAAGCAAGAAGATGCGCAAATCCCACGAGAACCCGGATGTTCAAACGCTCTACAAAGAGTTTCTGGGCAAGCCCCTCGGAGAGAAGTCACATCACCTGCTGCATACGCACTATAAGCATAAGGAGCGCTAGGCGCGCCCTGGGGGCTAATGAACCGGGCAGATCAGGCGAGACGATAAGCCTGATCTGCCCGAACGTTATCTCCCCGGTGGCGAAATGTTGCAAATCGCGTCGGGATTAATGATAAGGCGCGGTGCCGCTCGCGTCGACGGTGTAGCCCCACTTTGCGATATAGGTTTGCCCTGGCTGAAAGTCGTCGTTGGTCTTTTTTAGAAGTTTTTGAAGTTCAGCATCGAGGCGCATTTGTAAAGCCGCTTGTTCCGGCTTGCCGACAAGGTTGTCGAGCTGGTAGGGATCGGTCTCATTGTCGTATAGTAGCCAAGGACCGTTCAAATCACGCACAAAGGTGTAACGTTTGGTGCGTACGCCGCGGTATTCTCGTCCTCCTCTCGCCCGCACCCATTCGCCGAAGGGCGAGGGGCACTCGATCAGCACCGGGTTGTAATCGGGCGCCGCAGCGCCGCGGATGAGTGCCGAAAAATCATCGCCTTGCGAGGATTTTGGAATCGGCACGCCGCTCAAGCCAAGCAGCGTCGGCATCAGATCCGGCGTGTTGATGGGCGCGTCGATTTTTCGGCAACGTTTTTGAGCTGCCGGATAGCGCACGAGCAGCGGCACTCGGATCGATTCATCCCAGGGTTTCTGTTTGCGTGATTGTTCGTGTGACCCCAGCATGTCACCATGGTCTGAGGTAAAGACGAAGATCGTGTCCTCGCGCAGGCCAGTGTCGTCGAGCGTTTTCAGCAGCGAGCCCAGACACTCGTCCATGGCGGCGATGTGTGCGTAATAGCCGGCAAGGTCCTTGCGCGTAGTGCTCTCGTTGCCTGTCACATTTGTCCGCAGGACGATTTTGTCGGCATCGAATAGCGCTTGGTAGTTTTCTGGCGCCGTCTCGTATGGGTTGTGCGGAGGTCCCCAAGAGAGGATCAGCAGGAACGGCTTGTCTCTCTTGGCCTGATCCATGATGTAAGCTTGGGCATCTTTGGTCTGAGCGATGACGTCGTAACCTTCCCAAATCCGTTTCGTCTCGTCGTTGCCCGCGTAGTAGGGCGAGCGGTTATAGGCGTGGGTGCATTCCAGCACTTTCCAATAGCCGAAACCTTGCCGCCGCTCGGGAGGGATATAGGCGCTGCGGCCATGGCCGTCTAGATGCCATTTGCCGATGTACGCCGTATCGTAGCCCGCTTGCGCGTATGCTTGGGCGATGGAGGTTGCGCGCGTGCCGAGGCTGACGTCGTTGATAAAAAGTCCGGTCGTCAATGGGTACTGGCCCGTGATGAGGCTGGCGCGGTAGGGTGTACAGACAGGACAGCACGAGACCGCGTGCGTGAAACTTACGCTTTCGGAAGCCAACCGGTCCAGCGCTGGAGTTTTGCCCTGTAGGTTGGGGTCTCCCGAATACCCGCATGCTTGCGCACGCCACTGGTCCGCCAGAACAAACACGACGTTAGGTTTCTTGGCCGCGGGATTCGTTGCGGCATCGGACCTGCAGCCGATCACCCACGCTGCGGTCGCTGTCCCTGTTGCAGCCAAAAAGCCGCGTCGGTTGATAGGATTCGCCGGATAGCCCATATGCATTCTCCTCCGATTTTAGCGGGTTCAATAGGCGGTTGTGTTAACGTCACCGCGAGCACATGCCAAAACGCTCGTACTTTCAGCGAATGCGGCCGACTGAACGAAAGCGATAAACCCCTTACATGCGCTGAAAAACCTTTCCATTTCGTTCTTTCCGTCGCACACGAATCGCGCCTCCTATTTTTCCCAGCTTTTCTTTGTTTCCAGAATCGTGGTGTCCTTGGTGCCGACCTTGCCTTCCACGCTGTTCAGTTCCATCGCAATAGCTGTCGCGGGGCTGTCGAACTGGAAAGCGATGGCCGGTTCGGTCGCGTTGTTGATTGGATGCCAAACATAGGCGTGGTTGCGGCGCAGCACAATTCCGTCGCTGCCTGCACCCGTATGAAAGGCCACCGGTGTATCACGTGCGACGTTGAATTCAGCAATCGTGCCGACGACCGAAGCCGAAGTGTCCAAGCCGCTTTCGCTCTTGCGGCTGGTCATGATCACGGCGTTCTGTCGCGATCGGATAAAGGAGTTGTGGCGCAACACGTTCCCCAGCGCTCGCGGAAATTCGACGGGTAGGCTCGGCGCATCGCCGCTTGTGACGAGCGCCCCGTCGCTGCACTCGTCCGTGCGGTTGCCCTCCGCCAGGTTCCAGAAGAGAGGGCTGATTCCGCGGTTCCAGGTGCGCGGCATGGAGGACGCCAAAGTGGTGCCGTTGGCATAGAGAAACAGCCCCGGCTTGCGCTGCCGTTCAATGGTGTTGCCGGCGACCACATTTTCGACGCAGGAGATCCAGAGTTGGATGCCCGTCATGCCGTCTGGCGTGTGATTGTTTACGATCAGGTTTCTGTAAAACATCGTGCCGATAGCCACAACCGAGCCCGCCTGTGGTGAGATGCGCCACGGCTTATCGAGTGTGACCCGTTCGCCGGATCGGCTAACCGCTCGGCGGGTCTGCCCTTGGCCGGGTCCCGCGAAAACGGTCACGTAGTATTCGCCGAGCGGTGGTTCTCCCGTGCCGTCATCGGCGTCCGGCGGCCAGAAGGGAGTCTCGAGGCCTTCCTTATCGTGAGCCAACTGGTCGCGCTTGACACTGCCTAGGCGGCACTCCGGAGTGATTGGAAGTGTTCGCGGCAAGGTTACGCTTCCCCTGTCCGCACCGGCCAGCGGCCCGAAATACATCGTTCGGTGATTGCCTTCAAACAGGATCATTTCGCCGACGTTCTGATCCGTTCCGGCCACACCGCCGAAGCGCGGCTGGCCAGCGGTTCCGGGCGCCTCGACACCGTTTCTCGCCAACCAGTTGTGGGTGATGGAGCCGTGTCCCGTCGAAAGCCAGATGAGTCGCCGGGCGGTCGGTCCGCCGGCCTCCGCGCCCGGCGGCGAGGCGACCATGTTGTCTTCGATCACGCACCGTTCGATCGGTTCGCAGCGCCCGAGGATTGCGGCCTCGGAGTTACCTCCGTAACGTGTGATCGAGACCAGCCGATTACTGGAGAAGACGGAGTCCCTTGCCCCGGAGAGGAAGAGCGGCGTTCGCCCCCACAACTCGTTTTGGCTGACTGATCCACCTCGTAGCTGGCGCACGTAAACGCCGCAGTTCTCCGCCTGCTTGCCTTCGCAGTCGGCGATGCGAACGCGCTGCACGCTGCACCCGTTCACCCACTCCGTCTGTCCGGCCGCTCGGATCGCGATGCCATGGTTCACCTGTGCGTTGCCTTGAACGGTCAAATCCGAAAGCGATGCCCCGTCTCCTGACAGCCATACCGCGGCACAATTAGAACGCGGCAGCGTTCCTTCCTTGCACTCAAAGCGCACACACTCCTCGCCCTGGATGACGACGCTGGTCGCACTGTTGCTCGGCCACGGTTTGTCAACAGGCGCGTCTGCTTGGCCGAGAGTCAGAACAAACGCATCCAGCGACATTCCGCCGCCGTTGGTGTTCTGCCAAACGAGTGTGTGCCGGCCCGCTTTGATCTCCAGTGTGGCGGACTCCGACCACTTGAACGTGCCGAATCCGCCGGTGTTCGGTAGGTTTTCCAGGATGATAGGTTTGCCGTCATCGACGTGGATGGTGGAGTTGCCGCTTACGCCTGTCTGTTTCCATGGCGACATGTCGGTGCCGTAGCGCAGCCAGACGTGCCATTGCCCTGACTGCGGCACCTCGATCTCATAGGTCATCTTGTCGCCGCGCGTGTGAATCGCGCCGGGGGCGAGTCCCCAGCCTGAGGCCTCGAACCGTGCGAAGGCCGCTGCGGGACTTGTGGCTTGTTCCAGCAGGGTCGTCTCGCGGCCAGCGCCTGCCAGCGTCACGTGCGCAGGAACCCGCAGCGTCCCGTTGTAAGTGAAATGTCCGGCGGGCAGTCTCACCGTTCCTCCTCCACGCCGCGCCATCGCATCCAGTGCTTTCTGCACGTCATCCATGGTCCGTACCTTCTTCGCGGCGTCGAGGCGCGACTCCGGTTTACGTACCGTTAGACGTAGTGGGCTACCCCACCCCCACGCGCCGCCACGTCCGCCGTGCAGCCAAATTTCATAGGTTCCGGGCTTCACGTCGGCAGGCAACGTAAATGCGGCTTCGTATTTGCCTGCGTGACCGACTTCGAGTTTGCGTGCCTGCTGTCCCGTTGCGGTTAACCAGATACAGGCTTTGTAGCCGTCCGGACGGCACGCCAGATTACGGCCAAACAAGCGTACACGCATGCCCGGCGCAGCTGTCTCTGGCGAACACCACCACGGTTGTGGCGCGTTGATGACAATCGGTTCCGAGTAGCCGGCCGCATTTTTGACCGTCAGCACTTTGGGCCCGTCGAACGCGTTGTCGGGAACGGTAACTGCCAGATAGCCGTTGGTCGCGAGTTGGACCTTAACCGGTATGGACTTGCCCTTGGGATCGTCCGTATGGTGCCCCCACACAAAGACATCCTTTGTGAGATTGGTGCCCACCAAAAAAAGAGTCTCGTCTGGTCCCGCCTCTTGGCTGTGTTCGAAGATCTGCGGTGCTCCCTCTGCAGTGTCCCATGCGGGCGGTGAGAATGCGGGGTCCGGCGGCTCGACGCCCCGTGGCCCCGTCGGCACGGCCGCCAGAGAAGCAGCGGACAACATCGTAACCGAAAACATGGCCAGCCTCATCGCATTCTCCCTCTCGTTTGACTTGTACGGACAAACTTATCACATCACTTGCATTTTCTTTTACCTCATCAGTATCATCATGCCGGGCCTCACGATTGACAGGCGGGCTGAGGTGTCGGTGACGCTGACGTTCGCACGATATCCGTTGGGTACGCCCTGCGTGATGGCCGTAGACAAGGCCGCGCGCGTGGATGCATCCGCCGAAGCATACGTGAAGAGCGTCTGCGAGAAAGGTACGGTCGCCCCCGGTGGCGTCTTTAGATTCACCGTGCCGACCACGGTCAGTTTGCCTGACACGGATAGGTTCCCGCTGTATGCACCTCCTTCGAAGGTCACGGTTAGGTTCCCGTTTACTGTGGCTGAGCCGGTTAACTCACCACCGCTGCGGATCACGAGGTTCGTCACGCCGGTCAGCATCGCTCCCTGGAGATTCAGCACGCCTGCATCGACGATCATTGTGCCGCTGAAAGCCAGTGTGCCTGAAAGGGTCTGCAAGGCTGCGCCGGTCTTCGTCACCAAACCCGTGCCGTTGATTCCGCCCGCATACGTCGCCTCGTCGAACCCGTTGATTCCCAGCGCTGAAACGCCCGAAAGCGTCACCGTACCCGTGCCGCTCAGTGGGCCGACCGTCTCGTCGGCGCCATCCAAACGCAGCGTGGCGCCGGAGGCCACAGCAGTCCGCGATGAGTTGGGAATCGCGCAGGCCAAGGGCCCTCCGCGTTCCGGCAGGTCGAGCGTCCAAGGCCCGACGATGGCATTGCGCGTCAGCGTGCCGAACCAATTTGTCTGCACATCGGCCAGATACCAGTTGGTCGCGTTGTTGCTGATCTCCAAGGTCCAGCCGATCGGATCGCGCCCCTGTCCGTTAGACCCCGTATACCAGCGGTATCCGTTGAACGTGACAGGCTGCCCCATATCGACCGTCAGCGGATTGACCATCGACGTGCTGTACCAGCGGTTTGTGCCGCTGCCGTCGGGCAGCACGTTGTCCACAGCCATCAGCGGCCGCAAATAACGGCTACCATCCGTGTAGCCGTCGCCCGGCGCGGTAGCCGTCGTGCCGGCTGGATATCTGACCGGTGCGCCATTTGTCAGAAGTTGCAGTTCCGAAAGCTGGAACCCGTCGTTGTAAAACTCATACGCCCCTGCTCGCATCTGTGTCGGGTTGAAGCGTAGGTAGCGCGCCGTAACCGACGTCACCTTCTCTTGCAGGCTGTTTGTGGTTGTCCAGAACTCGGGAGGAACCGTTGCGCGGTTACCCAGCACGTAAGGCCCGACCAGCAGATTGCGGATGTTCGCGACCGGTTCGCTGATTCGCACATCCAACAGGGTCCAGGTTGCTCCGTCCTGGCTAGCCTCGAACTTCCATGATAGAGGATCGCGCGCTGGATCAGCGCCTCCGCTTGACGTGTACCATTGGTAGCCGTCAAAGGTCACTACCTGTTTCATGTCAATAATCAGCGAGGTGGGGAAAGATGTGGTGATCCAGCGGTTCGTGTCGGCGTTACTGATGTCCCCGTCAATGGCCTTGGAGGGCGGATAGGATGAATGGTTGCTGCCGGTCGTCGTGGCGGTGCTCCCCGACGGATAAGCGGCAACCGCACCATTGCGCAAAAGTTGAAATTCTGCCATCGAAATAGGATATTGCGTGTCAGCGCCTCGTTTTTCTGTCGGAGTGAAGCGCAGATACCGGTACGACAGCGTTCCCGGCAGCACCGCGAGCGTTCCTTCTTCCACACGGGTCTCACCTGTGTAACTGCTGGAGGCTCCGTGAAGCAACACGGTCTGTGACCCTCTTTTGACGATGCCTGCGACGCCCAAGCCGTCTCGAACCGATGCGGAGAACGAGGCGTTGGTCGTGCCGCCGACTCTAACGGCAAGCGTCGCGCTGCCGTTGTTGACAATCGTTTGCCCCGGCGAACAACTCAGATGGGAAAAAACGGTCTCTCCGCCCGAACCTCCGACAAACAGGCGCCCGTCGCCTGTCAGCCGTCCCGAGAACCCTGAGAGGTTGCCTACCGATAGCATCAGATCGGTCGCCAGAAAGAGCCGCCCGCTTCCGGCGAACGAGGTGGCGCTTTCGTTCATTGAGAACACGTTCGCGAGCGCATTTGAATTCACCGTCACTGCGCTCCCCGGGGCCAGGGCGCAACCGCCGGTAAACGGCGTCGTGAAGTTCCCGGAAAAAGCCATCACGGAGCGCACGCTTGTGATGGGCTGGCTGACACGCGTGTCTGCCGTGTACCACGTTGCGGCGTCCGCGCTGATTTCAATGGTCCACGACACCGGATCACGTTCAGGAGCATCATTTGCAGTATACCAGCGGTACCCGTTGATGGCCATGGGGCGGCGCAGGTCGATGCGCAAAGCTTGGCCGCTGGATGCATTTGCCAGCCACTTGGATACCGTATTGTTGTCGATAAGTCGATCCGCGCCACCGGTCGGTCCGTTTGAGGAAGAGACGGTGGCTACCGTATCAGCGGGGCACGGCACATAGACACCGTCGCGTAACAGTTGGAATTCTGAAATCGCGGGAGGTTGATTCGCCGTACGCGTTAAGGTAACCGCTAATCGAACATATCGTACGCCTGCGCCCCACTCCATGGTGCCGCCCTCAACGCGCGTCGGCCCCGTGTAGCGCTGCGCGGCGGACCCGCCCAGTAAGGCAAAGGTGTTGCTGGACCCGATCTTCGTCAAACTCAAGGTCGCGTTGCCGTCTGTAAGTAGGCCCCGGAAATAGCTGTTCACATTGGTCTCGCCGACCGTCAGCACCGAGGCTGTTCCGCCGCCATTGGTCACCACGCTGGACACCGTCGCGCTGTTCAACTGCCCGATCATCTCGCTGCGGCCGTTCAAATCGAGGGTGCCTCCTGCCAAGCTGACGTTGCCGGCGATTTGATTGCCACCGGTACCTGCCAAGCGGACTGTCGTGCTGGAGCCAACCCCGGTGATGTTCCGTACAGCCACGGCGCCACTCTTGTCCAGCACGGCGGTCCCCGCCGACATCGACAAGTCCATAGCCGAGTTGGGTGCTGCCCCGCCGAAGGTTACGGTGCCCGCGCCGCGCTTGGTCGCGGTGCCGCTTATGACGCCGTTTACCACCAGCTCGGAGTCTTGAACGTCGAAACCTCCTGACGTGGTGACTTGTACGTTGCGGGCCAGCGTCACGCTTGTGCCTGAGGCGTTGCCTAGATAGCCGCCTGCAAGCGTCACCGCGTTAGCACTGTTGCCGAGCTGTGCATCGTCGCTCACACGCAGTCGGCCAGCGTTGACTTGAACGTTGCCTAAGAAGCTGTTGGCCGCAGTCAACATCGCATCGCCGCTGCCGTTCTTGACCAATGAACCATTGCCGCTGATGGTGCCTGTGTATGTGACCGTGCCCGCGCCATCGAAGCCGGCGCGGGCGCCGGTGCCGGAGAAAATCACGTTGTTCGAAGCTGTGAATGCATAAGCGGCATCATTGAGCAGCATGCCGTATTGCTCGCGCGTGGCGTCGAACCAGACCGAGTTGTTCATGCCGTCAACCGTCACCGTCTCGCCTCCCGAGCCCAGCGCGTCAGACGAGGGAATGCGCACCGAGAAATTTGTGAGCGTCATAGTGCCGGTGCCCAATATTCCGGGTGTGCCGAGCGCGATTTCCGCACCTGGCATAATTGACCACGTCGAAGAGACGGGAGTATTTGCGAGCCACACTTTGTCTTGAAAAACGACACCGTTGGGATCGTTTACGTCGGCATGGAAGACCACCGATCGGTTGGTGGCTCCCATATGGAAAGCTTCTGTGCCGCCGGCGACAGTCAGGGCTGGTGTGCCGATCGCGTTTGTGGCGGTCACAATATCTCCGGCCCACACCAGCGAGGCTGGAGTTGCGGCGCGGTTTAACGTGCCGTTCTGAACCAGCTCAAGGTGCGCGCGGACCACGTTCGTCCCCGTCAGTTCGAGCGTGCGCAGTAGGCTCCCGTCGCCTGGATCCTCAAACCGTTTCGCCGACGCGATGATCTCGCTCGCATTGGTGAAGGGCCCGTTCGACGGATCAAACATGATGCCGCCTGTGAAGCCGGGTGCATTCGGACCGTATAACGAAGAGCCCTGCGAAACAATCACGTCCAACGCATGCCATCCCGCACTCAGGTTCACATTCCGTACCACGGTTACATCGCCGAGCACATTGTTGCTGATGTAGGTCACCCCGTCAATGGCCAGATAGCCGCCGTTGTCGAAGTTTTTGGCGAAGCTGTAGAGCGACTCGGACGGAACATACATCTGGCCCTTATAGCCGTACTGGGTGTAATCCGGATAGCCGATCAGCGGCAGGTTTGCCATGATCGTTCCTATACGGACGCTGGTCTCTGTCATGTTCATCCACGGGTGGAGATAGGCGTCTGGGATTGCCGTCATACTCTCGACCAGGCCGGGTTGCGTATTTGTCATGTTGAGCGATCCGCCGTCTAAAGTGACGGTCATTGTTCCGAGGGAAGACCCATGTGAGAAATCGAGTGTTCCGTCCGTAACTTTGATGCCGCCCTGTGAACGGCCGTTGTCGGCAAAGATCAGTCTGCCCGAACCGATTTTTTCCAGCGTCGCACGGGCTCGGATATCTCCCCCGAATCCCATGTTGGCATTGTCGAGCCCAGCCTTCAGCACACCGGGTTGTGAGGCGCTGTTGGTGATGCACAGATCGCCGCTCGACAGAACGGTGTTGACCGTTTCGGTCTTGCCGTTCAAGTCAAGAATACCTCGCTGGGCTCCGTCAAACACGAGCTTCCCTTTGCCTGCGCCATGGGGGATCACTTCATCTGCGCCCAACTGCAACAGGGAAATCCCGTCAGTCGGAGTGCCTACACAGAACGCACCCAAGGTTGTATTTCCTAGATAAGCATTGTCAGGGTGTTTGAACACCACCGACCCGTTGTGACGGGCGATGAAGACCGATCCGGTTCCGGTGATCGCGCTGTTTATGGTAGTCGTTGCGAAATTGCGGGAAATTAACCACCCGTTGCTGGCTCCCACAGAAATTCCTCGGTTTACCGACACAGTCAGAGGGTCCATAAGGTTTGCTAACACGCCGCCATCCAAAATGATCGCGTCGGCCGTGGGGCTTGCCGGCATCGTGCCCAGCGTTAGATCGGACCGGACACGAACCATTCCGTTCCCCGCAATCTTGACTGGTCCGCTGAATAGGTTGGCCGACGCCCCCAGTTCCAAGATGCCTGTTCCGGTTTTCGTAAGACCTGCGGTTCCCGTTAACACATTGCTGATTGTTGTAAGGCCCGTATAGGTGGTGCCCTCTACCCGCACCTCGGCTGGCGCGACCAGCGTGTTAGTCTCGCCGGTCAGGGTCCACGTTCCATAAACACCATTCGTGTTGAATAACAGGGAGGAGAGGTTGAAAGGAAATCCTGCCGGTAGGGTCACCATGCCGCCGCTGCCAAGAAATGAGGCCGAATCTCCCGCGCCGGGTATGACGCCCCCGCTCCAGGACGCCGAGTTTGTCCACACACCAGCCCCTGCCGTCCACACGCCGTCACTCGCATGCGCCAGTGTCACAGAAATCGCCAGTACGCTTACTTGCACCAAACTCGTACGCATAGAACCTCCTGACACAACATATTTTCTCTATTACAAGACCGCTTATATGATAGCCGATACGTGAATGCTGCGCAAACCGTTTGCGGACGGATTTGTGAATCGGGACCGCGGTCTTAGCGTATGCGTGTCTTGACGTCTGGGCACACATATGGTTTTATCTGAACGTGTTGACTATGAAAGGCCGAGTCAAATGCATATTTCAACCGTTTCTGAGTTCGCTTCTGTTTTCAGGCGCTATGCGTTCAAAGTTACTGTGCTTTTAGGCGCCGGATTGCTGTTCGGCGATTCTGTTTCGGCCGCGCCAGCCTCTCATCCGGACACAACCGGCTGGAAAAGGCTCATCGCAAATAATCTGGCGAACGTCAATATACCTGTGGGAAGTTGGGAGCTAAAAGACGACGTGTTGGTGGCTAAGACGCACGACACGCTGTGGACGAAAGAGTCCTATGACAATTTCATCCTCGATCTGGAGTTTAAGGTCGCAAAGGAGTCGAACAGCGGCGTGTTTTTGCGGTCGGGCAACACGAAGGATGCCTTGTCTGCTCTTGAAGTTCAGGTGCATGATTCCGAGGACGGCGCACTTTACGGCATGGTTGGTGCGATTTACAACGCTCTGCCCTACTTGATTTCTTTGATCTTGATGTTGCGAAAACACACAGGCGCCTGGGCTTTGCCGTGCAAACCCTGCAAACCGACGGGGCCTTTGCGGGCAAAATCCTTCAGCGCGACAGGAAATTTGTTTTTTGTGCCGTCAGGATTCTGATGAGGCTCTTTCCATCTGTTCAGGTCAATATTCCAAACCTCTTCGCCGTTGAAAACCAGCGATACCCTATTGTCGTTACAGGTGATCGTGAAGCGGTTCCATTCGCCGACGGGCTTCTGCATTTTTTTCGCAGGCGGCAGAGCGGAGGGCGGGGAAATGAGTGCTGAGAGCATGCGCGTCTCAGGAGATAAGGGACTCACCCCAAAAAAACTGTTGATGAAGGCCTGAGCGGGAGAGCCGCGCGCTTTTTTTGTCAATCCAAATGGAACACCTCTTCCATGTCCGCCCACCACGCTTCAGGAGAGCGGTCGGCAAAAGGTACGTGACAGGGTTTGCAGACGGCCCACCAGCGCTGCGTCTCCGGGTCGGCCGCCATTTTGTACATGTCGCCTGTGAAATCAGTTCCGACGTACTCGAAGGTGCTGAAGAGATAGTGGTGTCCGTCCGGAAACTTGCGCAGATAAATCGAGTAGTTGCGAATGTTGCACGTCTTGATCATGCGCAGCACGCCGGGCCATGCCGCCGCATGCAGGCGCTTGTATTCATCTATTTTGTCGGTTTTGAGTTCGATCACGGCACCGTAACGTCGCATGGCTTTTTCCTTCAGGGTGCGATCACATCCGCCTTGCGGTTGGAGGGCGTGATATTCCATGCCAAAAGTTTTCCGTCTTTCACCGTTCCGGTGATGACCGTCTGCTGCGGAGCATGCAACTTGAACTCGCAGTCCCAGTCGCGTGGCCATGCAGGCAGAAGAATGATCTTTTTGCCGTCCGCCTGAAGCAGCATCGATTGCAACGCCTTCATCAGCATGCCACCATGACATTGGTCAGGTGTCCAGTCGTAGTTTGGGCCCCAGAAAGCGGGGAAGCGTTGTGACGCGCATTTCTTGCGCGCGCGTTTCACCACGTAGTCGCGCGCCTGAGCCGATAGGCCGAGATAAGCCATAAATACATCTTCCTGACGCCAGCCGAAGGGCCCGCGGTCGCTTCGGTGTTTGAGCGCCTCGATGCCCCAGTCGATGTGGGGACGCCCGAACCCGAATTGGCGGAATGGGAAAACGGCGTAGAGTTCGGGGTTCTCGCAGTTGCGCTTGTTCTTGAAAACGTGCGCGGGGGCAAGCATGGTCTTGCCGTCGGGACTCTGCATCGTTGGCAAGGGGGGCAGCTGAGCCCGCAGCGACTGCCAAAATGCGCGGTCTTCCGCTGTCGTCTCCGATTCATCTAAAGCGAGACAGCGTTCGGTCACCGCATACAGCCCCGCCAGTTCCGGCATGGGATTGGTGGCCTCCCACCAGGTTTCCAGCGACTGCGCGGGATGCATCACCAGCTTGCCATCCGAGCCCGACTGATAGTGCTGGCCGAAGAAAGTCAGGATTTCACGCACAAAGGGGAGGGCGGTCTTGCGCAAGAACTCCTTGTCGAGCGTGTGCTGGTATCGCTCAAGCGCGAGAAGGCTCAGTTCCAGTCCGCTGACCCACTCCCGTTTGTGCCACGGGCTGGCTTGCAGTTTGTCCGCGCGCTCGTCGCACGGCTGCCACCCGTAGGTCTCGCTGAACATGTCGCCCCAGAAGGTGATGCACTCGGGAACAAACGCACCCGCATGATTGAGATAGTGTCGTGTGCGGTAGAGGAACTGCGGCAGCAGCTCGCGGGTGTACATCTGGAAGAGGGGCTCCAGTAGATCGTAGTCGCCCGCCGCGCACATCGCGTAATACGGCAGACGCGTGTTCTGCCACCAGTACCCCGGCCCCCAGCGACGGTAATCCGCATACTCGGGCTTGTCGCCGAAAGGAACCGTGAACAGCGAACCGTTGAACTTGATCGGATAGCGCCCGCGTCCCGAGCAGGCCGTGATGTAGCGTTGCAAGGTGTACGCGCGGCTCACGACAGAGGCGTCGTCGCCCTCGACCTCCTCCTGCGCGGAATCCCCGAGCGCTTGGCCGTTGAGGTAGACTTTGGTTGTGCCTGAAGGTTCAACAACGGCCGCCACGTGCTGCCATACGTTTGTTTTGAGCACGTTGTTGTGTAAGGTGACGGTTCGGCCCACGATGAGCCTTAAGCTGTCGCCGGGATGGGTGTCGAAAAGAAAACCGTCTGCGCCTCCTGGTGTCACCTTGTCCGCAATGCGTCCGTCGCCTTTGAAGCCCTCCTTGGACCTGATCCACGCCTCGACGGCTAGCCCGTTCAAGAACCTCTTGCCCGCGAGCTGCGGCAGAGCCTGAGGCTGCTGCACGATCCCGCTGAAGAGTCTCGCCGGATGAGGCGCGGCTGGTTGGTCATACGCGGTAGCGGCCAAAGACGCGATCTCGGATGCCGTCAGTGCGGAGTCGAAAACGCTCGTGCGTCCGAAAAGGCCGTTGAAACGCGAGCCGCCCTTTGAATTCATGCCGAACGAAAGCGGCAGCGCGTTTGTCGGAAGACCGACCTCTCCGTCTGGCCGCTCGGTCGGCAACCCGTTCTGTCTGATGCGGATCCAGCTACGGCTCCAAAACTCTGACCACCACGCCTCGTGCGCCCTGCGCCGCGCTTCAGGCGAAACGGCATGCGCCGCGTCCAGCGCGCCCGCCGTTTCAGCTTGCCAGGTCTCGGCTGTGGCAGGCTGCTGCGTGTGGACTGCGATTTCGAAGACGTGCCGCGTAGCGGACGTTGAACGCAACGTGCGGTCATCGGGCCGTTCCGCACGGTCGGTTGCGACGAGTGCTCCGAAAGTTCGGTGCAGCAGGGGGTCCGGCCGTGGAAACCCGTCCATGCCTTGGATCTTGCCGCACAGTGCGGGGCCAACGGATTCATTATTGCGATGATACCAGCCGATGCGGTCTTTAAGTCCCGTCAGCACCGTGTCGCGCCTGGCCACCGCCTGACGGTCCTTGCAGCCGTTGAGCACATCGCTGCACTCGGCCGCCAAGTTGACCTCGTTGGTGCGCCACAGTTCCATCGTCGCGCTGGCTGCGGTCGGCCGGGCGCTGGTCGCCTCGACCATGATAACCGGACGGTTGGCATCCACCCATAGCTTCAGCTCGACGCGTTCGGCGTCTTCGCCAAACGTGGCGCGTAGCGTCGCGTCCGTAACGGTGAGCATCTGGCGAAAACGCTTTGTGCGTTGAATGTTGCCGTCGCCGACACGCACGCGCATGCCGCCGATTTTGAGCAGGCGTCCGTACTCGTCCCATGCGTCGGTCCGCGCGATAAAGAAGCGCAAATCGCCTGACGGCTCGATCCACGCGTTCAGCGCGATTTCGCCGTTGCCCAGCGGCAGGGTGCCGTTGCTGTCTGTGCTCGGCGATTCCCAGACTACGCAGGCGGAATCGGTCTCGGTTTCGGCGGTATGGCCGACAATCACGGGCAAGAGCAGCAGGGCAAGGAGAGGCCTCCTGCAGCCCGCACGTGTGGGCGAGGACTGTTTCATATGACACCTATCCTTTCGCGGCTAGGCTCCCGACATAGTTTCCATAGGTCAACAGCAGGACGGCGACGATCAGTACGGCGAGCGCCGCGCCGATCATCCGGTGCGTCAGTTTTCGGCACGTCCGCCACTCGCGCAGAATGACGCCGACGAGGTTGCTGATCAACACGAGCATGATCATGTGGATCGCCCAACTTGTGAACTTGTAGGGGCCCATTCGCACGTGTCCGAGATTGTAGAAGAAGAACTGTCCGTACCAGAACAGCCCGGTCAGGAAAGCCATCGCCCAGTTGAGCGGCAGCGTCACGGGGAGGCCGGATCCGGAAACGCCGGTGATCTCGCGGAGCGTGCCTTGCCGCGCGTGCAGCCAGAGGCAGTAGAGCGATGTCGTCAGGAACGCGCCCGAGTTGGAGAAGATGTAGATGACATTGCCGCGCCACATGCCGGCGCCGTATCTGGTCGCGACGTCCGCGATCGGCTCGCCCGCTTCCAAAGAGAAGCCGTACACGGCGGATAGCACGCCGGCCAGGAGCGAAAGCGACAGTCCCTTCATCAGGTTGAATGTGCCGCTCTGTTGCTGGCCGCTCAGGTCGCGTTCTTTCAGGAGTCCGGCTCGGCCTGCCCCCGCGATGCCGAGCGTGCCTACCACGATTCCCGCGACGATCCATTCCGCGCCGGGCTTGCTGAGTGTCTCCATCAAGGTGCCCTTGACCAGCGGTGGAATGAGCGTGCCGAGCACGGCGGATACGCCGATTGCGATGGCATAAGTGAGGGAAAAACCGATGTGTCGAATCGAGATGCCGAAGGCGGTTCCTCCGATGCCGTAGATCGCGCCGAACAGGAACGACTGCAGCATCGCTTGTCGGGGGGCCTCGCGAAGAACCGCACCCAGTTGCGGGATCGTGAGCCACGCGCCGAGCAGCGGCAGCAGAAGCCAACAGAACAGAGCCTGCGTGATCCAGTAGCTTTGCCACGACCAGCCGTTAATTCGCTTCTGCGGCGTGTAACAGGTGGCGGCGAAGGTGGCTCCGATCGCGTGCATCGCGATGCCGAGGAAAGGATGCGCGGTGACCATGTCCATGGGAATTCCTAAGAGGTGATTGGGCTGAAGGCTGTTGGTCCAATGTCCGGTTAATGGCTTTCAGTCTCGCGGTTTTACAGGCTTTCGTCAAATTCGCCCAACTTCAGCGGATACTGTCCGTATTCGCGTACAAGCTTGACGATGAAATCGTAGGTCTTTCCGGACACGTCACTGGCCACGGAGTGGTCGGATTGGAAGATGAAGCCGCCGCCTTTTGCCGCGTTGAGTTTTCGCAATACCTCGCGCCGGATGGCCGTCTCGTCGCCGGTCTCCCACACTTGAACATCGCTGTTGCCGCAGAACCCCAGCGTATGTCCGATCTCGCGCCGCAGGTTCACCGCGTCCATGCCGGCTTTCGACTCCAGCGGATTATAGGCGTCGATGCCCATCTCCGCAAAGTCTCTGATCACGGAGTTCACGTTGCCGCAGCCGTGGTAGATCACCATGAGCCCGTTGGCATGGGCGTGCTCGGCGATGGCGCTGACCCACGGTTTATAATGCTTGCGCCAGAAGTCGGGGTTCATGAAGGTTCCGCACTTGTAGGCGAAGTCGCCCCAAATGACAAACCCGTCCAGTCGACCGGCTGCGGCGTCAATCTGTGCTTTGGCGCAGTCTAAATAGAACTGACCGACCTGGGCGATCACCAAGGCCATACGTTCAGGCTCTAACCCCACCCAAAGCATATGGTTTTCCGGGCCGATGAAACGCGTCATGAACTCGTTGACCTCGATGATGCTGCCGAACACGGGGAAGTCGGGCCAAAGCGATCGGACGGTCTCGATCCACGCCGGGGAGTTTCGTTCGAAGCCGTCGCCGACCCCGGCGATTTGATTGTCGCCCATGCTGAAATAGCGTCGCGGGTCTTCGGGACGATCGAATGTCAGGATGGCCTCCTCCAGCTTTTCGAGCGTGTCGGTCTCAAAGCCCACGAACTCCGGCATTGGGAAGTCGTAGACCTTGCGCATGATGGCTCCGAAGCCGGTCTTGACCGTCACCTCCTGAGCCGTCTCTTTCAAGGTTTCAAACGGGCGAATCCACGGGTCCATGTTGGGAACCGTGCAGATCCAATCGAGGTCATAGTGGTAGTAAGGATTCGCATCCGCAGGGAGGCCGAGTTCCTCGCGCCAGCGCCGCACAAAGCCGCCCCAGAAGAAGTCGCTGATCGGCACTCGGTCGGGTTCCTCGTGGCGAAGCGTTGTGCGCATGCGCTGGAGTTTACGCAGCGTGTTCTCCGACCGGCCTGAGCAACCGTCGCTTCTCCCGATCGTCTCGAACATACCCATGATCTGTCTCCTATTGCTCGAACAATGAACAGTCGCTAGTCAACCATGCGCCCCATTATCCACAACGTGTCGAGTTGCGTCTATACCGATTTCGTCGGAATGGGACATTTTTCCTTTCCCGCTAGGGTGTGGCGGGGGCCAGTACGCGGAATTCTTCAAGCGTTGGAACCTCGCTGGCCTCATGGATGGAAAGTCGCACGCGTCGGGCGTTCACCGGCGTAAACGTCAGTGACTTGCGTCCGTTGATCGCGGTTCCTTTTGCGACTTCACGCCAGGTCTCGCCCTGCTGGATCTCAACCGAGAAGGACTGCACGCGCGGGAAGTTGATTTCCCAAATCTCGACGCAGCCGATGCGTTGCTCTTTTTCAAGGTCAACAGCTAGCCAGCCTCTGCGGCTTCCCGGTGCAGCGCCCCAGCGCGTGCCGGGGTCGTCATCAACGGCCTTTGACGCGGCATAGCCAACGGCCCACTCGCTGGAGGCGCGGATCGGTTTGCCCGTGGAGAGCGCCGGGAGCAGACTTTTTTTGGGGTCCTTGACGCCGAAAAGGTTGGCTGATGTCGGCGGCAAAGTGCAAGCGGTGACCTCGGGAAACCTGTCGCCCGCCTCTTGGATCAGAAACACGTCCTGGCCTTTTTTCAAGGTTAGTTCGAAGAGCCCGGGTTCGATTTCACGCTGGCTCACAGATGGATCCGTAGTAGTGAAGGTTCCCGTGAATCCGGGACAGACCCGGCAGGGCGCGCCGGCTAAACTTTTGATTCTGACCCAGCGGGTCTTGCCGTCTCGGTGCACGGCGCTGACCAGAAAAGCGCCTTCGGCCCGCAGGTCGTGGAAAACCGCCTCCTTCCATTTCGACGGCAGCGCTGGAAAGATCCGGATGCGGTCGCCCCAACTCTGAAGGAGCATGTCCTGCAGCGCCTTGGCCGCGAACAGGGAGCACTCGATCACCGGAGAACCTTCTATGTACATGGTGTTGGGCATGACGAACCGCGTGTTGTCGTGGTGGGCTTTCAGGTGGTCGAGCGCCTTGTCGCCGTTGCCCATCGCGGAGTAGAGCAGCGAGGCGGCGGCGCTCGACCAGCCGTAGATCTGTTTGCCGCCTTCGACGGTCAGCCAGTGGTTCAGCGTTTTCTCGACCAGCGCTTTGTTCTTTGGCTGCTCCACCGTAAGCAGGTGCAGCGGCCAGACCATCAGCAGGTGCGACCAGTGGCGGTGTGACTTTTCGAAGGCCACCGTCCCGCCGATCATAAAGCCGTTCTCGTTTTGAGGATAGGGGATGAGATCGCGCAATACGCGTTCCCACTCGGGGCGCTGTGGATCCCTGAAGCCATAGCGCGTGTCGAGGTCGATCAGGGTGGTGCATCCCCAGCGCAGAAGGGAGAGATTGTAGTTGTTGTCCACGTCGCCCTCATGGCAGTATTCGGGTGAATGCAGGCGTGGCAGGTGGAGCTTGCCGTCCTCGCCGGACGTGAGCAGGTGCAGGTAGAGGGTGACGCTGCCTTTGAGCAGCGGATAGAAGGCGTGCAGGGCCTGGTTCGTCACCAGTGCGTCGTCCATCGAGTAGCGGTAGTGTTGCCAGTAGTTGAACAGGGCCCAGGTGAAGTCGCCGGGGTTGATGAAGTTTTGCGGCGCACAGGTACCGTCGCCGCGCAAGCCCTCGTAGTCGGTGGTGTGAGGAACCGTGGCGCAGTTGTCGAAGCCCCAGATGCTCTTCGCGTTGATGGCGAAGTTGTCACGCTTGGCGTCAAGGAAACGGGTGAAAGACTCGCCCAGTTCGAGATGATTGGCCGTGTAGACGGGTGAATAGGCGATCTCGAGGTTCAGGTTCCACCAGATGCGCGGCCAAGAGGTTGGACGGTACCAGGGGCCCAGCAGGTCGATCACCTGTCGGTCTTGGCGCGTGGCGCACGCGAGCTTGTACATCTGGATCCAGTAGAAGCCTTCGACCTGCGCGTCGGGCACCGATAGGAAGCTGGCCGGGTAATAGGCGTGCCACCAGGTCCGGTGGCTTTGCTCCAAAGCCTCGGTCGGCAGTGCGGACACGCGGCGTGCGGTCGCCAGCGCGGTTGCCTGCGCGCTTAGCGTGGGGAAGGAATCGGCGACGGTCAGCGTGAGCCTTTGTTTCGGGTGCGCGCCCTGTACGTGCCACGCGGTGGCGAACGCTCCGCCCGCCACGCGGCGCTGGATACAAAAGCACGTGTCGCCGTCTTTGCCAATATCGGGTAGGGGGTTCACTTCGCCGCCGACTTTTTTCATTTCATCGCGGAACACCTCGGCTTTCTCGGGTTCCCATACGAATGCTGCGGACTGTTCGCCGCCTTCGGTTTCCAGCTCGACCAGCAGAGCGAGTTCGTCGGAGTGGATCAGCGCGCGGAAGCGGATGCGGCCCTTGTCGGTGACAATCTCACCGCGCGACTCAGCGTTCCATAAATCCGTACGCACTGTTCCGGATTTGATCGTGCCGGCGGTTTTGAGAACCATGCCGCCGATCGGCAGGCGACCGTTATCGCGGCGGTGGTCGGTCACATCCGAGCGTCCGATTTCGAAGCGCAGACGATCGGTTCCATCCGTGTAGATCGTGGTGCCGAGAAGCCCGTTTCCGAGAAACGCGCCGTGGTCAAACGTGGCGGGTAAAACCTCCCAAATCAAGTCGTGGCGCCCCAGAAAAGTGGGCCAGTCGATGCGCATGTCAACCCTTGCGGGCGGCGGCTTGCGGATCATCTCGCCAACCTTGCGCAAGGTCCGCACGTCGATCTCGCGCAGCTTGCCCGCGTAGTCCGGGCCGACGTCGATCGAGAAGAGGTTGCCGTACTGCACCGCGCCAAGATAATCGCGGTAGAGCTTCTCCGGCCTGTGGCAGAGTTCGTCGTGCTCTGGCAGCGAGTAGAACCACATCGCACCCCCCTTGTGTGGCGGCAGGATGGGGTAGGTAAACTCGGCAAGAAGGTAGCTCTTGGCAGGCGCGTCGCGCATGTGCGGGCCGGCGGCTCCGTGATCCGTAAGCGGACCGGGCCGGCCCATTTCACCGAGTCGGATGTCCGAGCCGGTTTGGTCGCCGTGGTTGAAGCCGACGAAGCAGCCGGGCTGGAGCGATTTGCAGAAGGTGATCGTGTCTGCATGGCTTAAGCCGCCGTCGCCGACCGCGTGATCGAACCACATGTACTCGATCGGGCCGTACTGGGTCAGCAGTTCCCGCAGTTGCGCCTTCTTCATCTCCGGATTAGGGCCGCTCTTTTTCCCGGGAATGGAACCCTCCCACGTCCAGTCTCCTTCGGAGAAGTAGAGCGCGAGTTTGACTCCGTACTTGTCGCAGGACGAGCGGAGTTCATGAAGAACGTCGCGTCCCAGTGGAGCCTTTGTCACCTTGCGATCCGTGGTCTTCGTGTCCCAGAGGCAGAATCCGTCGTGATGCTTGGCGAGAAAAAGGACGTACCCCATGCCGGCCTCCTGGGCGGTCCGCACCCACTGGTCGGTGTCGCAGTCTGTGGCTTTGAAGAAGGCCACATCGGTGACGCCGGGCGTCCACTCTTTGCCGGAAAAAGTACTGAAGGACCAGCAGATAAACAGGCCCCAGGTGAGGCTTTTGAGTTCTTCCGCGCGCGTCAATGTGTTGGCAGCCCTTGTTGAGGCGGGCAAAAGAGCCAGGGCGGTAAGGAACAGTGTGCAGACCCTCCGGGAAAAAGTCCTCATGGTGATTTTCCTGTTAGGGGTTTGCCCTCAGCGTCTTCAAGAGGCCAGCTTGCTCGGAGGCCGTGACGGTAGCAGCCGATTCGGTCAAACGGGATTGGGCGGAATCCCAGCTGAAAAGCGGGCGAACCCGAAGGGAGACTGTAGTCGTCTTTTGCGGCGTCGGCAAAGAGCGGATCTGCGATCAGGGAGTGTTGATCCATCCCGAGCGCCTGCCAGGCCGTCCACTCGTCCAGCAGGGTCACCTTGAAGAGTTGAACGCCGTCTGCCCACACGAGTCCGCTGCCGGTGGGCAGGCGCAGGCGGGCGTAGGTGCTCTTCATCTCGGCATGGCCGCCTGTGCCCGCATCGGGAAAACGGAAGGCAAGCTCGTGTCGTGTCCACTCGGTGCCGACGCGGAAAGTCTGTGTCTGCTGCCAATGAAAAACGTTCGCGCGGTAGCTTTGCACGCCCAGTTCGACGGAGGTGTCGGGTTGTGATGCGCGCAGCCACACGCTCAAACAATACGGCTTGCCGGGCACAAGCTCGATCTCTTGGCTCTTCACGCTTGGAATGCGTGCCCACGATTCCTTGCCCGCGTTTGCAGGATCGGGAACACCCTCGATGCGCAGACAGCGCAAGCCTTTTTGCGGACGCTCGCCGCTGAGCGTCGCCATATCCTTTGGGCTCGGCCGGATGTGCCAGCTCCATTGCGGCGGCATCTGTCCGACCGTGCCTGTTTCAAACCCCTCGTTTGGCGGCGCAAGATTGTTGCCAACCGGTTCGCCGACTTTAAACTGGCCGGTCTTCACTGGCAGGCCGCTGTGCCAGATGAGATTGGAGTCGGAAAGGTTGTGCGCGAACGATACGTTGCGGAATTGAAAAGCCTGAGGTGCGGGGTCAGACCAATAGAGAATGTTACGGCGTGCGACGTTATGCTGCATGGTGCGGCCATCGGGCAGCGGTACAGATCGCGGGTCGCGTAGCGAGGTGACGGCCTGCCACGCGGGTTGGTTCGTGATGGAGTCATATTGCAGGCACCAGTTCGCGAACTCGCGTTGCCACCAGCCGTAGGTCGTGTCCCAGCCGCTGAACTCGATCAGGCTGGTTGCGCCGTGCTCGTGCCGGCCGTCTCCGCAGTCGACGAAGATGTTGTTTTCGATCACGTTATGGCGCCCGTCATGCACGTGGATGCCTGCGCGCGGGCAGCGGGCTACGATGTTGCCTTCTGCCGTTACGCCCATCGCGGTCCAGTCAAGATAGATCCCCCATGCAAAGTAGGGTGACACCCATCCGCCCGACTTGCCGCTGCGTCCGATCACGTCATGGATGAAATTGTGGCGGATGACGGTGCCGTGGGCCGAAAGCCAGTTCATCGAGCCTCCGTAGATCGCGCCGGTGTCCATGGTCTCCAGGCTCACGTGGTGGATGTGGTTGAGCTCGATAACGTGGTTCTGCCCGTTGAACATGACGCCGAAGCGCGGCAGGTGGTGCAGGGTGTTTCGCGCAACGCGGTTGCCGACGCCGCTGACAGTGATGCCGTTTCCCTGTTTGTAGAAAACGCCGGTTCGGGTAATGTGGTTGTTCTCGGCGAAGTTACCGGCAGGCGTGAGGGTCTTTTCAATGCCGCCGCCGAGACTGATCCCGCCGCCGCCGATATCTGAGAGGTCGCAGCCGACGATACCGTTGCGGAACCCGCCACTCACGCTGACGCCGCTCCCGTTGTAGTCGCCGACGTTGCGGATTGTACAGGCGCCGATGAGGCAGTTTGTCGCGTTGTTAAGGGTAATGGCCGTACCCTCGCAGCACTCGAAGGTTAGGCCGTAAAAGGACACAGCCGTGGTGCCTGCTTTGAGTTCCAGCAGCGTCCGCAAGCGGGGCGCGACGACAGGTTTGCTTTCCAATGGCTCGGGTGGCCAGAAGGTGAGAAGGTTTTTGTCGAAGTCCAGATACCATTCGCCGGGCGCGTCGAGTTCTTCAAACGGCCCCCGCACGAAGTAGCGGTCGCCGGGCGTGATCTCGTAGGAGCAGTCGCCCTTCAGGGTCAGCAGCCGCTGGCTGCGGTCGAAAGCGGTGACCGCCGTGAGGTTGTTCCACCACTCGTGGTTCGGGAAGATGTTGACCTCAGCTTCGGTCGGTCGCGCCCAGATGCGTAGGTCAGGCGCGGCGATGCGCAGCACGCGTCTGGGGGTCTCGGTCTTGACGGGCTCTTTGTCGGTGAAAGCCCAGCCGCTCTCATAGGGTCTCTGCGGATCCGCGTTCGGGTAACGCGCCAGTTCCTGCCGGCGGCCGTTGTAGAAGAGCTGCCTGAAGCGGTTCGTTATTCCGCAGGCTCTGACGTCCGCTTTCAGGATCTGTCCTTGATGCGTCGTAAACCCGTTGATCGCGTATCCTCCGGTCAAAAGCGGTTTTTCGTCCTTGTAGGCTTGCCACACCACCGGCGCGTCGGCGGTTCCAGAGTCGGCGGTGGAAAACGTGAGTGTCTCGGCCAGCCGGTAGACGCCCGCTCGCACGAAAACGGTAATCCCGGAATTGGGATCGCTGATTCGTGATTCGCGGACCGCTGACTGTGCCCGAGCAAGAGTGGCGAAGGGCGAAGATAGCTTGCCGGCATTGTCGTCATGACCATCTGTAGCCACGTAAAACTCCGCCGCCGGGGCGCGGCAGGCCAAAACCGAAAGAACAAAAAGGGTCACAATCACATATCCGCGTTTAATCCGCATGAGTTTTCCCTCATCGTTTCGGGAGTGCCTGTTCGATCGCGGCGGCGACTTGTTTGCCGAGCAGGTCGTAGCCTTCGCCGCTGAAATGGACATCCTTCGGATTCTGAACCTTTGCAAGGTGTGGGGTGATAAAGGTGCAGAGGTCGTCGATGAAGACGCCGTTCCGGTTCATCACCTCGGCGGCGATGCGGTTCTTCTCGACGATCTGCTCGGCGGCCTTCGGGCCATCCTTGGTGTCCGGCGGCACCGGCGTGGTGCTGGCCCAGATCAGCTTCGCGCCGGTCTTCTTCATGCGCGTGATGAGGGTCTCAAGCCGTTTTTGGTAGTCTGCGGCGGGTGTGGCACGGTCGTGGATGCCGAAGTTGAAGTGGATGATATCCCACTTGCCGTCGCCGAGCCAGATCTCGATTTTCTTTAGGCCGTTTGCCGTGGGTCCACAGTTCTCCGGCGCGCGGTGGACGTTGGCCTTGCCGGCTAGCGCCTTGCGGGCGGCGAGCGTGTAGCCGCGCGACACCGAGTCGCCGATCAGCAGCACGCGCGGCAAGCCCGGCGCGTCCTTCACATAGTCCCATGCTTGCGCGCTGCCTTTGACTCGCCCCGCTTTGTAGAGCGGCAGGTAGAAGCCGCCCAGGTTCTCCTGCAGCACGCGCTCCCACGCCTGTTCTTCCGGCGGCAGTTTGGCGACAAGCGTTGCGTATTTCTCATCGATGTCTTTTGCTTGCGCGGCTTTCTTGTCTGCGGCTTCTTTGGCGTTCGTGGGTTCGCCTTTGCCGTCGGCTTGTACGCGCGCCGTCTTTTCGGTAGCGGACAGGGCCGCGGGTTTGCTTTCGGCCGCGAGAAGGGTTGCCAGCGGGGCCAGCAGGAGCCCTGCGAGAGGCAACCAACGGTTTCGTTTCATTCGATTCTCCGTGTGTTGTTGGTGGGTGATGGAATCGGGCCTGCAACGTCGCAGTGCACCGTTTGAAGAGCAGGTTGTTACTCCGGTTTAAGCACCTTCAATTCGACTTTGCGGAAATCGACGGGTTGCCCTTCACTTTGCAGTCCGATAAAGCCTTCGCTCAACGCGCGGCCCTCTTGGAACATCGTGGGGTCATACCCGGCCACAACCCCGCCGCCGATCTGCGGATGCGTGTACTCCAGCACCTTTCTTCCGTTAATGATGTGGACGATGCTGTCGTTGCCGTGGACAATGATCTCGGCCCGCACCCAGTCTCCCGGCTGATACGTCTCGGCGGTTGATTGGATAATGTGGGCTTCGGTGAGTTTGCCGTTATACGTCACGTGGGTGCCGGGCGTGCAGACGCAGCCGGTCGGTCTCGGTTTTCCGTCCGGCAGTCCTGCCAAAAATTGAAGCTCAAGTGCGATCGGCCAATTCTGGTCGACCAGGATCGTTTTCGGGTCTTGAGCGTGGAACATAACGCCGCTGTTTAACACGGCGTAGCCTGGTGCGCCGNGGCAGGTCGGCCACATCGCAGTCGACCGCTTTTCCCGTGTTGAGCAAGACCGCGCGTCGCGGCATATCGGCCAATGGATGCAGGAATACGGATGCCGTCTCAGGCTCTTTGACCAGATGCACGTAGAGCGTGTTGCCGCGGCGTGTAAGTACCACATCGCGGTTGGTGGTGAGGGCGCTGGCGGGTTCGACCTCGAAGAGCGACTCGCGGACCGGCCCAAGCCACTGGCCGATGCGTCGCAGGGCTGTCGCGGAGGTTGCGTCGATGGTCCCGTCTGGTTTGGGTCCGACGTTGAGCAGGTAGTTACCGCCTTTAGCGAGCACCTTCTGAACACTGCGGATGAGATGCGAGTCGGTGTAGTAGTCTTCGTCCTCGCGCCAGCTCCAGCTCTGATAGCCGACCGCTTGACAGGCCTCGACCGGCGTATCAAAAGACGCCTTGGTGTTGACCGAGCTGTCCCAGTCGCGCTCAGGCGTGCCGAAGTCGCCGTCGTCGTAGCCGCGGTTGTTGATCACCGCCTTGGGCTGCAACTGGCGAATCAGGGCGTTGAGCGACGGGTCGCGGTGCTTGATCACGTTCGCGTCCCACCAGAAGCCGTGGATTTCTCCGTACTGGGTGCACAGCTCGCTGACCTGTGCCTTCACATAGTCGAGATAGCGGGCGAGGTCCGGTTGGTCGCCCGGTTCGGGCTCACGCAGTTCGTAGGACCGGCCAGCGTTGGGATAGTTCGGATGATGCAGGTCCGCACAGGAATAGTAAAGGCAGAGCGGAAACTTGCGCGTGTGGCAGGCCTCGGCCAGTTGTGCGAGCGTATCCTTCGCGTAGGGCGTGCGTGTCACGTTGTAGTCGGTCTGCTTTGTGTCCCACATGCAGAAGCCGTCGATGTGTTTGGTCGTGAAGGTGAGGTAGCCCATGCCCGCCTCCTGCGCGAGGTCAAGCCAAGCCTCTGGATCGAACTTGGAGGGATTGAACTGCCGCATGAACGGCGCATACTGCGCGCGGCTGAGCCCCTTGCGAAACATGTGCTGCTCGTGCCAGCCACCGACCGCGTAGATGCCCCAGTGGACGAACAGGCCGAAGCGTTTGTCGAAGAACCAGTCCCGTCCGTCGCCGAAGCGGCGCGGACCGGCAACCTGTGCGCGGCCTGCAAAAGGCTGGGCCGTCGTGAATGCGGCGAGCGCGCCGAGAAAGCTGCGCCGGTTGAGAGTCGGTATCTTCGGAATCATCAAGGCCTCCGTGATCATCGATGAGCCCGAAGAGCCCGACGCTCTCGATGATCTCGCCTCCCTCATCCCTTAACCTCGAGCGAGACGATCTCGTGGATCGGCACGCGCGGCACCACCACCTCCACGCCGCCTTTTAACGCACGAACGCGAACTTTCTCGTCCGCCGTCACCGCTCGGGCGGCTTTCACCTTGAGTGGCAGGTTGAGCCTGACGCGCACGTCATGCAGCGGCACCGGCGATTCAAAGACCTCGGGATGCGGGGGCGCCTTGCGGTTTGCGGACCAGTTGACGAGATGCACAAGATAGCGCTCCGGCCGTCGCGCGGCCGCATCCGCAAGCTGGTGCGTCACCGTGATTTCGGTCGAGAGCGGCGCGTCGGTGTCGATCAGCCGCTCGGGCAGGACGCTGTTCAGCAGGTGCTCGAACGCGGCACGGTAGATCCAGTAGCCGTTGCGGTAGTAGCTCGCACCGGCCGGGAAAGCCAAGAGTCCGACGCGTCCGCTGCGCGCAACGACAGAGTATTCGGTCACATGGTCAAAGGGCGTCTGTTTGTGACTGGTGAAGTGCTCCGCACTCCGCTGGAAAAGCGGCTCGCCGAGTGCCGCGTACGATACGGCTGGAGCGGTCACCTTCCACTGTGCCGCGCCGTCGTAAAGCGCATACTCGTAGGCAGGAATGTCGCCCGTGAATGCCGCCTGCGGCACCAGATAAGCGGGCTTGAAGGGCGACGTTCCCGCATAAGTGAGCCCATACCGCTGCAGCCAGCTGGTTTCACCGCCAGCCGTCAGGCCGGAATCGTGCATCACAAGCACCGAGCCTCCTTGGGCGATGTAGGCATGCAGCCGTTCGACGGTAGCGGCGTCGGGACGGAAGCCGTCCGGCAAGACGACGAGACCGTAGCGTTCCCACGCCTGCCCGGGTTCAACCACATCGAACTGGACGCGGGTCTCCAGCATGAGCTTGGTCATTCCGTAGATGTACTCGTCACGCAGCCGGTCGAACGGCACCGCCGGAATCAGCAGCGCCGCCTCGGTCACCGGCGACGCGCCTTCGAGATAAGGCTCCAGCGTCTTGATGCGTCCGAAGGACCGTCCGATCACGTGGTACACGGCCGGGTCGAGCCGCCCGTTCGGCGGCATCTGGTCGCCGACGTCGCAGCGCGCCGTGTTGGCCACGATGCTGGCGAGCTCGACGTCGAGCTGTGCGGGCAACTTCAGTCCGCCGAAGTCGGCCCATGAGGTGACGAAGCGTCCGGTCATGCCGTAGACCGGCAGCCCGAACGTCCGCTGGTACCGGATTTGCGCCGGCGCGTAAAAATAGCCCCAGCCGCCTGTGGGCAGGGCTTCGATGTCGATGTTGTCGAGCAGGTCGGCGCGCTGGCTGACGCACGCGAGCCCGATGTCGTTGAAGTCGACCTGGCAGCCGGGACGTGTTTTGCGGACGAGATCGCGCATGCGCCGGTGCCAGTCGAGGAACAGCTTGTTCTTATGCGCCCGCTGCGCTTCGGCGTCGTTCGGATCTTTCCCGGCCGCGATCAGTTGTTGCTTGCACGCGGGACAGTAGCACTCGTGTGAGATCGGTTCCGCCATGTCGAACCACGCGCCGTCGAGTTCGTACTTGGCGACGAACTCCCGCGTGTGGTCATCCATGAGTTTGAGGTAGCCTTCATGCGCCATGCAGAGCGCGGTCCAGCCCGGCGTTTGACCGGCTTTGGGCATATAATCCGAACCGTCGCGCTTGAGGACCCGCCACTCGGGATGCTTCTCGGCAAGGTGGTGGTCCCAGGTGACACAGTAGTAGGCGTAAACCGCGATCTTGCGGGCGCGGCAGGCCTTGACCTGCTCGCCCAGCAGGTCGAACGACAGGCCGGGATGCACCGGGCCGTACTGGCTGGGGTAATAGAAAAGCCCGTGCATGTCCTTCGCGAAGACGACGATCGAATCCACGTTTCCGGCAACCAGACGGTCGCCCCACGCCTCTGCCGTAAAGGCCTTTCCTATCTTCGGCACGTGGATGGAATTGTGAAAGTCCTGATGGATTTTGCGCCATGGCCGCTTGGGCAGCGCATGGATGCGCGGATCGATCCAGACCCGCGGCGCGACAGCGGCTACTGCCGTCTCCGCAGCGGACATCAGAGGTGCGACGCCGGCGGCGACCGCCGTCCCGGCACCGAGGACGCCTAGAAACTCGCGCCGGTTGATTCCGGCGACCGTCGAGCGCATGTGTTGAGTCATGGTGTATCCTTCCGAAAATGCCTGCCCGTTTCGGGGCACGCCTCTGTTCGTGTAGACCTGGAATGCCTCAGTACCGCAACACCCGAACCTCGCCCTGTTTCATGTTCAGTTTAACGCGCGGGCCGGTGCCCAGCGGGGTGCCGTCCAGCGCATCGGTGACAGGTCGTTTGCTGCCCGTATCGAATGTGACCGGCGCGTTTGTGTGTGCCTGCACGGAGAGGTAGCCGTTCGCCGCCCAGAGCGCGGGACCCGGTTGCGTGTAGACATGCACGCCTGAGAGTTTCGCGAGGGCGTGTGTAAGCTCCGGCGTGAGTCGCGGTACGCCGACAAACACATCCAGTCCCGACTTCGAGCGCCGCACCGCAACGGCGGGCGAACCGTCTGAGTAGGTGGCCCACACCTCGTCGGGCTTGGCCTCGACGCAGAAGAGCGGTTCGATCTTCACTTTGGGACCCCATGCCTGCATGAGTCCGTGTTGACGGCCGATTTCGGTCGGCGTCGCTTCGGCGGTCGGCAGGGTGCTTGCTCTGGCCTTGAAACCGGTCACCTCATGGATGCCCGCTGCGTCGGCGCGGTCGGCGGTAAGGTAGCCCGGTGCCCAGCACCACACGCGGGTCACATCCGAACCGTGTCCCATGCCGAACCACCCCGCCAGCGTCTTCCAGAACCCCGTCTCGCGCTGCGCCGCCAAGGCCGTGCGTTGTTCCGCCGTCAATCGCCAGGCCGAGAGGAAGATCCGCATGCGGGCGGAGACGTTTCCGTCGAGCACGTCTGACAGGAGATATTGCCCGTAGGGAGCTCCGCATCGTCCGAGTGCGGCGCGTCCCTCGTAAATCAGGGGCCGCGCGGCCAGCGCGGAGCCGCCGGTGAGGTGGCACATGCTGTTCTCGTCGATGATGGCAGCAATCTCCGGCGTGAAGGGTGTAGCGCGCCGCGCCAGGGCCTCGTCCACGGGCCGCAGCCGCACGATCTCGCGCCAGATCGCCGCGTCATTGAACCAGCCTTGTCCGGGCAGGTCCATCCACCATGTGCCGAACCCGCGCAAAGCGGCCTGCGCCGTGTTGCGCAGCATCACTTGCTGCGTCTGCTCAAGATTGACCAAGCCGCCCTCCTGCACGTGTTCCTGCTGGCGCGGATCAAGGAAGGTCCGCGAGTCGTCTTCGTTGAGCCAGAGAATGCCCGTGCGGTTGACGCTTTCCGCCGCGCTCATGACGGGCGCGGTGCCGAGCCACTCGCGGTCGGTGTAGGAAATCGGCGAGCAGAGAATGTCGATGTCAGCCTGACCCTTGTCGAGCACCTTCCCCATCCCGTAGTGGCCGCTGGTGGGCGCACCGTTGCCCAGCGGAGGAAACTCAAACCCGTAGCCGTAGAAGAACACGACCAGTTTCTTTCCGTCCGTGCCGCGTCGGCAAGCCGCCGCCAGGGCGAGCACGTGGTCCGCCATCTCTTCCTGCTGGAACAGGGCAAAGTCAATGAGCCGACGTTCGCGCGCGGGGTCGCGCAGGAACCCGTAGGGATGGGCGCGCCGCTCGGCATCCGACGGCGGTTCCGCCGTCGCGGCCTCGGTGTCACCGCGGCGTTTGAGCCATTCGCGGAACGCCGTCCGCGTGGCCGGATCGTACCCGCTGAGCGGACGTTCCCAAGAGTTGTAGTAAAACCACTCGCCCGTGTTTTGGCCGCAGGGATGCAGCCCCGCGAAGTGCTGCGGGAACGCTTCGCACAGGTGACGCGCCAGTCGCTCCAGGTGTGCGCTCATGTCGGCGCGATACGTGCGGTCCGACACGCAGGCCATCTCACAGCTTTTGTTGCCGTCGTACACCATCCGAGCCTCGGGGTGGCGTTCCAGCCACCAGCCCGGCACGTTGGCGCTGAATCGCGGCACCAGCAACACGTTCGGGTTGACGGCGATGATGCGGCGGCAGAGGGCGTCTACGGGTGTCCAGTCTTGTGTCTGTTCAGGCGGTGCCCAGCAGGTAGGGGCCGCAAAAGAAACAAGATTGACGCCAGCGTCGCGGGCCAGCGCCACTTGGCTGTAAAACGAACCGAGCGGGCCTCCGATGCGGGTGTGGACGCCGCTGTCGACGCGGTAGACCGCCGGAACAAGGTGTGTCGGCTGGGAAGCCTTGACGCGGAACGTGCAGCGGAAGGTGCGGCCTTTGGCGAACGCCAGCCCGCACCGGCTGTGCAAGTGGAAGTCCGGCCATTTTCCGCCCGCGGGCGGCGCGGACAGTGTCACGCGCAGCGCGTTGTCGGCAAACGCGAGCTTGCCAACGCTGTTTGCCGCACCGACCGGCCATGAGCTCCAGGTTTTTCCGAAGGCCTCTTGCGAGACGAAACTGCCGGACGGCAACACCTCCGCGCCGCTCTTGGCGTCCGCGATGCGGAGATCGGCGAGCCACACGTCGCCGGGCTTATCGGAGAAACGGAAGTGCAGAGTGCCGTTTCCCGGAATATCCATGTCCGGGGTGAACTCGAACGTCTGTTCGGTCCATTCCGTGCCGACCGCGATACGCCCGCTGTTCTCAGAGCCCCAGAAAAAGCGCGGCGGCACGGGCTTACCGTTCACGTGGATCTGTGGTCCGCCCGCCGTGTTCTGCACCCGCACGGTCAGCGGTTTATCGGTTTCCCCCGCTATAGCATGAAGGTTGGCAACGGCCGCTTGTCCAAACGTCAGAGCCGTAACCGTGAACAGTCTCACCAGTGCTCGCATGAATCGCCCCTTTATTATTCTTATCCCCTGAAAATACGTCCTTTCACGGGTGTGCATGATAACTCGTCAGAAACAGTAACGGTTTGACCGAAGCCTTGTCAATCCTAAC